>Ga0209579_10001115_pt1 | contig 22953 bp, 19 predicted proteins | sample Coa_R1_2_FD_187152 | JGI IMG/M metagenome (GOLD analysis project Ga0209579, IMG submission 187152) | Surface soil microbial communities from Centralia Pennsylvania, which are recovering from an underground coalmine fire - Coalmine... | ecosystem: Environmental > Terrestrial > Soil >... | reverse complement strand
ACATCGGCGAGTACCGCGCGCGCCGCCTGCAGCGAATATACGGGCCGCTTCTGCGCTTGCTCTCCGCGCGTGTCGACGAGGTCTGGGCCGACTGCGCGGAGACGCTCGAAACAACGCGCCGGTACTTCCGCCCACGCCGCCGCGCGGAGCACGTGATCCCGCTCTTCGTCGCGGAGGGGCAGGCACCGTTCAAGGGTGACTATGTACTTGGGCGCCCGTTTCGCGTCGCTGCGGCGGGAAGACTCGTTGCGCGAAAGAACGTGCCGCTGATGATCGAGGCCGTGGACGCTCTGCTCGGGCAAGGGGCCGACGTCACGCTTGATATCTACGGCGATGGGCCGCAGAAGGCGGCACTCGACAGAGTGATCGGTGGGCGGGCCGTTCAGAACCGGGTCAGACTGCACGGTTACTGCGCCGACTGGCCGGAACAGGCGGCGGAGGCGGCTGACATCTTCCTGAACATGTCCGACACGGAAGGCTTCTGCATCGCGGTGGCCGAGGCGATGCTTACCGGGCTGCCGGTCATCGCGGTCGAAACCGGCGGTATCCGTGACTACGGCCGAGACGGCGAGAACATGCTGAAGCTGACTGCGCCGGACGCCCAGGCCGCCAGTGCCGCGATCCTCCGACTGGCGAACGACACCTCTCTACGTGAGCGGCTGGGCCGTCAGGCGCGGGTCGACATGCTGCGGGATTACGACGCAGCAGCTTGTCGCCGGCAAGTGGCCAACGCGCTGTCGTCGGGCCGCCAAACCGAAGCGGCGGAAAAGACGTGACGCCGGCTTCTCTCCGAGTCGTGATCGTATTGCCTATCTACATCCCGGAGGGATTCGGCGGTGCCGAGCAGCAAACCCGACAGCTCGCGCACGCGCTGGCTCGGCGCGGGGTCGCCGTCACGTTGCTCGCGCCGCGACTCGAAGGCAAGTCACCCGCGCAGGAGCAAGATGGTCCCGTCGTGGTGCGGCGCTTCCTTCTCCGCGCGGCGCCGAATCTTGGCGGACGGCATATGGATGCGTTCCTTTGTTGGTGCCTCTGCGTTTCCACCTGGCTCTGGCGGAACCGGCGTGCCTATGACGTGATCCACGTCATTCACGGGCGGCTCCACGCTTTTCCGGCGGCCGTCTCCGGACGGTGGCTCGGCAAGCCTGTCCTCGTCAAAGTGGGAAATGGCGGAGAAGGATATTTCGACCTCACGGTCGTGCAACGGAAGCGCCTTCTGGGTTCGTTCTTCGCCCGCGCCGTTGCGCGCAGCGCGACCGCCTGGGTTGCGACGAGCCGCCAAATCGCGGCGGATCTCGCGAGCTGGGGCGTGTTGTCCGAGCGCGTTCACCCGATCCCCAACGGTGTCGCTATTCCTGACAGCGTTGTTCCCCGCGCGCGCGACGGCGGTGTACGTTTGCTCTCCGTCGGCCGGCTGGCTCCTGAGAAGGCTGTCGACCAGACCATTCGAGCGTTCGCAGCTCTCGAGTCCGATAAAGTCACCTGCCTCACGATCATCGGGGACGGACCCTGTCGGCAGGAGCTGGAGTCACTCAGTCGCAGCCTGGGCCAGGACAGCCGCATCACGTTCACGGGGGCTGTGGCCGAAGTGGCCCCGTATCTCCGCCAGGCAGACATCTACGTGTCGAGCTCGGTTTCCGAAGGCATGTCGAACGCGCTTCTCGAAGCGATGAGCTATGGCGCTGTTCCGGTGGTGTCGCGAGCGAGCGGCGTGGACGACGTGGTTGCGGATGGAGTCTCGGGGCTGCTCTTCTCATCCGGAGATGAAGTTCAGCTTGCACAGCGGCTGGAGGAAGCACTTTCGATGACAGAGGAGCGCCGCAGCGCCATGAGCGACGCGGCGCGGACTACAGCACGCGATCACTTCTCGCTCGACGCGGTCGCGGAGCGGCATGTGGCGCTCTATCGCAGACTTGTCGAGCAGGACGGGACGGTGCGGGACGGGAGAACGCAAAAGTCCGGAACCCGCTTTGATCGATCATGAGAGTGAATCCCTGCGAGAGAATGTCGTGGACGAGTGCGGATGCAGTGTCGTCGCCGATGATGTGCGGGTGTATCTCGACCGTGAGGGCGCGGACTGTCTGCGGCAAAGCCTTGGCCAAGAGATCACGTTCGGCGCCTTCTGCGTCCATCGCGACGAACGACGGCCGGATTTCCTCTAGGACGTCCGAGAACGCGACCGTTGGAACGTCGATCACCATGTCGGTGTCTCGGTCTATGAGGGAGCCGCCCTCTCCGGATCCGGATCGACTTGTGAAGAAGCGGGCCTGACCAGCTTGGAGGCCGATCGCAGCGGTGCGGTAGTCGACCGAGACCCGGTTGGCGGAGAAGACCGCCTGCGCCGAGGGGATCAGGCTCGGGTTCGCCTCGAATGCATGCACCTCCGCACCGAGCCTCGCCACGATGGCAGAGAGAACGCCGGTGCCGGCGCCCACCTCGAGGACGATGTCCTCAGGGCGCACGAGTGCCTCGACTGCTGCGATCTCAAAACGTTCGTGTAGACCGCGGAGAATTCTCCGGGTGAGCGAGCCGAGCTCCGGCGTGGCACCCACCGGAACGTTGATCCCGTGGTACGGCAGCATCGAGGGACGCCGCGTTCGCGCCACGGCGTAGCGGATCAATTTCGCGAGGTCGCCCTTGAAGGTTCGTCCTTCGATCATGCGGTTACCCAAGCCAAGCTGACGCGGCCGTGGCTCACGTGACCCCGTGCAGGCGCACGCCGAAGACGGGCGGCCTGATCTTCAGCTTGCGGGCGACGGCGAGCATGCACAGCACGTTGATCAGCGCAATGCTCACGGAGGTTGCCGTCGCGGCGCCGGCCGGGCCCCAACTCGGGATGAGAACCGAGCAAAGCGCAACGTTGAGGCCGGTGCCTAGGAGGTTCGCCACGGTCGCGTAGCGTTCGTGCCTTGTCATGACCAGCGCCACCCCGGTGGCGCCGGTCGCCGCGTTGAACAGCTGTCCTGCGACGAGGATCGTGAGCGAGGTGCTGCCGCCGCGGAAGGCGTGTCCGAATAACCCGAGGAACCACGGCCCGACCAGGGTGAGGAAGAGCGCCGGCGGAAGAGCGAGCCCGAACGCCCCGCGCGTCCCCCGCATGAGGAGGCGCTCGATGCCGGTTCGGTCGCCCGACGCGTAGAGGACCGAGATCCGCGGCGCCATCACGAATCCCGCCGCCGTCAAGGCCAGAGGAACAAGCGCAGCGCTGCGCGATGCCGCATTGAATCGTCCTGTGTCGGCGGCGCTGCCCAGCGCGCCGAGCATGATCACGCCGATCTGCGTGTTCACGATCGTCAGGATCGTCAACAGCGCCAGCTGGGGTAGGCTGTTCGCCCACCTACGGCCCTCGAACTCGGGTGGCGTGCGCATCACTGCACTGGGCATGACGCGGCGGAGGGCGATGCTCCCGGTGACGACCGCCACGGCGAACGCGACCGCTTGCATCGCGACTGCGGTTTCCGGTCGAAGATGGGTCGAGCGTGCGACGGCGAGCGCGGCGGCGAGGAAGACGATGAAGTAGGCAGTTCGTCCCACGGATTGGGTGAGCATCCCGAGTGACGACTGCTTCAGGCCCTGCAGCGCCGCCAGGCGCACGCGGCCGAGGGCGGCGAGCGGGATCGTGAGCAGTCCCAGCGCGACGCTGGCGCGAAGGGCCGGACTCGAGACGGGTAGAGCGATGCCGGCCACTACCCCGGCGAACACGCAGGCGCCCACGGTGGCGACCTGGTCGGACCGCCGGAGGAGACCGCGCATGAGGCCGAACGCCCTCGCCTGCCGATACGTCGCGAGCTCTCGGATCAGCACCCGGTCGAGGCCGAGCAGCGATGGTTGCACGACGATCGCCGACCAGGCGAGTGCATACGAGTAGACGCCGTACCCCGAGACGCCTGCAAGCCTGGCGACGATGAGCTGGGACACGAAGCCCAGGCCGAGCGAAACGACTTGGAGGACATAGGTTCCCGCCGCGTCCGTGCGGCCCCGCCCGAGCCTTGCGAGGATTCGCCGCCCCTGCGTCCGCGGCGCCAGCAAGACGGTCGCTACAACACTGCGCTGCACCGGCCGGCATGCTAGAGCAGGCCCGGTCGTCCCGATGAGGATCAGGTTCGCGAGGCTGCCCGGTTCTTGCGGATGGCAGGTTGGCGTAAGCTGCAGCGTCCGCGGGCGGACGATGCGACCAGAAGAAGCAACGTATCTCGGGGCGTGGTTGTCGACGCGACCAGCGGTCGAGCTTTCGCCGATGATCGAGTTGGGCGCATCCACGCGAGCCTTCGTCGAGACGCATCCGCACGTTGAACGCGACGTCCTCGACCCGCTCGCGGGGCGCGGCGTGCGCATAGTCAAGACAGACCTCGTTCCTGGCCCTCACATCGACGTCGCAGGGGATATCCATGACCCCGCCGTCCAGGCGAGGCTGAAGGGCGTGGGCGCGAAATGCATCCTTTGCTGCAACATCCTCGAGCATGTCAAGGACCCCGGCGCCCTCGCGCGCGCGTGCGACGACATCCTGACCCCGGGCGGGCTGATCGTCATCAGCGTGCCCCTGAGCTACCCGCTTCACCTGGACCCGATCGACACGCGCTACAGGCCGAGACCTGAGGAGGTTGCGCGGTTGTTCCCTGGGTACGACGTGCTCGTCGCGGAAACCATCGTCAGTGGCACGGCGGCCGGCGACATGGACAATCCGTGGGTCGAGGTCCCCAAGGTCATCCGGCGAGCCTTACTGCTGCAGGGCGGCGTGGATGCGACGAAGGCGCGCCTGCACAGGCTCCTCTGGCTCTTCCGCCGTTATCGAATCTCTGTTGCCGTTCTGCGGAAACCAGTGAATGTGGAGAAGGGATGACAGGCAAGCCCACGCTCGCCGCGTCGGTGATCGTGCCGTCGCGCAACCGACCGCGAATGCTCGCCGACTGCGTTCGCTCGATTCTCGCGGGCGACGAACGTCCACGCGAAATCGTCGTGATCGACCAGAGCGTCGATCCGAACCGCGAAGTTGCTGAGCTCGGCGACGTCGACGGCTGCGAGGTTCGCTACCACCACGCCCGCTCGGTCGGCACCTCGGCCGCGCGAAACCACGGGATAGCGATCGCGAGCCAGGACCTTCTCGTCTTCACGGACGACGACATGCTCGTCGACGCCGGCTGGCTCCGGTCGTTCGTCGCGGCATCCCGCCAGAACGTCCGTGGCGGGGTCATCCTCACCGGACGCGTCCTCGAAACCGGCCGACTCGAGGACACCTTCGCGCCGTCGCTCGAGGAGAATCCGATTCCCCGGACGTACGCCGGCCGACTCTCCCGAGATATCCTCTACTCGAACAGCATGCTCGTGTCCCGACCTGTCTTCGAACGGATTGGGACATTCGACACGCGGCTCGGTCCGGGTACCCCGTACCACTCCGCCGAGGACAACGACCTCAGCTTCAGGGCGCTTGAAGCGGGCTACGTGATTTGCTACGTCCCCGAAGCCGTCGCCTATCACCGAGCCTGGCGTTCAATACGCGAGTATCGCCGCCTTCAGTGGGCGTACGGGGTGGGGGAGGGCGCGTACCTCGCGAAGCACATGCATCTGCGCGATCGACACATGGCGAAGCGGCTTCGAAACGAGATCGTCGCGCAGGTTCGAGTCGCGGTCCTGGGGAAGGAGCGCGATGCTCGCCGCGACGAGGCGGTGCTCGGACTCGGTCTCGTCTACGGCGCGGCGCGCTGGGCGCTTACCGAGCGACTCCTCCCGTCGCTTCCATCCCTGCCGACCGGTCGCGCTGGCAGATGACGGACGATTCCCGGGCGCCGCGGTTCAGCGTCGTCATCCCGACGCACGGACGGCGGGAGGCGGTGCTGGCCGCGGTTCACGCACTCGAACGGCTCGAGCGCGGCCCGAGCTTCGAGGTCGTCGTCGTGGTCGACGGCTCGCCCGACGGTACCGCCGAGGCGCTCGGCGGGCTCGACCCGCCGTTCGTGCTGACCGTGATCGAGCAGCCTCACCGCGGGAGCGCGACGGCTCGCAACCGCGGCGCGGCGGTCGCGCGCGGTGAACTGCTCCTGTTCCTCGACGACGACATGGAGGCCGATCCACGGCTGCTCCACGAGCACGACCGATCACACCGGGAGGGCGCCGATGCCGTGCTCGGTCACATCCCGCTTCACCCCGACTCGCCGCAGAGCTTCCTCGCGGCTGCGGTCGGAACCTGGGCAGAGGAGCGGCGGGCGTCGCTCCTCGAGCGGGGCGGCAGGCTCGAGCTCGACGACTACCTGACCGGGCAGCTCTCGATCGGGCGCGACCTCTTCGTCGAGCTCGGCGGATTCGACACGAGGTTCACCAGAGACGGGCGCTTCGGCGGCGCCGACTTCGACTTCGGCCTCCGGCTCGTCCGGGCAGGCCGCCGGCTCGTGTTCGAGCCACATGCGGTCAGCTTCCACCGGTACGTCGTCGATCCGCGGCACCGGCTGCGGCAGTGGCGCGATCACGGGCGCGCCGCAGTCGTGCTCGCGCGTCGCCATCCGGACGAACGCGACGCGATTCTCGAAGCCGCCCTGGGCCGGAGCGACAACCTCGTCTCCCGGCGGCTGCGCCCGCTGCTCCGCGAGCTCGCGCTGGCGCTCCTACAGGCTGGTTTTCACGGCCGCTGGGTGACGTCGCTCTACTGGCGCGTGAACCGGCTCGAGTACCTGCAGGGTGTTCGCGACGCCGGCGGCATCCCTGCGCCGCGACCGGTCCGCGTCCTCTGCTACCACGCGATCGCGGACCTCGAAGGTGCCGGATCCCTCGAAGCGTACGGCGTCCCGCCGGGTCGCTTCCGTCGCCAGCTCGCGTTCCTCAGCCGCCGTTTCCGTCCCATCGACGCAGCCGAATTCCGGGGCATGCTCGAGGGCGGCGGTGTTCCCCGCCGGGCCGTCCTCGTGACCTTCGACGACGGCTTCCAGGATCTACGCGACACCGCCCTGCCCATCCTCCGCGACCTGCACGTGCCCGCGGTCGCCTTCGCCGTCACGGCCCTCGCGGGCGGGAGGAGCGACTGGATCGCCGACGAGCGGGCGCGGCGGCCGCTTCTCGACGTCGACGCGCTGAAGGAGTTGGCCCGCGACGACGTCTCGGTCGAGTCGCACACACGGACGCACCGCAGTCTCGTCGGCCTGTCCATCGACGAGCTCGACGAGGAGATTGCCGGCTCCGTCCGCGACCTGGTCGCGGCGGGCGTCGGCCGCCCGACCTTCGTCGCGTACCCGTACGGTGAGTTCGACGAGCGCGCGATGCGGGCGGCCAAGGCCGCGGGACTCGCCGGCGCCTTCACCACTCAGCCGGGGATTGCGGAGCCGGGACAGCATCCGTTCGCGATTCCGCGGATCGAGATCGTCCGGGGCGACGGTCCGCTGCGATTCTTGTGGAAGGTGTGGACCGGGAGGGGAAGCGGCTGATGCCCCTTGAGGCGAGCATCCTGGTCACCACGTACAATCGCCGCGCTCTCCTGGCGGCGTGTCTCGAGTCGCTCGCGCACCAGACCGTCCCGGCCGACAGGTTCGAGGTCGTCGTCGTGGTCGACGGGTCGACCGACGGGACGAGCGAAATGCTCGCCGGGCTGCACACGCCGTACCGCCTGGTCGTGGTCGAGCAGCGCAACGCCGGGCAGGCAGCCGCGCTCAACGCGGGCGCCGCCCGCGCCGAAGGGAGGACCCTGATCCTGATGGACGACGACGAGGAGGCGTCGCCGGGCTACGTCGCTGCACATCTGGAGGCGCACCGCTCGGGTACGCCGGTTGCAGGGGTGGGGCCGATCCTCTGGCGCGTCGCGTCGGACACCGACCGCTTCATGCGCCTACGCGCCGACGAGGTTCGCGCCCACAACGACGACCTCGCCGCGAGGCCGCTGACGTACCTCGATTGCTACGGCGGAAACTCGTCGGTCTCGCGCGCCACGTACCACGAGGTGGGCGGCTACTCGGAGGATCTCGCGAAGGATTCGGATTTCGAGTTCGCGTACCGCCTCCACCGCGCGGGTGTCGACTTTCGCTTCCTGCCCGACGCGGTGACGGTCGAGTTCCAGACCGGCGACTGGAGGCACATCCTCGACGAGCACGAACTGTACGGCCGCGCGGCAGTGGAGGTCTACCGCCGGCATCCGGAGATGATCGTCCGGATGGGGCTCGGAGGGTTCGAGGACCGGTCGCGCCGGTGGCTCGCGTTTCGGGCGGCGGTGGTCTCGACACGAATACCGCCCCGTCTGCTCGCCCGCTTGGGTTTCCTCGCCCCGCGTGACGCCTGGGCGTCGGTTTGGTTCAGGTTCGCGGAGGGATGCGCCTACTGGCACGGGGTGCGGGCCGCAAGCGACCGGCGGTTCTGGCGCACCGCCCGACGCGGCACGCCGATCCTCATGTACCACGCGTTCGGCGGGGATCGCGAGCGCGCGAGTCGGTTCGTCATCCCTGCGCGCCGCTTCCGGATTCAGATGTGGTGGTTGCGCAAGCGGCGCTACAACGTCTTGAGCCTCGAGGAGTACGCCGCGTACAGGAGCGCACACCGCTTCCCGCCGGTGAAGTCGGTGGTCATCACCATCGACGACGGATACCTCGACGCCGACACCGTGGCGCGCCCCGTCCTCGAGGAACTCGGGTTTCCGGCCACGGTGTTCCTGGTCACATCGCGAGCGCGAGCGGGTGCGCACGGCGACTCCGGGTTGGCAGAACGACCGGTGATCGACCTCGACCACGCAAGAGCCCTGTCCGGCGGGCCGATCCGATTCGGCGCGCATACGCGCACGCATCCCGACCTCGCGGGCGTTGAGCAGTCGGCCCTCCAGGAGGAGATCCGGGGCTCGAAGGGCGACCTCGAGCAGGCGCTCGGAAGCCCGGTTACGACCTTCGCGTACCCCTATGGCTCTGTGACGCCCGAGGCGCGCGAGGCTGTGCGAGCGGCAGGGTTCTCGCTCGCGTGCGGCGTCCGGGCCGGTTGCAACCGGCCTGCGACCGATTCCTACGACCTCCGCCGCACAGAGATCCGCGGTACGCACGGATTGCTCCGCTTCGCGGTGACACTGCTCCTCGAAACGCTCACCTGACCGCCCGTACGGCGACGAGCAGTTCGCATCCCGGCTCGTTGGCATCGAGTTGCGCGGGCGTGAGCTCGTCGGCCGCGAGCCCCTGCAGGAAGGCGGCGGCTGCGAGAAAGGTACCGAACGTCGCGACGGTGACACCGCCCTCCCTGAACCTCGAGACAAAGAGTTGCCGGGCGAGCCGGGCGTCGAGTGCCCAGGACCACGTGCGGCCCTTCTCGTCCAACACAACCTGGCTGATGCCGGGAAACGTGGCGAGGACGATTCCGCCGGGGCGAAGGATCCGGTGGAGGGTTCCAACGGCGTCCCGGATGTCGTAGACAACGTGCAGCGTCTGCGTCACGACGATGCAGTCGAAGGTCTCGTCGGGGATCTGCGGCGCCTCGACGAGGTCGGCGATGATCGTCGCGGCCGGGTTTCGGTCGACGACATCCAACACATCGCGCCGCGTTGCACGGGCGCCGCCGTAGCGGCTCGTGTACGAGTCGTCTCCGATCTCGAGCGTGCGTCCGGCGACATCGCCTCGGTGAGACTCGAGGAAACGCTCGATGTAGTAGCGGTCGATCGGCAGGCCGCGGTCGTAGCCGAAACGGCGGCTGATCGGACGGAGCCTGCGCAGGTCGCCCCAGTTCCAATCGCTCATCGGTCCGGCACCGACCGTACGGCGACCGGAAAGCCGGCAAAGCCGAGCCAGGCGACCGTCCTGCGGCACGCCTCGTCGAAGGCGACCGGCGGTGCGTAGCCGAGCGCGCGGCGCGCCTTCGCCGTCGGGAACCGGTAGGTGCACGTTTGCAGGATCGAGGTCTCGAGCGCAAGCGGGGGCAGGGCATCGGGCGACTCATCCTCGCTCGGCGGCATCGCGAGTCGGCGAATTGATCTGCGCAGTGTGCGCGGAATGCGATCGAGCACGGCGCGCGCGGCCGGATCGTCTCCGAGTGAGAGCAGGCGATCGTCCCACGTCGGTTGCGGCCGACGGGGCGCGAGTTCGGCGACGACGTCCCACGAGCGGCCGAGCGCGTGGCAAACGGGCTCGTACAGCATCCGCCACGTCACCGCTTCGTCGTCTGCGACGAGAAACGCCTCGCCAGAAGCGTCTTCGCGTTCGACCGCGAGGCCGATCGCGTGGACGAGGTTGTCGACGTAGATCGAGTTGCACACTCCGCGGCCGCCGGCGACGACGTACGCACGCCTTTCGACGACCGCCCGCGCGAAGCCCGTGATCCACCGTGAGCGCGGGCCGTGCACGATGCCCGGACGAAGGATTACGAAGCGCGTCCCGGTCTTGCGGCACGCGCTCCGGAGAACGGCCTCGGCGCGAACCTTCCAGCGGTTGTACGCGATCGGATGGCGGCGTGGTGGCGGGGTTGACTCGTCCGTCCTGGGCTCGGCCCTCCAGCCGTGAACCGCCATCGAGCTCAGATAGACGATCGTGCCCGCGCCCGCCCGGGCGGCCGCCCGGACGATGGGCGCCGGGCTCTGGGTGACGAAATGACGCGGGCCTGCGCCCGCGTGCACGACGGCGTCGCAGCCGGACAACGCATCTGCGAGCGCGTCCTCGTCCAGCGCGTCGGCGACGCGGCAATCGAGCCCGAACCGGAGCGCCGACGCGGCGGCCTCTGGCCGGCGCACGATCGGAACGACCTCGGCGTGTTGCTCGAGGTGCCACTGCTCGACGAGCCGGCTTCCTACGAAGCCGTTCGCGCCGACTACCGCCACCCTCACGGCCGCGCCGCCTCGCGTGCGCCGTCGTGCAGAGCCCGTGCGCGCGTGACCTCGTCCGCGGAGAACCACGGCGACTCGAGCAGCTCGCCTGCTGCATCCGTCTCGGCGAGCGCATTGATGCCGTCGAGGACGTCGTCCGCGCGGACCCAGAGCTCTGCGCTGCCGCGAACTGCGGCGAGCACGTTCTCGAGCTGGACGTCGAAGCAGTCTAGGAAGGTTCTGCCCGCTGGGGAGGATGTGCCGGGAATTGCCTGCCGAAACCCGGGGTCCGCCGGCGCGCCCGTTCCCATGAGTACGTCGAGCTCGGTGACGTCCCCGCAGACGAGGCTCCCGGACGGGCGCTCGATCACGAGCCCGGAAGAGAGGTCGTACTCGCGGCTGAGACGCACCTCGCCACGGCACCCGTCAGGCCACTCCAGCTCGAGTAGGCAGTTCGTCGCCATTCCACCCATCGCGTCGTCGCTGCACGACAGCAGCCGGGGCGGGCCGAGCCACCAGACCAAAAGGTCGAGGAGGTGTGAGCCGACGTCCCACAGCAGCTGATTGCCGGTCCCCGGCGCGAAGTACGCGGGAGACTCGACTGGCCAACGAAACGGGCCGCCCTCGCGCCAGGCGAGGCGAGTCGGCCGTTCCTCGGACAGCAGCTGTCTGAGCAGGCATGCGGAACGCGCGAACCGTCTGACCATGCCGACGGCGCAGACAAGGCCCGTCTCGCGCGCGAGGTCGGCGAGTCGTCCGGCCGTGCCGCGGCCGAGCGCGAACGGCTTCTCGCAGAGGACGTGCTTCCCGTGCTCGAGCAGCGCCCTGACCTGCTCGGCGTGCACGACCGGCGACGACGCGACGACGGCGAGATCGTCAGCGGCTTTCAGGACATGGTCCCAGCTCGGGGCGACCGTGCTCGCCGGCAGCCCGGTGGCCAGGTCGTTCGCTCGGGCCGCGCTCACGTCGAACAGCCGCACCGATCCGACGCGGCCTTCGGCGATCAGGCGTCGTAGCGCAGGAGCGTAGTAGCTGCGTGCGACGGTGCCGCACCCGATCACGGCGACGCTTACCGCCACGCCACAACTCGTTGCGCCATGCGGCGCAGGGGCCGAGTGGGACGGACGTGCCGGATCCCGCCGCGCCAGGCCCAATGCAGGCAGCGAAGCCACATGCCCCGGTCGCCGCGCCGGCGGAATTCGCCGGCCCATGCGAGGAAGAAGTCGCGCTGCCCGCGCGCGACCTCACCACGCAACGAGCCCGACGAGCATGCGCGTAGCTGGCTGTAGAAGTCGGCCTGCACCTCGAGCTTTTCGTGCTCGTCGAGTGTCGAGAAGACGCCGCCGTCGTGGAGGCGGTAGGCGCTGAGCGTGCGGTCGATGTAACCGATGCGTCCCTCGCGGGCGTAGATCAGGTGCAGCGGCCAGTCCGTGATCGAGAAGTCGCTGTACCACGCGGGGAGCTCGGCGACAGCCGCACGACGGTACATCACGGACGCCGTTGCGATGAAGTTCCCGCGCAGCAGCTCGTACAGGCCTGACACCTGGGGCTGGTTCGGCCCGTTCCAGACTCTGCCGGTGCCATGCGAGTCTGCGTCGACGACCTCGGCGTTGTGAAAGCAGATCGTGAAGGCCGGCCGCGCGTCGAGGAAGTCCACCTGCGACTGCAGCTTGTCTTCGCTCGTCCAGTAGTCGTCGCCGTCCAGCGGCGCGACGTAGCGTCCGCGGGCGGCCCGAAAGCCGCGCGCGACCACCTCGTTCGAGTGCAAGTTGCGCTCGGAGAGAAACAAGCGAACGAGAAGCGGGTGGCGTTCCGCATACTCCTGCACGATCTCGCGTGTGCCGTCCGTCGAGCAGTCTTCCGAGACGATGATCTCGAATGGCTGCCGCAGCCGCTGCGCGAGAACGCTCTCCAGCGCCTGCCGTACGAACCGCGCGTGGTTGTAGGTGAGGACGAGCACCGAAACCGCGAGCTCGCCGTCTTTCCGCGGATTCACGATCGCCTCGAGGCGGTGACCGCGACAAGCACAGGGTACGAGGCATCGACTGCCGCAAGCTCCCGTTCGCTGAGTCGCCCGGCCGGCAAGCGGTAGAGCGATGCGAGGGCGAGCGTCACGTTGCCGCGCTGCTCGACTTCGACCTGCTCGAGCTCGGCGCGCTGCTCGTGCAACCGGCGGGCCGCATGCGGCACGACGGTCCACAACGGCGCGCGCTCTTCGGGTTCCGGGCGTGCGATTCCGGTGAAGAGCGTGACGAGACCTGCGCCAGGCCTCAGCCGGCGAGCCGCCTCCTGCAGGGCGAGCGCCGGATCCGGGACGTGCTGGAGCCGCCGGTCGACCACTACCCAATCGGCAGCGGTTGCGGCGGGGAGCTCCAGCTCCACCGTGGTGTGCGGCGGGAGGACATCGAACCACCCCGCGTTCTTGTCGATTCCGAGCACGAGGCCTTCGCCCCCGAGCGCGGCGAGGCGTGGGCGCAGCAACCGACGGACGAGCGCGTCGTAGACAGCGTCCGGGTCATCGTCGAGCGAGGGGACGCGGCGCGCGAAGTCGCCGAGCTCGACGTGGCCGTGTCGCGGCACGGACCGTGCCCGCCACCGCTTCACGGCAGGCGGGCGCCGGATCGACGGGCCGCCACTTCTCCGAATCTCCAGACGTGCGGGATCTGGACGGCTCCGTACACCTCCTCGCCCCGCACCGGCCGGCCGCGAACGGCGCCGGGACCGACGGTGAAGAATGCGGCTCCGTCGACCTGGTCCGCGAGATCGCCGAGGAGGTAGAGCCGGATGTCGACCCGGTAGCGCCCGGGCATGAGAAGCAGCTCGTCGAACTCGCAGACGATGACGCCAGGCTCAGAGTCTGGTTCCGAGTCGAACGGAACGTCGAGGGGGCTCGGTTCGGACGACGCGAAGTCGGCGACGAGGTTCCCGGAAGCGTCGTAGATGCTGAACGCGCAGTCCAGCTCCCGCGCACGCCTGCTCACTTCGAACGTGAATGTGAGCGGCTCACCGGTCGCGATCTCTCCAGCGGGACGTCCCGGCGCGTCGATGCGAATCGACGTGAGGCGGGTGCGGCCCGTACCGGAGCGGTCGGTACGTTCCACGATCGTGCGACCGGTGGCGGCCTCGAGCGAGTGCCCGTAGGCACGCACGACATCGCCGATCGGGCCGTGCGCGGTCAGCCGTCCCTCCTCCAGCAGGAGCCCGCTTCGACAGAACGCGGTGACGGTCCCGAGGTTGTGGCTCACGAGCAGGACGGTGGTCCCGTCCTCGGCAAGCCGGCGGACGAGCTCGAGCGATCTGCCCTGGAAAACTGCGTCCCCGACCGAGAGCACCTCGTCGATCGCGAGGATGTCCGGTTCGAGGTGCGCGGCGACCGAGAAGCCGAGGCGGACGTACATGCCGCTCGAATAGCGCTTGACCGGCGTGTCGAGCATGTGCTCGATCCCGGAGAACTCCACGATGCGGTCGAACTTGCGCGCGATCTCGGCCCGGCGCATCCCGAGGACGGCGCCGCTCAGGTAGACGTTCTCCCGGCCGGTCAACTCCGGATGAAAGCCCGTCCCGATCTCGAGCAGGCTGCCGACGCGCCCCCAGCCGCGGAGGGAGCCCGTTGTCGGCCGGGTCACCCGCGTGAGGATCTTCAGCAGCGTGCTCTTCCCGGCACCGTTGCGTCCGACCACTCCGACAACGTCGCCGCGCTCGATCTCGAAGTCGACCTCTCGGAGCGCCCAAAGCTCCGGCCGGATCGCGCGTCGACCGGCCATCTTGCGCCGCACGAGCCGGCCGGGGACGCCGGAGATCCAATCGCGTGCGGTGTCGTGCCGGATCGATTCGCCGAGTCGGTATCTCTTGCCGAGGTTCGTCGCGACGACGGCGAGCTCAGATGACGTCGGCAATCGTGTCCTCGGTCCGCCAGAAGAAGCCGACTCCCACGACGGCGAGCACGACCGCGACGGTCACAGACACTGCGACCGCAGGCAGGTGGAGATGGGGTTCGCCCAGCAGCGCCGCCCGGAAGCCGTCGACCGCCGTCACCATTGGATTGATCGCGAACGCGGTGCGCCATGGTCCGGGAACGACGCTCGACGGGTAGGCGACCGGTGTACAGAAGAGCCAGAGCTGGACGAGCAGCGGGATTGCGAGCTGCACGTCGCGAAACCGGACGTTCAGCGCAGCGAGCAAACAGCCGACGCCCGTGGCGGTGACCACAGCAAGAAGCAGGAACGCAGGCAGCCACACGATCGCGAGCGTGAACGACGGGCCTGCGACCACCAGCCAGATGAGGGCCACCGCCAGCGCTGCACAGAAGTCGACGAGCGCCACCGCCATCGGTGCGAGGGGGATGAGGATGCGCGGAAAGTACACGCGTTTGACGAGATCCTGACCGCGCACGACGCTCTCCGAGGCAGTGAAGACGCCGGATGCGACGAGTTGCCAGGGCAGCAGTGCCACGAACGTCGCGAGCGCGTAGGAGGTGTTGCCGTGGGCGAGGCCGGCGAGGTTGCCGAAGAAAAGTGTGAAGGCGCCTGCGAGCAGGAGCGGCTGCACGACGGCCCAGAGCACGCCGATCGCGCTTTGCTTGTAGCGGACGGTCAGATCGCGCCACGCGAGGAAGATCAGCAGCTCACGTGATTCGAGCACCTCTCGCAGGCGCTCGGCGCTGCCGCGAACGCCCTGACGGGGCGCCTCGACCGCGAACGGCCTCCGTGCCTGACCGCGCGGAGTCGCTTCGATCACGGTCATGCGGCGTCGGCGAGCCGCCGAGAGGCGGGGGGCTCGCGCCCGACCGCGAGCGCGAACCCCCAAAGGCAGGAGCTGCCGGCGCGGCGCAGCCGCCCGGAGGCGACATGGCCCGGCACGTCCCTGATCAGCTGCTTGGCGTAATGATGTCTCCAGAAGGTCAGCCCCGTCCGGTACGCCTCGGCCGCCCCAGGATGCTCGTCGAGGTAGGGACGCTGCTCGTGCAGGACGAAGAGCGCCATGCGCAGCATGTTCAGCGCATCGCGTGACATCGCCGCCGGATGCCGCCGGTACTGCGCAACCACGGTGTCGTGGGCCGACACAGGGTGCGTGCGCAGAACACGCAGGTAGAGGTCGTAGTCCTCGAGCGCGCTGAGGCGCGGGTCGAAGCCGCCCATCTCGTCGAGGATTGCGCGCCGGTACACCACTGTCCCGTGCATGCTGATGTAGTTTCGTCCGAGCATCGCGGTGTACTGGTCGCTCACCCGTCGCGGCCGGGGTGACCTCCTCGCGTGACGACCATCCGCCAGGATGAGCTCGAAATCGCCGGAGGTGAACGACCCGTCTTCGACGGTGCGCGATTCCCTCCACGTGGGAAGGACGGCGCCACGCTCGTCGATCAGCTCGTACTGTCCGAAGACGAAGGCGGCTTGCGGCCGGCGGCGCAACGCGTCGAGGCCCGCCTCGATGGCGCCCGGCAGGAGCCGGTCGTCGGCGTCGAGGAAGACGACGTGTTCGCCCGACGAAGCGCGCCAGCCCGCGTTGCGGGCTTCCGGAAGTCCCCTGCGTTCCTGGCGGATGTATCGGACACCCCTGGATCGCGCCGCGACCGCCGGCGTCTCGTCCGTGGAGCCGTCGTCGACGACGATGATCTCCGCCAAGGCCTCTCCCTGTGCGGCGGTGCTGGCGAGGGCCTCCGCGAGGAAGCGGCCCTGCTCATAGCAGGGGATGACGACCGAGACGCTCATCTCACAGTAGGAGGACGCCGCTCCGACACACCTGGAAGGGTGCAATCGTCGGCAACGTACAGCACCCGGCGATAGTCGAGGTTGACCGCACACAAGGTTCTGAGTCGCGCCGCGTGCCTCGTCCAAGCCGGAGAAATCCTTGCAAATGAGGGCCGCGCGGCTACTCTGCACTAGCAGGATCGGCAGCGGGTCCCGCTTTCTCGCATCGTCTCGTTCGGCCTCGAGGAAGGCAAAGCGTTGGAGTCAAAGGGCTCGTCGGCAAGGGGGGAGACCTGGCTCACGCCCGGGCAGGCTCGCGCGGCAAGCGCCGAGATCACCCGAGCCCGCCGTGCGGCCGGCTTGACCCAGCGCGAGCTCGCCGACCGTCTCGGCGTGCGGCTCTGGCTGGTGGACAGGTGGGAGTCGGGCGCAAAACCGCTCTCCCGCGAGCAGGTCGACGAGATCCTGGCGACGCTTGGGCTGTCGTTGGCGGTGCCGACGAATGGTCAAGCGCCTTGGACAGCGCGCTCGGAACCGCCAAAGTCCGCTCCAACGGGTCCCCCGACGCCAGTCGAATCACACTCGTCATCCGGCCCGCCCGCCGCCGGTTCGTCGGCCCCTCCATCGCCGCCCGTCGCGTCCGACGGCCCTGTGTTTCCGGCGCAAGGGCAAATCCAGCACGGCCTCGACGAGCGCGACGAGCTGCAGTTCCTCGCTGCGAAGCTGGAGGCGATGCTCGCAGACCAGCGCGATCGCTTGGTCACGGACCGCGCTGACCGTCCCGAGCCGCCTGAGACTCCGGAAGAAGGACCCCAGGGGCCGAACAACGGCCGCCCACGCCGGTTCGAAGACCAGAATGAGAACGAGCCGGTGGAGTCCGGCCGGCTGCTCGACCGCGGAACTGCACCCGACGGGTCGCGGCCGCGGCGCGAGGCGGTTGCCTCGATGCGTGTGGAGCTCGACGCGTTGCACCGTGACCTCGAGCCGCTCCTCGCCGCACTTCTGAGTCTTGGCGAGCAACTGCGGGCGTTCCCCCGGCCGGAGGGCCGGCCGCAGGGAACTCCCGCCGCGCCTGATCGACGATAAGGCAGTCGGCCAACTTCCCGGCCGTTGCACGGCCTACGCCTTCGCCGGCTCACTTTGAAACTGCATTCTCGACGTATTCAGGGCTAGCCGAGGGGCTAGGCCGAACTAGCCTCCTGCCGGGCGAGTCCTCCCTCAGACCGGATTAATCAGTTACACGAGTGCCGGGGGTGTCCGGCACCCAAGGACTGGGAGAGGGTTCTGTGGCCAACGGCGATCGCCGATCGCTAGCTCGTCCCCGAACGCCGCGTTCGACTTCGGTCGGACGCGGCGGGCCCTCGTGCCTGCCGGTCCTGCTCTTCGACGCCGGCTTCTGCAGCAGCCCTCGGCGGTTGCAGAAGCCGGCTGCGACGCATCGAAGCACGTCGGTGGAGGTCACCGCGTCGAGGCCGGCATCCCACGGCCGGCCTCACCGGTGGCCTTCGGATCGTTCGGTGCGTCTGGCGGTATCGCACGCGGTCGCGGCCTGCACCCAGGTCGCACGTGTTGAGCACATGCCTGTGACGAGACCGCGTGCGGTCTTCCAGGCGCACACAAGAGGGCCGGACGGTCGTGGGACGTCGCGGCACGTTTCGGATCCCCGCGCGCGCGGGGGGAGGTAAAGGCAGCAAATGAAGAAACTCCTCATGAGCAAGAAGGGCATCGTCCTTCTTGCCACGCTGGTCGTCGCGCTTGGTGTGGCGGCGTTCGGCGCATACGCGTACTTCACGGCTAGCGGCTCGGGCACGGGCACGGTCTCGGTCGGCACGACTGCCAACCAGATCGTTGTTGCGGGCACGACGTCGACGGCCCTTACGCCTAACAACTCCTCGACGGTGACGTTCCATGCGTGGAACTACGCCAACGAGGGTCAGGCGATGTCGAACATCCACCTGAGTGGTCTGGCGGCGTGTTCGGTTCCGTGGTCGTCTGTCAGCTACGCCACCTACGGCAGCGCAACGACAGCTCCGACGTGCTCGGACACGGGTGCTGCGGCGACGCAGGATGCCGCTTGTGCGGCCGAGGGGTTCGACTCGAGCGCCAGCTCGGCGGTCGACGGCTTCTCGATGCCGGATGTGGCGGTCAGCCCGACGGGTGACGGCCACCTAGCCGCCAACGCGTCGAACGTGCTTCTGAGCGAGACCGGGTCGATCCTGATGAACGACCTGAACTCGAGCCAGAACGCGTGCGAGAACGAGTACCTGCTGCTCTCGTTCCAGACGACGTAGTTGCATGACCTGGAGGGGCGGTTTCGGCCGCCCCTCCAACCGTTTCGACAACACAAGGAGCGATTGAGGCGAAGTGGGTTTGAGAGGGTCAGGAAGAGTGGCGAAGAGCACCAGGCGGCTGGGGTTGTTGGTGTTGTTCGCTGTTCTTGCTGGTGGGGTGTGGATGGTTGTGTCTGCGTTTGCGGCTCCGGCGCCGCCGGCGCCGACGATCACCGGGACGCATCCGGCGAATCCGACGACTTCGACCTCGGCGTCGTTCAGCTACAGCGACACGCAGGGCGGGGTGACGTACACCTGCAACATCGACGGTGGGTCGGCGTTGACCTGCCCAACGAGCGGCAACGCTGGCCCGTTCACGGTGTCGGCGAACGCGTCGCACACCTTCTCGATCAGCGCCGTCTCGGGCGGCAAGACCAGCTCGGCGGCCACGTTCACCTGGTATGTCGATCAGGCTGCGCCGACGGTCAGCGTGAGTTTCCCGGCCGCGTCGGGGAGCTACAACGCCGCGGGGTGGGCGGCGGGTTGTTCGGGTGGGGCGGGGATCTGCGGCACGGCGTCTGATCCGAGCGGGGTGGCTTCGGTCTCGGTGTCGGTTTTGCAGCAGTCGTCGGGGAAGTACTGGAACGGGAGCAGCTTCACGCCGACCAGCGAGACGTGGCTTACGCCGACGGGGACGACGAGTTGGCGCTATCCGCTGAGCTTGCCGGCGGACGGCTCCTACACGGTGCATGTGCGTTCGGCCGATTCGCTCGGAAACAACAACAACTCGTCGCCGAGCAGCGTCGGGTTCACGATTGACACGCAGCCTCCGGCGCAGCCGTCGATCACGAGCGGGCCGCCCTCGCTGACGAACAACGCGACCGCGACCTTCAACTTCTCCGCGATCAGCGGCGGCGGCACCTACCTGTGCAGCCTCGACGGCGGCAGCTATGCGGCTTGCTCGAACCCGGCCAGCTTCACGGTCGCCGACGGCAGCCACAACCTCCGGGTGGAGGCGAAGGACGCGGCGGGCAACGTCAGCCCGCCCTCGTCGGCCTGGTCGTGGACGTCGGATACGACGCCGCCGCCGAAGCCGGGGATCACGGGGCCGAACAACAAGTCGTCCTCGCTGACGGCGACGTTCCAGTTCACTGATGGCGAGTCGCCGGTTACCTACAAGTGCAGCATGGACGGGGGCGCGTTCAACCCCTGCCCGAATCCGGCGACGTTCTACTCGCTGACTCCCGGTACGCACGAGCTTGACGCCGAAGCGGTCGACCAGGCCGGGAACGTCGGGCCGTTCAACGGCTGGAAGTGGACGATCAACGGCAACGAGGGAGCGGGGCTGAACTTTTCGATCACGAGCGCGGCGAGCGGGGCGCTGACGCCGGGCGGGCCGGTCGTCTATCTGAATCTGACGCTGACGAACCCGAACAGCTACACGCTGTACATCAATTCGTTGACGGTGACGCTGTCGTCGGTGTCGCCGGTCGGCTGTTCGACGTCGAACTTCTCCGCGATTGCGCCGTTCAGCGGCGTCTACCCGATTGTGCTGCCGCCGGGGCCGCATTCGTACAGCTTGCAAGGCACTGGTCCCTATCAGCTCGGGTACACGCAGGCGCAGCTTCCGCATCTGTCGATGCTCGACCTGAACGGCAAACAGGACATCTGCGAGCACGCGACGTTGAACCTCACATACGGGGGGAGCGCGACCTCGTGATCCAGCGGCTGAACGTGTTCGCGGGTTCGTTGCTGTTTTCGCGGCCGTCGTCGGGCGGGCGAGCGGATGCGGGGCGGCGCCGGTCGTGGTTTTTGACGGCGCCGCTGCATCTGCTCAATGTCGGCCTGTTCGCGCTACTGGCGGGTTTGTCGTGGCGGTCGGTGGCGCGTGCTCGAGTGAGCGCGGATGAGCGCAACGAGAGACTGCTCACCGTCGTCCCGCCGCCTCCGCATGAGCCTGCCGGTCCGAGTCGGTTCCGCCGGATGTTCGGCCGCCGCTGGGTGCGCTTCGCAGCGGTCGCCGTCGGTGCGCTGGCGCTCGGTGGCGGGGTGTTCGCCTACTTCTCGGCGACCGGGAGCGGGCAGGCGCGCGCGTCGGTCGCAGCGGCGGAGCCGGTCACGATCACCGCCGCAACCCCCACCACGGCGCTCTATCCGGGTGGCTCCGCGGATGTGGCGGCGACGATTGACAACCCGAACCCGTTTGCGGTGCATCTGCCCTCGCTGGTGCTGGACACGAGCCAGGGGACGGACAACGGGTTCTCGGAGACGGGGGCGCAGGGGGCGTGTGATCTGTCGACGTTGAGCTTCAACGGGCCGCAGACGGACGGCGGCGGCGACTTCGTGGTGCCGAAGAAGGACAACAACGGCGACGGGATCCTGGACGTGGATCTGCTGAACGCGATTTCGATGGGCACCGATTCGCAGACGGGCTGTCAGGGTGCGACGTTCACGGTCTTTTTGAAGGTGGGGTCGTGATCGGCCGGCTGCTGCACCGGCTGAACGTCGGCACCTGGAACGTGTTGATGCTGCTGCTGGGGCTGTCGTTCCTGAGCGGTGCCTCGCGCCGCTCGCGGCCGCACACGCAGGCCCAGGCCATGTCAGCGCAGGGCCGGGGGGCGCGTCGGCGTGGGTTGGGCTGGCGGGCCCGCTGGGCTGTCGTGCTTGCCGCTGCGACGGCGGCTGTGGCGCTGGTCGGGGCAGCGTGGGCGTTCTTCGGCGGCAGCGCCGCACCGGGGGCGGCGGCGGAGGCGATCGCGGCTTCGCTGCCGAAGGGACACACACCGACCTTGTCGCTCAACGCGACCGATGTGACGGTGCACTGGGCACAGAACTCGATCAGCGCGCTCGGCGGTGACCTGGGGGCGGCCGATCACGGCGGCTACCTGGTGACCCGCTACGCGGTCAGCGCCCCGACGACGCCGATCAGTGCCGGCTCGGCCTGCGACGGTTTGCAGCAGGGGGCTGCCGATCCGTTCTCCTGCACCGAGCACAGCGTCCCGACGGGGGAGTGGACGTACACGGTGACGCCGAAGTACTACGACTGGCTCGGGCCGGAGAGCGACCAGAGCGCGCAGGTGAACGTGCCGCCGGCCGCCCCGTCCAGCGTCTCCTTGACGAACGGCGTTGGCGTCGGCGGCAACTACATCAACGGCACGAACACGGGCAGCCTGAACGTCGACGTGGCGCTGCCGTCGACATCGCTCGCCTCGGACACGGTGACGCTGATCGTGACGGACGGGACCAACCCGATCACGACCACCAAGCCGGGAACGAACGGCTCCGGGACGCTCCACTTCACCGGCATCAACGGCAGCGCGCTGAACGACGGCACGATCACGATCAAGGCCAAGTCGAGCAGCTCCTACGGCGACGCCTCCGCTTTCACCTCGACGACGGTGACCAAGGACACGGTCGCCCCGGTTGTGAACGTAACAGCGAGCCGCTCGCCCGACTCGAACGGCTGGTACAACCATCCGGTCACCTTCTCGGCCTCGACGAGCACCGACACGGGCGGCAGCGGGATCCACTCCTGCGACAGCGACGTCAGCTACAGCGGCCCCGACACGTCGAGCGGCTCGGAGACCTTCCATTGCTCGGACAAGGCCGGGAACACGGCCTCCAACTCGATCTCCTTCAAGTACGACTCGACCGCGCCGACCAGCTCGGCCAGCGGCAACGACACGAACTGGCACCACAGCGCGGTCACGGTGCATCTGTCCGCGACCGATGCGGGCGCAGGCGAGTCGGGCGTCGACCACATCGTCTACACCGTCGACGGCGGCACGGCGCAGACGATCAGCGGCAACGCCGGCGATGTCACGATCCCGGCCCCGGTCGACCACTCCAACGACGGCCAGCACACGATCTCGTTCCACGCCGTCGACGTGGCGGGCAACGTCGAAACGCCGAACAACAGCGTCACGGTCAAGATCGACACCACCAACCCGGCCACCGTCTCGACCGGCGCGGACAACAACTGGCACAACAGCGACGTCACCGTCCACCTCGCGTCCAGCGACCCCGGCTACCCGAGCACCGGCTCAGGGGTCGCCAACCTGCACTACCAGCTCGACAGCAACGCCGCCGTCGATGTCGGCGGGTCGAGCGGCGTCGCGAGCACGGACGTGACCGTCCATGCGCCTTCGGATCACTCCAACGACGGCAGCCACACGCTCACCTACAAGGCAACCGACGCGGCCGGCAACGTCGAATCGCAGGGATCAACGACGGTCAAGATCGACACCACGCCGCC
>Ga0209579_10001114_pt1 | contig 22957 bp, 24 predicted proteins | sample Coa_R1_2_FD_187152 | JGI IMG/M metagenome (GOLD analysis project Ga0209579, IMG submission 187152) | Surface soil microbial communities from Centralia Pennsylvania, which are recovering from an underground coalmine fire - Coalmine... | ecosystem: Environmental > Terrestrial > Soil >... | reverse complement strand
CGATCGAGTACGTGCACAGGCGCCTCGTCGAGGAGCGGGACGCGGGCAAGGCCGTCCTGCTCGTGTCGCTCGAGCTCGAGGAGATTCGCTCGCTCTCCGACCGGGTGCTCGTGATCTACGAGGGTCGGATCGTCACCGAGACGAGCCCGGAGACCGGCGAAGAGGAGCTCGGGCTCGCGATGACGGGCGGGCGCCGCGCGCAAGAGGTGCCCGCGTGACGGACCCCGGGCCACTGCCGCCGGACGTCGAGCCGGTCCCGCCGGAGGAGCAGGAGCGCGCGCCGGGCTTCGCCGCGCGACTCGCCTTCACGTACCGCGCAGGCGGGATCGCGACGCCGATCGCGACCGCGGTCGTCGCCTTTCTTGTCGGCGGGCTCGTCGTGCTCGCGACCGGCCACAACCCGCTCGACACCTACAAGGCGATCTTCAACGGCGCCGGCCTGAACTGGTTGTTCCCGTGGGTCTCGGGACAGGAACGGCAGACGGCCGCGTTCAACCTGCAGGAGACCGGGCTGCTCCTCATCCCGCTGATCCTGACCGGGCTTGCGGTCGCATTCGCCTTCCGCTGCGGGCTCTTCAACATCGGCGGACAGGGCCAGTACATCGTCGGGATCGTCACCGGAACCCAGACGGCGGTCTGGTTCCACTCCCTGCCGGGCGCGCTGCACATCTTCCTCGCCGTCACCGCCGCCACCCTCGCCGGGGCCTTCTGGGGCGGTGTTGCGGGCTTTCTCCGCGCCACGGTGGGGGCGCACGAGGTGATCTCGACGATCATGTTGAACTGGATAGCGATCTGGGTCGGCAGCTACCTGATCGGCTTCGGCGGACCGTTTCAGGACAGCAGCCAGCCCGGCGTCCCGGTGTCGCGACCGGTCGACGCCAATACGCACCTGCCCGTCTTCTGGGGGAACCCCCTGCTCCAGGGCCTCGACATCGGCTTCTTCATCGCGCTCGGGATGCTGGTCGTGTACTCGCTAGTGCTCCGTCGGACGACGCTCGGCTTCGAGGTGCGCGCCGTCGGGTACAACCCCGAGGCCGCGCGGAACTCGGGGATCGGCGTGGCCCGCAACTACTTCCTGGCGATGGCGATCTCCGGCGGCTTCGCCGGCCTCGCCGGCGCGCTCGACATCCTCGGCTGGCAGTTCCGGCTCGACGTGACGACGATCCAGATCGCCTCGCAGATGGCATTCACCGGCATCGCCGTGGCGCTGCTCGGACGCAATACCGCCGTCGGCACCTTCTTCGCGGCGCTCCTCTTCGCGGCGCTGATCAACGGCACCTCGACCCGGAACCTCGACCCGACCGTGTTCCCGCCGCAGCTGGCCGGCAACCTGACCCGGATCATCCAGGGGCTCGTCGTCCTCTTCGTCGGCGCCGACGTGCTCGTCCTGTACGTCTGGAACCTGCGGCGGAAGCTCCGGCTGCGGCGACGCGTCGCGCCGCCCTCCACCGCCGTACTGAGCGAATGAGTGCCGTCGCCGCCCGGCTGGAGGAGGTCCGCGACCCGCGGATCCTCGGCATCGTCGGCGTCGGCCTCGGCATCCTCGCGGTCTGGCTCGTCCTCCCGCCGCTGACGGTGCGAGACGCGGCCCTGCCCGCCGTCGTCGGCGCGGCGGGGGCAGCGTGCGGGACGTTGACCGCCTCACGGGGCCGGCGGCGGCTCGGCTGGGGCGCGGTCGTCTCCGGGTGCTTCGGGATCGGGGCGGCCTTCCTCGTCACGCAGGCGAGCGTGAGCAACCTCGAGGCCGTGATCACCTGGTCGACGATCTTCGGGGCGATGCTCGTGTTCGCGACGCCGCTGACGTACGCAGCGCTCGGCGGCATGTTCTCCGAGCGCAGCGGCGTCGTGAACATCGGCCTCGAAGGGATGATGCTGATGGGCGCCTTCTTCGGCGCCTTCGGCGCCGACAAGACCGGCTCGTGGGCACTCGGAATCCTGATCGGCATCGCCTCCGGTTGCCTGCTCGGGCTCGTCCACGCCGTCTTTGCGATCAACCTGCGCGCCGACCAGATCGTCGGCGGAACAGCGATCAACTTCCTCGCCCTCGGGATCACCGGCTACCTCTACAACGACATTTACGGCAACAACGGCACGCCGAACAACCTGCCGGCGATCCCGAACGTGCACCTCGGGTTCCTATCCTCGATCCCGCCGCACGGGCTCGGCAGCTTCCTCGAGAACGTGTTCGGCAGCCTCAACCTGCTGATCTGGATCAGCTACGCGGTCCTCATCCTCTCGTGGGTGATCCTCTTCCGAACCGCGCTCGGCCTCCGCATCCGGTCGGTCGGAGAGCACCCGCGTGCGGCCGACACGGTCGGGATCTCGGTCTATAAGATGCGGTACGTCTCGGTGGTCACGTCCGGGGGGTTGGCGGCGATGGGCGGAGTCTTCCTCTCGATCGGGTTCGTCAACTCGTTCACCGAGAACATGACCGCCGGGCGAGGATTCATCGCGCTCGCCGCACTGATCTTCGGCAAGTGGCGTCCGTTCGGCGCCTTCGGCGCGTGCCTGCTGTTCGGGTTCGCAAGCGCCCTCGCGCCGCAGTTCCAGAACGTCCAGTCCTGGCAGACGTACGGCACGCTGTTCGAAGCGTTGCCGTACCTGCTGACCCTGATCGCCGTCGCCGGGCTGATCGGTCGCTCGATCCCGCCCGCCGCAGATGGTCGCCCCTATGTCAAACAGTAGAGGCGCATACGGATACATCGGGATCGCGGTCGGCGTCCTCGCGGTCGCGGCGCTCCCGGTGGCCGTCGCCTCCTCCTGGCTCGTGCACCGCCTGACGCTCCTGCGCGCCCTCGAGGCCGGCGTCCCCGCGGCCTTCGTGCTCGGCGTGGTCGCGGTCAGCCTCATCCGCCGAGCCCGTTACCGCGTCGAGCGTAGCGTCTTCCGCTCCGGCGCGGGCGTCGTTCGTTTCGGCCGACTCCTGGCCTGGACCGGGGTCTATCTCGCCGTGACCGGGGCGATCGCGCTCGGCTTCTACGGGTTGCTCGTCGTCCGGGGGTAGTCTCCGCACGTGTTCGAGATCGGCAACAGCCTCCGCGACGCGCGCCTGAGGCGGCGGATCGAGCTCGCGCAGGCCGAGCAGGCGACGAAGATCCGCGGCAAGTACTTGCGCGCGCTCGAGGACGAGGAGTTCGAGCTCCTGCCGTCCGAGACCTACGTCAAGGGCTTCCTGCGCACCTACGCCGAGTACCTGGGCCTCGACGGGCAGGTCTACGTCGACGAGTTCAACTCACGCTTCGTCACCGGCGAGGACTACGAGCCGCGCCGGCGGCCCGGGCCGCACGAGCGGCGCAATCGCCGGCTCGAGACGATCATCGTCGTCGCCGCGCTGGCCGCGATCGCGATCGTCACCGTCGTCGTGATCGGCGCCTGGACATCGTCGGGCTCGCGTTCGATCCCGCCACCGGCACCGGCCGGCACGAAGAAGCCCGAGCGCGCCGCGGCGCCGGCGCCCGGGCTCGCGATCGTCGCGCTACGCGGCTCCTCCTACGTCGCCGTGCACCGCGGCGGCGCCGCCGGGCCGGTGCTCTTCCAGGGGACGGTCGGCCACGGCGAGCCGCAGGCGTTCGCCGGCACGCGGTTCTGGGTGAACGTGAGCTCCCCCGAGAACCTCGTCATCCGCATCCGCGGCAAGCGGATCACGCTCACCGGCTACCGGCCGCGCGTCATCACCGTGACGCCGACCTCGTGGCACGCCGGCTGAGCCGTCCGCGCGCCGCGATCGTCGTCACGGGCTCGGAGCTCGTCCGGGGTGACCGCCGCGACCTGAACGGCCCGTTCCTGGCCGCCTCGTTGCTCGGGCTCGGGGTCGAGCCGGCTCGGATCACGATCGTCGGCGACGACCCGGCCGAGCTCCAGGCGGCGTTCCGCGACGGCCTCGACGCCGACCTGCTCGTCGTCTCGGGCGGGCTCGGGCCGACGCACGACGACCGCACCGTCGAGCTGCTTGCACGGGCAGCCGGACGGGAGCTCGAGCTCGACCGCGAGCTCGAGCGGACGATCGAGGAACGCTCACGCTCGGTCGCCGAGCGGCTGCGCCGCCCCTACGCCGACTTCGCGGACGGGGTGCGCAAGCAGGCGACGGTGCCTGCGGGCGCCCTCGTGGCCGGCCTCGCAGGAACCGCGCCGGCATTCGTCCTGGCGGTCGACGGCGGCGCGGCGGTGGTCTTGCCGGGGCCGCCAGGGGAGCTGCAGGCGCTCTGGCCGCGCGCCCTCGAGCTCGAGCCGGTGCAGCGGGTGCTCGCGCGCGCACGCGTCCCGGCGCGGCGCACGCTGCGCTTCTTCGGCGTCTCCGAGTCGCAGGTCGCCCAGTCCCTCGCCGCTGCCGGCGGCGACGGAGGCGGAGTCGAGGCGACGATCTGCGCACGCGAGTTCGAGATCCACGTCGACCTCGTCGTCGAGCCCGGGGCGGAGGTCCGCGCGGATGAGCTCGCCGCGCGGCTCGAAGAACCGCTCGAGGCGTTCCTCTACGGGCGGAGCGAGGAGCCGGTGGAGAAGCTCGTGCTCGACCTGTGCCGCGCCCGCGGCCTGACGCTTGCGACGGCGGAGTCGTGCACCGGCGGGATGGTGGCGGAGCGGCTGACGTCGGTTCCCGGCTCGAGCGCGGTCTTCGTCGGGTCGATCGTCGCCTACTCCGACGCGGTCAAGGAGCGGGAGCTCGACGTCACGCCGGCGGTGCTGCAGGAGCACGGTGCGGTCTCCGCCGAGACGGCCGCGGCGATGGCAGCCGGCGTGCGCGCACGACTCGCGGCGGACGTCGGCGTCTCGGTGACGGGGATCGCGGGCCCCGGCGGCGGGACCGCCGACAAGCCGGTCGGGCTCGTCTACGTCCATGCGTCGGGCCCGGACGGCGAGCTCGCCTCCGACTTCTCGTTCGGCGGCGACCGCGAGACGATCCGCCGCCGCGCGGCCGTCACAGCGCTCCACCTCGTACGCAGACTTGTCACGGAGTCGTGACAGACACGTTGCACGGTCCGCGCTAGCGTGGCCGGTGATGAACGTCTCCGGCTCTTCTGCGGCTTGCGGCTGCCGGCCGAGGTGGTCGACCGGCTGGCCGCCTGGCAGCACGCATCGCTTGACGGCGGCCGGATCGTGCCGCCTGAGAACCTGCACGTCACGCTCGCTTTCCTCGGCCAGCGGCGGGCCACGGAGGTCGCTGTGGTCGGCGAGGCGCTGCAGGTGGCCGCGGCCGGCGCCGGCGAGCTTCACCTCGGGGTCACCGGGTACCGCGAGACAAGGAGCGTCGGCATGCTCACGCTGAGCGACGAAGGTGGGAGCGCGACGGTTCTCGCCGCGCGTCTGCACGAGCGGCTCGAGGCGGCACGCGTCTACCGGCGCGAGGCGCGGCCGTGGCTGCCGCACCTGACGGTGCTCCGGTTTCGCGATCAGCCCCGCCTGCGGCCTCCGTTGCCCGAGCTGGGCGACGTCGTGCCGTCCGACGCCGCTGTTTTCATGTCACGACTCGGCCCCGGTGGGGCCCGGTATGAGGTCCTCGAAACCGTTCCGCTAGGAGGTCGATGAAGGTGGATCGCGAGCAAGCTCTGGAAGCCGCCCTCGGGCAGATCGAGCGCAACTTCGGCAAGGGCGCCGTCATGCGCATGAGCGACCAGGCCCAGGTTTCGATCGGGGCGATCTCGACGGGCTCGCTGTCGCTCGACCTCGCACTCGGGATCGGCGGGCTCCCGCGCGGACGGATCGTCGAGATCTTCGGGCCCGAGTCGTCGGGCAAGACGACGCTCGTCTACCACGTGATCGCGGAGGCGCAGCGGCGCGGCGGCATCTGCGCCTTCGTCGACGCCGAGCACGCGATGGACCCGACCTACGCGAAGCGCATCGGCGTCAACATCGACGAGCTGCTCGTCTCGCAGCCCGACACCGGCGAGCAGGCGCTCGAGATCACAGAGCTCCTGATCCGCTCGGGCGCGCTCGCGGTGGTCGCGATCGACTCCGTCGCCGCGCTGACGCCGAAGGCGGAGATCGAGGGCGAGATGGGCGACTCGCACGTCGGCCTTCAGGCCCGGCTGATGTCGCAGGCGCTGCGCAAGCTCGCCGGCACGCTCAACCGCACCGACACGATCTGCGTCTTCACGAACCAGCTGCGAGAGAAGATCGGCGTCATGTTCGGCAACCCGGAGACGACCCCGGGTGGCCGCGCGCTCAAGTTCTACGCCTCGGTGCGGCTCGACATCCGACGGATCGAGACGCTGAAGGACGGGGTGGAGGCGATCGGCAACCGCGTCCGCGTCAAGGTGGCGAAGAACAAGGTGGCGCCGCCCTTCAAGCAGGCCGAGTTCGACGTCATCTACGGCAAGGGCATCTCGTGGGAGGGGACGGTGCTCGACGCCGCGGTCGAGCGGAAGGTCGTCCAGAAGTCGGGCGCGTACTTCAGCTTCGCCGACGAACGGCTCGGCCAGGGCCGGCAGAACGCGACCGCGTTCCTCGAGGAGCACCCCGACGTCGTCCAGCTGATCCTGCAGGGGATCCAGGCGACGGCGGCGGAGGGCCAGATTGTCTCGGCGCGGCTCGTGACTCAGAGCGAGCCGCGCGATGCGACACCGGTCGAGCCGGCCGAGGAGGAGCCCGCGCCGGCGGCCTGACGCGATGGCGAAGGAGGTCCGTTCGCTGGAGCTCGCCGCGGCGGCGCTCGCGCGCCGAGACCTGCCCGCCGCCGAGCTCCGTGCGCGCCTGGAGCGCGGCGGGGTCGCCGCGACGGAGGCCGCAGCCGCGGTCGAACGGTTGGCAGCGGCCGGCTACGTAGACGACGCACGCTTTGGCGCCGGACGGGCGGAGTCGCTGGCCGCCCGAGGCTACGGCGACGCGGCGATCGCCAACGACCTCGAACGGCGGGGGATCGGTCGCGAGCTCGTGGCGCAGGCGGTCGCAGCGCTCGCGCCCGAGGCCGAACGCGCGGCGGCCCTGCTCGAGCGCTGGGGGCACGTTCCGAAAGCGGCCCGCCGCCTCGTCGCGAAGGGCTTCGGCGCGGAAGCCGTCGCCGCGGCGCTCGGCGAGCGGGCCGATCTCTGACGACACCCGCGGCGTCCTGACGGTGGCCAGGGCGCGGCTACCCTTCGCGGCGGATGCGCCGCTACTACGTCACGACGTTCGGCTGTCAGATGAACGCGCACGACTCCGAGCGCATCAAGGGCATGCTCGAGGAGCTCGGGCTCGGCGAAGCGCGGAGCGCGGACGATGCGGACGTCGTCGTCTTCAACACGTGCACGATCCGCGAGAAGCCCGACACGAAGCTCGCCGCGTACCTCGGCGAGGCGGCCGCGCGGAAGCGCGAGGATCCAGAGCGCGTGATCGCGGTCGGCGGCTGCTACGCGGAGGCGCAGCGCGAGCGCATCTTCGAGCTCTACCCGCAGGTCGACGTCGCGTTCGGGCCGGGCTCGATCGCGCACCTGGCCGACTGGCTCGGCGCCGGCGGCGTCGGTATCGCGCGGGGCCGCTTCGGCCTCGCCGACCGGGCTTTCGCCGCCGCGCTGCCGCAGCACCGCGAGCGGCGCTACCAGGCTTGGGTCCAGGTCTCGATGGGCTGCAACTCGGTCTGCGCCTACTGCATCGTGCCCGCTGTCCGCGGCCGCGAGCAGAGCCGGCGACCGGGCGACATCGTCGGCGAGGTGACGCAGCTCGCAGCGCAGGGGGTCCGCGAGGTGACCCTTCTCGGCCAGAACGTCAACTCGTACGGCCGCGACCTCGGCACCGACTTCGCGCAGTTGCTCCGAGCGGTCGACGGCATCGACGGAGTCGAGCGCATCCGCTTCACGAGCCCACATCCGAAGGACTTCCGCGCCCCGGTCATCGCCGCTATGGCTGAATGCGACGCCGTCTGCGAGCAGGTCCATCTGCCGCTCCAGTCGGGGTCCTCCCGAATCCTCAAGGCGATGCGCCGCACCTACACGCGCGAGCGCTACGTCGACCTCGTCGAGCGGCTGCGCGCAGCGATCCCGGATCTCGCGATCGGCACCGACATCATCGTCGGCTTCCCGGGCGAGACCGAGGACGACTTTCGCGGGACGCTCGAGGTGGTCGAGCAGGTCGGCTACGACAGCGCGTTCACTTTCGTGTACTCGCCGCGCGCGGGGACTGAGGCAGCGGCCATGCCCGACCAGGTTCCGCACGAGACGAAGATCGAGCGGATGGAGCGCCTGGTCGAGGCAACGCAGGGTACCGCGCTGGCGTGCAACGCGGCGCGTGTCGGGCGCGTCGAGGAGGTGCTCGTCGAAGGGCCGTCGCGCACCGACCCGGCCCTGCTCCGCGGCCGCACGCGACGGAACACGATGGTCAACTTCAGCGGCCACGCCGCACCGGGCGAGCTCGCGCCGGTCGCGATCGAGTCCGCGAGCTCTGCGACGCTTCGCGGCACGCAGCACGTGCTCGCCGCTGCGTGATCCTCGCGCTCTACGGGCCCACCGCGTCGGGAAAGAGCGCGGTCGCCGCCGCGCTGCTCGAACGGATCGACGCCGAGGTCGTGTCGGCCGACTCGGCGGCGCTCTACGCCGGCCTTCCGATCCTCACCGCGGCGCCCGATTACCCGGCGCGGCTCGTCGGCGTGTTTCCGCTCGACCACGAGGTGTCGGTCGGCGAGTACCAGACGATCGCGCACGCGGCGATCGACGAGATCCTGGCGGCCGGCAGAACGCCGATCGTCGTCGGGGGGACCGGCCTCTACTTTCGGGCCGCGCTCGCGGCGCTGGAGTTTCCGCCGCCGCCGCAGCCGGGCGCGCGCCAACGGTGGACGGAGACGTACGACCGGCTCGGGCCGGAGGAAGCGCACGACCTGCTCGCGCGCAGCGACCCGGAGGCGGCTGGGCGGGTCCATCCGAACGACCGTCGCCGCGTCGTCCGCGCGCTCGAGCTCGCCGAGGTCGGGGCGTCGTTGGCGGGAGACGAACTCTGGGTGGGCGAGCTCCGCCACACGACCCTCGTCTTCTCGCTCGCGATGATTCCGGAGCGGCTCGACAACCGCATCCGTGCCCGCGCCAAGCGCATGCTCGCCGAGGGGGTGCAGGAGGAGGCTGCGGGCGCGTGGTCGCAGCCGTTGTCGGCGACTGCACGCAAGGTGCTCGGGTTCGAGGAGTTCGCGACGCTGCCGCGCGCGGCCGCCCTCGAAGCGGTCGCTGCCGCGTCGCATCGCCTTGCCCGCTACCAACGGAAATGGATCCGTCGCCTGCCCGGCGTGATTACGCTCGACGGCAGGCAAACGGCGGAGGAGCTCGCAGATGAGATCGTCGCGCTGGCAGGCGCAAGGGAACGTCTACCTCGTCGCTGAGCAGGAGCTCACGCCTGGGCGCGTGCCCAAGGCAGTCGGCGACGCCGACGGCATCGTCGAGGTGCGCGGCTACGGCGACGGCTGGGTCGAGATCGTGATCTGGAACCCGGACGGCTCCCTCGCCGAGATGTCGGGTAACGGAACGCGCATCGCTGCATGCTGGCTCGCCGAGCGAACGGGTGCGCGCCAGGTGACGGTCCGTGTCGGTCCACGCGAGGTCTCGGCGCGGCTGCTCGACGGCGGCCTCGTCGAGCAGGACCTCGGTGAGGTCACCGTCGGCGAGCGCGAGGAGCTCGACGGGATCGCGTTCACGCCGGTCGACGTGGGCAACCCGCACGCGGTGGTCGAGGGCGACCCGGCCGATCTGCCGCGGCTCGGCCGGCTGCTCGAGAACCACCCGCGCTTCCCCGGACGGACGAACGTGCAGGTCGCGCGCCGCATCGGCGACCGTGACGTCGAGGCCCGCGTGTGGGAGCGCGGCGTGGGGGAGACCGGCTCCTCCGGGACGAGCGCGATCGCGGTCGCCGCGGCACTCGGCCTCGGCGAGGCGACGGTTCATTTCCCCGGCGGCTCGTTGCAGGTGCGCCTCGACCACGGCCGGGCCTTTCTCACCGGCCCCGCGGAGAAAGTCGAATGAAGCCGTAGTACCTGAGCCGTATCGACCGAGCTTCTGCGGCTCAGTCGAACGCCGCCAACGACCCACGTCCCCGCCCAGGGTGGGGAGTGCCACCCGCCACCCGGTGCAAGCATCGCACCCGCTCGACGTGACTCGCAAGCTGTCCTTCGTGCCGACTCCGTGACGATTGCTCCACCACGCCGACGCCGGCCGCCGCAAACGTCCCTTGCGGCGGCGTCACTCGATCTCGCGCAGCGCCGCGTTGAGCGAGGTGCGTAGGTCGGTGGACTCGCTCCGGCGGCCGACGATGAGCGCGCACGCGAGCTGGTACGTCCCCGCCGGAAACTCCTTCGGGCGCGTGCCCGGGACCACGACCGACCGGGGCGGGACGTAGCCGCGGTACTCGATCGGCTCCGGGCCTGTGACGTCGATGATCGGCACCGACGACGTCAGCGAGACGTTCGGGGCGAGTACTGCCTCGCGACCGATGCGAACGCCTTCGGTGATGACCACCCGCGACCCGAGGAAGGCGCCGTCCTCGACGATCACCGGCCGCGCGCCGGGCGGCTCGAGGACGCCGCCGATCCCGACGCCGCCGGCGAGATGCACGTCGGCGCCGATCTGTGCGCCCGAGCCGACGGTCGCCCAAGTGTCGACCATGGTGCGCGGCCCGACCCACGCACCGATGTTCACGTACGACGGCATCAGCACGACGCCCGGTGAGAGAAAGGCGCCGTACCTCGCAGCCGCCGGCGGGACGACGCGCACGCCGAGTGCCTCGTAGCCGCTCTTGAGCGGAATCTTGTCGTGGTACTCGAACGGCCCGACCTCGCGCGGCTCCATCCGGCGCGAGCGGAAGTAGTCGAGGATCGCCTCCTGGACCTCAGGGTGAACGACCCAGTCGTCGCCGTCGGGCTCGGCGACGCGAATCTCGCCCCGGTCGAGCGCGGCGATGGTCTCCTCGGTCGACACGGGTTGGATCGTCGCACTTAGTGTGCGCTTTGTGCGCAGGCTGCTGGTCGTCGCAGCGACGGTCCTGGTCCTCGGACTGCCTGCGAGCGCCGTAGCCGACACACCGACGCAGATGCGCGCCGTGGTCCGGGCGTGGAGCGCGCGGCTGAATGCGAACGACAACGCCGGGATCGCCCGCCTGTTCGCTCTGCCCGCGCAGGTCATCCAAGCCCCGTACGCCTTCACGCTCCGCACACGGGCCGAGGTCGCCGAGTGGTACGCCGGCCTGCCCTGTTCCGGCCGCGTCGTCACGATCACGGTGCGTGGCCGCTACGCAACCGCGGTCTTCAAGCTCGGCAACCGCGGCTCCACTCCGTGCGATGCGCCGGGTTCGCTCGCGGCCGCGCGATTCGAGATCGTCGGCGGCAAGATCCGGAGCTGGGAGCAAGTCGCTGTCCCGGCGGCCAAGCAGAACCCGCCGAGCCCCGGCGCAGCTTGACATTGCTCGAGCAGCTGCAGCGCCGACCCGGTCGCACGCTGCTGCGCGGCGGCTACGTGCTCACGCTCGACCCGGAACTGGGCGACTTCGTCGGCGACGTGCTGCTTGCCGGGGATGAGATCGAGGCGGTCGGACCGCAGATCGCGACCGGCGACGACGCAGTCGTCGTCGACCTCGGCGGGCGGATCGTCCTCCCCGGCTTCGTCGACAGTCATGTCCATGCCTGGGAGGGAGCGATTCGCGGCGTCGCCCCGAACGCGGACTTCGTCGAATACATGGCGTACACCCACGGCGGCGTCGCAAAGGACATGACCCCAGAAGACATCGCCGTCGGCCAGCGGATCACGGTCGCCCAGGCTCTGAATTGCGGCGTGACGACGATCGTCGACAACAGCCACAACTCGCGCACTCCCGAGCACTCAGACGCCGCGATCGGAGCACTGCGGGAGACGGGAATTCGAGCCGTCCATGCGGTGGGCTCGCCGATCGCCGGCGCCGCCGGTACGCACCTGCCCGCCGACCTCCTGCGGCTGCGGGACGAGTATTTCCGCTCGTCCGATCAGCTCTTGACGCTGCGCATGTTCGATATGGCGCCGAGCCCCGACAGCTGGCAGTTCGCGGCTCAGAACGGCTTCGACGTGGTCGCCGAGATGGGCGTCTGGATTCCGGACCTCGACGCGCTGCTCGCAACCGACCTGATGCGGGAGGGTCACACCTACAACCACTGCTCCGGCCTGACGGGCGAGCAGTGGCGGCGGATCGCGGCGAGTGGCGCGGCCGTGAACATGGTGCCGCGCTCCGACTCCCAGTTCGGGCTCGGCGGCTTCGTGCCGATCATCCAGGCAAACCGGCTCGGGCTCCAGGAGGGGATCAGTTGCGACAACGAGCTCAGCTACGGCTACGACATGTTCGCCGAGATGCGAACGCTGCTCACGGTCCAGCGCGGCCTGGCCTTCACCGCGCAGGCAGCCGGCGAGGACGACGTGCCGCCGCTCTACGGGCCGCGCGACGCTCTTCGCGCAGCCACGGTCGGCGGCGCCATCAACGCCGGGCTCGCCACCCGCGTCGGAAGCCTCACACCCGGCAAGAAGGCCGACGTGAGCGTGCTCGACCTCGACCGCGTGCCGACGAAGCCGTTCGGCTCGCTGGCGGGCACAGTCGTCAACTACGCGGGTGCGGCGAACGTCGCAGCCGTGTTCGTGGACGGCGTTGTCAAGAAGTGGGAGGGGCGGCTCGTCGGGCTCGACTACGACGCCGCAGTCGCAGCCGCCGAGGCGAGTCGCGACACCTTGCTGGCCCGGCTCGGGCTGTCGCTCGACGAGGTCCGGTTCGACCGCCGGGTCGGCCTCGAGCCCGACACCGCCGACGAGCGCGTGCAGGCGATCGTCCGCTCGTCGCGAAGCTGAGGCGGCGTCACTCGGCGTCGGTGTTGTGCGCGGCCAGCCAGGCCTTGGCGAGTCGCTTCTGAGCGCGGGTGAGCCAGGCTTCCGCGACGAGGTCGTGCAGCTCCTCGTCGTCGAGCTCGGCGAGGCGCGGAATCCGGACGAGCACTGCCGGGTAGCCGTCGAAATGGCGCGTCGTGAAGAAGACGCCGCGGGCGTCGGCCAGCATGAGCTCCTTCACGCCGAGGTCGGCGACGCGGAACATGAGCACGTCGTCGAGCCGCTCACCGCTCTCGGGGTCGACCGCGTCCGGGCGGCGGCTCCTGTGGATGCAGAACCGCCTGCCGTGGACGAGGTACGACGGGCGCCCGTCGTCCGAGAGCTCCTTCGTCGTCTCCGGCAGCGCCAGTGCGTGCCGGTCGAGGTCGGCCATGGTCGCCACGCCCGGCGAGTCTGCCGGATCCGGCGTGCCGGGCGTCGGCTACAAAAGGATCAGGAGTGCGGTCTCCTCCGCGCAGCCGCGCTGGAGCAGGCTGACCGCGAGATGGAGGTCGACGTCCTTCCGGTACGCGAGGCGAAGGGCGTCGCGCGGGTCGTAACCGGCCCGGCAGAGCTCCTCGCTGCGCCAGCGGATGATGCGCTCGGACTCGCTCTCGACGGGGGTCTCGAGCTCAGGCTTGATCAGAAGCTGTGTGGTCATCTCCGGTTTCGTCTCCTTTGGCCGCCGAGACGAACCCGGCCGCCCCCGGGTCGACTCTCTCCTGGTGGTAGAGCCCCCGCCGCATCGGGGCTCGACCAGACGAGTGCATTCTGCGGACCGGCCCCAACTTCACTCTTCACCAAAAGGGTGGTTCACACCGGCGCTTCACCGGATCTCGCGCCTGCCTCCTCGAAGATCGCCGCGGCCCGCTCGCAGTCGGCCTGGCTCGGCACGAGCGCGAGCCGGAGGTAGCCCTCGCCGGCGGGGCCGAAGAACGAGCCGGGGGCGAGGAGCAGGCCGTGCCCGAGCAGGCGTCGGGCAGCCTCCTCAGAGGGGCCGTCGACCGCGAGCCAGAGGAAGAACGTCGCGTCGCCGCCGGCGAGGCGGAGGCCCGCGGTCTCGAGGGCGGGCAGGAGTGTCTCCCGCTTGCGGCGGTATACGACTCGCACCTCGTCCACGTGCCGCTCGTCGGCGTAGGCGGCGATCCCGGCCCGCTGGACGAACTCCTGCGGCGCGGTGCCCGTCGTCGGACGGAACGCCCGCAGGGCGTCGCAGACGTCCGGCGCTGCGCAGACGAAGCCGCAGCGGTAGCCCGTCATCGACGAACGCTTCGAGAGCGTGTTGAAGACGACGACGTTCGTACGGTCGGCGAGCTGCAGGGCCGAGACGGGCAACTCGCCGAACCACAGCTCGGAATACGCCTCGTCGGAGCAGACCAGGAAGCCGTGCTCGCGAGCCCGGGCCGCGAGCTCCTCGTAGAACGAGAGCGTGGCTGTCGCGCCGGTCGGGTTCGAGGGATAGCACGTCCAGAAAAGGGCGAGCTCGTCCCAACGGTCGAAGGCGTCGAGATCCGGAAGCCAGCCGGTCTCCTCGCGCAACGGCACCGCGACCACTTCGGCGCCGGCGAAGAGGGCGCCGCGCTCGTAGACCGGATAGCCGGGCTCCGGGACGGCGACGAGCCGCCGACCGCCGGTCGCGACCTGCGCGAACGAGAAGATCGCCTCCTTCGAGCCGAGCGTCGGCACGACCTCGGTGGCCGGGTCGACGTCGACGCCGAACCGCCGCGCGATCCAGCCCGCGACCGCCTCGCGGTAGGCGGGCAGGCCGACCGCACGCGGATACGACGAGACCTCGCCGACGCCCGCGACGAGCGCGTCGCGGATGAACGACGGCGTCGGCTCGCGCGGGTCGCCGACGCCGAAGTCGATCACGTCGAGCCCGCGCTCCCGCGCCTCGGCCCGCCAGGCGTCGAGCTGAGTGAACGGGTACTGCTCGAGAGCGGCGAGCACCGGCGAGAGCTGCACCGGCGAAGTATCGTGGCGCCGTAGTGTCGACATCCGCCCGATGCGCGATGCCGAATTTGCAATCTGGCTACCGCGAATGCGCGACGAGTATGCCGACGCACTCTGACCGTCGAGGCGGACGGCCACCCCGTCGGAGTGCTCCGCGTCGGTCGAGAACGCGGGGTGATGAGCAAGAGCGTCTAAGCAGCGAGGAAGCGGCGCAGCGCCTCGTAGGTTCGCTCGAGCGCGGCGACCTCGACCCGCTCGTCGGCGGTGTGCGCGTAACGCGTCGCGCCGGGGCCGAGGTTGACGGCATCCAGGCCCCGGGCCGCAAAGTCGGCGACGTTCGTCCAGGCCTGCTTCGGTTGCACCTCGAAGCCCCCGATCTCGCGCAGCCTCGTCACGAGCGGCGCGCGCAGCGCGACATGCGCGGCGGGCGAGTGCTGCAGGATCTCGACGTCACGGCCGACGAGCTCGCGTAGGCGGGCCTCGGCCTCGGCCATCGTGCGCGTCGGCGCGTAGCGGAAGTTGAGCGTCGCCTCGCAGCGGGCCGGGATCACGTTCGTCGCGATCCCGCCGTGGATCTCGGTCACGCTCAGAACCTCGCGGAAGACGAGCCCGTCGACGTCGACGTCGAGCGGCTCGAGCTCGAGCACGCCGCGAAGCCCCTCGAGCGCGAGGGCGATTGCGTTCACTCCGAGCCACGGCCGGGCCGAGTGCGCCGAACGGCCCTCGAAGACGACGCGGGCGACGAGGTTCCCGAGGCAGCCGAGCTGGAGCGTGTTGTCGGTCGGCTCCAGGCAGACGACGAGTGCCGCCTCGTCGACGACCGGCGTCGTCTCGAAGAGCGGCGGCAACGGGTTCTCCTCCGGCCCGACTTCCTCGCGAGGGAAGAAGAGCAGCGCGAGGTCGTAGCCGAGCTCGGCGTGCGCCGCCCAGTGCGCGAGCTCGATCATCACGGCGAGCCCGCCCTTCATGTCGGTCGCGCCGAGCCCATGGACGGCCCCGTTCTCGATCCGTCCTGGGATGTTGCCCTGCGGCGGCACCGTGTCGGTATGACCCGCGAGCAGGACGAGCGGCTTTCCGTCCCGGCGGGCGAAGAGGAGCGACTCGCCGTCGTCGTGGACGAGCGGAAGGTGGACCGCGGCGCGTACGTAGTCGTAGACGAGCCCCTCGTCGCGCGAGGGCGACGGCAGGTCGACCAGGTCGAGGGTTCGACCGGCGAGCATTGGGGTCGGCTGCTCAGGGGGCATAATCCGCTCGATGATCCCACGTTCCGCCGAGCCCGAGCGCGGGTTCGTCCTCGCGGTCCTGGCTCAGGGAGCGGACGCCGACGAGGAGCTAGCCGAGGTCGAAGAGCTCGCGCGCACAGCCGGAGTCGAGCCGGTCGGCCGCGCCGTGCAACACCGGGCCCGCCCGGCACAGCGCACGTACGTCGGCAAGGGGAAGCTCGAGGAGGTGAAGGAGCAGTTCGAGAGCTCCGGCGCCGAGAGCCTTCTCGTCGACGACGAGCTCGACCCCGTCCAGCAGCGCTTCCTCGAGGACACGCTCGCGACGCGCGTCGTCGACCGGACGCAGCTGATCCTCGACATCTTCGCCCAGCACGCCGTGACCGCCGAGGGCAAGCTCCAGGTCGAGCTCGCCCAGCTCGAGTACAACCTGCCGCGCATGCGCGGCCTGTGGCAGCACCTCGAGCGGCTCGGGGGCGGCGTCGGGACACGCGGCCCGGGCGAGTCGCAGCTCGAGACCGACCGTCGTCTCGACGCCGCCGCGTCGCGCTGCTGAAGCGACGACTGCAGGCCCTCGAGCGGCAGCGGTCGACCAGGCGCAGGGCGCGCCGGCGGTCGGAGACGCCGACGGTTGCGCTCGCCGGCTACACGAACGTCGGCAAGTCGACGGTCCTGAACGCGCTCACGGGCGCGGATGTGTCGGTCGAGAACCGCCTGTTCGAGACGCTCGACCCGACGACGCGCGGCTTCGATCACGACGGCCGCCGTTACCTCCTCACCGACACCGTCGGCTTCATCCGCCGCCTGCCGCACCAGCTCGTCGAAGGCTTCGCGTCGACGCTCGAGGAGACGCTCGTCGCCGACCTCGTCCTGCACGTCGCCGACGCCTCCGCCGGCGAGCCGCACCTCGACGAGATGGTGCGTGCGGTCGAAGACGTCCTGTTCGAGATCGGAGCGGGGGAGGTGCCGGTGCAGCTCGTGCTCAACAAGATCGACTGCCTCGACGAGGTCGGCCGCCGCCGCCTCGCGAACCGCTTCCCCCGGGTTCCGCAGGTGTCGGCGCGAACCGGCGAGGGGCTCGAGGAGCTCAAGGCGCTCGTCGCCGAGCGCTTCGGCGGCCGACTCGAGCAGGTCCGCCTCCTCCTCCCGTACGACGAGGGCGCGCGCCTCTCGGAGCTGTACGCGCTCGGCGCGCCGGTCGAGGAGCGTGAGGACACGCCGGACGGCGTGCTCGTCCTCGCCCGCCTGCCGCGGCGTGACCTGGAGCGCTTCGCACCGTATCTCGTCGCCGACGCCGCGCACAGGGAGACGGCCTGACGGAGCTGCTCGTCAAGCGCCTGCGGCAGGACGCAGTCGTGCCGGCCCGCGCGTACGCGGGCGATGCCGGCTTCGACCTCGCCGCGTGCGAGCGGGTCGAGCTCGAGCCGGGCGAGCGGGCCCTCGTCGGCACCGGCCTCGCGGTCGCGATTCCGGAGGGCCACGCGGGCTTCGTCCAGCCGCGCTCGGGCCTCGCGAGCCGGCACGGGATCACGATCGTCAACACGCCGGGCCTTGTCGACTCCGGCTACCGCGGCGAGCTCCGCGTCGCGCTCCTCAACACGGATCGCCGCGAGACCTTCGTCGTCGAGCGCGGGATGCGAATCGCGCAGCTCGTCGTCGTGCCGCTCCCGGAGGTCGAGCTCGTCGAGGTGGACGAGCTGCCCGAGTCGGAACGTGGCGTGCGCGGGTTCGGCTCCACGCGCGTGTGATGCATCCGCGCCTCCGCGTCGCCGCGCTCCTGCGCTGGCACGAACGGATCCTGCTCTGCCGGCAGGAGAAGCCGGGCAAGGAGTACTGGCTGCTGCCGGGCGGCGGCGTCGAGGGCGGCGAGTCGATCCTGGAAGCGCTCGTCCGCGAGCTGCACGAGGAGCTCGGCCTGCCGGACGAGCTCGTGTTCGAAGGTCCGATCGCGATCGCTGAGTCGATCGCGCCCAACTGGTCGCAGGATCAGCGCCACGTCGTGCACGTGATCTTCGCAGCCGACCTGTCGCAGCGCTCGCTCGAGGACGTCGAGACACGCGACGCCGCCGTTCGCGGGGCGCGCCTCTTCTCGCTCGAGGAGCTCGACGACGTCGTCGTCCACCCGCCGATCAAGCGCTTTCTGCAGCGATGGCAGCCCGGCGACCCTGCGGTCTATCTCGGCTCGGTGTGGGCACGATGAAGGCGACGCTGCTGCTCGCGGACTACGCGAAGGTGTCCGACGGCAAGCTCGACATGCTCGGCGCCGGCTGGTCGGTCGCCGGCCCGGGCCCGGTCGCGTTCGTCGTCGCCGGGATCGTGCACGTGCCCTGGGACGAGACGAACGTGACGCACACCGTCCGGCTCGAGCTGCTCGACGCCGACGGAGCGCCGGTTCTGCACCCCGCGAACGACGAGCCGATCTTCGTCGAGTTCCAGGTCGAGGTGGGGAGACCGCCAGGCGTCAAGCCGGGGACGCCGATGGACGTCCCGGTCGCCGTCCCGTTCGGCGCCTTCCAGCTCGAGCCGGGCAGCCGCTACGAGGTCCGCGCGACGATCGACGGCCGCGACGACGAGGACTGGACGCTGCCGTTCTCGATCCGTTCGGCCGTGCCGCAGCAGCAGTTCGGCGTCTAGTACCGCCCCCCGCGGCGCCGTGCGCGCTCGGCCGCGACGGCGTGCGCCTCTGCCTCGAGGTCGTCGGCGAGCGGCTCGAGCTCCTGCTCCTCGCCTGTCGCGTGCGCGAGCGCGTCCGCGAGCAGCCGGTCGGCGAACCAGCCGTTTCGTGGCAGGAGGGGACCGTGCAGGTATGTCGCGTACACACGGCCGGCATGGCAGCCCTCGTCGCCCGACTCGCCGTCGTTGCCGAAGCCGGCGAGGACGCGGCCGAGCGGCTCGGCACCCTCGTCGAGGTAGGTCCGACCGGCGTGGTTCTCGAAGCCTGCGAGCGTCTCGCCGGCCCAGTCACAGGCGAGCAGCACGTCGCCGATCATGCGCCGCTCGCCCGCGATCGTGTGCAACGGCAGCAGGCCGATCCCGGGCAGCTCGACGCCGGCTCGGTCGCGGTAGAAGCGCCCGAGCAGCTGGTAGCCGCCGCAGACCGCAAGAAACGCGGCGCCTCCGCCGACCGCCTCCCCGAGCGCCGCAGCCTTCGTCGCGAGGTCGAGCGCGACGAGCGCTTGCTCGCGGTCCTGCCCGCCCCCGATGTAGAAGAGGTCGACCTCGCCGACCGGAACGCGCTCTCGGACCGAGATCGCGCGCACGTCGAGCTCGTGCCCGCGCGCCCGCGCACGCGCGCGGAGCACCGCGATGTTGCCGCGGTCGGCGTAGATGTTCAGGTAGTCGGAATAGAGGTGTCCGATCGTCACGATCACGCGGCTCGCTCCCAGTAGTTCCGCGCGTGGCCGCGGCGCGCGACGATGCGCCGCAGCGCGAGCATTGCCGTGTACGTCGGGAGCACGACGAGCTCGCCGCCTGCCGGCGTCAGCTCCAGGCCCCGGTCGAGCGCGGAGCCGAGGTCGGGGACGACCTCGATCCGCTCGCGGGGGAGCCCGCCATAGGCGAACCGCAGCGCGAGCTCGGCCGCGCGCGTGCCCGTCGCGACGAGCCGGTCGAGCCCGTCGATCAGCGGCTCGAAGTCGACGTCCCAGATCCAGGACACGTCGCGGCCGTCGGCGACCTCGTCGTTGAGCGCGACGACGGCGACGCGCACCGCACCGCCGTCGAGCAGCGTCCGCACCGCCTCGTTCGCGCCGGCGGGGTTCTTGATCAGCAGCAGGAGCAGCCGCCGGTCGGCGACAGGGATCCGCTCGAAGCGGCCGAACGCGGCCGAGAAACGCTCCAACCCTGCTACGACCTCGTCGAGCGGAACGCCGAGCGTGCGCGCGAGCGCGGCGGCGGCGAGCGCGTTGTAGACGTTGTAGAGGCCCGGCACGGAGAGCCGCACGCGAAGCGACGCGCCGTCGGCGGCGAGGGTGAACGCGACGCCGTCGAGACCGCGCAGGTGGACCTCCCGCGCTGCGACGTCGAGCGGCGGGCGGGCGTGGCCGCAGTTCGAGCAGCGGTACTCGCCGAGCTGGCCGACGTAGGCGTGTGCGTAGTCGTACGGCGTCCCGCACCGCACGCAGTGGATCGAGTCCGCCGCGTGCTGCAGCGAGGGCCGTGCGACGCCCGGATCGTCGACTCCGAACACGAGGCCGCGGCCGCCGGCAAGCTCGGCCACGAGGGGGTCGTCGCCGTTGACGGCGAGCGCGGCGTCGGGCAGGCTCGCGACTGTCGCGCGCCAGCGCTCGGCCACGAGCTCGAGCTCGCCGTAGCGGTCGAGCTGGTCGCGGAAGAGGTTGGCCAGGCAGAGCGCGCGCGGCCGGACGCGTGCGGCGACCTCCGGCAAGGCGGCTTCGTCGACCTCGAACAGGCCGAGCTCGGCGTCGCGCGCCGCGAGCAGCGTGGAGGCGACGCCGGAGACGAGGTTGGCCCCGGCCGCGTTGTGGGCGAGGCGGAACCGCGGGTCCAGCACCTCGGCCGCCATGGCCGTCGTCGTCGTCTTGCCGTTCGTCGCGGAGACGAGTGCCGACCCCTCAGGGAGCCGCTGCGCGAGGCGGTCGATCGCCCGCGGGTCGAGCTTCCAGAGAAGCTTGCCGGGCACGGTCGTGCCGCCGCCCGCGCCGACGAGGCGCGAGAGCGCGCCCACGGCCCGGGCGCCGGCGATCTCTGCGGCGAGCGGCAGGCGCGAGCGCATCCTAGCGAGCGTAGCGGCCTCGCTCCCTCGAACGAGGGAACTTTCCCTGCTCCTCCCCCGAAAAGGGGAAGCCGCTCCCCCGAAGGCAGCCTAGGTTCCGCCAGGTCTTAAGCGGCAACTGCGGCCCGCGCGAGCAGCGCGGAGAAAGACGGGGTCATGGCGCGTAACGGCGGCTTTGAGCACGGTACGAGGCAGAGCGCCCTCTGGGGCACGGGCGGGCGGCGCGGCGACGGCTCGCGCTCGAGCGCTCTCTGGGGCAAGGGTGGGCGGAACGGGCTCGCGCTCGCAGTCCTCGCGGCGTTCGCATGCCTCGTCCCTGTCGCAGCAGTTGCCGGGGGCAGCAGCAGCACGCCGCCGCCGGGGGTCTTCGTCCCGAGCACGCTCTACGCTCAGGCTCAAGCGGGCCCGAGTTCGTCCTTCAACGTGATCGTCCAGGGCGACGGAAGCAAGCAGGCTGCCGACGTCGCTAAGCAGGTTGCCACCTGGGCTGCGGACGCGAACCAGTCGCTCGTCGACGCGGTGCAGAACTCGAGCAACGCCCTGGTGCAGGCCCAGAACCAGCTCGACAAGGCGAACGAGAAGCTGGTGCAGGCGAAGGGGCCGAAAGGCACGAGCAAGGGCCTCGCGCAGGCGCAGGCCGGGGTCACGGCGGCACAAGGTGTGATGGCGCAGGCCCAGGCCGGCTCGAATGCGGCGAACGCGAACCTGTCACAGCAGTCCGACAAGATCCTGAAGCAGCAGGTGACGCAGCAGTTCTCGTCGATCAGCGGCCTCGCTGCGACGCTCACGGGCGCGCAGATCGTCAGCCTGGTCACGCATTCGCAGAAGGGCGGTCTCCTGTCGATCACGCCGAACGCCCCGGTGCAGCTCGGCACGCCGGCGCCTTCCTCGTCCGGCTCGACGTCACCGTCTCCTCAGGCGAACACGAACACGGGCTTTTCGTCCTCGCAGGTATGGCCGTACGAATCACAGAGCGCGGACAACTGGGCCAAGGACAGCGACCCCAAGTTCGACGCGAATCAACCGTCGATCGCGGTCGTCGACTCCGGCATCCAGACTCGCAGCGACTTCGGCTCGCGCATCGTCGCTTCCGTTGACCTCGCGACCATCCCCGGCGCGACGGCCGGCGACGGACGGGGACACGGGACCTTCGTCGCAGGCGTCGCCGCTGGCTCCGCGCCAGGCTATGCCGGCGCCGACCCGGCGGCGAATCTCGTCGACGTCCAGGTGATGGACGCGAACGGCGAGGCACTGACGAGCGACGTCATCAATGCCTGCCAGTGGATCCTCGACCACAAGGATCAGTACAACATCCGCGTCGCGAACTTCTCGCTCGAGTCGGGGATCAGCGCTCCGTTCTACATCGACCCGCTCGACCGGGCCGTCGAGCAGCTGTGGTTCCACGGCGTGACCGTCGTCGTCGCCGCAGGCAACTACGGCACGGGCAACAGCCCGTCGGGCGTTCTCTTCAGCCCGGCCGACGACCCGTTCGTGATCACGGTCGGAGCGTCCGACCCGAAGGGCTCGGTCGACGCGAGCAAGGCGATGATGGCGCCCTGGTCGGCGTGGGGGAGCACGATCGACGGCTTCGAGAAGCCCGAGCTCGCTGCTCCGGGTCGCTACATGATCGGCCCGGTGCCGAGCAACTCGACGCTCGTCAGCCAGTTCCCGAACAGCGTGACGGCCCCCGGCTACCTGCAGCTCTCGGGGACGTCGTTCGCCGCCCCGGTCGTCTCCGGCGCCGTGGCCAACATCCTGGCCGCCCACCCGGACTGGACTCCGGACCAGGTGAAGGGCGCGCTGATGCTGTCCGCGCAGCCGCTCGCCTCCTCCGTCGGCAGCGCCGCGGGCGTGGGGACGCTCCAAGCCGCCGACGCGATCGCGGTCAACAATCCGCCGAATCCGAACCTCGCACTCGAGCAGTTCGTCGGCAGCACGTCTGCCGGCGGGTCGAGCTTCGACGGTGCAGCGTGGAGCAACGCGGCTCAGGACAATGCGTCCTGGGACAGCGCTTCCTGGAACAGCGCGTCGTGGAACAGCGCTTCCTGGAACAGCGCGTCGTGGAACAGCGTCTCCTGGAACAGCGCGTCGTGGAACAGCCTGTCCCAGGTTCTGAACGTGGCGGGAGACGTCGCAGAGAACGGGTCGGGCTCGCTGCTCAGCGCGGCGAACGTCGCGAGCCTGTTGTCCGATCCAGGCTTCGACCCGACGACGCTGCCGAGCTGGCTCCAGCCACAAGCACCGGCGGCGACGACCGGACCGACCGCAGCGACGGCCAGCACGGGCTC
>Ga0209579_10001112_pt1 | contig 22973 bp, 19 predicted proteins | sample Coa_R1_2_FD_187152 | JGI IMG/M metagenome (GOLD analysis project Ga0209579, IMG submission 187152) | Surface soil microbial communities from Centralia Pennsylvania, which are recovering from an underground coalmine fire - Coalmine... | ecosystem: Environmental > Terrestrial > Soil >... | reverse complement strand
CCTCGAGGCAAACCCCGGGGGCATTCTGAATCCCGATCAATCTCCGCCCGCCGAATTGAAAAATGCCGTTCACCTCCGTACCAGCGGATTGGTATTCAATCAAAAAACCGGGAATGCATACACCGATCAAAAGGTCGAGTTCGAACTGCCGCAGGCCAGCGGTTCCGGTATGGGCGTAACGTACCTTGCAAAGACCAATGTGCTTACTCTTGAATCGCACGTGGAACTTGTGGCTAAGGGACCCGGCGGCCCCGCCCTCACTGCCCAGCGAGCGGTCATCACCAACGATCCTCATCACGTGGTGCTCGAGTACCCGAAATTTGAAATGATTGCGCGAAATTGCCAGGCTGATCGAGCAATCTTGTTTCTGACTCCCGACAACACGCTTGACCACATTGTTGCGTCAGGAAACATATTGCTTCAGATCACCGCTCCGCAACCTGCGGAAGCTCATGCAGACCAGTTGGAAGTTGCGATGGCTGATGACGAGAACACTATAAGAAAAGCGGTGTTCTCGGGAGCAGTCAATGCCCAGATCTTCGGCGATCAGCCAGTTCACGTAGATGCTGGCCGCGTGCAACTCGAATTTGCCGGCGATAATGTTCTCAAAAAGGTGCGAGCAGAAGACTCGGTCAAGATCATTCAGCCGCAGAAGCCGGCGGTCAGTTCGTCAAATGTTCAAAATCTGGAGCTTACGACCTCGGCTGTTGATTTCTTCTTGGGCGCGGATAGCCATCCTTCTCGCGCCGAGACCGTTGGTGCAGCCCAAATTTCGCTTCTGCCCGTTCCCGCCGCTTCCGGATCTCAGACCCTCATCACCGCCGGTAAATTCGAAGCCAGTTTCGATCAAACCGGACGCCTGGCAGCCGTGCATGGTGCCCCCAATGCGCGTATCACCAACGAGGGTCCAGGTCAGCCGGACCGCGTGAGCACCAGTGAAGTTCTCGACGCGACTTTTCTTCCGCAGCATGGGATCGATTCCATTGTCCAGCAAGGCAATGTCGCGTATGTGGATGGCGACCGGAAGGCTTGGAGTGACCGGGGCCGCTACACACCCGCCGACCAGGTGCTTACACTCGCGGGTTCTCCACGCGTCGTTCAAGGCGGAATGGCGACAACCGCCAACTCCATGCGTCTGAACCGAATCACCGGAGACGCATTCGCCGACGGTGATGTGAAAACCACTTATAACGACCTTAAGCCAGAACCCAACGGCGCGCTGCTGGCGTCATCGAGTCCGATTCATGTCACCGCTGGCGCTATGACAGTGCATGGTGACTCCGCCGTTGCACTTTACACGCAAGAGGTTCGCCTGTGGCAGGACGCGAACATTGTCCAGGCCCCATCTATCCAATTCGATCGCAACCAACGGTCGATGCTGGCTCTGGGAACAGCGAATGATCCGGTATCCACCACTTTGGTCCAAACCGACGACCATGGAAAATCCACTCCTGTTGTGCTCACTTCATCCCGTCTGACCTATACCGACCTGCAACGCCAGGCGCATTTCGACGAGAATGTCACCGCCAAAGGTGCGGATATGACGATTACCGCCAGGCAGGTGGACGCGTACCTCCAGGCTCGCGCTGAACACAATCAGGCGGTTTCTTCATCTGCAGGAGAACTCGACAAAATCGTAGCTTCTGGTCAGGTCGTCATTACGGAGCCCGAGCGTCGTGCAACGGGTGACCAACTGGTATACACCGCCGCGGACGACAGGTTCGTCCTGACCGGCGGTCCGCCTAGCATTTTTGATGCCGAACATGGCAAGATTACCGGCGTTTCATTGACTTTCTTTAGACGCGATGATAGGGTGCTCGTAGAAGGCGATAGCAAGTTCCCCACCGTCACCCAGACGCGAGTGGCACGATAAATGCGTACGCTGGCGACCGACGAGGTTGGTAAATCATATCGCGGCCGGCGGGTCGTAAATGGTGTCAGCCTTCGCGTGGAACAGGGTGAAGTCGTTGGTTTACTTGGACCTAACGGCGCCGGAAAGACCACAACCTTCTACACAATTGTCGGCCTGATTCCTCCCGATACCGGTCGAGTACTGGTTGACGAGGAGGACATCACTGAACTGCCCATGTACCTGCGGGCCCGTCAGTATGGCCTCAGCTATCTTCCACAGGAAGCCTCGGTTTTCCGCAAGCTCACGGTGGAAGAGAACATTTTGGCAGTTCTGGAAGCCCAGCCGATCTCCTGGCATGAACGCCGGGAACGGATGGAGAAACTGATCGACCAGCTGGGGTTGGAGCACATTCGCCAGAATCGCGGATATGCCCTCTCCGGAGGAGAACGGCGGCGAGTCGAAATTGCGCGCGCCCTGTGCATTAATCCAACGTTTATTTTGTTGGACGAGCCGTTTTCCGGGATCGATCCGATTGCCGTACTTGATCTGCAAAAGATTATCAGTAGCTTGCGAGCTGGTGGGATCGGAATCTTGATCACCGACCACAATGTTCGGGAAACACTGTCAGTCACCGACCGCGCCTACATCATTGATGAAGGACGGATTTTCCGTCACGGAACACCCGAGCAATTGGCTCATGATGCGGAAGTACGAAAAGTTTATTTGGGAGAGAGTTTTTCGCTGGTTTGACGACCTCTTAGCTAAAGGCTAACTGCCAAAAGCTAATTGCCGATTTTATGGTTTTACTGCAACCCAAACTGCATTTAAAGGTCTCGCAGCGGCAGATCCTCACTCCGGGTCTGGTGCAGATGGTCAGTGTGCTCGCGCTCAACAAGCTTGAGCTGCGGGACATGATCAACACCGAGATGGTCGAAAATCCCGTTCTCGAAGAACTGGAAGATGCAGTTCCTTTGCTGGATGACGTTGATCGCAAAGTAGAAGATCGGGACCGCCCGGCACCGACGCAGGAAGAAAACCCGATCGCAGCCGCTGAGAAAAAAGATCCATTCGAAGAAATCGATTTCGGTTCGTTTTTTCAGGATTATCTCGATCCCGGCTATCGCAGCCAGAGCGAATCTGAAGAGGTCGAGCGGCCCTCCTTCGAGAACTTTCTTTCGAAGCCAAGCACCCTTACCGATCACTTGATGTGGCAACTCGGGTCGCTGCCAACTCGTCCTCCGGTGCGCGAAGCCGCCGAATTGATCATCGGCAATCTCAACGAAGACGGATATCTGATCGCAACCGACGACGAACTGATGGGCGTTGTTCCTCCCTCAGCTCCAGAATCCGACGTTGCGAAAGCGGAAAATGTAATCAAGGAAGCCGCTGCACTAGGTTTAGGTGCGAGTGAGATCGAGAACTCGCTACCGGAGACATCGGGCATTGCGAGCCAGCTCTCAACCGAACTGTTGGAGTTGTCCGGCTCTCCAGCAGTCGCCACTACCACCTCGTTTATAGCTGACAATAACCATGGATTCGCGGCCGCGCCCGCACCCGATCCAATAGCAGCGCCGCAGCCGCTGCCCAAAGCAGCAACTGCGACCTTACCGCCAGCGTACCGCCCAAATTTCAATCTCGCCGATTTGTATGAGGCCCTCGAACTCGTGCGCCAGCTCGATCCGCCGGGAGTGGCTTGCCGCAGTCTGAGCGAATGCCTGCTGTGTCAGCTGCGCTTTCACCAGCAGCATATCGAGTCACAGAAGAACGGCAATGGAGATCGCGAAGTTACGAAACAACTACTGATAGACGCCATTGCGGTGGTTGACCAGCACCTGCGGGCTGTGACCCTCAAGCAGTTCAAGGAAATCGCACGGGCGATCAATCGCCCCATCGAAGCTGTCGAGGCCGCCCTCATCTACGTTCGCACTCTCGATCCCCGGCCTGGACTGCGCTACAACAAAATTCAGGCCCGTTTGATCGAGCCCGATGTCGCCTTCGTGAAGCACGGAGACGAGTGGCTGGTCATCATGAATGACGAAGATGTTCCCCAGCTTCGTCTGAATCCCGCCTACCGCCGCCTGCTGACCAAAGATGCCAATGACAAGGACACGCGGAATTATGTAAAGGAACGTTACAAGTCCGCCATCCAGCTGATCAAAAATATCGAACAGCGCAAGCAGACGATCATGAAAGTCTGCTACAGCATCGTGGCCCGCCAACAGGACTTCTTGGAAAGGGGTATTGACCAGCTAAAACCCATGATGATCAAGGAGGTCGCCGAGGAAATTGGCGTTCATCCCTCCACCGTTTCCCGAGCTGTGGCCAGCAAGTACGCCCACACGCCACAGGGCGTATTCGAATTGCGTTACTTTTTCAGCGAGAGCGTCAACGGCCCCGAGGGCAGCAACACTTCGTTACTGATCCTGAAGCGCCGCGTCAAGAAGCTCATCGATGAAGAAGATCCCACCCGGCCGCTAACCGACGAGCAGATCACCCGCATCCTCCAGTCGCAGGGCATCCAGGTCACTCGCCGCACGGTCGCGAAGTACCGGGAAGACATGCGCATCCCGAGCACCCACCAGCGCAGAGTGAAAAAGTAATGCAGAAGGAAGAAGTAAGAATGCAGAAGTAGAACAACAATTCTTTAACTTCTGAATTCTGACTTTGTTCCAGATGTAGTGCCCGTAAGAGCAGCACAATTTTAGGAGGGGCGCTCATGAACGTGGAATACACCGGCAGGCATTACGAAGTTACGCCTATCATTCGCAAGGAAGTTGAAACCCGTCTCACGAAACTCCGGAAAATTCTCCGCGACAAATTTGATACCAAAGTCATTCTGGCTGTCGAGAAGCACCGCCATAAAGCCGAGATCACGGTCAGCGCGCGCAAGGGGCCGCTGGTCGGATTGGCCCAGGCCGGGGATATGAATTCCGCCATAAACGAAGCTTTCGAGCACCTCGAGAAGCAGGCAGTCAAATACAAGACCCGATGGCGTACCCAAAAGCGCCACAATCACAAGAGCCCCAGCCCGAAGAAATGGAATGGGCACGCGCCCGAGGCGGCTGTGGCTACAGCTGTCGGCCTTGGCGAAAATCCGGACATTGATGTGGTCGTGCACAAGTTCCCGGCCGTTGCCAAAACCACCGAAATTCATCTGCTCCGATCCGACGATGCCGTTGCTTTGCGGCCGATGACCTTGGAGGAGGCCATCAAGGAAGCCCACTTCCGCGATCGCGATGTCTTCGTCTTCCGCGATCCCAAGGGCAAAGTCATGGTCCTGCATCGCACGCGAGACGGCAAGATGGAGTTGATCGAAGCGCCCTAGCTACTAACGCCTGGCTACTAGCTACTCGCTCCTTGGCGTATGATGCTCCTCGCCCCTTTCTGTCAAATTTCGTGTCGAGGAGATCGTATGAAAAAGCTCTGTGCTCTGGCCGTCGTGCTGCTTTCGTTCGCTCCCGCATTGCTCGCTCAGGAACATTACACCGAAGGTCCTGTCTGGCGCGTTTCCCTCATCCGCGTCAAGCCGAACCAGATGGATGCCTACCTCACTAGCTTGCAGCAATCCAGCAAGCCTATTCTTGAGCAGGAGAAGCGGGATGGCACGATCATGGATTACAAGATCTTCCTGAAAGAAACCAAAAACAATCCGGAAGATTGGGACCTGTGCCTGGCCGTCCAATACAAGAATCATGCCGCCATGGATGGACTCGCCGCAAAAGGCGAGATGGTGCGCGACAAAATTCTCGGTGGCAAGCAACAGTCCCAGGACTTGGGCGAGAAGCGCCAGCAGATTCGCGAACTCGTCAGCTCCGAGTTGCTGCAGGAAATCATGCTGAAGTAAATGAAGTGAATGCATGGGACAGCCGTCGCGGCTGTCCCATCAAATCAAGATTTCCTGGTCAATTTGTATCCCGGTGCACAGTCTCCATCGAGAACGCTGGCACGCACACCGCAATGTACTCCGCTCCGCCTTCTTCCGGAGTGGAGTACCGGATCCACTCGCCGCCATGCGCCACCACCGCCTGCCCCGCCTTCACCTCCAGCACACCATCCTTATGATGCACTCGCACCATCCCTTTCAGCACGATCGTGAACTCATCAAACTCCGGCGTCTGTCCCGGCTCTTCCCATCCTTGCGGACTGCGCATGTGCGCGACGCTCACCTGCCGCGTTTTCGTGTTCACTCGTCCCACGAATTCATCGATCAGCTTCGGCTTATTCCCCGCCGCCGTGATACGAGTTGGTTGACTGATTAGCGTTGGCATTCGCTCTCCCTTTCCCGATCTGGGAATTTTTCTCATTCTCCTCTACCGATTCTTCGTTTTCCGAAATTCTTGTCAAGCCCCTCAAACCATCGTTTTTTCTCTACCGCACTGATTTCACGGACAAAATATTTCTCCAAACCGTGTCATAACACCCCCACCCAATTTGCTATTCTAAAAATAGAGAGGAATTTCAGGCGCAAGCTCCCGTGCTTGCGCTTTTTTATTGGAGTCAGATGTCGAAGACCACTTCGGGTGCCCCACCCTTGTCGCGTCCTTTGCGACAGGGTGGGAAGAAATCTCCAAAGACCAAGTTGTCATCCCGAGCGAGCGCTTTCTGCGAAGCGAGGGATCTGGGCGAGTCGCGCGATGGCGGCCGAGCGTTCTTCGCGAGACCGCCTCAAAATCGCGCGTCTGGCTCGCATCCTTATTCTCCAAAACGGCGTAAGAAATCTCCCCGCCAGCGTGAACTCACCACCAAGCGCCGAGGCGAACTCGCCGAACTCGCCTTCACCTACAAAGCCGCCACCATGGGCTTTGGCGTCGCCAAACCCTACGGCGACAGCGAACGCTACGACTTCGTCCTTGACGCCGGTGGCCGCTTCGTCCGCGTTCAAGTCAAATCTTCTACTACTCTTCTCAACGGCCTCTATCACGTCAACTGTCATCGCCGCACCGGCGGACCCGCCGTCGCCTATAGCCCCTCCGAGATCGACTTCCTCGTCGCCTACATCATTCCCGAGGACGCCTGGTTCATCCTCCCCATCACCCTCGTCGCCCACCGCACCAGTCTTCTCTTCAATCCCAAAGGCTACCCCCGCGGAGACGGCCTCTTCGGCGCCTACCGCGAAGCCTGGCGCCTCCTCCGCGAATTTCGCTGACTCCTGGCGGGTGGCCCGTCCTACCGCGAAGCGGAGGGCGGGGATGTTCAACAGTCACAGCCTCACCAAATGCGACACACTAGTCTGCAGGCATGCCCTGGGGTCTCAAACGATATCAGCAGACGCGGCAACTTCATTTCATTACTTTCAGTTGCTACCATCGCGCGCCGCTGCTCGTTGATCCTCACGCTCGTGATATTTTCGTACGAACTCTCGAAACCGTTCGCCGATGGTACGGATTCTGGTTGCTCGGATATGTCGTCATGCCTGAGCACGTTCATCTATTGTTGAGCGAGCCAGAGCGGGAGAACCTCGCGCTGGTCCTGCAGATGTTGAAGCAGATGGTTTCCACGAAGCTTCGAACCGGGACAGGTCCCTTCTGGCAGGAACGGTACTACGATTTCAATGTCTGGAGCGAAAAGAAACAAGTCGAGAAGCTGCGGTATCTGCATCGGAACCCCGTAAAGCGCGGCCTAGTCGCGCATCCTGAGGACTGGCGATGGAGCAGCTTTCGTCATTACGCAACGGGAGAGGAGGATGTAGTGGAGATCGAATCACTGTGGACGGTGCGAAAGCGTGAGGCATTCGGGATCCACCCCAGTGTCCGTAGGCGCGAGACTGCTTGAAATCCCCGCCCTGTCGCTCTTAACAAACCATTCGCGACTAGGACGGGCCACCCGCCTAAACTCGTAGCTGCTGCGGGTAGTGGGTCAGTTTCAATTTAAACTGACCCACTACCCTGCTGCGACCCGACTTGCCCCTTCCTCTTCCCACCTGTTACCATCAATGCGTTACCCAAACTGAATAAAAGAGACAGGAGTGCACCAGAGTAGTGCTAGCCAGAGAGCAAAAGAGATCCGTCATCGATCAGCACCGCACGCATCCCACCGACACGGGCAGTCCCGAAGTCCAAATCGCGTTGTTAAGCGAGCGCATTGGTCAATTGACGGAACATTTCAAAACGCACCTGAAAGACCACGGTTCGCGCCGCGGCCTTCTCATGTTGGTCAGCAAGCGGCGTCGCTTGCTCGACTATCTGAAGACCTACGATTCCGAGCGCTATAAGCATGTGGTTGCCAAGCTCGGCCTTCGCAAGTAGCTATAGCGCTGGGTGCCCCATTCTTTCGCGTTTTTTGCGAAAGGGTGGGAAAGTCCAGATGAGATAAACGTGCGTTCGCGAGACATCCCAACTCCACGCTGGCCTCCATATCCACTATTCCGGGTGCCCCATCCTTCCGCGTTCTTGCGGAGGGTGGGCTCAAATGAACTCCTGTAGAAGGAACTACACATGAAACAAGAAGTCTCTGTTGACCTTAGCGGTGGCAAGCGCCTCAACTTTGAAACCGGACATTTAGCCAAGCAGGCCCACGGATCTACGGTGGTGCGCATGGGCGACAACGTGATCCTGGCGACTGCGGTCGCCAATCCCGAGCCGCGCGAAGGCATCGATTTTTTCCCGCTTACCGTCGACTACCGCGAATACACGTACGCTGGCGGACGCATTCCCGGCGGCTTTATCAAGCGCGAAGGGCGTCCGAGCGAGCGCGAGATTCTCACCAGCCGGCAAATCGATCGTCCGATTCGCCCGCTTTTTCCCGACGGATTCCGCAACGAAACCCAGGTGATCGCGTTCGTACTGTCAGCTGACACAGAAAATGATCCCGATGTTGTCGCGATCAATGGCGCATCCGCTGCTCTCACGATTTCCGATATCCCATTTCTCGGCCCGGTAGGAGCCGTTCGCGTCGGACTTGTGAACGGCCAGTTTATTGTCAATCCAACTTATAGCGAGATGCGCGACAGCTTGCTCAACATCATGGTCGTCGGCACAGCCGATGGGATCGTGATGATCGAGTCGGGCGCGAAAGAAGTAAAAGAAGAAACCGTGGTGGACGCGATCGAATTCGCCCACACGGAAATTAAGAAAATTTGCGCCGCGATTAACAACCTGCGGGACAAAGCCGGAAAGTCGAAGCGTGAAGTAAAGCCACCCGATTTCGATCAGGCATATTACGACGACTTGAAGAAGAAACACGGCAAGGATTTGGCTGAGCGTCTGGACACTGAAAAGCATCCCAAATCCGAAAGCTATGCGCTGGTAAAAGAACTTCAGAAGACTCTGGTCGCCGCCATTCCCGAAGAAGACGAAGACGCGCAGAAAAAACTAAAAAGTTATTACGAGACGCTGCGCGAGAGAATTTTCCGCGATCAGGTGATCAACCAGCGTCGTCGCCCCGATGGCCGCGCCTTCGATCAGATCCGCCCGATCTGGATCGAGGTTGGTGTTCTGCCGCGTACTCACGGCTCCGCAATTTTCACTCGCGGCGAAACCCAGGCGCTCGTGACCACCACCCTGGGTACCAGCGATGACATGCAGCGCCTCGAAGTTTTCGAGGGCGAAGCCAAAAAACGCTTTATGTTACATTACAATTTTCCGCCGTTCAGCGTCGGAGAAGTGGCATTTTTGCGAGGGGCGGGCAGAAGAGAAATCGGGCACGGAGCATTGGCGGAGCGCGCGATCACCGCGATGTTGCCCGAAGAAGACAAGTGGCCTTACGCGATGCGCGTGGTGTCAGACATCCTGGAATCGAACGGATCATCGTCGATGGCCACCGTTTGTGGCGCGTCCTTGTCGCTGATGGATGCCGGGGTGCCGTTGAAATCTCCGGTGGCCGGTGTAGCGATGGGTCTTGTAAAGGAAGGTGACAGCTACGCCATCCTGACCGACATCGCCGGGGCGGAAGATCATTACGGCGACATGGATTTCAAGGTTGCCGGAACAAAAGATGGAATTACGGCCCTGCAGATGGACATCAAGGTCGTGGGGATCACTCCGCAGATCATGCGCGAGGCTCTTGCCCAGGCGCAACGCGGGCGCTTGTTCATCCTGGAAAAGATGGGCGAGGCGATTTCTACTGGACGGGAAAAAGTTTCAGCCTATGCCCCGCGCATTTACACCCTGCAGATTCCGGTCGACAAGATTCGCGACGTGATTGGCCCCGGCGGCAAAATGATTCGCAGCATCATTGAGCAGACGGGGGTGAAGATCGATGTCGAGGACACCGGGAAGGTTAACGTCGCGTCGAATGACGAAGCCTCGGCCAACAAAGCCCTGCAGATCATCCGCGATCTGACCGCGACCGCAGAGGTTGGCAAAACATATCTCGGAAAGGTCACGCGGCTGGCGGATTTTGGGGCATTCGTTGAGATTCTTCCGGGTACAGACGGCCTCCTACATATTAGCGAAGTGGCAGAACACCGCATTCGCGACGTGCGTGATGAACTGAAAGAAGGCGACCAGGTGCTGGTGAAGGTGCTCGCCGTAGAAGGCAACCGCATCCGCCTATCACGCAAGGCGGTTCTGAAGGAACAGCGCGCCAAGATGGGCGGGGGCGAAGCCGCTCCTGAGGGCCAGGTCGGAACTACTCCCGTCACGATTGAAGGCGGTGGGGATTTCGAGGAAGAGCCCGAGCCGAATTTTAATCGCGACGAAGTGCAACATGTGGGCGGCGGCGGCGATCGCGGGCCCGGAGACCGCGGCGGCGATCGAGGGCCACGCGGCGGGCGGCCAGGTGGCGGCGGTGGCGGCCGGCGGCGTCATCGCGGAGGCCGGGGTGGTCACGGCGGTGGTGGCGGTCACGGCGGCCAACGTCACTGAAACCCCACGATCATTGGAAAGCCCGCGACGATCATCGCGGGCTTTTTCTTTTCTTCACACCGACCGCACGTTTACCCCTGGCAACAAAAATATGACAACGATTTGACCGCAGCATGACACTGCCACGCTGCCATTTGTCTAGCGTGAAGTCAGTAATCCGGGAGGATTCTATGACTTCAAAAAGCTTGGGCAAGATTGTCTGCGTTCTCTTGGCGTCGTGCACCTGTGCTTTGGCGCAATACGGCGGCGGGGGTACAGGCGGAACTGGCGGGACTACGAGTGGCGGGACCTACACTCCGGGATCGCGGAGTTACGGCAATGGAGCCGCGATTGGGGGGGCCGTAGGAGGCGCTGCGGGAGTAGGAGCCTTGTTGCTTTATTTGCACCACCGTCACAGCGCAGTGGTCGGGTGTGTCGCTACAGACGGCAAAACCATGACTGCCGATAACGGCAAACGCACATACCAGCTCACCGGCGAGCCGGTCACAGCGGGCGACAAGGTATCGGTGGTTGGTAAGAGGAGTAAAGGACCGTCTGGAATTGACGAATTAGAAGTCCGGTCGGTGAAGAAAGACATGGGGCAATGCCAGCAACAACAAGCAGCGGCCGGATCGGGCGGATTGTAGCGTGAATCCCTTTCCCAGGTTAGCGTCCAAAGAACGGACGCGAACCTGGGCCACCTGTCCACCTGTCGCGAAACCCGGCGCGAACCTGGGGCACCGTTTCTTATGCGGTAAATGGAAGCGGAGCTGGCTTGGGGACGGTCCACCATATGCCGGATTCAATGGGGCGTTCGCGGCGGCGGTAGGTGATCTCGAGGCGGTCGAGTTCCGCCTGAATCTCTCCGACCACCTGGTGAATTGAAGCCGAAACGGGTGTGCTCAGGCGGCATCCGGAGTCGTAGCTCCCTCCGGCGATCCCGATCAGCAAGACGTCGCGCGGCGCAATTGCGAACATTTCCACGCTGAGCAGTGTCTCTACCAGCGCCGGCGAGTGCGGATCCATGCGGACCTCAGGGCGCAGGTGCATGATATCGGGTTTACGATAGAGCAGGACACTTCCGGGTTCACAATCCACTTTAATGGAGTCGATCAGAATGACGGCGTCTCTTCCGGAGATCTGATCGATCAAGTCAAGAGCCGGGGTCCCCAAATCGGCGACTTCAACGCCCTTTTCGAATTCGAAGTGGGCGGCAAGAAGGCGCACTATGTACGGCCCAACGCCGTCATCTCCCAGCAAGATGTTGCCGATCCCGCCGATCAGCACATTTTTCATAGTATTTTTACTTTCGCAATCTGCCGGCCCGATGGATCAAAGGCGTGGCAAGCGCAAGCCATGCACGGATCGAACGAATGAACTGTGCGTAGAACCTCGAGGGGTTCTTCGGGTCGGGCCAGCGGGGTTCGCAGCAGCGCAGCCTCATAGGGTCCGTGTGCGCCGGAACGATCGCGTGGGCTGGCATTCCAGGTAGAGGGCACGACTGCCTGGTAATTCTTGATTTTGCCGTCCTTGACCACAACCCAATGCGACAAGGTTCCGCGCGGAGCCTCGTGCGTCCCAACGCCTTCGACTTCGCCATTGAAAACTGGCTGGTTGTAAACCGTGAAATCACCCTTGGCAATGTTGTCAACCAGCAACTGCCAATGCTTTTGCGCCAATTCGGCGAGCATCGCGGCACGAATGGCGCGTGCAGCATGGCGGCCGAGAGTGGAATGCAGCATGTCGGGTGTGGCGTGAACGCCCGCGACAGCCGAGACTTTATTCAGGGCGAGGTCGGCGTACTTGCGCGTGAGCGGGTGACCTTGCGCATAGCCGATCAATACCTGAGCGAGCGGGCCAACCTGCATCGGCTGACCCTGGAAACGCGGCGCTTTCACCCAGGAATATTTCTGCTCGCCGTCCCAGCCTGTGAAAGCGGGTTCGGTTTCACCAACCCAGGGATGCAACGGCTTCTCTCCGCGATAATACGCATGGGTGACGTCTTCGCTGACGGATTCGCGGAATTCCTTGTCGGAGGCGGTCTTGAAGGCATGCACGCCGCCGACATTACCGTTTGTGATGTAGCCGCCAGGGAGGTCGTAAGCCGAGGCCTTGGTGTCGAGCGGTAGATCGGGAACCGCAAGGTAATTTGTCACGCCTCTCCCGATCTTGAACCATTCGGGGTACATCGCGGCCAGGGCGCAAACATCGACAAAGTAAACTTCGTTCACAAAGCGGACCACATCATTCAGCAGGACATGGATGGCTTCGAGTCGATCCATGCCGAGGGCGCTCGGGCTGTCCAGGTCGATTGCATTAGAAACCCCGCCCACCGTCAGGTTCTGGATGTGCGGAGTTTTCGAACCGAGCATTCCGACCACTTGCAGCGCCTTGCGCTGATATTCGAGCGCCTGAACATAATGGGTGAATGCGAGCAGGTTCACTTCAGGGGAGAGCCGCATCGCGGGATGACCCCAGTAGCCGTTGGTAAAGATTCCCAGCTGGCCGCTCGCGGCAACGGCTTTTACTTTGTCTTGCGCGGCTTTGAACTCTTCCCGGGAGTTGCGCGTCCAAGGCGAGAGACTTTCCGCCAGTTTGGCGGTCTTTTCGGGGTCGGCCTTGGGAATCTGCAGAATATCAACCCAATCCAGGGCCGAGAGCTGATAGAAGTGCACGATGTGATCATGCAAAGCATGCCCAATCAGGATGAGATTGCGAATATATTGGGCGTTCAGCGGGACCTCCAGGTTTAGCGCGTCTTCAACCGCTCGCACGCTGGCCATGGCGTGCACCGTGGTGCAGACCCCGCAAAAGCGCTGCGTAAACATCCAGGCATCGCGGGGATCGCGGCCGCGGAGAATGGTTTCGATGCCGCGCCACATGGTGCAAGACGCCCACGCATTGTTGACCGCGTTGTTCTCAACCTCGACATCGATACGGAGGTGGCCTTCAATTCTGGTGATGGGATCGATCGTGATTCGTTTTGCCATAGGAACCTGCTATCAGTCGTATTGATTGCTTGTTGCAAACTCTCTTTTACTGTCGAAGTACCCGGTCAATTGAATGTCGGGACGTTTAAATCTGGCATAGCTCGCCATATCCAGCCATGCTTGAGTCGGAGCGGGAAGAATTGCCAGCTTTTTGACCGCGAGCAAAAAACCAACCACGCCGAGCGCGATGAAACCGAGCGACATGAAAACTTCAATCGCTGCGGGAAAATAGAGGGCCTCGGGATCCGGGCGAAACGCCAAGGTGGTTGGGCTGAAGCGGTAAACCATTCCGCCAAGCGAGACCAGAACATAGCCAATCCACATCGCTCGAACATCATGGGTCTTGATTGAGCGGCGGAGCAGCACGGCTGCGCCGAGAACCATCAGCATTTCAAGCCAGAACACTCCGGCGAAGCGGTCGAGAACAAATGCAGTATGCAGTTGGCCGCGATAGATGATGTCGAGAATGCGCAAAGCCGACCATCCAAAGACGAGCCAGGCCGTGATGTTGGCGGCCTCGTCAAGAACCTCCAAATCGAGGGGTCGCTTCCACACTAGACAGCAGAGCATTGTGCTTCCCGCGACGCAGCCGAATGCCATGAAAGCGGCAGCCCAGACGTACAGGAACGGCAGCCAAGGAGTCTGCCAAAGGGGATGAACACGCTGCCCGGCAAGCAACATCAAGGCACCAAGTGAGGATTGATGCATTGCCGGCAGCATGTAGGCCAGACCGATAATCCAGGGAAACCAGCTGTGCAGCCAGTTCTCAGTCTTTTTAATCAGGGGACGCCAGGCTGGCTGCAGATAGTAGTAGCGCTCGAGCACCGGCGGAAGGTTTTCAATCGCTAACGGGATCATGGCATAAATCGACATGCAGACCGCAACTTCCGCCAGTGGCGAATGCAAATTCCATTTCCAGGGGAAAACAATCCAGTAGAAATTCCAGGGACGACCGGCATCGATGCCGAGCAGCATCAGGCCGCAGGCATAAGCAAGGAAGCTGGTCAGCAGAGCAACCCGCATGAGAGCATGCAGCTTCGTGCGCTTGAAAACATAAGCGGCGATGCCGAGGGCAAATGCGCCCGATCCGAGCGCGGTAAGCACCATGATGTTGAAGGTTTTCCAAATGCCCCAGCCAAAAGCGTCATTCATACCGCTGACCGGGCCCAGTCCGGCGAGCTCGCGATAGGCAGAAAACAGAAAGGCCAGGAGAACGAGAATTCCCAGCACCTGAAATGGGCGGGTCATCACCGGCATGCCGTAGACGGGGACAGTTCGTTCCCAACGATTGGGGTTGGAATTGACGTGGCTTTGTATTGTGCGGCTCACAGTTGTGCCCTCAATCCAGTCTTCTTTTCTTCTTCATGCAACTCTTCTTCGTAGCCCTTGAAGTTCTTGCGAATAACCTGCACGATTCCCACATAAAGCAGTGTGGGGAAAGCAAAGTATTCGTAAACACGTTTCTGCCAGCGCAGCGATCGTGCGGGAACTGACTCCGGGCCGAGCTCAGGCAGCCCGAGTTTCTCGAACGGCACGTGCGAAAGGTACAGCGCCTGCGTGCCGCCGTTGTCCTTCTCGCCGTAGACCCGGTCCTGGTAATAGCGGCCGGGGTTTTGGGAAATGCGCTTTTTCGCGTCATCCAGCAAAACCGTTCGAGGCCCGAAGATCACCGCACCGGTGGGGCAGACAGTGGTACATCCCGGCTTGAGTCCTTTCGCAAGTCGGTGCTGACACAACTCGCATTTGGTCACGCGAGGATTGAATCCAACCCATTGGAAGCGCGGAATATGAAATGGGCAGGTGATGGTGCAGTAGCGGCACCCGATGCACTTTGCGGAATCCCAGAGCACGGCGCCCGTCTCTTTGTCCTTATGCAAGGCTTGGAAGGGGCAGCCCGCCGCGCACGAGGGATCGAGACAGTGCATGCATTGGCGCTTTACGAATGAGCTGGGTGAGCCGTCTGTTGGCTTGTAAAGTTTGATGACATTGCGGGTGAGATCGTTCAGATCATAGGGCTCTTGATGCAAGCCATCGCGGCGGACATCCGGAGGAGTGTCGTTTGCCTGCGCGCAAGCCGCGACGCATGCTTTGCAGCCGATGCACTTGGTCGCGTCATAGAGAAGAGCGACGGCGGCATTTGGCAGGGGCTCGGACTCCGCATGCAGCGCCTTGCTTCCCATGGTGACGGCCACCGCGGCAGGCACGCCGCCTTTGGTGATCGAAGTGATGAGTTGACGTCGCGTGATAGACACGTCAGTTCTCCCCGGTGCCAGATGATGCTGCTTTCGCTTCTGTTTTGGCGGCAATCTTTTCGGCGGCCGCTTCGTTGCTGCTTTGGAATCGTTGTGCGCTGACCCAGGTGGCGCCGCCTACCGCTCCTGCGATTGCGCCGACTAATGCGGCTGCGCCAACTTTGATCTGACCTGCCGCACTGTAGATGGGCGGATAGGAGTCGGGCGGGGTTGCCTGATGAATGGGAACCGTTTGAAAGGTGGCTAACTGCCACACCACACCTTTTTCAGTACAGCCCAGGCATGGTGCGCCAATGCCGATGGGCCACACCCCGGGCACTTCATTGAAATGCCGCGTGGAGCAGGCCGCGTGCGTAACCGGTCCTTTGCAGCCCAATTTGTAGAGGCAATACCCCTTCCGGTGATTTTCATCACCAAAGGCTGCGGCAAACCGGCCGGCATCGAAGTGGGCACGACGAGGACAGTTTTCATGGACGGTGCGGTCATAAGCGAACTTGGGACGATTAAACTCATCCAACGCAGGGAGTCGTCCCATGGTTACGTATTCCAGTACCACCGCCAGCAGGTTGTACGGATTTGGCGGGCAACCGGGCAAATTGACGAGCGGCTTGCCGGAGATGACGGAATCGACTCCCATCGCGCCGGTCGGATTCGGATCTGCCGACGGAACTCCGCCCCAGGAGGCGCAGGAGCCGATCGCGATCACGGCTGCAGCCTTTGACGCGACCTCCTGTAGAACCTGAACGCCAGGTGTGCCGGCAAGTTCCATGTACCTGCCATCATCTTTGACCGGGATGGCGCCCTCGACTACCAGCACAAACTTATTCACATTCTCGTTGACCGCCTGGTGCAGCGCGGCTTCCGCCTGAGCGCCGGAAGCAGCCATCAAGGTCTCGTGATAGTCGAGCGAGATGACATCCAGAATCAGACTCGCAGCGTCCGGCGCCGAAGTACGCAGCAGCGTTTCTGTGCAGCCAGTGCAATCCTGGAAATGCAACCAGATCACTGAAGGTCGCTTGGCCTTGCCGATAATATCGGCGAGATGAAGCACAGAGTTTCCTTTGGTGAGCGCCAGTCCTGCAGGCGCGGTGGCCATCAACATTCCGCAGAGTTGAATGAAATTTCGACGAGAGACGCCGCTGGCTTCGAGATGTTCAGCGATCGTCAGGTGCTTGGCGTCAGGCATGTGCGCCTTCCTATGAAGATCCGCCGCGAGATGCACCGGCCGGGCACACGTTGACACCGAACTGCCCGGCTCAACCCCGGGGCGAGATCCTGGATTGTTATCTATGGCCGACCGGGATGAAGGGTGACGATTGGGATTGAAGGGCTGGAGAGCGGCCTTGACTGCATAAGCACTAGGTATGAACAGAATTAATGCCCGATAGCCGATCCTCCTCGTTCCTTATTCTCAAACGCCCCATCCCCGAAAATTCCCTTTTCGGACATGGATGAATGTTTATCGCCTGAGAAGAACTTTTGATCAGTGACTCAGGTCACGGTTGCGTGTGAGATGTGGGCAGAAAGGAGGAATAGCTGCCACACAGGGCGCAGATGGCACTAAGAAGCCTACTCGGCGTCATGATAAATGACACCGAGGGTGAAACGCGTGCCCCGCCTGACCCGGCTTACCCCATGGCGCAGATTGACGCGGTAGTATCCTCGGGTGCCTTTCACGGGGCGATAGCGTGTGGCGAAGATCACGATTTGACCCTGCGTTGGGATGAGGACTTCGGGCTTGGATTGGGCGCGCGGCTGCTGCTCCACCAGGACGAATTCGCCGCCTTCATAGTCCACTCCGGGGCGGCTGAGGAAACAGGTCAATTGCAGCGGAAACGCGACGGCTCCATATAAGTCCTGATGAAGACAGTTGAAATCGCCAGCTTCGTAATGCAGCAACAGGGGTGTAGCCCGGACTTGGCCGCGTTTCTTACACAATGCAAGGAATGACGAGTGCTTCTCCGGGAAAACCTCTAAAACGCCCAGAGCCTTATTCCATTCATTAGCCAGCGGAGCTAGTTGGGGATAGCTGTGCTCGCGCAGCTCTTGCACGATTGCTGGCAGGGGATATTTGAAGTATTTGTAATCTCCGCGACCGAAGCGATAGCGAGCCATGATGATGTGACTGCGAAACGCGCTTTCGGAGGAATACATGTCGACAAGAGCACCGCATTCGTCCGCAGTGAGAATGGCCGGGCCGATCGCATACCCCCGCTCCCAAAGAGAGCTGTAAAGCGCTGGCCACTCAATGCCCGCAAGTCTTTCGAAAACTTTTGCCATCCTGAAAGCATAGGAAATAATGTGACGGTGCGCTATCCGGAAATCACAGCAAATTGGGAGAGGATCACTGATGCTTCAGCTCATCGAGCAAAGTGGTTTTCAGTGTCCTCTGATGTTCGCGGCTGAGCTTCTCGCGCGCGGATTTGAGATAGAACACATCGATCGCCATCTGCCCTTCGGTATCAATCAGGGCAATTTCGATGTTGCAATTCTGATGAGCGAGCCGGGAACTGATGCGGTGCAGAAGCCCCGGCCGGTCCTGCGCGATTACCTGCAACAGAGTGCTGTGGGACGAACACTCATCGTCGAAGTCGATTCGAGTCTCAATTTTCACTTTGGGCAGGGCATTCTTCTCAGCTCGCATGCGATTGCCCAGCATGCGGTCGAGATCCGTTTTTCCGCCTAACACCTCCGCGATGCCGCGCTGAAATCGTTCCCACTCGGGTAGATTCAGTTCGAGAGTTCGAAAACGATCGGTGAAGTAAAACGTGTCCACAACCACACCCGCCTGATCGGAGAACGCGTTGGCTTTAACGATATTCATGCCCCACGCCGCCAGCACGCCGGCCATGGTGGCGAAAAGGAATGGACGGTCGCGTGTGACTAGGGTCACTTCATACCAGTGACGACCTCGTTTGAGAGTGGACTGGATCGGATCCTTGTCGAGGTGTTGCGCCATATCGAAGTGGCGCAAGATTTCCTCGGCGGGGTAGCTCCGGACGTATCGCACCGGAAAGCCCTCTAGAAACGCCTTGATCTTTTTTCCTGCGATTGGAGCCAGAGCATGGACGCGATCTAGATTCTCGTCATCGGAGTCTGCGTGAAGCGGCTGATCCGCGCTTCGGTTGAGATAGTTTGATGCCGCGATGTAGACCTGCCAGATATTTTCAGCTTTCCACGGTGTGAGAGCTTCCGGGTTCACGGATTTGATGTCCGCGTAGGTCATGAGGCACAGCATCTTCAGCCGTTCCGGTGTGCCCATTTTTTCGGCGAAACCGCGAATGGTTGAGAGATCAAAGATGTCGCGGCGTAAGACCGCTGAAACCTCGAGGTGACTGGCAATCAGGAACAAAATAATCTCACGATCGGCGGGATCAAGATCGAGGCGTTCCAGCGCGCTCGCGGAGATCTCGAGACTGTTTTGAATATGGTCATCGCCGCCCCCGCTCTTGCCGGTGTCGTGCAGTAATAAAGACAGATAAAGAAGTTCGGGGCGCTCCAGTTCTTCGAGAAGTTCCGAGAAATTCGCATCCCACTCGGAGTGCGACTGCTCCAGGCGGTGCAGGCTTTCAATGGCTCGGAAAGAATGCTCATCGACCGTGTAGCGGTGATAAAAATCGCGGACCACCAGCGAGTCGATACTGGCCAACTCCGGCAATAGCAGGTTAAGCAGGCGAAGTGAATGCATTTCGCGCAGAGCATCTGCGGCGTAGGGTTCCAGCAGAATGACCTGTAGATGCTGCCAGAGCTCGGCGCCTCGCGGGGGAGTTCCAGCCAGCGAGGGCAGTACCTGCTCGATTCGGTATTCTGTCGTCCGGCTCAGCTTGAGTCCGTGATGCGCCAGAAAATCAAAAAGCTGAAATAGCACTTGCGGATCTTCTATGGATGTGGGCTGCTGCAAAAATATGAGACCGTCCACAACCGAAAACTCGGAGTTGGAAATTCGCGAGCGCCAATTCTGAAATTGCCGATACAAAGACGATGCGGCGGCCGGAATTTCTTCCAGGAGTTGCATGGAGTGACGATGAATGGAGCGGGCGTGGGCAAAATAAATGCGCATCCAATCGGCCGCGGGAAGCGCTTCGGAGGTTCCGATCAGCCGAGCCGCCGCTTCATCCTGATCTCCCCAAGTCAGGGCATTGTCATCGCGGCCATGTTGAAAATGGAGGAAGCAGCGAACCGAAATCAGGAACTCCAAAGCCGGCTCGAGCTGGCGCCGTGCCGATGCCGGCAGAAGATTCTTCGAATCTGGCCAGTCGCGCAGCTTGTCGATCGCGGAAATCAGGGCAAGCCAGCATGCAACGTTGTAATCACGCAGGCCTCCGGGAGCATCCTTAATATTGGGCTCGAGATGAAAAATGGTTTCGCCATACTTCCCATGGCGCTCGCGCGTGATCTCGTCCAGGCGCTGGACCAACGATTGCGCCTCGCGCATCACGAGATTCGGAATGATCTTTTCGCGCAGCCGAGAAAATAATTGCTCGTTCCCAATCACAAAACGGCAATCCAGCAAAGCAAGAGTCGCCTCAACATTGTTTAGGTCGAGCCGTTCGCATTCTGCCAGGGTCCGAGTGGCAGGACTCAACTTCAGGCGCATGTCCCACAGTTCTTGCGAGAAACGTCGCACCGGATCCTTGAATTCTGTTTCGGTTTGATGGTTTTCGTGCAAGAAAAGCAGGTCGATGTCCGAGTAAGGGAAAAGCCAGCTACGGCCGAAGCCGCCCAACGCCACTAGCGCAAATGGCGCAGTTCTCTGTCCGTCGATATGTTCCTGCCAGAGCGAGCGAATGAGGTTTTCGACTAGAACGGTGCGCTTGGCGAGCACGGCACGGCCATCTCGAGCGTGCTCAAATTCTTTTTGGATCCGTGCTGATTCTTCCGTGTAGGTAGCCCGCAGCTCGCCGTTAAGGGGAGGGGTGGTCATGACCTTGAAATCAGGGGCGCTACAGAGCTCCCTCACCGCGCTCGTCGTTGCGAATGCGGATCGCGTCATCAATACGGGAGAGGAAAATTTTTCCATCGCCAATTTTGCCGGTTCGCGCCGCTGTAGTGATGGTTTGGATGACTTGATCGACCATTTTGTCGGGCAAGACGAGTTCGAGTTTGATCTTGGGGATCAGGTCGACGGTATACTCGCGCCCGCGATAGAACTCGGTGTGGCCCTTCTGCCGGCCGTGACCGCGAACTTCCAGTACCGTCATGCCCTCTACGCCAATTTCATGGAGCGCGTCTTTCACGGCGTCAAGGCGGGAATTTTGGATAATGGCTTCGATTTTCGTCATATCGATATGGCTTTCAGCTCTCAGGGGTGGACAGGAATGTCCGTCGTACACGCGCTATGCCGGAACCTCCCAGTAATAGCCTTCCTCTCCGTGCTGCGAAAGATCGAGACCTTGAATCTCTTCGTCTTTGCTGACGCGAAGTCCTACTGTCACATCAACGATTTTCAGAATGATTAAGGTGCCGGCAATCGCCAGCCCCCACGCGATCAACACGCCCACAAATTGGTTCAGAAGTTGATGCGCATTACCCTCGAACAACCCCGAAGCAACCGTTTTTCCTTGAGCATCTTTGAAGATGGGGTTCACCGCGCTGGTGGCGAAAATTCCCGTGAGCAACGCTCCCAGAGTTCCGCCTGCGCCGTGAACGCCGAAGGCATCGAGTGAATCGTCGTATCCAAATCGCGCCTTAACCTTCACGACCATCAAATAGCAGACAATTCCTGCGATAAAACCGATCGCAAGAGCGGACATTGGCCCGACAAAACCTGCGGCAGGAGTGATCGCAACCAGGCCAGCGACGGCACCCGAAATTGCGCCCAAGGCACTCGGTTTTCCATTACGCAGCCACTCGGCGCCACTCCATCCAATAACTGCGGCAGCTGCGGCGAAATGCGTGGCGACGAACGCGCTGGTGGCCAAACTCCCAGCCGCGAGGGCGCTTCCTGCGTTGAAGCCGAACCACCCCACCCACAGCATGCATGCCCCGATAAAGCTAAGGACGACGCTGTGCGGTGGCATCGGTTGCTTCGGATAGCCAACACGGCGTCCCAAAAAGAGCGCGCAGACCAACGCAGAAACACCTGACGTGATGTGGACCACGGTACCGCCGGCGAAATCCAGAGTCGGAAATCGGCCACCCAGAGAAGCATTCAGAAGGCCACCTTTGCCCCATACCATGTGCGCCATGGGTGCGTAGACAATGATCGACCACAAGATCATGAACAGGGCCATGGCGCTGAACTTCATACGTTCCGCAAATGCACCGGTGATTAAAGCCGGCGTAATCACGGCAAACATCAGCTGATAAATCATGAATGTCTGCTGCGGAATGGTGGCCGCGTAGTCGGGGTCAGGTTGTGCTCCAACCCCGTGCAGAAAAAGATGGTGGAAGCTGCCGACAAAGCTATTGCCGGAGCCGAAGCAAAGGCTGTATCCGAACAGCGCCCATAACACCGAGATGACAGCCATCATGGAGAAGCTTTGCATCATGGTGGCCAGAACATTCTTTTTGCGCACGAGACCACCGTAGAACAATGCCAGTCCGGGGCCGGTCATCATCAAAACGAGAGCTGCGCTGGTCAGCATCCAGGCGTTGTCGCCGGAAGTCCTCGCGTCTGCAATCTGCTGCTCGAGGGCTGCGATATGCGCGGCCTGATTATCGGCGGTGCTTTGTGCTGAAAGTAAAGGTGCAGATGTAATAAAGATGATGGAGAGGAGCGCTATCCAAGCAAAGCGTCCGGTTCCCATGAACTGCCATTTCCTCCCAACGCGAATTCAAACTTAAGGGCATCACTTTACCTGCGAGATGAGGGACACGGAAATCGAAAGTATTTATGGGAGGTATCGGGATTGGTTATGGAACAGGTGATGCGCAGACCTGCTGGTAACATGCTGACGTGCCCTTTCTCGAAGTACGAAATCTGACGAAGGTCTTTCCGCTGGGCGAATCGATGTTCGGCGGTGCCGCCAAAAGCGAGCTCCGAGCAGTTGACGACGTTAGCCTGACCATCGAAGCCGGTGAAACCCTCGGTTTAGTCGGCGAATCCGGGTCAGGTAAGAGCACTCTTGGACGCATGATCTTGCGTCTGATCGAG
>Ga0209579_10001106_pt1 | contig 23027 bp, 27 predicted proteins | sample Coa_R1_2_FD_187152 | JGI IMG/M metagenome (GOLD analysis project Ga0209579, IMG submission 187152) | Surface soil microbial communities from Centralia Pennsylvania, which are recovering from an underground coalmine fire - Coalmine... | ecosystem: Environmental > Terrestrial > Soil >... | reverse complement strand
TGGGTTGCTGAAGCAGTTGACCAAGCGCGTGGTCGAGCGTGCGACGTCGGCGGAGTTGACGGATCACCTCGGTTACGAGCTCGGCGAGGAGCCGCCCGAGGGGCAGCGGAATCGCCGGAATGGGTTGACGTCGAAAACGCTGATCACTGACCACGGGCCGGTGCCGGTCGAGCTGCCCAGGGACCGTGACGGCAGCTTCGAGCCTCAGATCGTTCCGAAGCACGAGCGGCGATTCGCGGGTTTCGACGACAAGATCATCTCGATGTATGCCCGCGGGATGAGTACCCGGGAGATCTCGAAGCACCTGGAGGAGATCTACGGCGTCGAGGTCGGCCGCGACGCGATCAGCCGCGTCACCGACGCGATCCTCGACGACGTCAAGGAGTGGCAGGCGCGGCCGCTGGAGAAGCTCTACCTGGTCGTCTGGCTCGACGCGATCGTGCTCAAGATCCGCGACCAGGGCTCGGTCCGCAACAAGCACGCCTACCTCGCGATCGGGGTGGGGATCGAGGGGATCAAGGAGACGCTGGGGATTTGGCTCGAGCCCAACGAGGGCGCGAAGTTCTGGTTGCGGGTGATCAGCGAGCTGAAGGCGCGTGGCGTCGAGGACATCCTCGTCTTCTCCGTCGACGGGCTCAGAGGCTTCCCCGATGCGATCGAGGCGGTCTACCCGCAGGCGATCGTGCAGACCTGCATCGTGCACATGATCCGCAACTCGCTCAGGTTCACCAGCTACAAGGACCGCAAGCAGCTCGTCAAGGACCTGCGGATGATCTACACCGCCGCGACCGAGGAAGCCGCACAGGCCGGCCTCGAGACGTTCGCCGGGATCTGGGACAGCCGCTACCCGCAGATCAGCCAGTCGTGGCGCGACGCTTGGGAGCGCGTCATTCCATACTTCGCGTTCCCGCCGGCGCTGCGCAGAGCCGTCTACACGACCAACCAGATCGAGAGCCTCAACAGCGTCGTGCGCAAAGCGATCCGGATCCGCGGGCACTTCCCCGACGACGAATCCGCCCGCAAGCTCGTCTACCTCGCGATCAGAAACCACGAGAGCAACTGGAAACGCCCGATGGCCGGCTGGTACGAATGCCTCGCCGCCTTCCACGCCCACTTCCAAGACCGACTAACCCGACAAAACTAACCGCGTACACAAATTCTCGGACGCTCCCGGGAGCCCCTTCAGCCGTAGCTCGCCCATCAGCTTGTGCACGAGCTTGCGCGAGACGACGATCTGTCGCCCGAGCCGCAGCTCCGCCCGCACCCGCCTGTACCCGTACACGCCACGCGAGTCTGCATGGATCTGACCGATCAGCCCGCGCAACCACTCGCGTGGCAGCTCGCGCGTCGAAGCTGGACGGCTGCGCCAGCCGAAGTAGCTCGAAGAAGCGACGCCGAGGATCCGGCAGCAACGTTTGACGTCGTAGCCCTGCCCGGCCAGAGCAGCGATCACCGGGTACTTCCTTTTCGGCGCTGCTCGCCCTCCGCGAACAACGCCGACGCCTTCTTGGTGATCTCCAACTCGGTCTCGAGCTCCCGGATCCGCCGCCGAGCCTGCGCGAGCTCGACTCGCTCTACGCTCGACAATCCTGGCTGCTCTCCGCGATCGATCCGGTCCTGCTCTCGCCAGCGGTAGACCGTGGCCTCACTCACTCCGATCTCAGCGGCAACCACACTGACCGCGCGGCCCAGCCGGACAAGCTCCACAACTCGCCGACGAAACTCCGGCGCATACGACCTCGGCACAACAAATCCCCTTTCCTGAAAGCCTCGATTCTCACGAACCAGTCCAGAAAACGGGGACCAGATCAAGCCATTGTGAGGGTCACGATCAGCCCCAGTAGGGGAAGCCTTCAACGCTGCCGCCGGTATAAACCGAAGGTCCAGTCGTGGTCGGCCTGCAACGGCGATTTGCGCAGTCGCGCCTCCGCGAGCGCCCAGCGAATAGCTTCCGTTGTCCCCACGGAGCCGTCGACGCGGACGACCACAGCCGGAGCCTGCTTCCGCCCCGTTCACAAGCCTCCCGGCCCGACAGCTCTTCCAAGCCTCAAGGGCTTGCCCCATAGACCTCTTCCGCCTCGCACTGATCCGTCAGCGGTTGGCGGGCAGAGCCGTCATCGTCGCGCGAGTCTGCGGCCGCTCTCGATCGCCGGCGGGGTGTAGTTGAGCTGGTAGTAGTGATAGAGGCTCGACTCGTCTTGCTGCGAAAGCTCCTCGCCCTCGGCATCGAGCTCGGGCGCGCCCTTGACTTGTTTGCTCGTCACCGGCACTTGCAGGTTGTCGGGACCGATGTTGATCCCGCCGAGCGGAACGAACGTAAGATGTCGTCCGATCGGCCGTCCTTGACCGTGCCGAACATCGGCTCGTCGGTCTCGACGTCCACGTACACGTCCTCGAGCTTCCCAATCTTGGCTCCGGTGCTGTCGACGAGCTCCTTGCCACGCCACTCGGCGATGTTCTGATGGGTGATCATCTATCTCTCCTTCAGTCATGATCGTGAGGAAGTCGCCGGGTCGCGACTCCCTCACGGAGATGCGAGCGTGTTACGGGGTCGGAACCGGCGTCGCCGACCCCGCGGCCTTCGGCGTCCCCTTGTCGACGACGACGTCGAGCGCCTTCTCGGGTTCGCGCAGCGCCCCGCCGATTGCGAGGATCGCGAAGCCGAAGCCCGAGAGCAGGAGCGCGACGCCGACCACGATCCCGAACAGCGCGAGCCGCGAGGCCATGTAGGAGGTGTTCAGGGCGGTCGTCAGCGCCGTCTCAGTCACCCAGATGTTGCGGGCGCCGTTCTGGACCGGCTGTTTCGTCTTCGGGTCGAGCTGGGCGTACTTCGCGTTGTCGGTGCCGCCGCCGACCAGCAGCTGCCCCTTCGGAGTTCCCGCCTTGGCCGTATAGATGCCCATCTGCGAGAAGAAGTACCCATGGGTCGCCATCAGCGCGTCGTCCTGCACGTACTCGGCGAAGCAACGAGCCGTCGTGCCGTTGGTGACGGCCACCCCGGCGATGTCGCAGCTCGGGATGACGAGGTTCTTCACCCCCGACTTCACCACGACCGACGTGTAAGCCGCGGGCGCGAAGTCGGACGAGCCGACGATCTGCTGCTGCTTGAGCTCGGAGCCAACCGTACTTCGGCCGTTGACGCCCATCACGATCGCGACGATCCCAAACACGACCAAGACAGCGCCGGCGACGAGCCCTCCGATCTGGAATGCCTTGCGCATCTCAATTCCTCTCATGTGACATGTCGTGTTTTGTGAGCCGTCCATTCGGCGAGTGGCGGTTTCGGCTGCTGGCAGGTTTGTTTGCCAAAGCTCGCCTGGGCTGCGAATCCCGAGACCCGGCCGCGTCGCGTTCCCACGAGAACCGTTCACTGGCGATCCTCGGTTCGCCGTCCACGATCGGCCTCCACACCTCGAGGGCTCCCGCCAAGAGGGGATGCAGGAACTGCCCCGCCAGCTGGTCGTCGACGATCCACTCGACCTGATCGCCCTCGAAGACGAAAACCACCTCGCCCGCAGACAGATAGATGCAGTGACGTAGCAGACCACTCTCAGCAAGGTTGAACGGCGGCAGTTCGGTGAGCAACTCGCCGGCGCGCAACTCGGCACCCTCTTTCAGACGCGCAACGATTGCCACGCGATTCATCGGCACCTCCTCCGCCCGCCGCTCAACATTCGTCGAGCAAGCGGAGGAACGAGCGCGCCCGGTTCGCCGCGCCGGCGGCTGCGTCGGCGCGCGACGACGTTTTCACCTCGTTGCACTGTTCGGCAGAGCGTCATCGCCGCGCGAGCCTGCGGCCGCTCTTGGTAGCCGGTGGGGTGTAGTCGAGCTGGTAGTAGTGGTAGAGGTCTGCCTCGTCTTGCCCTGAGAGCTCGCCGCCGTCGATGGCAAGCTCCGGTGCGGCCTGAACCTGCTCGTTGGAGACTGGCACCTGCAGGTTGTCGGGGCCGATGGTGATCCCGCCGAGCGGAACGAGCATCAGGTGCCGCCCGATCAGTCCTTCTTTGACGGTGCCGAAGACCGGCTCGTCGGTCTCGAAGTCGACGTAGACGTCTTCCAGCTTCCCGAGCTTGTCTCCGTTCCGGTCGACGAGGTCCTTACCGCGCCACTCGGCGATCTTCTGGTGGGTGATCATTTGCGTCTCCTTCGGTGAGCAGGGTTCATCGGGCCGGCTGCTTGGCCGCGAGCGAGTCGCCCCGACGGCCGACCCACTCGTTCCGGACTGTGGCTGAATGCAGCACGACCTCGAGCGGCTGGGTTTCGGCCGCCGATGGGGGATGCCCTGGACGTCCACGGTCGTGTTCAAGAGAGATCCCTTCAGGTCGAGTGCGGCGGTCACGGATTGCGACCGACCAAGAACTCTCCGACCTATTCTGCTGAGGGCGGACGTCGCAAGCCGTTCAAGCTACGGCCGGCAGACACTCCATGCGGGCCAGCGATTAGGACCCGCTCAACCGACTATAGCGCGATCGGCCGATAACGCGAGGCTTGGCTACGCGCGCCGTCCGGTCGTCGCGGGCAAGTGAAGACCGACGGAGGAAGCGACCAACGTCCCCCGCGCTCGCGCCTCAGGCTACACTCGGCAGGCGAGGCCTCACCGATCGGCCATCGTGACGGTAGGCGGTGTCATAACGCTCGGCACCGCGAAGAAGCCCATCCCTCAGCAGCGTAGGTACGGGACAGTTCGCCGACGTGAAGCTCACCGGCGGCGATGAAGCGTCGCGCTGAGGAGGACAGAAGATGGACATGCCCGCGGACGGTCGCCGTGCTGCCTCGGCGGACGGCCCCGTTGAAGCGTGCGTCGGAACCCGCCGCGTGCTCCTGGTCGAGGACGACCCGTTGGTGCGCCTTGTCTGTTCGGTCAACCTCCGCTTGGCGGGGTTCGAGGTAGCGGAGGCAGGCGACGGTCAGCGCGGCCTCGAACAGGCACAGCTGGAACCGCCCGACCTGGTGGTGTCGGACATCCGGATGCCGGGACTCGACGGCTTCGCACTCGCCGAAGCCCTGCGCCGTGACGAGCGGACGCGTGCCGTGCCGATCGTCTTCCTCAGCGGCGAGACCGAGGCCGCCGAGCGGCGACGGGCCTACGCAATCGGCGCGTCCGGATTCGTAGCAAAGCCCTTCGATCCGGTCGCTCTCGTCAAACTGCTCGCGGGCGTCATCGAGAAGGTTGCCGCCGGCCGCCGCCTCCTGCTCTTCGAGCCGTCTGCCCAGGAAAGCCCACAGGTGCGCCTGGCTCAGTAGATGCGCCGGCCCTCGCCTCAACTGCTTCGTGTCGTACTGCCGCTGCTCCTCGTCGCGGTGTTCGTGTTCGAGTTCACAACGACGCGGAAGCAAACAGGAGCACACACGACCAAGCCGATCGATCTCTCGCAGCTGGTCACGCGCGTCGAGACGAAACCCGGCTCGATCGAGCGGGTCGTCTTCGATCCCGGATCCCTCCTCGTGACCGCGACCCTGACCGGCGGGAACGTACTCAAGGCGAACTATCCGAGCGACCAGTCGGCGCTGCTACTGCAGGACCAGCTCGAACGGCAGAGGATCGACTTCGCCGCCAAGGCGCCAAGCCACGGCTCGGTCCTGACTTCGATCCTCGTCTCGCTGCTGCCGTTGCTTCTGATCGCCGGGGTGTGGATCTTCTTCTTGCGCCGGATGCGTGGTGGCAGGGGCGGGCTCGGGCAGATCATGAGCTTTGGCAAGCACAGGGCGACACGGCTGGCGCCGGACCTGCCGACGATCGGGTTCAAGGACGTCGCCGGCGTCGACGAGGCAGTCGAGGAGCTGCAGGAGATCAAGGAGTTCCTCACTGATCCGAGGCGCTTCCAGGCGCTTGGCGCACGGATCCCGAAGGGGGTGCTCCTCTACGGGCCGCCCGGGACGGGCAAGACGCTGCTTGCGCGTGCGGTCGCGGGCGAGGCCGGCGTGCCGTTCTTCTCGATCTCCGGCTCCGACTTCGTCGAGATGTTCGTCGGCGTCGGCGCGAGCCGCGTGCGCGACCTCTTTAAGGAGGCGAAGGCAGCCGCGCCCTGCATCGTCTTCGTCGACGAGCTCGACGCCGTCGGCCGCCACCGCGGCGCCGGCATCGGCGGCGGCAACGACGAACGCGAGCAGACGCTGAACCAGCTGCTCGTCGAGATGGACGGCTTCACCGCTAACCAGAACATCATCCTGATCGCGGCGACGAACCGACCCGACGTCCTCGATCCCGCGCTGCTGCGCCCGGGCCGTTTTGACCGGCAGATCGTCGTCGATCGGCCCAACCGCCGCGGCCGCCGGGAGATCCTGGCGGTGCATGCGAAAGGCAAGCCGCTCGCGCCCAGTCTCGACCTCGACGCACTGGCGGCAGGAACACCCGGCTTCACCGGCGCCGAGCTGTCGAACCTGATCAACGAGGCCGCGCTCCTGGCCGCCCGGCGTGGGCTGACGGCGATCGGCCAGGCAGAGCTCGAGGAAGGCGTCATGCGCGTGATCGCCGGCCCGGAGAAAAAGACCCGTGTCTTCTCCGAGCTCGAGCGCAAGATCACCGCCTACCACGAGATGGGCCACGCCCTCGTCGGCCACTACCTCGAGCACACCGACCCCGTCCACAAGATCTCGATCGTCAGCCGCGGCCAGGCACTCGGCCTCACCGTCTCGCTCCCAACCGAAGACCGCTTCCTCACCTCACGCTCCGCGCTGATGGACCAGCTCGCGATGATGCTCGGCGGGCGCGCGGCCGAAGAACTCGTCTTCCAGGAAATCACCACCGGCGCCGCCAACGACCTCGAACGCGCGACCGCGATGTCACGGCAGATGATCACCCGCTTCGGGATGAGCGAAAAGCTCGGCCCGCGCGTCTTCGGCAGCGATCCCCAGCAGCCCTTCCTCGGGCGCGACTTCGGAGCCGAACCCTCTTACTCCGAGGAGATGGCACAAGAAATCGACGAGGAGATCTACCGCCTGATCGACGAAGCGCACCAGCGCGCCGCCCGAGTGCTGCTCGAGCACGAGCAGGCCCTGCACGAGATCGCGGCGATCCTGATCGAGCACGAAACGATCGAGAAGGACCAGTTCGAGCGGCTCCTGGGCGGTGAGCCCGAGCACAAGGTGCTCACAGTGGGGCAGACCGGCAAGCCGAGGAGCACGAAGCCGGGACCCAAGCGCCCCGCCAAGCCACGAGCGGACTCTCCCGCGAAGCCGAAACGTGTCCCCACCTCGAGAACCGAACATCCCAGCTCGCGCAACGGCCGGCGGGCTTGAGAGCAAGGCTCAAACCAAACAGGGGGCCGCTACAGTTTCGACGCGATGACGGTGGTCCCCCGCGCTCACGGACGGGTGATCGGCGAGAGGGGGATCGAGCATCTCCGCGTGCTTATCGCCAACGAGCGACGCGACCGACTCGAGCTCCTGGCACAGGTCGTCGTCGGGCTCGGGCATGAGGTAATCGCCCGCGAGATCGACGTCAGGGAAGTCGCCGCGGTGACAGCGAGAGAGCACCCCGACGTCGCGCTCGTCGGCCTCGGCCTCTCCTCCGAGCACGCTCTCGACCTGATCGGTGAGATCGTCCACGAAGCCTCCTGCCCGGTGATCGCACTGCTCGCCGTACGCGACCCCGTCTACGTCCGCGAGGCGGCCAAGCGTGGCGTCTTCGCCTACATCGTCGACACCACCCGGGAAGAGCTGCAAAGCGCGATCGACATCACGCTCCAGCGCTTCACCGAGTACCACAGCCTGCAGGGAGCCTTCGGACGCCGCGCCGTCATCGAACAGGCCAAGGGCATCCTCATGGCTCGCCACGCGATCGACAGCGACGCAGCTTTCGAGATGTTGCGCGACCATTCCCAACACAAGGGACGCAAGCTCGCCGACATCGCCGCGGCAATCATCGAGAGCCACCGGCTGCTGATGCCCGCACGCGCCCAAACGACGGACGCCGGCGACCTAGGCAACAACTGATCGCCGCTGAGCGATTGCTCGCTCTCGGGCGGCCGATCATGCGTAGCGCCGGCGAAACGCAACGTAAGCGACGCCTCCGACGGGGATCGGGAGCCAGAACGCGACGAGCCGATACAGGAGCGTGGCGACGAGGGCGTGGGCCGCGCTGACGCCGGCGAGCGTGAGGGTGGCGACGAGTCCCGCCTCGACGAAACCGAGCCCACCCGGCGTGAACGGGATGAGGCTGAGGAACGAGGCGGCGACGTAGGCGAGCAGGACGAGCGAGGGTCGTGGCTGCGCGCCGACGGCCCGGAGCGCGCAGAGGAGCGCGATGTAGTCGAAGGCGGCGTTTCCCGTCGCCGAGAGCAGCGCGGCGAGCCAGCGCTGACCGAGCGTGGCACCGATGAAGTCTCGCTGCTCGAGCAGTCTCTGCGGCAGCCGGGCGAGCCGATCGCGCCAGGAGGCGATCGGGGACAGCGCCCAGCGAACGCCGCGACCTGCGAGCGTCAAGGGCAAGTCGGTCGCGAAGGAGAGCGCTCCAGCCGTCAGCAGCAACAGCAGCGCGGCGATCCCGAGGTAGAGCGACACCGTGAGGCTCCGGCTCACGGGGGCACCCGCGAAGATCGCCGGCAAGGCAAGCAGCGGCAGCGCGAGCGTGGTCGCGATCTGGAGCCCGCTCGACGCCGCGAGCGCGGCAACAGCCCGTCCGACCTGGACGTGCGCGCTGCGCAACATCCCTACCTCGAACGCAGTCGCGGTTGCGCCCCCGCCCGGCACCAGATGCCCGACGGCATTCCCGCTCAGCTGCGTGCAGGCGATCACGAACCAACTCTTGGTTCGGAGCGCGATCCGGTCGAGCTGCCACAGCGATACGAAGCTCGCGCTCTCAGCGAGCAGAGCAAGCGCCGGCCAATACCAATCGAGATGCACGAGCGACCGCCAGGAACCGAAGACGGACGCCAGGCTGGGGAACACAAGGTAAAGCGAGACGCCAGTAACAACGAGCAGCGCCACACGGCGTGCACCGACGCTCGACAAGAAGCGACGCCAGCGCGCTAGGTGCGACCTCTCGACTCGGAAGCCCTCGATCCGCGCATGCTCGCAGCGAGCGCGAGGCTACGCCCGAGCCGCCGATCGGGAAACGATCCAAACCTCAAAGCCGGCCCGATGCCGAGAGCGATTCGCCCCACGGAGATGACGCCGCCCCGTGCGCGAGGTGCGGCCGTTCAGCCCTAGCTCGTTCGCGCCTCGCGCGCCGGCCGCCAGCGCCGGCTCGGCCACCTCGCCCAACCGTTCGGTAGTCGTCCGCGAGCGCAAGACCGCCTACAACGCGCCGCTGGGCGCCGGCAGGATGGTCACCAGCGCGCCGATGTCGACGTCGCGCTGGATCGGGAGCCCGAGGGGCAGGTCGGTCCGAACGGAGTAGACGTTCCGCCGTCCCTCGCGCCGGCGCTCGATGTATCCGGCTCTGGCGAGGTCGGCGACGATCCGCTGCGTCGCGCGCTCGGTGACGTTCAGCAGACCGGCGATGTCGCGCATGCGAATCCGCGGATCGTGCGCGATCAGAAGCAGCGTCTTGCCGTGACTGGTCAAGAACGCGAAGTCCGGCGCCGCTCGAACGAGCTCTTCCGATTCGGGGCTAATAGGCGACATAGAATTTCGCGATATAAAATACACGAATGTCTGGTTCGTATGATATGGTTGCCTGTGTCGACGACGGAGCGCGGGTCAACCTGGCCCCGACGGTCTCGGCCCCACACAGGAGACGAAGGGATGACGTACTTCATGAGTCTGATCGGACGCCTCGGTAAGACGCTCGGAATCGCGGCCGGTTCGAGTAGTGCGCCGCCGGCATCCGCCTCGACGAACGATTCCGCCCCCGCGGAGCAGCCGGCGCGGCGGTCGTCAACGCAGGAAAAGTCTGTCGCCTCGACGATCGGATCGGGCTAGACCGCAGCTTCCGCCGAGGCCGCGACGAAACGGCTTCGGCTTCGCGGTCGCAGACACGCGCCGCACCGGCTCGGATGGTGGTGGACGTTCGCCGCTGCGCTCGTGCTCGGCGGCGCCGTCATCGTCGCGATCGCCCAGAACAGCCACGCCGTGCGCGTCCACTACATCGTGTGGCATTCGAGCGTGTCGCTCATCGTGGTTGTGCTCGGGACCGCGCTGGCCGCGATCCTGCTCGACGAGGCCGGCGGGCTGATCTGGCGCCGGCGGCGACGCGCCCGGCTTGCTCGCCGGGACGAGCTCACCGAGCTCCGAACCCGACACGAACTCCCGGACGGAACCGCCGGCGCCGAAGCACCCCTCGAGGCGCCCCTGCTTCACGCGCCGGCGGCGGCGCAACCGGCGGCCTCGGCCGCGCCCGATGCCTGACTCCCCACGCTCGGACGACGGCCCGGCGCCGCCTTCGACACCGCCACCGGGCTCCGACCGCGCACGCAAAGAATCCTTCTCAACTCCCATACAGAAAGGCACTTGATGAGACGTATTCCGTTTGTGCTGGTCGCCCTGACCGGCTTCCTGTTGGTCGTCTCCGGATCGGCGCTCGCGTCGGCCCGTCAGATGGCCGCGAGCCCGACGAACTCCTCGGCGCCCACGATCGGCGGGACCGCCCGCTCAGGCGAGACGCTGACAGCCACGAGCGGCTCCTGGGCCGGTGGGACGCCGATCACCTACGCCTACCAGTGGCAGCGCTGTAACTCCTCGGGGAGCAGCTGCGGCACGATCGGCGGCGCAACGAACCAGAACTACGTCGCCTCCGCGGGCGACGTCAACAAGACGATCCGCGTTCAGGTGACAGCCACGAACTCCGACGGCTCGAACCAGGCGCTCTCCGCCCCGACCGCAACCATCGCCGCCTCCGGGAATGCACCGACAAGCACCAAGCAGCCGAACCCCACCGGCACAGCGCAGGTCGGCCAAACGATCACGGTCGACAACGGCAGCTGGTCCGGTCAGAAGCCGATCACGTTCAGCTACCAGTGGCAGAGCTGCACCGCCGGAGGAGCCTGCACAGACATCGCCGGCGCGACCGCTAAGAGCTACCTCGTCGACGCGAGCCAGGTCGGGTCGACATTGCGCGCGACGGTCACCGCCACCAACGCGGCCGGGACAACCATGATCTCCTCGAACCTGACGACCGCCGTCAGCTCAAAGTCAAGCTCGCCCGTCAACACGAGCGTGCCGCTGATCTCCGGCTCGCTTTCGGTCGGGAACCAACTACAGGCATCGACCGGCAACTGGACGGGCCTGAGCACGAACGGCTTCGGCTACCAGTGGAGTCGCTGTAACACGAACGGAACGAGCTGTGCGAGCATCTCCGGTGCGACCGGCCAGAGCTACGGCATCGGGCAAGTCGACCTCGGAAACGCGCTCCGCGTCACCGTCACCGCGACCAACGCGAACGGTGCAACCAATGCGATCTCCGCCGCTTCCGTGATCGCGGCGAAGACCACCCTGACCGCGCATCTCAACGCGGTACTTCGTAAGAACCAAGAAGTCGTCGCCCCCTACCGGACATCGAGCCGCGCTGCGGGCAACTTCACCGCGAGGCTCACCGGCAAAACGCTCCGCTGGACGTTGACGTTCACGCACCTCAATGGGCGTCCGATCCTCGCCGGCCTCAACGAAGGCCCGCGCAACGCGACCGGAACAGCGTTCAAGACGCTCTGCCGCAACTGCTCCTCGCCCCGCAACGGCACCATGACCCTGACCGCATCCCAGCGCAACGCGATGCTGAACGGCCGGGTCTACGTGAACATCCATACAAACAGGAACAGGTCGGGCGAGATCCGCGGCCAGATCAACCGCGTCAGCTAGTAGCCGCACGACCCGACAGTCGGTCGCCCCGCGGCACCTCCCAACGGAGGTGCCCGCGCGGACCGGGGAAGACGCGATGACCCTGCGCTACGTCCTCGTCGACGATCCTCGGCAGGCCGAGCCGGAGGCCGAGGGAGACCTGCCGCTGCTCGGGGTCGAGCCCATCAAGTTGCACCGCGCTACTCTTCGCCGCGGTGGACACCGCCGCGCAGCTCGCGCCCATCCTCGGCCCCGAATGGGAGACGTACACCGCGAGGCGGGTCGAGGAGCGCGCCTGCGAGCTCGAGCGAGAAACGAACTTCGCCTGGGCGGTCGTGGATTCGATGCGTGTGCGGCTCGCCGAGAGCGCAGGCAGCGTCTTGCAGCCGACGCCCGCGAACGACGACCATGCGTGACGAGCGGTCCGACGGCTCCGGACTCGACGTCGACCACCACGTTCAGCTTGCACACGGCAACGTTCGCATCACGCACAACGCGCGAGCCGGCGTCTGGCTCGTCTCCTGGTGCCCGGACGAAGGTGGCGAGGGATATCCGGGGTACACGTACAGCTCGACGAGCGGAGAGTGCCCCAACGGCCCCGGCCTCCAGGAGATGGTTACGTGGGTCATGGCGCAACCGTGGGCTAGCCGATCCGGGGAATTCGCGGCCGCAAGCACGACCGAGGAAATAGCGACCATCGCCGGGCAGCTAGCCGACGTCACTCGAACCGTCGAGGAGATGGCCAAGAAGCTGGCGGCGCTCGGAAAACCCTCTGGCTCTGCAAGCCAGCAAGAGCGCACGAAAACAGAGCAGGAGCGAAATGACCACGGGGCGCAAGAGCTAGCGGAGGTCAGTGAACGTCTGCAAGCTGCGGTGGACGCGCTCCGAGTGTCAATCTGGTAGCCCGCTCGGAGACGCCGACGTGTGGGTGTCGAAAACCCAGATCTGGTGGTAAGCGATCGGGACGGCAGGTGGTCGGCCGGTCACGCAGATCAGGCAAGCTGGTGAGGTGGCGGACGCGGTGGTTGGCGAGCAGTTCGCGGAGGGAGCGGTTCTTGACGTAGCTGAAGCTGTTGTCCGTCATTAGCCGCGTGCAGACGAGGCCCTGCTGGTCGAAGTAGGCGAGCGCCCGCTCAACAAAGGCGGTTACGGTTGCCGCCTTCTCGTCTGGGTGGAGCTCGACGTAGGCGAGCCTCGAGTGGTCATCGACGATCGCGTGCGCGAAGTCGTAGCCGACCCTCGTCTCGGGGCGCATCCAGCTACGTGAGCGCTGTGAGCGGTCGCCGTGACGCGATGCCCTGGCCGCAGGAAGCGCGCGTAGCGGGAGACGTCCATGTGCAGCAAGTCGCCGGGGCACGGCCACTCGTAGCTGTTCGCCGGCTGCTTGACCGCGGGCGGGCGACGCGAGAGCCCGGCGCGCTTGAGCACCTTCCAGACGGTCGAGTGCGCGAAGCCGGTCGCGCCGGCGACCAGGCGCGGACCCCAGCCCGTCTTGCGGCGGCAATCGCAGATCCGCTCCTGTAGCTCGCGGGCAAGCAGACGCGGGGAGCGGCGCGGCCGGCTCGAGCGATCCAGCAACGCCGTCAGCTCGCGGCCGCCGTCCAACCAGCGATGCCACCAGCGGTGCGCCGTCGCCGGCGAGACCCTGAAGGCAGCCGCGGCGGCCTTCAACGACGCCCCCTCCTCGATCGCGCGCACCAGCGCGAGCCGACCGGCCAGTCCGAGCTTGGCGTTAGCGTGCACATACATCCACGCCCTCCTGCGAGCGTAGGTCCGGGAAGACCCACAGCCTCGAAGGAGGGCCGGATAGACCCCAGCCGTTCACAACCTCTGTAGGCCGGACAGCTAGGGCGGCGTAGTTACGATCTCGTAGATCGCCTTGAAGTCATCCTCATCGCAGCGGCGGATCATCCGGCGAGTATGTCTGCGTCCCCGTGAGCGAGGCGGGCTCGCCGCGATTTTTTCCGGAAACGCGTCCGTTAGGCCGTGAGCGGCATCAGGCTCTCCACTTCGGTCACCGAGAGCATCATCAACTCGGCGTACCGGTTTCCGTGACGACGGGTTTCGCTCGCCGCACTCAATGAACGATTCGTATGACGCGCCGAGGTGTAAGCACTGCGAGCGCGTTGCCAACCTGATTACTGGCGATACTTGACTTTCAGGTGATTCCCGTTGAGCACGAATGAGAACGGCAAGCGCGATCGTGACGAGCTGATCGTCGCTTCCCTCGCCTCGGGCGCGACCTACATGCAAGCTGCAAAGGCATCGGGGGTCTCAAAGGCGACGGTCGCACGCCGAATGACGGAACCTGCGTTCCGCGTACGGGTGTGGGAACAGCGAGAGCGGGTGATCGACCAGGTGCGCGGGTCGCTGACCGCAGCCGCTCCTGCCGCGGCCGTGGAGCTTGAAAGGTTGGCAACGGAGGCGGCCAGCGAATCGATCAAGCTGCGCGCCTGCTTGTCTCTGCTCGAGCTTGTGCTGCGACGCCGTCCCGGCCTCGACACCTTGTCGCGGACGGAGGCGACGACGATCGTGACGGAGCTCGTCGAGATCGGGTTGCGTTACGCCCCGGAAGAAACCCACGAGGCGCTCGTCCGTGACGTGATGGCCTTCGGGGACCGCTTCTGAGAGACGACTCAAGCCTTCGCGCTCGACCGCGAATTCCATCGGCGCGTCGATCGAGGCCTACCTGTTGCAGGGCTGTTCGACGAGGGCGCAGGTCGCCAGCCCCGCGAGCTCGCGGGGGGCCAGTGAGCGGAAACGAGCGCGGCCGCGCAGCGCCGCCGTCGATCGCGGTCATGATCGCGGTCGCGACGACGCCTCGGGTCAGCATGACCGGCGTCCGTTCGGCCAGCGACATGCGGAGGCTCGCGGACCGCCTGGTGAACGGCGATCCCGCCGTCTTCGAGGCGTTCATCGAGCTGCTCCACGCGGTCAGGGGCGCCAAGCCCTAGGAGCGTCAACCTTCCGAGTAGACGAACAGCTCGACCGGTATGCCGCTCTCTTGCAGGACGCGCTCCAACTCGGCGGCGCCAGCACCCGTGTACCTCTCGGCGAGCAAGTCCAGAAGGTCGGTCCCAGCGTCTCCGCCGAGAAGGTCGACCAGCCGAGGCAGGTGCGCGGGCTGGATGGTCTCAAACCATTCATACTCGCCGTCGGCGCTCACCCGCGCCGTTGCCGGACCGAGGTCCTGGCCGTCGATATGAAGGGCGCCGCTCTCGTCGATGTACGCCCAGAGGTTCCGCTGGTCGCGTCCGCTGCGCTCCTCGCGCAGCACGACCTTCCGGCTTGGGTCGCTCGTCATGCAGCCTCCGGCAGAACGTTGGTCGGCTTGTCCGTCATGCCGCCTACGAACGGTAGCGGCTCCGGCCCACGGAAAGCCGTGTTGAAGGGCTCGGCGTTCCCGTTTTCGGACAACGGAGGCGTATACGCCACCTTTGCGGCGACATGGTGCGGCTCGCCGCGGCGACCAAGTCGGTGAAACGGTACAAGACGAGGATGATCGCGCCTTGAGTGATTTCCTCAAAGAGAACGCGAGCAGATTGAGCGTGGCGAGTTTGGTGCGGCCGTCAAGGTGGTGGAACGGGCGCGTGAAACGGCCAAGAAGCTCCGAGACCTCGATGCCCTACGCGAGTTGCTTCCCGTTGCCCAGAGCATTTCCTCGCCGGAGATGAGCAGGGGCGAGCGAGGTGCCGCGCACCGCCTCGTCTACGCGATCGAGCAGAACATCCGATTCCTCGAACTAGTCGAGTCTTCGTCGAGGAGCACGCCGACCATAAAACAAAGCACTGCCGTTCAAGTTTCCCCTCTTGTTCCCCCTCTACTCGAGCCGACTGCCCCGGTCGAGAACGCACCGGTTCCGCAGTTCTGCGCTAACTGCGGTGCGCGCCTCGTCGAGCGAGCGAACTTCTGCCCCTCATGCGGCGCCCAGGCGCGTAGGATCGCGAATGGCGCAGCGCCGGCCCCTCCGGTCACAGACGCGCCGGTAGTCGCTGCGCCGCAGGTCAAGAAGGGATGGTTCGCCGAGGGTCTCCCAGGCATCTGCTTTCGGCTCCGTTCATCCAGCAGTGATCTGCCCGCATTGCCAGATGCGCGGTCAGGTCCGTGTAAAGCGAATGAAGGTCAAGCGGTCACGTCCCGTAGCGTGGTGTAGGAGCGTGTCGGACGGGGCCGGGTAGTCCGGCCACCGCGGCGCTCAGACTCGTCGGTCCGACCAAGGATCACGACGAGAGGAGAGTCACCGCGATGGCCGAGACGAAGAGGATGACGGCTGAGCAGGTCGTTAGCTACTTGCTGGAGGAGGACGGGCTCGATTTCCTGCGCGAGTCGCTGTTGTGGGTCGTGCAGCAGTTGATGGAGGCGGAGGTGTCCGAGCTTGTCGGCGCGGCCCGCGGCGAGCGGGCGCCGGAGGAGCGGCTCACGCATCGCAATGGCTACCGGGCCCGGTCGTGGTCGACGCGGGCGGGCGAGATCGAGCTTGCGATCCCGAAGCTCCGCCGCGGCAGCTACTTCCCGTCGTTTCTCGAGCCGCGCAAGCGCTCGGAGCAGGCGCTGGTCTCGGTGGTGCAGGAGGCGTACGTCGCTGGCGTCTCGACTCGGAAGGTCGACCAGGTGGTCGAGTCGCTTGGGCTGCGGATCTCCAAGAGCGAGGTCTCGCGGCTCTGCGCCGGCCTCGATGAGCAGGTCGACGCGTTTCGCAACCGGCCCTTGGAGGGCCGCTATCCCTATCTGTGGCTTGATGCGAAGGTCGAGAAGGTCCGAGACGGCGGCCGGGTTGTGCGCAAAGCGTTGGTGCTCGCCTATGCGGTACACGAGTCGGGCTACCGGGAGGTGATCGGCGTCGACGTCGGCGAGGCCGAAACCGAAGCGTTCTGGCGCAGCTTCCTCCGCGGCCTGGTCGAGCGCGGCCTCACCGGCGTGCAGCTGGTCGTCTCCGACGCCCACGCCGGCCTGAAGAAGGCGATCGCGCAGGTGCTCGGCTGCCCCTGGCAGCGCTGCAGCGTCCACTTCCTGCGCGAGACGCTCGGGCATGCGCGGCGCGAGCAGCAGCCGATGCTGGCCGCGTTGATCCGGCCGATCTTCAGCGCCGACGACGGCGAGCAGGCGCGCGAGCTCGTCGGTGCGGCGCTCGAGCGGCTCAAGAAGCCGCTGCCGAAGATCGCCGCGCTGCTCGAGGAAGCCGAGGACGACCTGCTCGCCTTCTACGCCTTTCCGGTCGATCACTGGCCGAAGCTGCGGTCGACGAACCCGCTCGAACGCGTCAACCGCGAGATCGGCCGGCGCACCGACGTCGTCGGCATCTTCCCCAACGACCGCTCGCTGATCCGGCTCGCCGCCAGCGTCGTCATCGAGCAAAACGACGAATGGCTCGTCGGCAAGCGCTACCTCAGCCAGCACACCCTCGAAGCGCTCCTCACTGATGACAACCACGACAACAAGAGCAAGGAGGCCCGCGAGCTCACCGCAGCATGAACACCCGGCGAGCTACACCACGTCTCGGGACTTGACTGGTCAAGCAAGGAGTCAGTGGCGGGAAGCCGCGGGCGCAGTGCTCACCGCAGGCATTTCGGTCCTGGCAACCGGCCTCTCACGAAAAGGCTGGGTGACCCAGGCCATTGCGAAGCTTGCGGTACCACGTGGAATCTGTAGCCTCGCCAAAACCGCACACTCAACGCTAAGGGGTCCGGGGCCCGGGGTTTCGGCGCGGTCGCCATCAGTCGCAGTTCATCGACGTGGTTCTGGGTTGCTCGACAAGTACGAGTTTAGTTCGATTCTGAATCGACCGTTCGCGCCCGAACGACGACAGGCCGCCGAAGCGACCTGCCGGTCGGTGAATACGAGGCGACGTGCACGACGAACGTAGCGCGCGACCCGGACGCCGTCCGGACCGAGTCCTATTCTCGGCGGCGTGAATCCGAGGACGATGTGATCGATGCACTGAGTGCCGAAGCCGCTCGGCCGATGCGCTGGGTCCGGGAGCACACCCACGGCGGGCTGATTCCGCTCGACCCCGCCGTTGCCGAGCGCGAGAAAAAGTGCGCGGCACTCTTTGCGACTGCGGACCGGAGCGAGGAACGAGCTGCCGCGATCGAGGCGACCAGGCCCGAGCTCGCCGCGGGGCTTCGGCAGATGGGGTCCGAGATGCGCGACCACGCCAGCCGCGGCGACGTCGACGGGAGCGAGTCCGGTTTGGTGGTCTTGGAGCTCCCGGAGAACCCGGAGGACTTCGTCGAAGGCCTCAGCGCTTTCGATCCCTGCAACCCGGTCAGGTACGTGGTGCCGCGAGACGCGAAGCACGCGCTTACGCTGCAACGTCGATTCCTCGCCGTTCAGTTTCGGATCTGGGGGCGCAAGTGCAACGAGCTGCGTCGGCTGGTCGACCGGCGGCCACCGTGCCCGCCGCGGCGTGCGCGTCGGCGCTCTGTACGGCGGTCGACGACACGCGCCCGGTCGCCCGGTCGACAAGACGACGATCCTGACTCCCTAGCCGCGTACGAGGTGGCGACGGGAGCGCGCCGCTGCCCGTCTGGCGACCGTCGAGCAGCCCGGCCATGTCGTCGGATGGGGCGGCTCGCGTGACGCCTGTGGTCGCAATTCAGAGCGACGTTACGGCTCCATGTTCGCATCCGGGCTCGTGCGCGTCGCGACCGCGAGCCGTCACCTGCCGCGGCTGTGGCGAGGAGGTTCGCGGCGTCGTCTTCTTGCTTGGCCGTCACGAGCACCACTGCGCCAACTGCATGCCCGAAGAAGTCCGGGCCCGGCCGGCGGGACCATGCGCGTGCTGCGGCCGACCACTCGTCGTCCTGCGGCGCGACCGGCGCTTCCGCCGGCTGGTCTGTTCCGAAAGCTGTCACCGCGAGCTGCGCGCTCGGCTGCGCCGCGTCGCGCACCCCGAGCGCGAATGTCCGGGCTGCGGCGACTCCTTCACCCCCGGGCGCAGGGACCAGGTCTGCTGTAGCCCGCGCTGCCGGATGCGCGTCCATCGAAGGCAGGCCGCGTGAGCGAAACCACCTCGCCGCTGCCCCCGCAGAACCTCGACGCGGAGGAGTCGGTCCTCGGCGCGATGATGTTGTCAGCGAAGGCGATCGAGGCTGTGCGCGGGATCGTCGAGCCGGGCGACTTCTATCGAGCGTCGCACGGGACGATCTTCCAAGCCGCGCTCGACCTGCACCAGCAGGGTGAGCCGGTCGACGCGATCACGCTTGCCGCCGAGCTGGAGCGCCATGGGCAGCTCGACGAGATCGGCGGCCGCAAACGCGTGCACGAGATTGCGGCGCTCGTCCCGGCGGCCGGGAATGCGAGCCACTACGCGAAAATCGTGCGTGATTGCGCCCTGCGGCGGGCTGCGATGGGCGAGCTGGAGCCAATCCTTACGGCGCTCCACACATGCGGTGTCGAGCAGGATGCAGTGGTCGCTGCGCTCGGGCGTGTGCGCGATCTCTTGGTCAGAAGGGCCAAGGACCGCTTCCAGGGCCTCTCGCACGCTGATGCGCTTGCGCGTGAGCTTCCGCCGGCACGGGCACTCATCGCGAACCTGATCGAGTCAGGGACGCTCGCGACGATCGCAGGGCTGCCCGAGTCGTACAAGTCGTGGCTCGCGATCGAGACCGCATACAAGGTGACCGCGGGAGGACTTGTGCTCGGCCGATTTGCGGTCGAACAGACCGGCCCGGTCGGGTACTGGTGGCAGGACGACTCCGAGGCGAACGAGCTGGCCCGCTTGCAGCAGTACGCGATCAGGCACGGGTTCACGGGCAGGCTGCCGCTGCGTTGGCACCTCAACGAAGGGCTGCGGCTGCCCGATGACCTTGGCGCGATCAGGGCCGAGGTCGAGCGGGAGGAGCAAGCGCTCGTCGTGCTCGACTCGCTCTACAACTTCCTCGGCGGCGGTGGGCTCCGGGAAGAGGAGGTCGGCGCGCTGCTCGCGGCGATCAAAGCCGAGGTATGCGACGCGACCGGCTGCGCCGTGCTGATCGTGGATCACTCGCCGTGGCCGTCGGACAGCAACCGGGGACAGCGTCGAGCCTACGGAAGCGTGTTCAAGGCCGCCGCCGTCCGATCGACGATCCACCTCGAACGCACCGACGATGACCTCTTCGTAGAGGCGCACGGGAACAACCTGTCCGGCCTGCCACGCACGCTCGCGACTTGGGACGAGGAGGCGTTCGAGCTGTGCCTAGACGAGGCGCCGATCGAACCGAAAGGCACACGACGCGACCTCAAAGCCGAAATCGCCGGCCTGATCGCGGAAGGCACGTGGCGCACGGAGTACGAGATCGCCACGAAACACGTAGGCGGCGTCGGCGCGAAGCGGACGGAGGTCGCGAAGGTGCTCGCCGAGCTCGTCGCGTCAGGAGCGGCCGCGAAACAGAAAGGCCCTCCGGGAAGGGAACGGTCCGCGATCTGCTTCCGAGGGGTCGTCCCGGCCTTGGGACGAGCTGGGACGACCGGCTCTGAGGGCACACCGGACGAGTCGTCCGCTGATCCCCTCTCCCCCCGTAGGGGGGAGGGATCTCGGGACGAGTCGTTGCGAGCCTCGTCCGAGGCGCCGGACGCGAACGGGTCGACTGCGCCCGCCCTCTCTTCAGCTTCGGCGGCTTACTTGGGAAACGAGACCGGGTGACGGCGCTACTCGTGGAGCTGTCGGCGGAGGCCGTCGAGGACATCGCGCGGCGCGCGGCCGAGATCGTGCTGGCCGAAGTCGACGGCGACCGCGGCGGCTGGCCCGAGTGGATGGCCGTGGAAACGGCTGCCAGCTACCTCGACTCGTCGCCCGAGAGGGTGAGGAAGCTCATCGCCCGTCGGCAGATCCCCTTCGTCCAGCAAGGCGCCGGTTGCCGGATCTTCCTCGGCCGCCGTGACCTCGACGAGTGGATGCGGCAGGGCAGGACGTGAGCCGAGCGGCTCGCACGATGCTCGCACGCGCCAATTCCCCGAGGAGCGATGCGGCCTGCGCGTGCGTCGCTCGCTGCTGCGGCGAAGGGTCGGACAGGTAGAATGTGTTTAGCAACACAAATGGCCCGGCAGCGCGCCAACGCCCCGGGCCCGGCACGAGAGGACGGACCTCCCATGCAAGAGCAAGCTAAGCAGCCGTTCCGCGAGCGCGTCGAGCGAGGCATCTACCGCCGAAACACCAGTGAGGGTAAGACCCGCTACGAGGTCTTGTACCGAGACGTCGACGGGAAGCAGAAGTGGCAGACCGCCGCGAAGCTGGCCGAGGCGCGTGCCCTGCGCGCGTCGAACACGGTCAAGGTCGCGAACGGCGAGAAGGTCGCGCCGACGAAGACGACGTTCGGCGAGCTCGCGGAGTCGTGGTACGAGGCGAAGGCGGCGCGGCTCCGGCCGCGGACCGCGCACTATTACCGCGACGCGCTCGACCTCGTGCTCCTGCCCCGCTTCGGCCGCTACCGGGTCGCGGCGATCGATGCCGACGCGGTCGCGAAGCTGACCCGCGACCTCGAACGTGAAGGGCTGCACGCGATCGATGCGGCACGGAAGAAGCGGCCGCTCGGACGGTCGAGCGTCGCCAACTACTTGAAGCCGTTGCAGGGCGCGCTCGCGCTTGCGGTGCGGCGCGGCCTGATCGCCGCCTCGCCGTTTGCGGTGCTGACCGACGACGACCGGCCGGCAAGGGAGGAGAAGCAGCCCGCGCACGAGTGGACCAACGAGGAGGTCGAGGCGCTGCTCGCCGCGTCGACGACACTCGCCGCGAAACGGGAGTCGAGGTACGACTACACGCCGCTCCTGCGGCTGGTCGCCCTGCTCGGACTTAGGAAGGGCGAGGCGCTCGGGCTTAAGTGGATGGACTTCGACAAGGACGAGGGCCTGCTGCACATCCGGCGTCAATGGACGCCTGCGGGTGCGTACGGGCCGACGAAGACGGCGGCCGGGGTTCGCCGGATCGCGCTGCCGACGGAGCTGACGAAGGAACTGCTGGAGCTGCGGGTCGCGAGCGGTCACTCGCTGGATGAGCATCCGGTATTCGCATCGCTGACGGGGACGCCGCTCGGGCATCGGAACGTAACGAGGCGCGGGTTCGAGCCGGCGCGCGACCTCGCGAAGTTGCCCGGTCATCTGACGTTGCACGACTTGCGGCACGCGGCGGCGTCACGTCTGATCGGAGCGGGTCTTGATCCGGTGACCGTCGCGACGGTGCTCGGGCACGAGGACGCGAACGTGACGCTGCGGGTGTACGCGCATCTCTACGATCGGCAACGATCCGACGACGCGGTCAGGGATGCACTGTCCGCGGCAGGCAGGTGGTAACCGGCGACCTATGACTACTTCAACGAGCCCGCATAATCTTGACCCGCAGAAGATCTACGAGTTCTTCTGCGCGGACTTTCAGTCGGCCTGGGATGCTCTCGCCGCGCGGTCGACCGAGGAGGCTCTCGGTCGCGGCAACTTTATGTTCGCCCGGAGTGCGATGGGACTGCTCGAGTTTGCATCGAGGCTGTGCAGCGCCGACACTTCCGGGCAAGCTCTTACGGACTTCAGTTCAGAGCTTCAGAAGGTCGAGCCTCGCTACTTCGCGACGCTACCAACGGCTGGTCCACGTCCAGGAAGCAAGGACGGATGGACACTCCCTCACGCGGCCGCGTCGCCCCCCGAAGAACAGCTCCTCGGCGCACTGTTCACGTTGGTTCGTCATGGGCAGGCACACCAGGGACAACAGACGATGGCAGTTCTGAGCGACGGTTCGACATTCGGTGTCTCGTTGACCGGCGTCCTTGGACGAACACTGGGCGAGGTGAAGGCCGGTCCAAGGTCTAAGCAGCACTTGCGAATCAATGCGCTGGATAGTCGGGCCACCTGGATCACCTTGAGTCCCGATGTCCTGTTCCTGGACGTGCAGACTGCGATGGAGCAGGCCAAGGTTCTGGATCGTGGACTCGTGTTCAGATACTTGTCGCTCGACCTCCCTTTCGAACGTGAGACGCTTCGGGCGGCGCTCGCCGCCGCAGGCCTTAGGGGAGTCAACGAGGAGCCGTAATGTCCGTCTGGGGAGCGCCGCCCCGTGCGAGCATCGTGCGAGCCAGACGCGGCGGCAGACGGCGAACCGTGATATCCCTGCCAGCTTGGTTTTGGCCCGAACGCACGGTTTCGGCGGTTGGTGGCGGCAGGCGGCGGACGCCGAGTCCGCTTCACACGCGAGAGGTCCCTGGTTCGATCCCAGGTGCGCCCACTGCAAACTCGCTGCAAAACGCGATCTTCGCGCTCAGCCGAGCTTGCAATTCTCTGTTGCACGTTAGTCGGTGCGAGATTGGTGCGAAATTGGCGCTCGCCGGGCTCAAACAGACCGAAAAAACGTG
>Ga0209579_10001103_pt1 | contig 23066 bp, 15 predicted proteins | sample Coa_R1_2_FD_187152 | JGI IMG/M metagenome (GOLD analysis project Ga0209579, IMG submission 187152) | Surface soil microbial communities from Centralia Pennsylvania, which are recovering from an underground coalmine fire - Coalmine... | ecosystem: Environmental > Terrestrial > Soil >... | reverse complement strand
TTCCTGGTAATTTTCCGCATCGCTTTTAGACATGCCGCCCGGGGTTTGGACATAGCTCGTAATAAAACCGCGGTCTTCTTCGGGAAATAAATTGATCGAAAGGAAGCGGAAAAAGTAAATAGTAAGCCCAACACTTAAGAGGGCGCAGGCGAGCATTGTCTTTCGGTACTTTAAACACCAATCGAGTGTTTTTTCGTAAAATGCGAGAAGGAAGCGATTGCCGGAATGCGTTTTCTTGATATGCGAGGATAAGAATTTACTGCATAGCATCGGTGTCAACGACAAGGAGACTATTCCGGAGACCAGGATGGAGACTGCCAAGGTGATGCTAAATTCTCGAAAAAGTTTTCCAGTCGCATCTTTCATGAAAAGAAGCGGTATGAATACCGCGATCAAAGAAAGCGTCATGGAAAGAACGGTAAAACCGATTTGTTTGGAGCCTATCAATGCAGCTTGCATGACAGAGAGTCCGTTATCCCGATGGCGTACGATGTTTTCCAGCACGACGATGGCATCGTCGATCACAAAGCCCATCGCCAAAGTCAGAGCGAGAAGGGAGAGTATATCCAGATTGAAATGCAAAAGCTGCATCACGATGAAGGTGCCGATGATAGAAAGGGGAAGCGCTGTCGCAGCGACAAGGGTCTCTCTAATACCCCCTAAACTCACATAGATCACCCCGACGACCAAAGCAAACGCGAGGACAAGGGACCACTCGACATCTTGAATGGCCTCTTTGATCCAACGGGCTTTATCAAAAAATAATTTTAATTCCATGGACCGAGGGATCTCGGACTGCAGATCGGGAAGCAAACGCTGGATGTCTTCTGAGATCTTCACTGCATTAGAGCCATTCTGTTTCTGGATGGCGAGGATGACAGCTACGCTATTTTGCTCTTTGGTGAGATAATGAAAGACCTCATCGGATTCCAAGGAATCGCTCACATCAGCGATATCTTTTAAACGCACTTGTGCAGTCAACGCTAGATTAGCAAATCCCTCAGCGTTTTGGATCTGGCAGGGGATATCTAGAGTAAATTTGCGCCCAGGAGTGTCTAGAACTCCTAGGGGAATGCTTCCCGCTGCCTGTCGGATGGCGGACTTAACCTCATCAAAAGTAAGTCCCCGCGCAGCCATCAATTCCGGATTCAGCTGAATACGGATTGCGTAAGGAGAACCGTAAACTTGCACTTTGCTGACCCCTTCAATGCGCGCCAGACGCTGTTCCATGCGCTTGTGGGCGCAATCATAGAGATCGGCAAGAGAGGCTGACGAAGAGGAAAGTACCATGTACATGATGCTTTCTTGATGGGGATCCGCTTTTTCGTAGATCGGTCTTTCATCCAGGTCTAAGGGAAGGGATGCATCTGCTCTTTTCAGCGCAGCTTGCACATCCAGAACAGCCTGATCGAGATCGTGGTCGATAGTAAATAAGATCGTAATCCAACAAAATCCTCTACTGCTCTGAGAATAGATGTTTTTGATGCCATTGATCGTAGAAAGTTCTTTTTCGATGGGCGTTGTGACGTTCTGTGCGATGACTTCAGGACTTGCTCCTGCATAGGCGGCGCGCACGTTGATAACAGGAAAATCCACATTGGGCAAATCCGTAACGGGCAGAGCGCGAAAAGATAAAAATCCCAAAAAAAGGACAGCAGCCATGACGATGATGGTCATGACGGGTTTTTTAATGAAGCGCTCGGAGAAATGCATTTTTTTCCTAAACCTTTATTTAACTTCCTCGATTTTTGATCCGGGAAAAAGGCGATTGTGTCCTTCGGTCACTATTTTTGAGGCCTCTTTCAATCCTTCTTCGACGACGACCCAGTCTTTTTCTTCTGGTCCCAGTGCGACAGTGATCATCTCAACTGTGTTGTCATTTTCTTTCACTGAAAAGACGTAAGGCCCATTTTGATTGGTACGGATCGCTTTAAGAGGGATCAGCAGGGCATTTTTCTTTTCTCCAAAAAATAAATGGATGCGAATGGATTGGCCAGTCCATAGAGGTTTGGAAGGAGAGGATAGAACGGCGCGCGCGGCTAAAAGCCCCGATGCAGGATCCAATCGATTGTCTAAGAAAGTGACAGATCCTGTAGCCAAGCATTCTTCTCCTCCTAAGGGATACACTTCTACACCAAGAGAAGAGGAAGAGAGTTTCTGTAATTCTTTTTCAGTAATGGAAAAATCCACATGAAAGGGCTCGGGATGGGAAAGAGTGAGGAGCGGAGATCCATCGGTCCGATTTCCTTCTTGCAATGCTGTTTTTCCCGCATATCCAGAAATGGGGGCTAGGATTTGGCAATGTTCCAGGTCGAGCTCTGCTGCGGCAAGACGCGCTTGGTCGGCCTTCACCATGGCTTTGTGGAGAGAGACTTGCGTTTCGATCTCATCCCACTCCACTTGAGCAATGAGGTCTTGATTAGAAAGGCTTTTGTATCGCTTTAATTTTTTTTGCGCATTTTTTAGATGCGTCTGATCTTGCAAAAGATGCGCCTGCATTTCTTGTACTTTGATCGCATAGGAATCCTCTTCAATCGTATAGAGAAGGTCTCCTTTTTCGACCCATTGGCCTTCGGTAAAATGCACACCGGTGATGGTACCATGAATACGGGATTTCACCTCGACGGCTTGATGAGGCTGCACGGTTCCTATCGTTTCGAAGAACAGGGGAACATCGCGCACGACGCTATGCGCTGTGTGCACGGGAACAAGAGGAGCGCTCTGTCCTGGTGCCGGAGGCGCCGGATTCTTGGAGCATCCAGCTGCAATCATGCCTAAAACAATTACTAATTTCTTCATTGGATCATGCTCCCGGTTGCAAAGGCCAGTTGAGATAAAGAGACGAGCCATTGCGTTTTCGCTTGTGCTTTTTTACTGCGCGCATCGGCAAGATAGCGCTGTGTCTGTAAAAGATCGAAGATGTTTTGAAGACCTGCTTTATAACTCTCCAAAGAGCCATCATAAGATTTTGTCGCTTCGGTCAAATATTCTTCGCTCCAATGCAATGCTTCCTGAGCGGCTTTCACGGATTCGCTATAGGTCAGCACTTCGAATGCGACCGATTCATAAAGCTCTTTAAGCTCTGCTTCCGTCATTTCTGCATCAGCGTAGGCCAGGCGCTTGGAGTAGATGCGTTCAAATCCATGGAATAGGGGGATGTCTAATGCAACCCCTGCCAGATAATTGTATCCGTTGCCTTGATGCTTGGTGTATTCGAGCCAGCCCGCTCGACCTAGGGTGCGCAGTTTCGGCCATCGCGAGCGGCTTTCTTTCTGCACGCGGAATTGCATCTCCGCAAGGCTTGCCTGTTTGGCGAGCAGATCCGTCCGCTGCTCTCCAGCAACCGCGATAAGCTTGGAGATCCCTTCTGAAAAAAGAGGATTTTTTATTCCCTCAGGGTCGGTTTCTACCTCGATAACGGTCTCGACAGAGAGTCCCATGCTCGTCAAAAGTTTTCCATAGGCGATGGCGACTTGAGCGCGCTGCTGAGCGAGCTCCATCTGCACTTGGGCTAAAGCCGCCTTGCTTGTATTCGTATCAGTAACGCAGCGTAAGCCGGCCTTATAGAGCTCTGCTGCAGACTTGGAAATCGTGTCCGCATCCTGCAGAGAGCATTCTTTACTCTTGAGCAGCTCCACCGCATTTAAATATTCATAATAATGGGCAGCAACTTTAGATAGGATCCGCTGGATGGCGAAGTCTGAGGACCAGTTAGCGGATTTGAGCGCTTCTTTAGCAGCAGAGACCTTGGCGCTTCTCTCTCCAAAATCGTAAAGCAGATAATTGAGCGACAGCTCGCCGCTAAAATAGGTATAGGTGGTATTCGGCCCAGTGGGAAATTTCACTTCGCGCCCATGTGTTGCAGAAGCTTGGCCATTCAGTGTCGGATAGTAGTCGCTTTTCGCTATGCCTAAAGCCGCTTGCGCCCGCTTGGCATTCCACCATACTTTTTCTGTCTCGGGATTGTTCTTTAATGCGATATCGATGAGCTCTGCCAAGCTCAAACGCTCGGCAAAACCAGATACACATAACAAAAGAGAAATAATTAGAAGAAAGATACTTTTCATAGATCGAGAATTTTATCAGAAAAGCAATTATTAGGGAGTAAGAATTTAAGAACCGTACGGGATAGGTTTATACCGAAACAACCTGAAGAATCGGGAATTTGACCAGGAGGCTTCTCAAAATTCTTATCTGGAGCGAGCGGCCATTGTGCGTGCACAAGACGCGAGCGAAGATAAAAATTTTGAGAAAGAGCCGACGCCGTCAAAAACCGATTGTTCAGGTTGTTTCGGTATACTTTGGGACCATACCGAAGACTATATCGGTTTTCCAAATTGTTGACATTTCATTCAATTTCATGACTGCGAGTTCACTTCCATTTCCATTTACAGAAAGATAAAGTTTGTTTCCTAAATTTAAAGCGCAATGTTCTTTTTCTACGACAAGTGGAGGTCCTTCTTTAATAGTTTTACATAATAGCACTAAATCCCCGGGACTTTGATCTTCTTCAAAAAAAGTCGTGATAACCCAATCATCTATTGATATAGGGCTAGATTTCTCGCATAATAAGCAGGCAAAATCATAACAACAAAAACCAGGTTCAGAAGGGCCTTTGACTATAAAATTAAGCAGATTTTCTTTTAGTTTATTAGGTAATTGAACTTTTTTTGTATTGTGATAGTCAAGATCTATAAAAATTTCAATGTTTTTTGCTAGGATATTGATACCTCCTTCGAATGGAATAATAGAGCAGTCTATTAATTTTTCACCTTCATCAGTTTCAATAATATATTTATTTAAAATATAGTTGCCGAGAGTCAAACTATGCATGTGTACATATTCATTTTTAAAGACCCTAAGCTTTAATGTTTCCACACTTTTAACAAAGGGAAGGGTGGTTTGAGCGAGAGGGATCGGAGGAATCGATTTTTCAAAGATCGCGTTAATAGTATTTTCGATTCCTTTTTTCTTTAATCCAGAGTATTCCGTGATTAAAGATGTCATTTCCGGAATAGACAAATAGACTCGCCTTAACGGTGTGGTGGAGCTCATAATTAATTTTTCCATTTATTGAAAAAAAACTAATTATGCATTTAGTGCATTTTTAAATAAAAGATATGAATTGTTACAGGACTTGCTGACAGTGTACTGAATCAAATGGGACAAGAGGGAGCATCTTTTTGACCAGCTCCTGGAGTTTTTCGATGTATTGCTCCTTGGAACTATGCGGGCAGGCGGTGCGCAGAGAAAGCGCGTGCCATTTGAGAAAACGCTCATAAGAGGACTCTTGTTTGCAAGAGAAGAGGGTATACCACGCATGCTTATACAAAATCCAGACGCGCTGCGAGAGCTGTCCCGCGTACATGGTGAGCTCAGGATGCTGATTTAAATATTCCTGGCAGATGCGGCTGACAAAGAGATGGTGGGGGAGGCGAGAGGGGGATTGGTGCCATTCATGGCAAATGAGGGCCATAAGTGGGCTATCCCGATCGAGTTGGATCCAGCGGTGTACCATATCGCCTTGAATGACCCAGGTGTGGATCTTTCTTTCGATATCATTCCATTTTTTAATATCGACCAGTTCTTTTGTGCGCTTAAAGAATTGGACTGTGGCATTTACGAGAGAGGAGAAGTTTTTCTTAGGATTTTCAATCAGAATATGGGCGATCTCTTCTTCGATGCGCAACCCATTTCTGTAAGGCAATTTTTCTAAAAGACCTTCCATCTCGCTGAGTGTTTTCCAAATGACGATCTCGAGCATATCCATCTGAGGGCTGTCAATCCCTGGTAACAAGATCGCTTCCCTGTAGGCGGAGAGCAGTGCATGGGATACAAATGCAGGGGAGTGGCAATACTCTTCATTGCGCATCAAGACGAGCTCTGCGGAAATAAACGCATAGAGCGATTGAGGAAGGTCTGGGCGATTAGATAATGCAAGGGGATAACTTGCTTTTACCGCGCAGAGTATTTCCTCATCCGATAGATTTTTTGGAAGACCGCTTGCCAACGTATACAAGGCCATGATACGTCGTACCAGCTCTGTCAGATGCAGTCCTCCGATATTTGTTTTACACAAAGCGCTATGCCGTCTGATAAAATGGATGATCGCTGTCTTCTGTTCTGAGAAATACAGATGATGGAAGGAAGAGGAAGCGTAGAGTTTTTCTGCGAGCAGAGCAGATACATTTCCTATCATACTATCGATGGAGGCAAAGCTAGGGAGATCATGTAAGGAATGGAGAACTTCTTTGACTTTATACTCGAGTTCATTGTGTCCGATCTGTGGTTCTTTGGCGCTGATTTCAAGGATGGTCTGCACGATAAGCTTATCGATTTTATCATATTCATCGTAAGGGCTTTTAAAATGATCAGGGCTTTCGTTGGGGATGAGATGGCGCTGAATAGACCATATTAATTGTGTGAGATGATCGAGTTTGGGGCGCACCCCATCGACAGTTGCGATGCACTCGCTCATTTTCATTCCTAATTGATGCGCGTAGTGGCTCGGATGTAAAGGCCCTAAATTTTTAAATGTAGCGAACTGCTTGAGATTTTCCCGGATAAAGAAATGGATATTGAGCTTGCCATCCTGCGTGATCGCTTCTTTTTGATGTTGAATCTGCTGGGAATAATAAGCGATTTTTTCCCAAGTTTTTTTCAGTGCTGCTACCCCTAATCGATAACGGGGAAATTTTTTTTGGAAGTCCGGTGAAATTTTTTTCAGAAGCTCTTCTTGAATTTTTAAAGACCATTTTTTCGAATTGCCGCAATGGCGCATTTCCTGTGTGATCTTTTGCACTAAGAATAGATTGAGATCAGAGTAAGGATCATAAAATTCTGCGAGCTCATCGACGGAAGAGAGGTCTAAGATAGGATGCTTTGCAGAGAAAGATGGAGCGGAGGAGAGACGCACACTGGAATAAGAATTACGAGCTTTCATTTTCATTCTCTTTTCGTATATCAACAATTACAAAGTTTTTTGCGTGTATTTTTATGTCTATTACATTAATGAATTTTTTGTCTAATAGATTTTAAAATTATTTTTATAACATTTATTTTGTGTCCAGAATTAGAATGGTTTGAATTGATGTGTTTGCTATTTGAAGTAAAAAATTTTCGAGAACATTTTTGATTTGTGTTCGGAATTCAAAAATTTTATTTTTTTAATTAAACAAATATATGCAAATTTATTGATTTTTAAAAGCAATGCAGGAAATTTCGATGCGCACATCTAAAGGAAGTTTTCCGACTTGCATGGCTTGCCTTGCCGGTTTAACCGGATGGGAAAAGCGTTTGCCATAAAGAATATTGACTGCAGCAAAATCTTGCATGTCTTTTAAATATACTTCGGTTTTAACGACATGTTCGAGGGTAAGATTCGCCGCATGCAAAATAGCTTCTATATTATTGAGTACCTGTTCTGTCTGTTCTTCGATAGTCGCGCCTTTAATAGTCCCGGTTTGAGGATCGATGGGAATTTGGCCGGATATAAATAAGAAGGGGCCTGCCGCCACTGCTTGCGAATAGGGGCCAATGGCTTGGGGAGCTTGATCTGTCTGTATAGCCTTGATCATAAGAATACGATTTCTGTTGAGGATTTAATTAATGATAACAATAATTGCAGTTTTATCACTTAAAGTGAAGGGTATCCGATGAACCAAATTATTATTGCAGGACATTTAGGGGCAGATCCTGAAGTGCGTTTCACATCTTCCGGTCAGAAAGTGACCACACTCCGCGTGGCCACGCGTGTGCGCCGCGGCGGCAAAGATAAGGATGAGACGATCTGGTGGCGTGTGACGGTGTGGGGAGAGCAGTTCGATAAAATGATTCCTTATTTTAAAAAAGGAAGCCCGATCATCGTTTGCGGAGATTTGAACAAACCTGAAATTTTCACAGATCGAGAAGGCCGCTCGCACATTTCTATGAATATCACAGCGCAAAGTCTGCAATTTAGTCCATTTGGGAAGCCAGAGCATTCCTCATCTTCTGGGGAAAGCAGTGCGGAGGCAAGCCATCATGCCGATATGGTATACGCGGGTGCTGAACAAGTCATCGCTGGACAAGGCAAGGCTGATCCTGCTATGTCTCATGACGATGATGAGATTCCTTTCTGAGGGTGAAAATGCAAGCGGATTGTGTAGTTAAGAGCGCCCAGCGCCGCAGCGCTGAGGTCATAGTTATCCCTGTGTGGGAAGGAAAAAAAAGGGGCGAGATCGCAACGGATGAAACTGAATACCGCGCTCTCTTAAACCTTCCTTTAGACAGCGGCGATTTTCATGGTAAGCAAGGGGAAACCCAGCTGCTGTATGTGGCTAAAGGGAAAGAAAAGAGAGCCCTTCTTCTAGGACTGGGAAAACAAAGTGAATGCACGTCCGAGTCGCTGCGCTGCGCCTATGCCAGTGCGGTAAAAATGATGCATGGCAAAAAACTGGCCAGCGCGAACATCCTATTACCCTCTCTCTCTTCGGATGTTCACTGCAAGGCGATCTTTGAAGGTGTGCTACTAGCGGATTATTCTTTTGATCAACTCAAAGGAGAATCCTTAAAAGAGAATGCTGGCGGTCTGAACAAAATCTGCTTTTGCGGCGTTCCTCTCAAAGAAAAAGAGGTACTCAAACGCACGGAGATCGTGATTTCCTCTGTGAACTTCGTTCGAGATCTTGTCAATCGCAATGCGGATGATAAGCATGTCGGCACTTTGGCAAAAATCGCTAAGGATTTTGAGAAACAGTCCGATAAAATCAAAACGACGATCCTCGAGAAAAAACAACTCGAGCAGCTGGAGATGGGGCTGCTTTTGGCAGTAGGCCGAGGCGCTATGCGCGATCCGGCTTTGGTCATCATCGAATATAGGGGAAATCCCCATTCTAAAGATACGACCGCAATTATTGGGAAAGGGATCACGTTTGATACGGGAGGATTAAATCTCAAGCCCACCGGCGGCATTGAGACGATGAAATGTGATATGGCAGGAGCCGCGGCCACTTTAGGAGTGATGCAGGCTGCCATAAACTTGGGATTAAAGATCAATCTTTTAGGAGTTCTTTCTATCGCGGAGAATGCGATTGGTCCTGGCAGCTATAAGCCTGGCGATGTCTTTCGCAGTTATTCGGGAAAAACAGTTGAGATCTCCAATACAGATGCAGAAGGAAGGCTCGTGCTCGCTGATGCTCTTTCCTACATTCAGGAAAAATATAAGCCCAGCCGCTTGATAGACATGGCCACCTTGACAGGCGGGATCGTCATCGCTTTGGGTGAACTGGCAACAGGTCTTTTTTCCAATGACAATGATCTTGCCCATGCATTAGAAAAATCAGCCGGCCGCACCGACGAGCGATTGTGGCGCATGCCATTGTATCCTGAATACAAAATGCTGCTCAAATCCTCGATTGCAGATCTAAAAAATTCCGGAGGCAGAGCTGCATCCTCTTGTTCAGCCGCTGTATTTTTGCAGCAGTTCATCAAAGATACGCCCTGGGCTCACTTAGATATCGCAGGGACCGCTTATCTCTCGGATCTTAAGCCCTATCCTTATCATCAAACTCCTGCAACAGGCGTGGGTGTAAGGCTGCTCATTGATTTTCTTACGCATTGCGCAGAAAAATAGTTTATATCACATTTTCTTAGAAGAGTTAGATATTATCGTGGCACCCGTATCGAATATTTCTGACAAGACCCCTTGCATCAGAAAATGGCGTGTGTCTGCCGAAGAGGCCGGCATGCGCCTCTTGGCCTTTTTGCGCAAGAAAAATGCAGATGCTCCTTCTGTGAAATCGCTTAAACGTGCCCTTGATGGCAAATGCTGCACGGTTAATGGGCGAACTGAAACCTTTTCCTCGCGCCCGTTAAAAAAAGATGACCTCGTCGTTCTGCATTATTCTCTACAGGATCGACCAGCAAAACTGACTTTGCCTGTTCTATATGAAGATGATGACCTGCTCATCGTCGATAAGCCGTCCGGACTTACTTGTGAAAATCGCTATTTTGCCCCTCTTTTAAAAAAACGCGCTGCGCTCATCCATCGGCTTGACAAAGAGACATCCGGGGTGGTTATGTTGGGCAAAAATAAAGAGATCATCGATGAGATGATCGCCTTATTTCGAGAAAAGGCAATTCATAAAGAGTATCTTGCCTTGGTGGACGGGTGTGTCTCTGCACAAAGTGGAAAAATTGAAAACGCTCTGCGCAAGAAGGCCAGTTCCAAACAGGGGCAGGTTTTTTACGAGGTGACCACAGGGAGGGGGACTCATGCGATCACGCAATGGAAGTGTTTAAAGAAAACACAAGAGGCATCTCTTCTCCTGTGTGAACCCATCACTGGGCGGACGCATCAACTGCGCGTACATTTGCTCTGGATCGGCCATCCAATACTCGGCGATATCCAGTATGCTAAGCGCTTTCGCTGTTTTTTGCGTCCCAAGCGACACTTATTGCATGCTCTTGCTATCGCCTTTATCCATCCAAAAACGCATCAGAAGATCCAAGTCGCATCTCCTCTGCCCGCAGATTTTAAAGAGTCCTTGCAAAAGCTCCGATTAGATTAGTCCTATTTTTCTTTTTAAAAAAGTTACAGGGTTGTACTCTAGTTCTGTCTTTCGAGGAGGGATAGGGCTATGTCATGGAATGTTTTGAACTTTGAAGCGATTGAGAATGCGACCGTCGTCGAACAACCCTTTCCCTATTTCATCATCGATAATGTCATTCGCCCAGAAGTTCTCGTCGATGTAGTCAAAAGTTTTCCTCAGATTGAAAAGAGGGGAAGCTTTCCCCTGAATGCGCTCTCCCTTTCCGGACAATTTGCGACACTTATTCAAGAACTTCAAAATGAACAGTTAAGAGATCTCATCGGCGAAAAATTCCACATGGATTTGAAAGACAGGCCTCCCATGGTCACCTTGCGTGGATATACAGAAGAAAAAGATGGACAGATCCACGTAGACTCTTCTTCTAAACTCATCACAGTGCTTTTATACTTAAACCTCAATTGGCAAGCGGAAGGAGGAAGGTTGAGGCTGCTTTATAATAAAAAGGATTTAGAACCTTTTGCAGCAGAGGTCGCTCCTGAAGCCGGTCGTTGTCTCATTTTCAAAGTCACCAAGAACTGCTGGCATGGCCATGCTCCCTTTGTAGGAGAAAGACATTCGATCCAGTTAAATTATGTCACATCAGATGAAGCGCGTAATCGCCATGTAAACCGCCATCGCTTCAGCGCCTTTTTGAAAAAGCTCTTTACTAAATCGAATGAAAAGAATCCTGCTTATTAAATTGACATCGCTTGGAGACCTGATCCACGCCTTGCCTGCATTGAGCGATGCGCTTTTTGCTATTCCCCATATTGAATTTGATTGGTTAGTCGATGAAAATTTCTCTGAGATCGCTCATTGGCATCCTGCTGTGCACAATGTATTTACGACGAATCATCGCACCTGGAGAAAGAACCTTTTTAGAAAACAGACGTTACACTCGATTTCCCACCTTATAAAAACTCTTCATGATAGACAATATGATTTGATCCTCGATGGGCAAGGCAATTTTAAATCGGCTCTCCTTTCTCTTTTTCCCCAAGGACCCAGAGCGGGTTTCGACAGACATTCTGTGCGAGAATGGATCGCACATATGGCTTATCAGAAGCGTTACGCAGTATCCAAGCAAAGTCATGCGATTGAGCGTCTAAGACGTCTGTTCTCTCTTGCCTGCGGCTATCCTCTTCCTCTTTCTCCTCCGCATTTCCAGATCGATCGAGAGCAATTCGTCAAACCGAAAATTACGCTTCCCGAAGAATTCCTCATGTTTATCCATAACGCGAGCTGGAAGACCAAACTGTGGCCGGAAGAGCACTGGGTCGCACTCATAAAAAAAGCTGTGGCGGATGGATTCACCATTTTACTCCCTTGGGGAAATGCACAAGAAGAAGCCAGGGCCAAACGCCTCGCTATCGATCCGCGCGTCCATGTTCTTCCTCGATTAACTCTTTCTGAAATAGGCTATATTCTCCTTAGAGCAAGAGCCTGCGTGGCGATGGACACGGGACTCTGTCATCTGACTGCGGCCTTAAATATCCCTACTGTGACATTGTATGGTTCGACCAATGCAGGGCTTATCGGCTCATCCGGAGAAAGTCAGATCCATCTCACTTCGACGCTGCAGTGTTCTCCGTGCGAGAAAAAGCAATGCCGCTTTAGCGATAAAGAAAATGCCTGTTTAAAAGAAATCACTCCAGACCGCGTCTATAAAGAATTATTGCGCCAGGCCAATTTGAGATATTTATAATAGGTCCAATGGGCATTGTAGAGAGAAATGATCAATCCTTCTTTGCCTGCCAAAAAGCCCCATTTTAGAAAGTAGTTTTTAAAAAAAGCGGCAAATCCATGATAAAGAGCGATGCCAAAAGAGGACTTTTTCTTGCCGGCATGCTGCTCTGCGTACAGTGTGGAGTATATCTGCATCTTGGCTAAAAAACCTTCAATACAGCGATAGGGCGTGTGCACTAGTTTTCCTTTTAAAGCGATGACATGCATGTTGTCCGAGAGAACTTTTTCATGTACCTGGTCATCGGAAAAGCGCGTCTTCTTGCGATGAAAGAGCCTAACTACTCGGTCCGGATACCATCCCGCACAGCCTTTGATGCATTTTCCTCGAAAATAGTTCGAGCGAAAAAGCGAGTATACTGCATCGGGATCTAGCGCAAGCGCTTGGATCTCCTTCAACAGTTCTTCCGAGAAAACCTCGTCACTATCAATGGAGAGGATCCAATCATGCGAGGCTTCTTCGACAGCAGCATTGTGAGAGGGCCCAAAACCTTGAAAGGCTTTTTCGACGATTCTGACATTGGGGTATTGTTTTGCAATTTCCAGCGTATTATCTTTGGAACCCGTATCCCACACGAGTACTTCTGGAAAGGCATGGCAGGAATCGAGCGTTTGCGCAAGGGTCTCGGAAGAATTCTTTGTGAGTATCGTCACTGAGATCATAATGGGCGTAGAAAAGACGGTTTTAGGTCGTGCAGGGGATTTTCGCTATTAATCAAGATGCTAAGAGTGGCTTCAAAGAACTTCTTGTCTTTGTAGTAATCGATGATTTTTTGACGCGTCTGTAGAAACTGCTCTTTAAGTTCTTGCGTTTCCTGCGAGTCTGGATCTGCAAGAAAAGAGGGGTACCCCAGATTGCTGCTTATCTCATCCGAACAGACTCCAAACCAGTTCCAAGCAAAAGTAGGACGATTTTTCCATGATTTCTCTATCTCATCACTCCATAATGCAGAAAGTGGAGTATTATCCTCATTTTTCCTTTCAGCAAAAAGCCATGCATTTTCTCTGCCAAATCCAAAAACAGTCCCAATTAAGCCGTCGTGGTTTTGAAGAACTTCTTGTAGAAAAGGTTTATCCTGTGCTTCTTGCAAAAGTTTGGTGTAAGAAATGTTTTTTCGGACCAGTACATTTTGAAAATCGTGCTTATATTTCTCTACAACTTCTCGCATGGTGACTTTATTGATGAGTAATATGGCTACATTGGGATTAGAAATATTCGAGGCTTTGCATACTTCTTCCCAAAAGGGATTTTTCTCCGATAAAAATACAAAATTGGAATTTTCGAACAAGTGCTGATACTTTTGACACGTTTTCCAGCCTAAATATGTTCTGAGATGGTTTAGGGACATCGCACTATAATAGTTTTTCCATGTCGATAAGGAAAAGGGATTGAGATAAACGTTCATATGCATAGGCTTAGTACCAAAAAGAGTATATCCTCCTTCATCCCTAATGGTCATTTTATAAAACAGATATTCCAGGTTTCTTTTGTCTTTCCAGGGCATAACAAGCGTAATATTTTGTCCCTCTGAAGAAGGGACACGCACTTCGATCAGGCTATTGTCATGGACCTGCCATAATACAAGAAAAAGAACACACCAGGTAAGAAAAATGACTTTTTTATTTTTTTTGCGTTTCTGCATAACAGTTTAGCTCGTAGACAGTTTCTTAAAATTTTTAATGTAATGCTAAACTAAATATTGACGCAATGATCTCTTGAGTGTCAGCGAAGATCTCTTTATCGGGCTTCAATTGTCCCGCTTCTTCTAAAGTAAACCAACGCAGCGAAGAAGGACAGGGGTGCAGAGTCCCGCCAATGGGACGCGCTAGATAGATGAAATCGATATGTTGATGCGCAGCCACGCCCTTGTATTCGGGCATATTTTCGAGGACGCATAGATAAGGACGCTCGCAGCTCACCGCATTCTGTTGATCTATCCAGACATGTTCTTCCTTGATCAATGCGATGCGAAGACCTGTTTCCTCGAGAACTTCTCTATGTGCGCATTCAGGCGGCGTCTCATTAGCCTCTAAATGCCCGCCTGGAGGCAGCCATTTGCCATGTTTGGGATGAAAGAGAAGTAAAACTTTCTCTTTCTCGATGATATATACTGTGGCTGTGAACTGTCTTTCCATACTTTATTTTTTTTTAATATATTCCTTTCCGTGTTCTGCGACAAGGATTCCTGCCCCGTGTAGGAACGCTCTTTTAAAGAAATGCGGTTGGATGAGAGTGTCTCTTAATTCGCTGACAATCTCTTTTGCTTGAGACATGCCCAATCTATGGACCATGCCTTGAACCCACTTCATAAAATTCAAAAACTCTATGGTTAAGATAGTCGTATCTTGAACTCCTGCTTCCCATGTTCCTAATGCGCGCAGGTCATTGTCCAACGCTCTGGATTTTTCAGCAAGTGTTTGTCTTTTTTCTGCGCTTAAGCGACGGACCCGATCTACTCCCGCAAAATAGAAATGCATCGCCTGTCTAATGGGAACGATGCCCTCTCGAGCAGCTCTCAATGCAGCTTCGGCAGAGTTAAGAGCTTGGGCGTGCGCTTGCATAAACGCAGGGAAGGTCCCTGGAAGGAGAGCAGGATCATGGCAGGTATAAGAGTTGTTAAGAGATGGGAGCAGGATTCCTTGATAAGATAATTGCTGGATGAGCTGAACGAGGTTTCTGTATGCTTGGCTGATGGCGGGCGTATTATCCGCTACATTGTGTTGTTTGAGTGCGATGAATGCATGCCATTGCGATTCTATCGTGGACAAAAGAGTGATATTTTTATGGGTGTTTTGTACTGTGGCACACTGGGCTTTGAGTTGACTGTGCAGCGGGACCAATTCTCGGGATTCTTCCGGAGCGCTCGCTTGCAGTTTTGTTATGTGCGTAGCTACTGTGGCGGCATCACGGGCTGCGTCGTTTAAATTTTGCGGCGCTAGCATGGTGTTGCAGAGGCTAAATTCTAGAGTGCCCAAGGCGCTGCGCGCCTGCTGAAAGGAAACAGCTGCGCTATCATGAAACTCGATCTGTTTTTGAAGGGTACTCATCTCTTTGGCTTTTTCTGCAATGGGTTGGAACTTGGTTTCGAGAAGCTGTTGTGTCTTTGCATTGAGCTCGCCTAGTACTCCTTTCAAAAAGAGATTTCCTTTTGCTTTTTCTAATGCTCCGAGTCTTTCAAATATAAACTTGCCAGAAGAGTCATTTATCACTTTTATAGCTTCTGCTCTGTGTTGATCAGGGGTGGAGGGGTTGTCGATTAAGGCTCTTTGCCTTTCGAGATTTTCCTTGATCTCTCTTGTGCTAATTTTTAAAGCCCGGGTGAATTTAGTCGCTTCTTCTTGCTTTCTCACATTATTGACGTCTAGTTTTTCATCGATCACCTGTCCGATGAGTAGATGGATTAGCTCATCGACTAATTCGCTGATCCCCTGATCCACAGCACGAGATTGCGCATCCGTAATCGGGTCTTGCTGATCGTAGATTTTATTTACGATGGACATAATATCATATTCCGTTTCTAGCAATGCCTCTGCATTTAATGCCTCATGTAGAGCCGACCATAGGGTCATAGCTACAGGCTGTTTAATTTCAGGAAGAACCTGTGCTTCGAGCTCTCTTTGGATTGTTTCAACAAAGGTACGATCGCCTCGATCATAACGTCTGAGCTCATCCACGGTATGTTTGCGGCTTTTATGCAGGACCTCAAGTAAACTTTCCATGAGTCTCTGGCATTGCAGTTGTTGATCAGGCGGGATGTAATCCAATTCTCCGCCACTCTCTTTTAAGCGCCTACGCACAATTCCGGTGATGGTTTTCAATTTGGCGTAGACTAGTCCTTCCTGCAATGCAAATGCAGTCGGCGAACGCACATGTTGCATCGCATTGATATGACCATCAATAAGTTCGGATGGGTTGACAGTTTTTGAGATGATAAACCCTATTCCCCTTTGCGCAATAAAATTCAGAATGCTCTGAGGAATATAAACTAAGGCCTGTAGTGTCTTTTTACAAAAGAAAGTCATCGTATTGAGGACGGGATTGATAAAAGAGAATCCAGAAGAAGAAGGAATCGTAACGACGTCCAATTCATCTGCTATTTTTTTTGTCCAATTAAAACGCAGGCCGATTTTCACTCCTGTCATGATAAGAGCATGCATGAATTTCTTAGGAGGCAAACCTGCGTTGCGAGAAGGCGATTGAGCAGCCTGCTCGAGCAAGAGGAACGTATTCGTTTGTTGATCGGGGGGAGTGTGCGCAACGGAGGTGTACATGCCGCTTATATCAGAAAAATATTTTATTGCCTCATTCAGAGCTTGTTTTCCTTTCGTATTGATATCTTTTTTTTGCCAATTTGAAAAATCGCTATGAATCGTATCAATGACAGAGGAAGTGATGGAAGCAGTGATTTTTTGCACGAGGACAAACGCGCATTTTGCTACCCATTTCTGAATGCTGTTTTTACCTGAATTGTTGATATGGGCAAAAATACGGGTGCGAAACAATTGAGGAGAGGCATCGCGCTTTGTCCCATCCGATTTTAATAACTCAGAACAGAAGGATGCTTCGCAGGGGATGCCTAATTGTCTAACAATATTTACCCCGGCAAAGCCAGCAGTGCGGTGTACAACTTCCTTAGTCTTGTCCTTAAGCATTTCGGGGGTTACGCGCTGAGACTGTTTCACCGGAGACTCTTCTAGCGATCTTCCCAGTTCGTACATTCCAGAAACCCAGGTCGGTGAATAGGTGGAGTTTCCAAGATGGATATGGGAAAAATAGATGTCAAATTCACGAAAAGCAGCAAAACAATCTGTAAGAGAAGCGGCAATTTCTGCAAACGAACCCTCGTTTTGCGCCCTTTGCATGCGTCTTATACTAGGTTCGATGCGTGCAATGGCGGCCTGTCTTCGCGTATCGTCATTACTGCGCAAGTTATTGAGCACAAAAGTGTAAATCGTATGCAGCACAAACGCAACAGAGCGCGCTGCCTGTTTCGAGAACGCATCTCCCGCACTATTGACAAATGTATTGAATCCCTGTTGGAGCATGCCCACCACTGCGCTCACAGATTGACCCACAGCACCGCCTCCCGCTGCAGGAGCAGCGGGGTTGGCAGGATTCGCCACAGGAGGAGCTGTGGGATTAAAGAGGCCTCTAATAGAAGCAGCTCCGGTATTAACGAAAGTTTGAATGCTTCCTTCAATAACCTGCTGCAAAGGTCCTCGCCGCGCATTAAAAACGGCAACCACGGATTCACGCATGGGTTGCACCCTATTTTTTATTGCATCCCATTGGTTCACATCGGTTGTCATGAGATAAACGATCAGATCACGTAGGCGTTCTTGGTCTTGTTCCGTGTGCATTTGCGCAGGCAAATTGTCATAAAGACGCCAAAGATGGTCGACTGTTTGACGCTTGGCCAACTCGCGCTGGTCTGCAGAAGAGGTATTTTCCAGAGCTAAAAGTCCTTCCAACCCACTGCGTGCATTTGCCACCTCTGGGGGTACGAAGGATGTGAGATTTTGCAATGGCTGCGTATGCGACTGCATACGTCTTTCTAACTGATCAATGAAGTTATCCGTAAATTGCTCTAATGGCCCTCGTTGTGCATTAAAGAGCGTTGACACAGTTGCATGAGCAGTCCTTGCAAAATTTTTTATCGTATCCAGCTGCTCGACAGTCCCATCCCTGCGCATTAAAGCAGCATAACCATTGAAAATGGTTTCTCTGTCCTGTGCGTTCATTTGAGAAGGAGGTGCTATGTAAAGGGAAAAGAGATTGTCCCTCGCTTGATCAATAGCTATTTGGCGCTGTTCTGGAGTCGATGCATCGCCCAAATCTAACAGTTGATTCAGCGCATCGCGTGCACTTCTCACCTCTGGGGTGACGAAGGACGTAAGCCTCTGGCCAGCATCTTGCATTCGCTGCATATGTTGTTGAAAGTGACCATTCACCAGATCTAGTAAATTTTGCGCAGTCTGCTCTATAAGTCCAAATTGATGGGCCAGAATTGCCTGCATGGGCCTCAGTCCTGCAGAGTTTTTTATCTCATCCAATGTAGCCTGATGCACATCAATGGCATTCAGAACATTGATGATCAGGTCAGGAATCGCGTCTTTGTCTTGCTGGCTCATTTGAGCAGGAGGATTCTGATGCAGCTCATCGAGCCGAACGATTACTTGATTAATGGCTGCTTGGCGCTCATCTACGGTCGATGCATCGCCTAGATTTAAAAGTTGATTCAGCACATCGCGTGCATTCCTCACCTCTGGTGTTACGAAGGAAAAGGTTCTATTGGTGAACGCTTGCATCTGCTGCAATTGCGGCATATACAGTTGAACTGATCCTCCTAAAGCATTCATTCCACCTTGAATACCACCTTGAATAATGGGGGCGGCCACTGCGGATATTGCTCCCTGTACCCCGTTGCTTATTGTATTCCCTAATCCATGTACCCCGCTGTTTATTCCATTACTTAATCCCTGTACCCTGTTGCTTATTGCACTCCCTAACCAACCCAAGTAAGAACCCATTTTATCCTCAATTTCATTTAAAAATTGGAGGAAGTTTTGGCATTTTTTGATATAATAGTCAAACTAAACTTCAATTCTCGGGATACCCTATGGAACAATTCGATGCATTGCTGCACGTTGCAGAAAAACTCTTAGGTCCTAATGGATGCCCCTGGGATCTCAAACAGACATTCCAATCCCTGCAGCCTTATGTTTTAGAAGAAGCGCATGAGGTCATCGAAGCCGTAGATCTGGATGATGATCAGAAAATCGTCGAGGAACTCGGCGATCTGCTCTATAACATCGTCTTTTATGCGAAACTGGCGGAAAAGACCGGGCGTTTTACCATGCAGCAGATCGTTTCAACCATTAAAGAAAAATTGATCCGCCGCCACCCGCATATCTTCGGCGATGTCAAGGTGGAAAATGTGGACGATATCGTCTCGAATTGGGAAAAAATTAAAAAACAGGAAAAAAGCGGCAAACCCCAAGTCGATGAAATGCCGCCCACTTTGCCAGGGCTAATCCGCGGCCAGAAGATTTTGAAGCGCGTCAAAAAATCCGGGTTTGAGCTAGAAGAGGAAGGACAAGAAACGCTTTCTGAAGAAGAAATAGGTGATAGGCTTTTGTCTCTTTTAACCCTAGCGAATCAGAATGAAGTGGATGCGGAAAGCGCTCTGCGCAGAGCGCTCAATCGACTTATGGAACGGTTCCACAACTGGGAAGCGTTATCTTAGGTGTAAATCCCTCTTTTCCTTCTTTCATTTTTGTTATGCGGACCAATGATCATGTTGTTGACAACGGAAGGGATAACCTCATCACGAGAGGCAAATCGGACGAGCTGGTCGGCGACAGTTTTTGTCCTATTGTAGACCGCATGCTTCACTATTCCTTTGACCTGTTTTGGTTCGAGGAATTTAACAGGCAGTTGGAGATTCAAGAAAGGAACATCGGTGAGATGTTCAATGTAGCTGCCCTCAATATCTCTTAAGTGACCCAAAGCTATGTTCACTTGCTTCTGGATTGCTGCTTTTTGTGTCGGTATATAATTCCGTCTTAAATAGCCATCCTTTGTGATGGCATCGCATAAAGCTGTGCTATGTGCAACGTGATCGCGCATGCCCTGGCCAAGAAATGCATCCAATTTTTCCAGTGCGCGCTTGCCGAGTTGAACAAATGCCTGTTTTTCTGTTTCTTCATTTTGTGGCTGTGCTTGCACGAGTCGGTCCAATGCCTCCCTGAAGGGGTGCTGCTCTGAAAGAGGAATGACCTGTGCGATCTGTTGCTGCAATGCTTCATATGCTTTTCTGACCTCGGAAGGTTGTGTCCTCTTCAAGGATAGCATCTGATCGATAGCAGAAGAGCGAGACAGAAGAGGGTAAATAGCATCTCTTTCTCGTTGCGCATCCTGTATTTCCCGAATGTTGTCTGCAAAGGGTTTAAATAGTTTCTGCAGCTCTTCTGCTCGTGCAGCAGGCAAAAGAGTATAGATTTGGCCAAGGTCTTTTTCCATTGTACTTAAACGGGAAACAAAGTTTCCAGAGGCGAACAACGCGCTATCAAAGGATCGCGCTGACTGCATCACTTTGCTCAAAAGCGGCACAAGAGAGCTGTGATTTTTTAACACATTCATTTGCGAGTAAATAGAGGCGATCGCAGTGACAAGCGGTGTAGTTTGCGAGGCGATGGCCTGATGGCGCTCTTCCAGTGCTTTTTTGTTGATCTGATCCCATTCCGACTTTCTGATATTTCTCTCTGCTTTAGAGCCCTCTATCCGGAATGCGTCGCTTTCTTCAAATAGACGTCCCACTTTAACTTGCGCATCTAAGGTAGACAGGTCCATTCTTCCGAGCTCCTCGAGAGATTTTCGAGTGCTTGCAATCCTTTTTTTCGTTTGAATGCGTAAATCCTTAACGGCAGCATTCACTTGGTCCTGTTCTTTTTTCCAGGCAACGGACAACTCGTCTACAGATTTAGAGATGGAAATGCGTAAAATGTCATCCACAAGTATTTGTGCGCGGTCTTCCGTGTCAGATTTATCGGGATCAGACGGCCCCTTGTCCTGCTCCGGTGTGTCGTATACGCTATTGGCAAGCTTGATGAATTTGTATGCGAGCTGTGGCAATTGATCATTCTTGGCCAAAGATTCGAACGAGTCTGCCAAAGAAAGGCTGGCATTTTCAATGACGCGATTCATGATATAATCATCGATTTTGATGCCTGTTGCTTTATATACAGGTTTCTTCACCAAATTTAAAAGTGTTTCATTAGGGTAATCATGGGTTTCTTTTTCGCCTGAACCACTGAGCGATTTCAATTTTTTGACCTGATTGCATTCAGACTTTTTCAAGACATCGAATAGATTTTCCATAAACAGGGAAAGGGCTTCTCTTCTCCCTTGTGAAAAGCGAGTGGCAGCGCTGCCTGTTTTCGGTTTTGAAGAATCGTCTTGAGCGAGTGATGCGTAGACGCTTTCGAGGAATTCACAAACGATGGTGTCTCTAGCATAAGCATATCCATTCACATCGTGCAACGATTCTGTAAAACTATCGATGATGTGTTTAACCATATCCTGTTTTTTTACGATTACTTTTCCAAATACCCAAAAGACAAGTCGCTCGAGGCGTCCTTTGGCTTGTGCTTTTGCCTTCCTCACCACGTTTTGAATGAGCTCTTCATAGAGCTTGTCGACGTTCTGATTACCATTTCCTGCAGGCTGGGCCATTTCCTCTCCTAGGAGGGTTTTAACCGAACCGTAGCGATTTTTAATAGTAGGAACCTTCTCATAAGCCCTGTCCAAGGTAGGGAGATACTCATTGGCGTTGGTCAGCAACTCTTTTGTAAAGCCTTTAAAACCCGTCCGTTTTTCACTATTGATATAGTGGAATATTTCTTCAAAATAGGCATCGGATGCTCTGTGAACAAATTTCTCGATCCCAAAATTGGAAATGGAGTAGGCAAACCAGGCACAGAAGAGTTTCCACCAGGAAGTATGCCGGCGCTTTAAATCTTCAAAAACGAGAGATTTTAGGCTAACTTTCAGTTGTTCTGCTCTGTGCATCAGTGCGATACAATAATTTTCATCCACGTTTATACCGCAAATTTCCTTGTAGATGTATATCAATGTTAAAAAAGCAGCCGTATTGCGAATGAACTTTTCTTTTTCCGTTTTAGCAAGCGCTTCGTAATTTTTTTCTCCGATATCAGATATTCCGCGTGCCTTATTGAGAATTTTCTGGTGATCGAAATAGTCTGTGTGATGGAGAAAATCCTCATCCAAGTTCCCATGCGGAAGGAAATATCCATTCACGCAGATGTTTACTTTATTAAAGACGACAACGGCATTGCTTAAGGCTTTGGGAAGCTGCGAAAGAGAACTTGCCGAGGGATTTTCTTCCAAATCCTGTACTTGGGCAATCAGCGCGCCCAGGCTTTTTCTCTGCTCGTTAAATTCCGGTGTTTCCGGAATTTGTCTATTGATCTCTTTCATGCCTGTAAGAAGCAGCGAGGCCCCGCTGGCGATCACTTTACCAGAAAGTGCCTTTCCGCCTGCGCTTACTAGCGACCCTACAGCTTTACCCATCGTGTTCAGAAGCCCGCTGGGCGTGCCATCTTCAGAGGCACTGCCGATCTTTTTTATGCCCAAAACCAGCTCATCCCATCGCTGTCCCCAAGAAGTGGACATATTGTCTACTGTATCGATAGCTTTGTCTGCTGTGCCTAGAACTTTCTGCAGGGGTGGATTTATTGTTGCTACAGTGTGGTTTACTATACCTTTCACTCTTCCTGCTACGTGATCTACTACACCTGTCACTCTGTGTTCGGTGTTGGTCACTAAAAAGTCCGCTTCGTTGAACAATTGACTTCCTGCCCTTTTTGCATGGTTCACACTACTTTCAACTTGACGCTTCGTTCTGTCAACGGAGTAGTTTAAATCGCGAAATGTATCGTCTTTCAATTTGTGTACATCTCGAACTATTTCATTTCTTGTCTGGTCCAATCTGTCGAAGGCGGGGTCTACCAAGTCCGAGCGAAGAGTAGTTGCCGCAGTATGCACTACATTATCAACTAGCTGCTCGGCGTAGGCGCCATCATCTTCGATGGCGACTCGACGCTCCTGGTGGAACGCGCCGGCGAACCGCTGAAAGGCTGGTGGTCCATTCCCGGAGGCCTGCTCGAAACCGGCGAGCTGCTCGAAGACGCCCTCCGCCGCGAAGTCCGGGAAGAGACCGGACTTGAAGT
>Ga0209579_10001101_pt1 | contig 23086 bp, 18 predicted proteins | sample Coa_R1_2_FD_187152 | JGI IMG/M metagenome (GOLD analysis project Ga0209579, IMG submission 187152) | Surface soil microbial communities from Centralia Pennsylvania, which are recovering from an underground coalmine fire - Coalmine... | ecosystem: Environmental > Terrestrial > Soil >... | reverse complement strand
ACTTCACCAATGTGCACCTGGATGCCAACACGGGCTGGGCGAAGTATGACGGCTTGCAAAGCGAACTGCGGATTGCGAGCTGGCATGGGCTCAGCGCCACTGCCTCCTACACCTGGAGCCATGCCATCGATAACGCGAGCGAAGTTTACAGCGCCATCAACCCGGCGATCCGGACGGGCGGAGGAAACACTTTAGGCTTCGCGCAGGATCCCTTCAATATTGATCGGGCAGAGCGGGGCAATTCCGGTTACGACTTCCCCAACGTGTTCGGGCTGACGTTTGTGTACGACCTGCCATTCTACAAGGGTCAGCGCGGGCTCTTAGGACACTTGCTGGGTGGGTGGGAATTCAACAACACCTATCGATATACCTCGGGGCAGCCCTATAACCCCATCGAAGAATACAACAGCGGAAGCTTGTGTGATCCTACTAGCTTGTTCGGCGGAGGAGGATTCGACGCTTGCCGGCCAATCCTCGGTAATGCCTCCGCTCCGTTCGACAGTGTAGGTCAATTTACCTGTACTGGGAAGACGGCTGGCACGTGCGCCCTGTCAAATTTTGTGACTGGAGCGCCCACCAGTCTGAGCGCCGTACATTGGGTACTCAACGATCCCAATGCTGCCGTTTTCTATGGAACGCCGTTCGCTGGCGTAGGCCGAAACATCCTGCGGGGAGAGCCTATCAGCACCACCAATATAGCGCTCTTCAAGAATACAAAGATTACCGAGAAACTGACGGCGCAATTCCAGTTCCAGGTGTTCAACCTGATGAACACGATGTTTCGTGGCGTGCCGGACCCGATCTTGAACGATTCCGCAAGTGCCGTTGACGGCGTCCCAAGGTTTGGTTCGGTGCAGTATAACCCCGATTCCGGAGCTGCGGTCGCCGGAAACCTCGTAACTGATGGCGTTGCGCAACGGCATTTGCTGTTCGGGATAAAGCTGATCTTCTAAACCGGTTCTTTGATTGGAACAGCCGTCAACACGCCTGGACAATTTGCTGGCAGCCTGACGCAATCGGAGGGGCGAGTGAAATCAACTTTCGCTCGCCTCTCTGGCGCTCGTTTGCATAGGTGCCGCCGGGAAGAATGTACAAGCTTGAACCCATACGGACCTGGAATCTGAAAGTTAATCGATTCGAGCCGCCTCATCTTTGAAGCCGTCGAGCGCCATTTGGGTATATTGGCCCACCTCGATGAGGTACCCGTCGGGATCACGCATGTAACAACGCCATTCCCAGCCGTCAGGGTTCTTCAGCGGCTCCGTAAGAAAGGTCGCGCCTTTGTCGCTCCATTGTTTGTAGCAGGTCCAGATATCGGCCACACGCAGATTGAGGAACCCACTGACTCTGTTCAGGTCGGAAGGCGTATCGAGAAAGACCTCTGGCTTGTCGGGAGTCGGACCGCCTCCCAAGTTTAAAATGATCCAGCTGTTGGCCAACTTGATGTAGCAGGGATTTTCCGCTTTGATCACTTTCCCGCCCAGAATGCGAGCATAGAAGTCCTTCGATTTTTCCTGATCCTTCACGGTGAAGAAGTGTGTCGCAAAAAAGCCTTGTTGTGCAATGGGCGCATCCGGTAAATCCATGGGACTTCCTCCTGTCGAAAACATTACGGTGCTACCAAGTTCGCCGTGCTCGAAATCTACCACGAATATTCACTCTGGATTTTTGAGAGGAACCGAACTCGGACGCCCGCACTTCCCGTTACCTTGCGAGCTCGAGCAGATATCCTGGATTGCTGCCCAAGGCGCCGCCGAAGGCCTGTTTGTCGGCCTCGCGCATGTCCCATGTGACTACACTTGCGGGCGAGAGTTGGATGGTCACATCATCCCAAGCGGTGAACACGGGGCCGACCCGCGGGTCTGCGATGGCGTGCTCGCTCAGGTACTTCTCATGGATCCTGGCATTGCGCTGTCTCGAAGCGTCGCCGGTCAACGGCTTGACGCTTCCGGAAATCGTGACTCCGCGCGAAGCCTGAGGATCGCGCGAATCCACCATAAGCGATGCGTGAAGATGTCGCTTCAGGTTTTTCCATTTTTGGGTGTTCGAGGCCGTAGCGATGTAGAGATGCGTGCCATCGAACTCGAACCAGACAGCCACCATATGCACTGAGTCGTCGGCGTTAACGGTGGCGAGCGTGGCAATGTAGCGGCCTTGCAGCAGTTCTTTCACCAGCGGATCAGAAAGCGATGCCATAGGATGTTTCTCCCCGAGATTATACCGGGCGCTGGCTGAGGGCATCCAAACTCACCGGACACCCTCGGTTAAGTTTGCAAATAACAGTTACCGCGGAGTTGGACGGCAGGAAACTGGCAACGTAATATACACAGGCATCCTTAGAGGATCACGATCATGCGTTCTGATATAGCGCCCGGCGGCATTTTTCCCGACTACGAACTGCCCGACCACACGGATAAATTGCGCAAGCTAAGTGAGCTACAGGGCGAGGATCCGCTCATTCTCACGCTCGCGCGTGGCCACTACTGCCCAAAGGAGCATCAGCAGCATTTGGAACTTGCCGCCTTCTATCCGAAGATCGCGGTGGCGTACACGCAGATCGCCACGATTGCCACCGACGATCACCACACGCTGCAAGAATTTCGGGCGTCAGTCGGGGCCCAGTGGACATTCCTTTCGGACCCTGGGCGAACGGTTCAAAAGGATCTGGACATCAAGGAGTACACCGACCCCGAGCACAATCCGATGATCCCGCATACGCTCGTTTTGAAGCCAGGTCTGGTGGTGCACAGCATCTACAACGGCTACTGGTTTTGGGGCCGTCCATCGATCGACGATCTTTGGCACGATCTGCGCACCGTGACGAGAGAAATCCGGCCAGACTGGGATTTGAGCACTCCCGGACTCCGCCAGGCATGGAATGCGGGGGACCTCTCGCGTTTTCACGGATGGAATAAGAAGGTCAGCGTGGAAGCGGCATCGATTGCAGGGAAGAAATAGAAACTGCATCTCATAAATATGTGAGCAGGATCTGCCGGTCTCTTCCGTATTGCACTCGGCCGAGTTCTTGGGCCAGCCCGATGAGAAGCCGTTCAGGCCCGCGGATATAGCAGAGCCGATACGTGTCTTTATACTGGACTACCTCGCCTACGAGCTGTGCGCCGTGTTTGCGGAGCCTTTCAAGCGTCTCGTCGATGTCGTCCACGGCGAACATGACGCGGAGGTAGCCTAGAGCGTTCACCGGGGCGCTGCGGTGATCCGTGACGACAGGCGGCGTGAGGAAGCGGGAGAGCTCGAGCCGACCATGGCCGTCTGGCGTGCGCATCATGGCAATCTCGACGCGCTGATTGCCGAGCCCAGTGACACACGTCCGGCCCATTCTCCTTCGATCGTGGTCCGCCCTTCGAGCTCGAGGCCGAGCTCGCGAAAGAAATCGATCGTCCCTCCTAGATCATCAACAACGATTCCTACGTTGTCCATCCGTTTAAGCGCCATGTGTCCAATCAACAAGGTGTCAGGCTGACAACGGACCCTTTTCGAGACACTTACGGAACCGCGTCCTCGAATCGCAAAACTTCACTGTCGAATCGGAATTGCTAAGAGGACCATTTAATGAGACAGGTTCTAGTACCGCCGTCCAAAATGGCGATCACGCTGCGGCTAGAAGACTTCGAGGATCAGCTGTCGAGCGGCAAGCGGCTAAGAAAATAAGGGACAACAAGAAACAGGAGGGGAAGCAATCTTGCTTCCCCTCCCCACAAATCTTAAATCAGAACCGAACTCGCGCACCCAGCTGGATGTTTCGTGGGCCAACCGGGTTAGTCTGACCGCCTAGAGCACCGAAACCGGCGGTGTTGTAGAGGCCAAAGTAGTTATCGAACCATTGGTCATGGTTCAGGATGTTAGCGAAGACACCCTGGAATTCCAGCGAGACGCTCTCCGCCACACGGACCTGCTTGGAGATGCTGAAATCCATATTCCAATAGTTGAGCCCAGTTACCGCTCCGTAGCCGTAGTCTCTTGTATCCAGGCCCAGGATCGGGTTACGCCAGTTCATAGCATCCATGGCACCGTTCGAGAACGCGTTGACTGGGTATCCATTCCCCGGTGTTTGGCCAGGGCAGGCTGGAATATTCGAGCCAGCGGGTGCGGTCATGCAGTAGTGAGCGCTGGTGTGCAAATTCTGCGGATTGATGGGTACAGCGTTCTCCGAATCGTAATTTCCGCAGCCTACGCCATCGCACGCGCCGAAGGCTTGGAAATCCGCGAACGTTGTCGGAACCTGGATGGGAAGTCCCGTACCCGCAGTAAAGACTGACGAGAACGTCCAGCCACCCAGGGCGTGGCCCAGCAGTCCTTGTTGCCCCTTGAAGAATGGTGGCGTGTACACCACGAACATGTTGTAGACGAGCCGCCGATCGAATGGCTGCACACCATACTGCTCTTTCAAGTTGAAAGGATCGAGGGCAGTCAGTTCACTCGAGGCTTGCGCTTGCGACGCTATCCCGAGCGCCTTCGACCAGGTGAGATTCGACTGCATGGTCAATCCATGCCAGTCGTTTGTCTTAAGCGAAACGAACAAAGCATTGTAGTTCGAGTATCCAATGCTCGCGTTAAGGTAAGCACCCGAGGTGTAAGAGCCGCTTCCACCGTATGCTCCCGATCCGGGAATAGCAGTGCTCTCCAGACTGCGCGCGAAGTTGAACGCGCCCACGCCGTCAAAGCCTGCGGGATGAGTGCAACCGGCTGCTGGGCAACCGACACCAGCATCCAGATCGCTCCAGATTCCCCATACTTGGGCATTGTTCAAGTTAGCGGAACCCTTGGCGCCTTCATTGGCAACTACCGCAGCCGTGCAACTCGAGAATCCGTTGCAGTAGCCGGTACCTTTAAGAGCAGTTTCGAAGAAGGGCTGGGGCTGCACGTTGCCGGGATTGGCATTGCAACCACCGCCGCCCAAACCGCTCACCCCGCCGCAGTATTGCAGCACAGCGTTCTTGTACGCTTGCGCGAATTGCTGTCCGCCCAGCGTCATCATGTAAGGAATCGCATTCAGTTCGATAGGCTGAAATTCATTTCTGATTCGGCGACCGATGTAGCCGACTTCCAGCACTGTACCTTTATGCAATTGCCTCTGGAATGTGAGATTGAACGCGTCACTGTAGTTCGCCCGGAAATTGGGATCCAAGGCTTCAGGGTCAGCCGAAGCAGGGTTGTTGAAACCCGGATACACCGGTTGCGGAAGTGTAGGAGTTGCCAGCGACGAGAGCGGTACCGTTGGGCCGCCCATCCCGTTTGCGCTCCCCCCTACACGAAAGGCAGTGGACCAGGTGCTCGGAACACAGGACCATGCTCCATTGACCACGCTGTTGCTGTTGCAAGCTATGGGTTGCTCAAGGCCGAGTCCCAACAACGGCACGAGGACCTGATCGACACCGTTGGTGCGGCCATAAATTCGTCCGTAGCCACCACGGAATACCGTGTCGTCGTGGCCAAAGATTTTACCGGTCCACGCATCGGCATCGAAGTGAGGGTTCCATGCAAGCGCTACGCGCGGGCTGAACTCCCCATAATAAGGATTGTAAGGATACTTCTGACCGTTCGCGGTGTTACCCACGAGAGCAAAGCCAAGCTCTGGATTGTAGACCTGCCCTGCGAGTGCGGCTTTTCTGCGGTTGGCAAGGAAAGTCTGGACACTCACGGGTTCATCAGCCGAGTCCACAATTACGGTCTGCTTTCCATCCTGCTCAGTGGGTGGCATCTCCAGCGCGTAACCCAAGCCATACGACAGAGTCAACGAGGGCTTCATGTGCCAGGTGTCGCCGAAGTAGACATTGTAGTAAGGAATGGTGCTCTTATCGAACGCATTCGAGAGAGGCGGGTTTAGGGCAAGGTTAGCTCCCGTGCGGGTAAACATCTGGGACGCAATCGACACGACACCGAGATCCGCCGCGGCGAGCGAAGTGCAATTGACGATATTTGTAGTCTTTCCGGCTGCATTCGTCCCACCGCACCCGGGCAGAGCTCCGGTAACTAATGCCCCGTGGGTTCCGTCACCCAACGAATAAACCGGGTAGGCATTAATGCTTCCACCGCTGTCATTGCGCTGGTGATAGTCCCAATTGCGCTGATAGTAGCCACCAAACTGGAAGAGGTGGTTGCCCTTCAGCATCGAAAGATCGTCGCGAAGTGCGTTGTCCTGCCCGTCCCAAAACCGACGGCGGATATGTTGGTTGTCTGTGTTGAAGGGGCCGAGCTCCTGAGTCTTGTTTTGTCCGCTAAAGAGTTCGAGTGCGCCGCCTAGGCCCGGAATCTGAGGAGGTGCGCCCGCTCGGTTCCACGCCCACCAGTTCCGCAGATGACTGTAATGAAAATCGTTCGTGGTATTGCTGGTAATGTTCGACGTCAATCCGGCAACGAAGTACCAGTCTTGAATGGGATCGCTTGACAGGGAGGCTGGGGTACCAAGGGTATCACCGGGAAAGAAGCCGCCGATGTCAATTTCATCATCACCAGAGTACTTCATATTGTAGTAACGGTAGCTGGCCATGAAGTGCTGCTTGGACGAGAAATCATGGTCAATGCGTGCCACCCCAAAGTTGCTGGAGATCGGGGTATTCAAATTGCCCGCGTACCCCAAAATGTTAGCGCCATCACAAAATTCATTGCTCGAGTTGCAGCTTGCGTTAGATTGCGGCTCGTATTTGTTCCAAAGCTGCGAAACCACAGGGTTCAGCCCCAGACCAAGCGGATCACATTTCCCAAGGCAGCCATAATTGGCGGGATATGTAACGCCCTTGTAGGTTACCGGAGCATTATTAAGGTTGTAATCGATTGCGCCGGTCGTCGAATCGGTCAATAAACCTAACCGCAATGCAGGCGATGGAACGTCTCTAAAAACCGTTTCTGAGTTCGGGTAACGGAAACCCTCAAAATTAAAGAACCCATACGTCTTCCCGCCCAATACTTCCTTGGAAATGATTGGGCCACCAATCGCTGCGCCAAAACGGCTGTAATGGTAGCTGGGTAGATCGACGTGGTTCCCCGGAATATAGTTCAGCTCGTTGTTCTGCCACGTGTTCGACGACCAGTTGTTGTCCTTATAGTATTCGTAGCCAGTCCCGTGCCAGTTGTTGGTTCCGCGCTTGGTAACAACCTTAATTTCCGCTCCGGCAGAACTGTTGAAATCCGCCGTCTGCCCGGCGGTATTTACCTTGAATTCCTCTACGCTGTCCGCCGGAGTAGGCACCGTTCCCGAAGGCGAACCGTAGGTTTGTCCGTTCCCGTTTTGTGCGACACCGGTGGCTACTCCACCGGTCGGGTCTCCAATGCTGAGAGCCTGTTGAGCGCCCAAATACACGCCGCCGCTGCCATCCATGTCGTTGGTGTTGTTGCCACCGTCCAGCGAAAAAAAGTTCTGATCATTCACGGCGCCAGCGACTGCACCATCCGTGTTCACACCGGGCTGCAGTTCGATAAAGGTGTTGACGTCGCGACCGATGCTGGGCAAGTTATCGATAGCGATAGGCGGAACTGTATTGCCCACCGTCGCGTTCATGGTCTGCAGTTCGGTGCCGACAGCATTCACCTCAACTTCAACTGCCGTACCGCCAACCTGAAGCGCCGTATTAAATGTGGTAGATTGGCCCACCAGTACTTGAAGATTCGGCGCTTTCGTCGTTGTGAAGCCCTCCTTGGTGATCGTTACGGTGTACGTGCCCGGAGGAACATCGACGAAAACATAATGGCCCGCATTGTTAGTAGTGACGGCGTGTTCGTTGCCGGTCGCCATGTCACTTAGGGTGACCTTCGCTCCGCTGATTACCGCGCTTGACGGGTCAGTGATGGTACCGGTAACTATACCGGTGCTGATGTTTTGCGACCACACAAGTTGAATCCCCAAACAGAATACAGAGAGGAAAAACAGAAGTTTCCGTATGTGCATTGTTTGCGTCTCCTACCCGAGCGTTACATTCAAGATTTTTGTTGCATCACCGCAGAAGATCGCGGAATGAATAGCATTCGGATGACCACGGGACGTGTGGGTTTAGGGCTGTTCCACGGACATGACGAAATCGGAAACGACCTTACAAGCTCGGTTAACAAATAGACAGGATTTGTGGACTCGTGTAATTGTTGGCGCACCGGAGTTAGCGATAAAACTACAAAACCACATAGCGTCAGCGATCAACTCATACAAAAAACCGGAGTCGGTCGAGTGTGGGGCCAGGTTTGGCTTGACACTGCGACTGCCAACCATACATACTGGTTGGTATGTTATCCGGGCGTATCAAGGGGCTGAAACGCGGATCGGCTAGGCCGCGCGATCCTGAGCGCACCCGGCAACGATTGCTGCAAGCGGCTTTTCGCGAGGTGTATAGAACAGGTTTCCAGAGCGCCGGCCTCGATAACATCTTGGCGTCAACCGGCGTTACCAAGGGAGCGCTGTACCATCACTTCGGCAGCAAGGAAGAGTTGGGATATGCCGTCGTCGAAGAGATCGTCGCAGGGTTCCCCCGTGATCGCTGGTTGCTTCCACTCGAGCGGAGCAAGGATGAGAACCCAATCGATGCTTTGATCCGGGTGGTACGCGCGATCCCAACCCGACCCGCGGACATCAAAGGCGGCTGTCCCCTGGTCAATTTGGCGCAGGAAATGTCTTCTCTGGACGACCAGTTCCGTAAGCGGTTGCAGAGAATCTTCGCTGCCTGGCAAGAAGCCGTTGCCACGGCTTTGCGCAGGGGACAATCTGAAGGAACAGTACGCCGCCACCTGGCCCCGGATGAGGCTGCGACCTTTCTGATCGCGCTGGTCGAAGGCTACGAAGTGTTGGCCAAAACGTCCCAGGATGTCAATGTGTGGAAAATGGGAGTCAAAAATATCGTGGGGTGGCTGAACTCCCTGCGTGCGCGGGGCAACCATAAACCAAGCTGATTGCATCGCTCTTGTTTACATACCAACTGGTCTGTATGCTCGATTCTCACTGACAACATTACGAAAAGGAGACAAACAATGGCTAGCATCGCATGGTCGCGTAGAAATCTGCTCGCAACGGGAGCCTGCGCGCTGGTTGGCGCAGTGGCCCTGCCGGAACCCGCAAGGGCCAGCGCAGGTGGACAGAACCTAGCCAACGAGAAGCTCATCCGTAGGTGGTATACGGCGTGGAAAGACAAAGACTTGGACACTTTCAATGCCCTGCTCGCTGACGACTTCACCTTTACGAGTGCCGCCGGCGACGACCACATCAGCAAAAGCGCTTTCAAGACGCAATGCTGGGACACCCAAGTAAATTTCATAGGAGATATTGACTTGGAGCGGGTCGCCACTAAGGGCGACGATGCCTTTGTGAAATATCTTTGTCACACCAAGAACGGCAAATCGTTCCGGAATGTGGAGTATCTCCGAATCAAAAACGGCAAGCTGGAATCCATTGAGTGTTATTTCGGGGAGCAATCCAGCTTTCCGTCCGCAGTAAGCAAAGGGTAAAACGCGATAGTTTTACTCTAAGAAGCAGGGAGTGGGAATCCGTATCCAAGAGGAGGATCAATGAACCGAAAAACTGTTATGGCAGTCACAATAAGTACTGTCGCGTTGGTTGGAACGCTGTACGTGGCACGGCCAGGACACGCGGCAGACGCCAAAACTCCTTACCCCACTATGGCTCCGCTGGATCAGTACCTGACAACGGATCGAAATGCCGAAATTGCTCTGGCTCGGTCAGCTGGCCCGCCATCTATTTCCGCCGACGCCACCGTTATGGTGCTCGGGACACATGGCTATGAAAATGCCGTCGAAGGTAAGAATGGCTTTGTTTGCTTGGTAGACCGCGCATGGATGGATAAATTCGACAGTCGCGAGTTTTGGAACCCTAAGAATCGGGGTCCGGTCTGCTACAACCCACCGGCCGCTCGGACGGTGCTGCCAATGACTTTCATGAGAACAAAATTTGTACTGGCTGGACAATCGAAAGATGAAATCTACGACAGCATGAAGGCGGCGATTGAGAAAAACGAGCTGCCGCCCCTCGAACCGAGCGCGATGGCCTATATGTTAGCGAAGCAAGGGCACCTTAACGACAGCGCCGGCCACTGGTTTCCCCATCTCATGTTTTACGTTCCCCTGAAAGACGGTAAGACTTGGGGTGCAGGTGCGCCTGACTCCCCGATTCTCGTAAACCCACACTTTAACGGTGCTCCGGAGCCAGTGACCGAGTTCATAGTTACGGTGTCCGCGTGGTCGGACGGAACGCCGGCTTCGAGGGATCATCACTGATTTCCAATCTCAGCGCGAGTTTAGATCACAATGAATGTCCAAACAAGTATCCAAAGAAGACCGAAAGCTTTTTTGAGTTCCGGTCTGGAGTCGTCAACCAGGCCGTTTATGCGCCCTGGTCGAGCACAGACGGGGAGTCGGATGGAACGGCTCTGCCAGTACGTCAGGACACTAGGATGAATACTCTGAAGTTAGGACCGGTCGGGCATGCAATCTCGAGTCTAACAGGTGCTGGTGATTCTCTCACTGACCGCGTGGCGCAGCATTCATCTGCGGCCTTTGTTACGGCTCGCGAGTCAGAAGAAAATTCATTGGAATTGACGGAAAGCTTTGCGGGAGGGCAGGCAGTTGCGAAGCCGCAGCCTCTCCGGGTGGCCATCAAGGTCAGGGGAAGGATTCTCTTCATCAATCTGGCCGACGTGGTAGCCGTTCAGGCTAAGGGCAGCTGCGTGATGCTTCAGCGTAATGCGAGTTCCTATCTTTTGCGTGAGTCGATTTCCATAGTGGCAGGGAAGCTCGAAACTCACGGATTTATTCGCATCCACCGATCTGTGCTCGTGAACACCTTGTTCGTGGAAGAAATCAGGCCGCTTTCGACCGGAGAATACTGCCTCCGAGTCGAGGGCGGAAAGGAATACACGGTTACCCGCACTTACAAGAAGAATCTGAAATCCCTCGCGGAATTCTGGATCGGTACGAGCTCGTTCTTTCAGTTGAAGCCGGGATGGCGGACCGCGCGTTGTCTGGGCTTGCGCGTCCATGCTCGTGTCCCCGGACTTACAACTTTAATCAGCCCTCAGCGCCGCCATGGAATCAATGCCGGCAGCTCGAAGCGCGGGCACATAGCATGCCAATAGCGCTATAAGTACAATCAGGCACAGCACGGCGCTTAAGGATGAACGGATCCTGGGGATTGGCTCCGAATAAAAGAGATCTATTTCATCGGTTGCCCGAGTAATAGGTGTGCGGCATCGTGCAGGTTGCAATGAAGCCACGGCCTTCAGGGTGGGAGTGGGTCCCTTTCTTACTTTTTGGCGTTGTCCTGATCATAAATCTTGATCCAATGATTTCGAACTCCGGGCCTGACTTTCTTGCCATTCACGTCGAAAACGATCAGATTCGTCTCTTGCGATGGCATGTGGCAATCGATGCAGTTGTTGGCAATCGCGGGGCCGCGTTTTGGGAAAATGCCGCAGTTCTGGATGGCATGACAGCTTAAGCATCGTCGTGAAAAATCTGCCAAGTCGTGTTGCGGCTTGTGCACGTCATGACATGTGACACACGTCATCGGCGATGACTGGAAGCAACGGCTCTTCTTCAACAGTTCAACCTGACTGCCGTGAACATCGATGGGCGCGTTGGGATCAGGACGTGGCAGGTCGATGTACTTGTCTAACTGTTCTCCCGGCTTGTACGAAAACCAGGGTTGCACCGCCGTGCCGTGACCAGCATGGCACCATGCACAGAGGTCCGTTTGCCGATCACGCGAGAAATGTGCAGGATTCACAATGGCGGAACTCGAATCCGCAGTACCCTTCGAACGGAAATGCTGAATATGCGCCTCTCCGGGGCCGTGACACTTCTCGCAGCTGATACCGACCACAATGTCACTGGGGTTGTAACGGTTGGCTGGTGGCGGAACAGCTTCGGCGTAGGTTGCGTGACACTCGAGGCATCGCGGAATAATTGGCCGTTCGAAATTGGCAACTCCATCGCGATACCCCGGGCTGTTTACCCAGCCGATCTCGGTCCAGTAAGACACAGGCAGTTGAAACAGTTCGTCATGCTTCCAGTAAAGATACGTCTGGCCTTTGTTCCCGGAGCCGATTACCAATCCGAACTTCTCGGTTCGGGAGATCGCGTATGGAGGAATGCCTTCCACTGCAGTCTGGAAAAAATCGCCACCTTTTGCTTCCATGCGAAACAATAAATCGGGATTCGAGGTTTTCAGTACGTTGCTGTCAGGTGTGAATTTGCCGAGGATCGAAGTCTGATCCGGCAGCTGGGACGTCAGGAAATGAGTCGTGCCGTGATAGCTCTGGACGATGTCGCTGTGGCAGGGCTCGCAAGCTTTGTCACCCATATAGCCTTCACGCTGGGTTGAATCCAACTTAGATTGAGTTTCTTGCGCGAGTTTTGATTTCGGCGAGGACTGGAGTGTGCCGGTCTGGGCTGAAACCTGAAAAGCCGCGGCCCATAACAGAAGCATGAGCGCGCTGCGCATCTTCACTTCCATTTGCCTTGGCTTTCGGTGATGGTGATGTATTTATCGATCGGCAAATCCGTGAATCTTTCCACGGCCTTGCTCGGCGCAGGCCATTTGATTTCGAACCAATCAATTTTCGTGCGATGGCCAAGACCGAGCACGATACGCGGATCATGCGATGACAAAAAGCTTCCGCCGCCCACTTTCATGCGGCTTCTTCGCAGATCGCCAGATTGATAGGTAATTCGCGCTCCAACTGCATCGCGGTTCGCAATAGTTCCAACCAGATTAAGACCGAGCCAATGATTCTGAGAACCCGCTCGATTGTGTAAGAGAATTGGCGCTCCATCATTGAGCGAGATCAGCACGTCAACTGCGCCATCATTATCGTAGTCGCCCAGTGCTAAGCCGCGAGCGGATAGCGGCCGTGAAAAAATCGGACCACTTTGAGCACTCACATTTTGAAATCCGGTCCCTGTGCCGCGAAACAACAACGGGGGCTCTTCATAACTCACGTCCTTGTGATAGACCCCAATTAAATCATCTGGATTCCCATTGGAAAGAAATAAATCCAGATTCCCATCATTGTCGTAATCGAAGAACTTCAATCCCCAACCGCTCATCAAGCGTGTCGCCGACGCGATTCCCATCGGGCCAGCTACATCGTCGAAGGTTTCATCCCTATTATTTTGGTAAAGCGAATACATCTCGTGATCGATGTTGGCCACGAACAAATCCATCCATCCGTCCTGGTTGACGTCGGCCGAATCGACCCCCATCCCGGAACGCGGACGACCTGCTTCGCTATAAGCAACCCCCGCCGCAGCCCCGATTTCCTCGAATTTTCCTCCGCCGCGATTTGCAAAAAGAAAATTCTGCACGGTGTCATTGGCGACAAAAAGGTCCGTGCGGCCATCATTATTAATATCCGTTGCGACCGCGCCCCACGCTTTTCCCAAATACCTTCCGATTCCGGAAGACTGGCTTACGTCCGTAAACGTCCCATCGCCATTGTTGTGAAACAGCCAACTGGCAGTGGATTTGTACAGCCGCGGTACGCAGTAGCCGGGCCTGCTATCCGCTTCGCAGGGAAGGTTCTTGGATTTATCGAAATCAACGAACCGGCAGACGAACAGGTCGAGGCGTCCGTCATTGTCGTAGTCGAACCACACGGCACTTGATGCCCAACCGGGCGCGGCCACCCCGGCTTTCTCGGTCACGTCAGTGAAAGTACCATTGCCATTGTTGTGGTACAGAATGCTGCGGCCGTATTGTGTGACGTAGAGATCAGGGAAACCATCGGCGTCGTAATCACCCACAGCGACGCCCTGCCCGTATCCGCCAGCCCCAACGCCAGCCTTTTCGGTCACATTGGTGAACGTGCCATCCCGATTATTTCGATACAGCGCATTGCGCAACGTCGGATTGGGATCATAAAAATCGCACTTTCCGCTATTCACCAGATAAATGTCCATCCAGCCGTCATTGTCGTAATCGAGGAATGCACAACCAGCGCCTGTAGTCTCGGGAAGATATTTTTGCTGGGAGTGCCCCGCGGTGTGCCGCCAGGTGATGCCACTCTGGGATGGAGGAATCTCTTCCAAGGCATAAATCGGTGCGCTGGCAGTTTTGGCGACCGCGAGAAACTTGGGGTAGACACTGGCGGCCAGCAAGCGCATCAGAAAACCTCGCCGCGAAAAAGCCCCATACTGGAAGTTCGTGCAAGTATTTTCAAGCTTGGACGGGGGCCGATCTTCCACGATGCTGCGCAACCACTTCATTGTCGTCGCGAATCGTCCGACGGTGCGTTGGTTTGCGATCCGATCAACTGCTGGTGAATCGCAAACTCTTTCTGGCCGTCTTGCTTGCGACCCGATCGCGTGTAAGCAGTTGCCAGGTTGTAATGAGCGTCAGGATTTTTGGGCTCCAACTTTACGGCGGTCTCAAGCGGTGCGACGGCGTCGGAGTAACGCTTTTCCGCCATCAGGCTAATTCCCAGGCCGAGATAGGCCTCACCGAAGTGCGAGTCAAGCTTCGCCGCACGGGAAAAGTGCGCGACAGCGTCGTCAAACTGCTGGTTCTGGCGGGCCAACTCCCCCAGCACATATTCCGCACCGGCATTGGAAGGATCGAGCTGCAATTCCTGCTCGAATTCCTTCTTAGCTTCTTCCGCAATCTCGGGGCCGGGATTCGGCTTAGAAAGCAACAAACGACCCAGCCGAAAATGAATGCCGGGAAACCTGGGATCCTGCTTCAGAATTGTGCGATATTCCTTTTCAGCGTCATCCCACTTGCCTTGCACTTCGTAAGACTCGGCGAGGAGTTCGTGAGCTTGCGGCGAGGAAGCAGCGGTCCTTCCCAGGTCTTGCGATGCGATCGTTGAAAGATCGGAGTATGCATGAACCGCGGCATATAACACCTCCGGATCATGTGGGAATTCGCGCGTCAACACTTGCAGAAAATCGACGGCCGCATTGGGTTGGTTGAGGGTCATTGCGCAATGCACACCATCGAGGCCGACTTTGCGTTTGAGATCCTTGTCGGAAGCCTGGCCGAGCGTTCTCTTTAATACTGGCATCGCCGCGGCGCAGTTTCCGCTTTCAGCGAGACCTAGCGCCTTCTGGGCGATGGCGGTGGTATCCGGTTTCGCAGTCTTGCTGGCGGATTGCGCCACAGCCCAGGGCGAAGCAAGGACAAGCAGCAATAGGCAAAAGGACCGGCCCCGGGACGGGAACATATATGAACGCGATGATAAATGAAAAAATGGCAGACAACCAAGCGGCTGCCTGCCATTTACCCAGTGCACGTCAGAAGTAAAACTTGAGAGCGAATTGTATTTCGCGTGAATCCTGAGTCCCACTAATTAAGCCACTGCCATTGGGCTTCGCAAAATTTGGGTGGTTAAAGATATTCAGGAAGTCGCTGCGGAACTGCAGACGACGAGCCTCTCCGAAGGGGAAGTTCTTCTGCAGTCCCAGGTCTAGGTCCGAGTAGCCAGGCCCGATAACCGGTCCTTGCGCCGGACAGTCGCCGAAAGTCCCGGGAGCAGGATTCGACAGGAAGCTCGGGTTATACCATAAAAGACCCGCCGAGCTGGTCGTCTTGGGATAGGTCGGCAGACCGTTACAGTTTGGCCGCGCACCCTGCGATCCCGTGCCAGACTCATCAGTGCCGTACATCGCCAGCGGGAACCCGGTGTGCCATGAAACGATGGGGTTCACAGACCATCCCCCGACAACCGCATTTACCACGGGATTGGAACTGTTGCCGTAAGCCCTGCCATGTCCGAATGGGACGTCGTATATGGCATACGCGCTCAGCACGTGTTTCGAATCCCAGTAGCATTGCGCCCACTCTGCATTGGAATTGTAAAGGTTTTGGAAGTAGGGGGACGCCGGCGTGGTTTGCGTGGTACTGCTCCAGGTTCCGAAGTAGCCGCTGCTATCGGTCATGCATTTGGAGTAGGTATAGGAAACTTGGGCCTCCAGTCCATGCCCGTAGCGCTTCTGCAGAACCGTTTGCAGGGCGTTATACCGCATCGCGCCCTCTGATACGGTGTCCTTCAACGCTCCAAGATGGTTGGGGCCAAATGTCCCATCGGCGTTAATCCCTCCGACGTACGGATAATCGCACGGGGTGGTGGTTTTGTTAGGAAGTTTGCAGAGCGAGGTACCTGTAGGGGTGAGGTCAGCCTGCGTCAACCATTCGGGCACCATCTGGTGAGTGCCATGTTGGCCGACGTAACCGATTTGAAACGTAGTGTCGCGTGAAAGCTCCTGCTGAATGGTGAGGTTCCACTGTTGAGCAATGGCGGGCTGAACCGTTTTGTCCCATGCCAGCAGAGTGGCGCCGATGAAAGGATTACCGCCGATCACTGCTCCTGCGACAGGTCCGGCTTCGGTTGTAAAGGGGGTGCCGGAGCCTTGCAGGTTTGTATCCTGCGATTGCGGGGGAGTATTGGGCGGGTTTTGCGTCAGTCGAAGATTTGTTCCTGTGCCTTCGAGGTAGGAAGAGATACTGTAGGCAGCACGAATGACAGTGTTATTGTGAAGTGATGCCGGACTCCAGGCGAAGCCGATGCGAGGCTGAAAATCAGGTCCACCATAAACGGAGTTGTAAAGTCCCCTGCTGAACCCATTTGTTCCAACGCCGACCACCGGAGTATTGCCGGGATACTCCAGCGCACCGGTAAGAATGTTGACGTTGACCTGACGATTGTTTTCTTCGATCCAGGGAGTGCGCGCTTCATACCGCAAGCCGAGGTTCAGGGTCAGATTGTTGGTTGCGCGCCAGTTGTCTTGGACATATCCGGCAAACAGCCAATCGAGTTGATGCCAGCCTCCACCAGCGCCCCCAGCGACGCCATGGCCTGCGAGGGCGGGCAGCCCAAGAGCAAAATCAGACGCAGCCGCGGCTGCAGCGGCGGCTGCGGCCGCTCCAACGGGACCAGTGTATTGGCCGTCGTAAAGCAGTTGGCCCAGTTCACCACCGTTTCCGGCGTAAAAGACGTTAAGGCGGTACCGGTTTAGCTGAAAACCAGTCTTAACGACATGCTTGCCGTGGGTGTAACTCAAATTGTCATTGAACTGAAGTACGGTCGAGGCGAAGTTCTCCAAGGATACCGCGTTGCCTATATTGGTCAGAGTTCCGGTACCCGGTTGGGTGATGGTGCCACCGGCAAAGCCGAAGAGGGGAAGACCCGTTGAGCCAACTCCAGCGATTCCGAGACTCGACGCGAGTGAGCCGACGGCGCCGCTAAACACATAATTGTTATCTTTAAATGATACCCAGTTGAAACCAAAGCGGGCATCATTAAGCAGCGATGGACTAAAGCTATGGGTCCAATCCAACACACCATTCTTGAGATGTGCAACTGCAGTTTGATCCCCTAAGAGCTGGAAGGAATTTGAAGCGGGATCGTTTTGATGGCCCCAGGAGTAGCGTCCCGATAGGCGATCTTTTTCTGAGGCGTTGTAGTCCACTTTGACGTCAAGTTGATTGCTGTTGAATTGCTGTCCGAAGAGATCGTTGACAAGCCCAAAGCCATTGCTGGAAGCAGTGCCGAGCGGATACAGACCGGAAGTGACCAGTTTGGTGAAAGCGGGATTGAGCATATTCGCGGGAATCACATTGCCGGCGAAGGCTGTTCGTGACGCCGCAGGAACAAGCTGGCAAGGCACCCCGGTTACACCGGTGCCAGCCGCACAGGGGTTGAATAACTGGACGGGGGTCGAGAGGTTTAGCAACGCTCCAAAATTTCCACTGGCTTCTGCCGGAGTGAGGGTTACACACGTTCCTGCTCCAATCGCACCGCAGGTCGGAGTGGCAGGATGATCGAGACGCCCTCCCTGAAAATCGCCGAAAAAGAACAGTTTGTTCTTTACGATCGGTCCGCCGAACGTGCCACCGAACATATTCCAGCGCAAGGTTGGTTTGATCAGGACACCATCTGAGTAGGTCTCACCGGGAGTCACAGCACCGCCGCGAGTCAGACCGTTCTCCCATTTGTTGGCATTGAAGATATCGTTACGGAAAAATTCGAACACATCTCCGTGGAAGCTGTTGGTTCCCGACTTAATCGTCGTATTGACGATGCCACCTTCGAAATTCCCGAATTCTGCTGAAGCATTCTGGGTGATCAGATTGAATTCTTGAATGGCATCGGGAGAGGGCGTCAGCCCGAGGCGGTTCTCCGAGATCTGGTTGTTATCCATTCCATCAAGAATAAAGTTGTTGGCTTGCTCGCGATTTCCGTTGATATAGGGCCGGCCTCCGCCTTCTGCGGTGTTAGAGCCATAGTTGAAGCTTTCCGTATCGACGGTAACCGAACCCGGAGCCAACAGCGTCAACTGCACGGGATTGCGGGTGGCCAGCGGTAGATTGTCGTTGGTTCTGGAGTCGATGATTGTGTCAACTTCCGTCGTTTCGGTTTTAAGTACCGGAGCCGCGCCGGTCACTTCCACGCTTTCGGTCACCTGACCGACCTTCATCTCGAACTGCAGCCGTGCGGTTTGGTTCAGCACCAGGGTGAATGGAGGATAGTGGGAGGTGTCAAAACCGGGCGCTGATGCGGTCGCCGAATAGGTGCCGACGGGCAGGCGCAAAATGTTGAATACACCTGCATCGTTCGTTTGTGCGGTCCACGTGGTACCGCGCTCCGTGTCCTTCGCCGTAACCGTTGCGCCTTTAATGGGAGCGCCGCTCGGATCCAGCACTGTGCCGGTGATTGCGGCGGTCACTTCCTGACTGCACGCGGGCAAAGCCGCAACTATTAGGCCGATCACTAACATAACAATCAGAACACAGGTTCCCCGGTGCTTCATGACAGAACCTCCTGGAAGTCTCTTTTCGCCAATCCCACATCAACTAGTACAAAACAGGTAGGGTCATGCTATATAGCACATGAGTTGCAACCGTCAAGAAAAAAATGCAAAGCAGCGAAAAATATTTTGGGAGCCTTCCCCTTTTGGGCTATAGCAGTCGCTTCATCAATCCAACGACTGATTCATGGGTGGGCGGCCACCGCACCACACGCAATTAGGGTCGCTGCGAAGGCCCAGGATTTCCATACAAAATGAGACGGGCCGACTTAAAGACTTTACAAAGTGCGCCAGCATGGCTTACTTTGTGTGCAATCTGTCGCTATATAGCGGAGTGGCACGGCTGAACTTCGGGGGTGTACAGAGCAGAAGCGGCAGCCAACTTATTGAGCTCTATAGCACTTGGGAACCCAAATGGCACAGATCAGCGGAAATGGAACGCCCGCCTACAAGAAAATCCAGGCGGCGATCTTGAAGCGCATTGAAAACGGGACACTTAAAGTGGGCGACCCGGTCGACTCCGAACGCGAACTGGCGAAAATTCATGGCGTTAGCCTGATGACTGCGCGGCACGCGTTGGTCAGCCTCGAACGCGAGGGGATGGTGCAACGCCGGCGTGGAGCGGGAACGTTTGTCGCGCCCCCAAAAATCCACTTCAACAAGCTGATGAGCTACACGGAGCAGATGTCGGGGCGGGGTCTCTCGGTGTCATCTAAGATCTTGTCTTTCGCTGTCACCAATGGTGCCGACGACATCGCTGCCCGCCTCGCCCTGCCGGCAAGCAGCAAATTGATCAAGCTGGAACGCCTTCGGTTGGGCGGTAAAGAACCGTTCGCCGTCGAAACCTGCTACATCTCGGCCGACGAGTTTAAGGGATTGACGCAAGCGTCCTTGGCACGAGGTTCGCTGTTTTCAATTCTGAAGTACGATTACGGCCTGGAAATCTCTCACGCCGATGAAGAGGTGGATGCCACGATCGCCGATCCACACACGGCTCGTCTTCTGGGCATTGCCCATGACCTGCCGGTGCTAAGGATGCGCCAGCTGATTTATTCAACCAACGGCAAAGCCAGCATCTACGTCCTGGGACTCTATCGTTCGGATCGGCATACTCTATTCATCCGCCGGTACAGATAAGCGGCTTGTAGTCAGCTTTGCCGTGAAGAGATCAGTCCGGCATATCAGGCGAAACGTCGTCATATAGCGCCCAACGTGTAACAAGAATTCCGAACGAAATATTTATTCCTGCATTTCTCAGTCACAGGCCGGACCTTCGATCGTAAAACTCATGTTTTGGAAATCAAATGTATAGCTCGGGAACATGCCGAAAGCAGTCTGTCCCAGGTTTCCGTAGTAGTAGTCATCCGGAATACCTCGCGGCTGGATCAAAACCGGAACATCTTTTATATCCACGCATGCACCCCCCAGGCGTAAAGTCACGTCCTTGATGTAGTAGGCAGGTAAACTGATGGTACCTCCCGCGCCTGTGAGGCTCATCTCGTCCACAAATTGTGAGTCGAACTGATTAGGGAAATCATTGTAGTAGCGGACAGACAAGAACGATCCCGTTGCACCCGTATCGATCGTAAATAGCTCTTCTTTGCCCTGAATTGTGGCAGATACAATTGGAGTGAGCCGTTGCAGAAATAAATTCCCACCCAGGCTCATGCGCTCCCTTGTGGGGCCCACTCCAAAGCGACCGTCCTTGAAGAAAGTAATTTGTCCTAAGGCAGAGAGCACAGGAAAGCCCAAGCTTCCGGGAAGCTGGTAGTCGATATCTGACACGAACATGTCGCGGTCATCGACCACAATTGCTGCGACATTATGAAAAATCGCTTTTCCAATCTTTAGCTCTGGGATTACGGCCGTGTGGACGGGCACTGCTTTCCCTGCTTGGCCCGACATGGTGGCTTCACCAGACGACAGCTTCAGTCCCCAGCGAAGCGCTGCGCTACGACTGATCGCCGAAAGATTCGCACCGGTATCCAAGATCATCAAAGTCTGCCGTCCCGCGATGGTCACTGGGGCTTTGACCAGTCCTAAACGATTGCGGATTGTTTCCACCGTAAAAGGGCCATTAACGATTGCTGTCTGAGGTGGGGCGTCTCGCAAAAGGTTCCAGCGCGCTGCTTCCCGCCTGACCCTTACGAGTTCGCCGGGGCTCATGTCAGTTGCGTAATTCTGCGCCAAGTTAGCGTAGGTATCTGCTGCTTCCGCATAGTGGAAAGTCTTTTCGAAATCGTCCGCCAACGTGCTAAGCGCAATCACCGCGTGCTTCCGATCGGCTTTCGATAACCCAGTAACCAATGGCTGCAAAAGCCGGATCGATTCTGATGCCCGATTGCGGCGGTTCGCCATCACGCCTTGGAAGAATGCACGCGTCTCAGGAGCTAATTCGATGTCCGATGCTAAGGCTCTTTCCAGCCTGAAATATCTGCGTTGTTCTAACAGCAGATTCAAATCTGCAGCAGATATAGAGGAATTGCCAGCAATCTGTGCGCGGGTCAGCCCCGCGATCATCGACAGCCCGAGAACCACGACTGCTGTCACCGGCACTCTTGTCATAGCTTCTTAGATTCCCCTCGTGATCGATTCGGACTCACATATCTGGTAACAAGTCTCCTCCAAATGCCGCGCGATGGCGGAGATATGCATCGAAGAAGCGCATCAACGAAGTTGTCTGCATGCCTGAACCTTTAAAAAGGAGAATCGGTATCTCAGGCCGGATGGCCTTTAGCCGTGCTCGGATCGCAGAGCCCGTTGCATCCGATAGATTCTGTTCCAGGAGCACGCCGTCGATAACTAGGTTATTGAAAAGTTCAATAGCCTGCTCTCCATTGCTTGCTATCACTATTTCGTAGCCGATGCTCTCCAGCATGTACGTTAGTATTGCCGTCTCAGTCGATTGGTGCTCAACGCATAGGATTTTCATTTCGTTTCGTCTCACTTATGAACAAATTGACTCCAGGCAATGGCTTCCGGGAATTTAGCCGTCCGATCCACAAAATAAACAGTATCGATCCCGAGCTTTGCCAACTGGTTCTCTACCGCAGGTGTCAGCGGTGGAACGCCTCGTGCAGCTACGAGAACAATCGTGCTGCGAGGAGGTAACCATCGAAACAGGTATTGCAATTCGTCAGCGCGCACGTACAAGGATCCAGGAATCTGTTCATGTCGAGTCTCTCTTTCGCAAACTTCCCGAAGGTCGAAGACCAGGAGATTTAGATAACAAACAGTCCATTCCAAGAACAGGAAACTTGGAATCAATACATAGTCGATCTCGCTTTTTATGCTTTGAGGATTTTGCTTCAGACCAGGAGGCTGACCCAGGAGCGTGCTCCAGATCATCAACACGGCTGCACAAACTACATAGACAATTAGAGCTGCTATCACAAACTTTCCCTTGGTTCTCTATCCAATTTCTTACTCAGCCTGATTAAGCACCCGCGGCTCACCAGCATCGGATGCAGTCCTGAAATCTTGACGGACTTGCCCTTCATGCTTTCGCGCGTTATTCAGTTATTTCAACGATCCTTAGCAAGTCGTCAGGGTTCTTTGCTTCCAGTGCGGCGCGGCACAAATCTCTCCAGTTCTGCCGACTCTGTTCATCCATGCCACTCCCCGTTCTTGATCCGTGCTGAATCCTTAATCACAACTCTGGCTTCTGCTTAAAACCCCATTCTCTGAGGAGATCGGGGGGAACATATCTTCTGTCTCGATTTATCCGCGCCCATTCCCTGAACTCTGGGGAAGCTTTGTAGTCCTCTGATGCAAGCCCCATCGTCTTTACAAGCTTTTCGAACGATGAATCGACTGGTATGGGTTCCGGCACTACACCCAAGGTTCCCCAGCTACGGTCGACACGTCTCTTGCTCACCGCTTTTCTCCTACATCTTGCATTCGACGAAACCCACAAAATTCGGGTCCGGTCGAGAACCGGTTCAACTTGTTGAGGATGTCGTACAACTATCCTGCTCGCTTGAAAGTCATCCGGTGGTCCGCAGAATCTGCTCGCTCAACCTTCAGACGCCGCTCAAACCCTTCTTGGCACTGCAGACAGTACTGTGTCCACGGCAGCGCATCGAGCCTAGGGGCGTTAATTTCATCCCCGCAGCAGCCACAAATGCCGTAATTGCCTTGCTGCATCCGTGCTAGCGCCGCATCCACCATGTGCAGGAACCGACGCCGCTCACTGCTGCGTTGAAACAACGATTCTTTCAATACGCTGTTTCCAGAAAAATCGGCGGTGTCTTGCGGGCCGCCTGCCTCCAGGCTGCGCGTTTCAACTGCCAACTGATTTAGGCATCGCATAGCCTCTTCACGGTGAATT
>Ga0209579_10001098_pt1 | contig 23095 bp, 21 predicted proteins | sample Coa_R1_2_FD_187152 | JGI IMG/M metagenome (GOLD analysis project Ga0209579, IMG submission 187152) | Surface soil microbial communities from Centralia Pennsylvania, which are recovering from an underground coalmine fire - Coalmine... | ecosystem: Environmental > Terrestrial > Soil >... | reverse complement strand
AATTTCGAGAACTTCCGGATCCGGGCATTGCTTTACGCAGGCAAGCCCAACTTCAGGATCCTCGACTCGATCGTGGTGACGTGACGAGGCACGGGGCATGGCTCACCCCGCAGAAACCGGAAGAGCCGGAAAGCCGCGGGATCATCGGATCGGGTCAGCGCGCAGAACCGACCCGGAGGCATCGTGTGGCCTGCGAGAACCGTGAGAGCGGGCGACGGGAATCGAACCCGCGTTCTCAGCTTGGGAAGCTGATGTTCTGCCGCTGAACTACGCCCGCGAGCGGTGATGACACTATCTTCTTCCACGCGATGGGTTCCGACGGCATCGACGCCGGTTGCAGCGACACGACCAGGGGCGGCGCGTCGCAACCCGGCAACCATGTCGGATTCCGACTGAGGCGTTCCTGAAGGTCCGGGGGAGGAACAGGTGGCGATCCGGATAGGGCTCGGGATGGCCGTCACCGTCGTCTGCCTCGCGATCGCAGGACGGCGCTTCCACTGGATCTCTCGCCTGATCCGCGCCGGTCAGCCCGCCCCCGAGAGGCTGCAGCGCGACGTGGCAAAGAAGGCGGAAGCCGAGGTCACTGAGGTCGCGGGCCAACGGAAGCTCCTCAAATGGACGGTCCCAGGTCTCGCCCATTTCTTCACGATGTGGGGGTTCACCATCCTGTTGTTCACGATCGTCGAGGCCTACGGAGACCTCTTCGATCCGACCTTCCACATCCCGGGCATCGGGACGTCGTCGGTCCTGGGCTTCCTCGAGGACTTCTTCGCGACGGCCGTGCTGGTGGCGCTCGGCGTGTTCACGGTCATCCGCATCCGCAACGCTCCTCAGCGAAAGGAGCGGGGGTCTCGCTTCTACGGATCGCACACCCGCGCCGCGTGGGCGACCCTGGCGTTGATCTTCGGCGTGATCTCGACGTTGCTCCTCTATCGCGGGGCCCAGGTGAACACGGTCCCGCGCCAGTTCCCCTACGACTGGTGGGCGTTCGCCTCGCACTCCGTCGGTTCCGGCTTGTCCGGCCTCGGCGCCGGGGTGAACGGGACGCTCGCCACCACCTTCGTCGTCCTGAACATCGCGATTATCACCGGCTTCCTGGTCTTTGTGTCCCACTCCAAGCACCTGCACATCTTCGTCGCACCCTTCAACGTGGCGTTTTCACGACGCCCCCGTGCGCTCGGGGCTCTCGACAAGACGCCGGACATGGACATGGAGAACGTCACCGAGGACACCGTGTTCGGCGCCGCCCTCGTCGAGCACTTCACCTGGAAGCAGATGCTCGACTTCATCACGTGCACCGAGTGCGGTCGGTGCCAGTCCGTGTGCCCGGCGTGGAACACCGGAAAGCCGCTGTCCCCGAAGCTCCTCGTCATGAACCTCCGCGACAACGTGTTCTCGTCCTCTGCGCGGCTCCTCGCCTCGACGCCCCCCAACGGTGCGGGGAACGGGGATGCCGGCGCAGCCGGCGCCCGGACCACCCCGGGCGCTCCAACCGCTCCGCCCGAACCGCTCGTCCCCTTCACCATCGACCCGGACGTCATCTGGTCCTGCACCACCTGCGGGTCGTGCGTGGAGCAGTGCCCGGTCGACATCGAGCACATCGATGCCATCGTCGACCTGCGCCGGTACCAGGTCCTGATGGAGTCGAACTTCCCGAGCGAAGCCGGGCTCATGCTTCGAAACATCGAGAACCAGGGAGACCCGTGGGGCCTCGGGAGCTCGCGTCGCACCGAGTGGCTGAACGGGCTCGATTTCGAAGTCCCGGTCGTCTCGGACACGATCCCCGAGGACGTCGAGTACCTCTACTGGGTCGGATGCGCCGGGGCGCTCGACGAGCGCGCCCGAATGCAGGTGCAGGCAACGGCACGGCTCCTCCACCGGGCCGGGGTGCACTTCGCGATCCTCGGACCGAAGGAGTCCTGCACGGGGGACCCCGCGCGCCGGATCGGCAACGAGTACCTCTTCCAGGAACAGGCCAAGGCGAACATCGCGACCCTCGAGGCGGCCGGCGTCAAACGCGGGCAGAAGAAGGTCGTCGCCACCTGCCCCCACTGCTTCAACACCCTCAAGAACGAGTACCCGGCCCTCGGCGGAGACTTCGAGGTGGTTCACCACGCCGAGCTCCTCGACCGCCTGGTCAAAGACGGGAGGATCCGCCCCGGCTCCGGCTACCGAGGAACCGTCACGTATCACGATCCGTGCTACCTCGGTCGCCACAACCGGGTCTTCGACGAGCCGCGCACGGTGATCGACGCCATTCCCGGCGCGAGCTCGGTCGAGATGCGCCGTTGCCGGGAGCGCGGGTTCTGTTGCGGCGCTGGCGGAGCCCGGATGTGGATGGAGGAGCCGATCGGCACCCGCGTGAACATGGACCGCACGATGGAGGCGCTCGGCACGGGCGCGGACGTGGTCTCGACGGCGTGCCCCTATTGCATGATCATGCTCGACGACGCGGTGAGGGCCAACGGGAAGGAGGACGACGTGCGCGTCCTCGACATCTCCCAGCTCGTCGAGGAGTCGATGCGCGTACCGGTCGCCGCACCGCTCCCGGGTCCCGAGGTCGCGGCGCGGGAGGAGACGATCTCTCCCCTCGAGGAGCAGCCCTAGAGCCCTCCCGTTCCTATTCCGGGATCTGCGACGAGAGACAGAAGGGATGCCCGCTCGGGTCGAGCAGCACGCGCCAGCGGTCGGGCTGGGGTTGGTGACCGGCCGGGCGCGCACCGAGCCGGACCGCCTCGGCTTCTGCAGCGTCGAGGTCGTCGACGGCGAGGTCCAGGTGGATCTGCTTCGCCACGGCGCCGTTGGGCCACGTCGGGGCCACGTAGTTCTCGACCCGGACGGCGGAGAGCCACCCCCGGTCCGTCTTCACCGCGACGAAATCGTCGCTCGTAAAGGCGACCTCCCCGCCGAGAAGTTCGGCCCAGAACCCGGCGAGGGCCCCGGGGTCGTCAGTGTCCAGCGAGATGGAGCCCAGGCGAGCGAGCGGCACGGCGTCGAAATGTAGCCACCCGGATGTGCCGCCCGTGACCGACGCGCTACCGACGCGCGGGCGCCCGGCCGGCCCGGGAGGCCCGGTTGTCCCCGCTACTCGTTCAGCTGTCCGTAGGCGTGGTCCGGACGGAGTCGGACGACGAGCCTGTGGTCCGAGACCATCGTCGCCCGGAACTCGTCCCAGTCGGGGTGGTCTCCGGAGACGGCGCGATAGATCCCGACCAGCTCGTCTACGGTCTCGTCGGACGGGTCCCGGGCCACCGCCGAGAGCTCGGCGGTCCCGTCGAGCACGGCGTAGGACCAGAACGATGACCCGGGCACGTACAGCGAAGCGGTCGGATCGCGGCGCAAATTGCGCGTCTTGACCCGGTCCTCGGTGACCGAGATGCGGGCCACGCCCTGGTCGTCCAGCGCGAACGCGATGTTTGAGAGATGCGGCCGGCCGTTGGCCCGGCGCGTGACGACCACCCCCTGGTGTCGTCCCCGTGCGAATGCGAGTGCCTGGTCGAGATCCATGGTTCGGAGTCCTTACTGTGAGTGGCTGTTAGTGCGAGATCAGCGCGTCGACCTTCTGGTCCGCGGCGCGCAGTCGCTCGGCCATCGCCGACAGGAGCTTGCGGGCGAGCGGCGGCACGTCCTCGAGCAGCGTCCAAAACTCGCGTTGGGTCATGTTCAACAGCAGCATGTCGGTCTCTGCCACGACGGTCGCGGAGCGCGGCTTGCGGTCGAGCAGCGCGAGCTCGCCGAAGTAGTCCCCGGGGCTGAGGTGTGCCACCTTGCGCCCCCGTCGCCGGACCGAAGCGTGACCGTCCACGATGAAGAAGAACTCCCGGCCGATCGTCCCTTCTTCGGTGAGCCACGTGCCGGCCGGCGCGGTGACCTCGTTGAGCTGGCGGCGGACGACGCGCAGCTCCTTTGGCGTGCAGCTCGAGAACAGCCAGATCGAGGAGAGGTCGATGGCCGGCGCCCGCGTTGGCACGGGCGAACAGTACCGCTGCTCCTCGCTCACGGCCCGTTCGCCGCACCGCGCCCGGAGATGCCGGCCCGATCGACGGCGCCGCCACGCCCGCGAGACTGACGACATGAAGAATCCCACCGAGAGCGAAGCCGATCTTCCGACCGAGCGGCGGTTCGGATGGAGCAACATGTTCGTGACGCCGGAGGAGGATCCGCGGAACTTCGTCCCCTCGGTCGGCGAGCGACAGACGTTGACGGACTTCCTCCGCGGCTACCGTCAGACGCTCGAGATGAAGTGCCGGGGACTCGACGCCGAGCAGATGGCGAGTCGCTCGGTCCCGCCGTCGAACCTCTCGCTCCTCGGACTCGTCCGACACATGGCCGGCGTCGAGCGCCACTGGTTCCGCCGGGTCCTTGCAGGCGAGGACGCCCCTCGCCTCTATCGGAGCGACGACGACCCGGACGCAGACTTCAACGGCGCGGTCGGCGAACAGAGCGCCGTGGACGACGCGTGGACCGACTGGCGGCGCGAGGTCGCCTTCGCAGAGGAGTTCGTGGACGGCGTCGAGGACCTCGGCGCGACGGTCAAGGTCGACAACACAGGGGACGAGATCGCGGTCCGGGAGGTGCTCGTCCACATGATTGAGGAGTATGCGCGCCACTGCGGACACGCCGACCTCATCCGCGAGCGGATCGACGGAAGGGTGGGCCAGTAGGCGGTTGTGATTTGGCGGTCGGCGGATGGGTCAGTCGGCCCGTGCGCCGGTCGAGCACCATCACGAGGTCCTCCAGCACCTCGGAGCCGACGGTGAACCTCGTCGTGCCGATCGGGAGGAACCCGAACGACCGATAGAGGCCGATCGCGCGCTCGTTCTTCTCCCAGACCGAGAGGTACACACGGGGCGCATCGACCAGGCGGCGATGCGCGAGCGCAGCCTCAGTCAAGGCGCGTCCGATGCCGCGCCCTTGCAGCGGGGTCGCGACGTAAACGCGATGGATGGCGCCGTCCTCGGGTTGGGCCGCGATCTCGGGGAAAGTCACGTCCCCGAGCTGCACGTAGCCGACGAGCCCCCCTTCTTGCTCCGCGACGAGGAGCGTAGTCCGCTCGAGGGCGTCGGCGAAGTAGCGCGCGGAACGTCTCTCTTCGATCTCAGAAGCGGCGTCCTCGGCGGCGAGCCCCGCGCCGAACGTGTCCATCCACGTGCGCGCGGCCAGCTCGCCGAGCTCGTCGACGTCGTCCGTCGTGGCCGGACGGATCACCGCCTCAGCCTGCTTGCCGGGCGACCGCCTCCGCAGCCCGCTTTGCTGCCTCGGGGTCGCCGAGGTACCGCGCGTCGACGACCGACAGTTCCTCGTCGAAGCGGTAGCGGTAGGGGATCCCCGTCGGGATGTCGAGGCCGACGATCTCCTCGTCGGAGATGCCGTCGAGGTGCTTTCTCAGTGCCCGGATGCTGTTGCCGTGCGCAACGACGAGGACGGCGCCGCCCCTTGCCCCCTCGTCGTGGAGGTCCGGGACGATCACGTCGTCCCAGTAGGGGAGCACCCGGGTCACGACGTCGGCCAGGCACTCGCTCGACGGCAGGACCTCGCGCGGGACGTCACGGTACCGGGGGTCGTTCGCGGGGTGCCGCTCGTCTCCGGCGGGGAGCTCGGGAGGCCGGACGTCGTAGCTGCGCCGCCAGAGCTTGACCTGCTCCTGACCGTGTCGGTCGGCCGTCTCCCGCTTGTTCAGCCCTTGCAGGGCGCCGTAGTGGCGCTCGTTCAGCCGCCAGTGCCGCCGCACAGGGAGCCACGGGCGCCCGGCTGCGTCCAGCGTCAGGTTCGCCGTCCGGATCGCGCGCGTGAGGACCGAGGTGTGGACGATCCGGAGGTCGAGATCCGCTTCGGCGCCGAGCAGCACGCCGGCCTTCACCGCTTCGTCCTCGCCGGCCGGGGACAGGTCGACGTCGACCCAGCCCGTGAAGAGGTTCTCCGCGTTCCAGGTCGACTGGCCGTGCCGCAACAGCACCAGCTCGAGCACGGGCCTCGAGTGTACGCAGTGCCGCCTCGGTCGCCCGAGACCGGACACCGTCAGGTGACGGGCGCCACTGCCCCGGTCTCGAGCATCGTCTTCAACGCGGAGAGCACCTGGGGCCATCCGACGCTCACCATGTCGGCGACGGTGCTTCCGGGGTCGAACCCGTCGTGAACCACGGTCAGCTTGACGAGATCCCCCTGGGGCTCGAGCTCGAAGGAGACCTTCGAGCGTGGCTCGGCCGCGATCCGCGCTCGAAGGTCCTCGGCGATCCCGGCGGCCGCCGCCCAGTCAGGGGTGAAGGTGTGCCAGGCGTACGCGAGGCGCCGGCAGGGCTCCGCCTCGAGGACGACCTGCGCCGGGTCCTCGATCGAGACACCGTGGTGCCGCATGACGTACCTCGACCCCGACGTCCAGTCCGATTCGAGGGCGAGCCCCCAATAACGCTCGGTGAACGCCGGCTGCGTGAGCGCATCCCATAGGCGCTCCGGGGTGGTTCGGATGTACGTCGTGTAGACGAACTCGGGTCGGTCGGCTTGCATGGGTCGGTCCTCCAGTGCGCTCTTCAGGTCTGCGAGCGCCTCGACACGCGCACGGTCGAAGCGGGTGATCCATCGGTCGCCGATCTCACTGATCGGCGCGGGGTTCACGTAGTGCAGCTTCTGGCGTCCGCGGCGGACGGAGGTGACGAGGTTGGCGCGCTCGAGGAGGGCGAGGTGCTTGCTCACCGACTGGCGCGTCATCTCGAGCCCGGTGCAGAGCTCCTGCAGGCTCTGGCCGTTGTCGTGCGCCAGGCTGTCGAGCAGCCTGCGCCGCGTCGGGTCGGCCAGCGCGCGGAACACCTCGTCCACGGTCGGCTCAGCCCCTGTCTCCCGGCTCAGCTCCAGGAGCTCGCCTTGGGGTCGTCGGGGAACGGAGTGGCCTTCCCACCCTCGAAGCTTGCCTTCAGTCCGAGCAGGAACTGCGCCCATTTCGTGGAGCAGTGGGCCATGAAGGGGGTCGGCGCCTGCCATCCGCCGTGCGTGAACAGGAGGACCGTCTCGTCGCGCCCCTCCTCGAGCTCGAAAGTCACCCTCGTGTCGACCCACTCGGCGTGGCTGGCGACGCAACGCCACTCGACCCGGGCCGGGGACGCCAGGTCGGCCACCTCCATCACCGCGCCGGGCTTCGCGTCACCGAAGTGGAAGTCGAGCCGCCCCCCCAGCGACGGGTCGCCGCGCACGTCGGTCGTCCACCAGCTCCGCAACCCGTGCAGGGTCGCGACTGCGTCGAACACCTGCTGAGCCGGGGCCGCCACCCCGACCCGATGCCTGATCTCGGCCATCTCGCCTCTCCTTTTCAACCATCGGGTTCGTTCCGATCCGGCACCCGGCCCGCTGGCGCGGCGACAGGCAACTAATCGGTTCCCTATTTATAGGCAACTCAGAGGTTGCCTGTCAACCCAGCGGGAGGGAAAGGTCGGGCCGCTCGCAGCCCGGCGAGAATCACACTGATGTAGTTGTCCACAGGACGGTCCACAGGGCCTTGCAGCGCCTTTGCACCGATATCCCCAGGTCGGTCCGTGACGCGGCAGCAAAAGAGGACGGAGCTCGAGCAATTTCGAATGACACCTCGGTCGTTCCGACGCAGGCGAACCTGTCCGCGCTGTAGCGTCCGGAGCGATCCGAGCCGAGGAGGTCCGGTGGGGGTCGAAGGGACTGGCCGCTCCGGCCGACGGGCGACCGAGGCATACCGGGCGGCGCGTGACGAGCTGCTCGATGCCGTCGCCAGTGGCAGGGCGCTGCCCGGTGACTGGTCCTTTCCCGACGTCGGCCCGGTTTTCAACTGGGCGCACGACTGGTTCGACGCGGTGGGCGCCGGCAGCGACCGGCCGGCCCTCGTGCTGACCGACGAGAGCGGGGGGCGGACCTCCCTCAGCTTCGACGAGATCGTGACCCGCTCCAACCAGGTCGCGTCGTGGCTCTCGAAGCTGGGTGTCTCGAAGGGGGACCCCATCATCCTCATGCTGGGCAACCAGGTCGAGCTGTGGGAGTCGATGCTCGCCGTCATGAAGCTCGGCGGGGTGATCGTGCCCACCACGGCGGCGCTCGGGCCTGCCGACGTCGGCGAGCGCATCGAACGGAGCGGCGCGCGCTTCGTGATCTGCAACCCCGCGGAGACGGCGAAGTTCGCCGACGCACCCGGGGCGATCGGGAGGATCTGCGTCGGGGTGGCCGGGGAGGGCGGGGCGGATGGCTGGGCCGACCTGAACGAGGCGTACGGCCTGGGCGACGCGGGGGTCGCACACCCGGGGACCCTCGCCGGGGACCCGCTCCTCTACTACTTCACCTCCGGGACGACCTCGCGCCCGAAGCTCGTCGAGCACACCCAGGTCTCCTATCCGGTCGGCCACCTGTCGACGATGTACTGGATCGGGATCCGTCCGGGCGACGTCCACTGCAACGTCTCTTCGCCTGGCTGGGCGAAGCACGCCTGGTCGTGCTTCTTCGCCCCGTGGGCGGCGGAAGCCACCGTCTACGTCCACAGCTACAGCCGCTTCGATCCCCGGGACCTGCTCGAGCGGGTGCGGTCCGAGTCGGTCACGACGCTGTGCGCGCCGCCCACGGTGTGGCGGATGCTCATCACGACCGACCTCTCGGGAGGCCCGGGCTCGCTCCGGGAGGTGGTGAGCGCGGGGGAGCCCCTGAACGCCGAGGTCATCGCGCAGGTCGAGCGGCACTGGGGCCTCACGATTCGCGACGGCTACGGCCAGACGGAGACGACCGCGTCGGTCGGCAACCCACCCGGGGCTCCGGTGAGGCCGGGCTCGATGGGCCGGCCGCTCCCCGGAGTCCCGGTCACGCTCGTGGACGTCACCACCGGCGGTCCGGTCGAGGGACCAGGAGAAGGCGAGATCTGCCTGGATCTCTCGAGGTCGCCGAGGAGCCTCATGCGCGGCTACCGGGGGGACGCCGCGCTCGCGGCCGATGCGATGGCCGGCGGCTACTACCACAGCGGCGACGTGGCCTCGGCCGACGACGACGGCTACGTCACGTTCATCGGGCGCACCGACGACGTGTTCAAGTCCTCCGATTACAAGGTGAGCCCCTTCGAGGTGGAGAGCGTGCTCATCGAGCACTGGGCCGTCGCCGAGGCGGCGGTCGTGCCGGCGCCCGACGAGCTGCGCCTGACCGTGCCGAAGGCCTACGTCGCACTCGCCCCGGGCGTCGAGGCGAGCCGCGAGACCGCCTTCGACATCCTGAAGTACGCCCGCGAGCGGCTCGCACCCTTCCAACGGGTGCGCCGGATCGAGTTCTTCGAGCTCCCGAAGACCATTTCGGGGAAAATCCGGAGGGTGGAGCTGCGCCAGCGCGAGACCCAGCTGCCGCCCGATTGCGAAGAGTGGCGGGAGGAAGAGTTCCCGGATCTCAGGTCCTGAGGGTGCCTACGCCCGTCACCACTCGTCGGCGCCGAGCTGCGTGATCCACTCGTCGGTCGGGAGGACGCCCGCCTGCCGCGGGAAGACCTTTTCGAGCAGCACCCGGTGGACCTCGGCGTCGACGTCGGCGCAGGCATCGCTGAGCACGGTGAGCCGATAGTCCAGGTCGCCCGCCTCCCGCAGCGTGGAGAGCACGACGCCGCTCGTCGCGATGCCGGCGAGGACGAGAGAATCGATGTCCCGTGCGCGGAGGACGACGCCGAGATCGCTTCCGGAAAACGCGCTGACGCGCCGCTTGGTCACGACCACGTCGCCCTGCCGGGGCCCGACGTCGGCATGGATGGCGGTTGCGACGTCGTCCTCGCCGAAGCGGCTCTCTCGGGCGAGGGCACCGAAGGCCTTGTTGCGGGGGCTCACCTCCGGCGCGCCGTCCCGGAAGGCGACCCGCACGTAGACCACCGGGATCTGCGCCGCCCTGGCGGCCCCGATGGCCCGGCCGACCGCCGAGAGGAGCGGGCCGGCTCCTTCGGCCAACCGTTCGACGATGCCGTTCTGCACGTCCATGACCAGTAGTGCGCTTCGGGGCACGGTGCTCCTCCTCCGGGGCAATTGCAGGGATCCACCGATCCACCGGTTGCGGGAATAGGCACAGCTTCAGGAAAGTTGAATCAGTCACACTTAGGTTAGCTACACTTCCTCGTTAGTTAGAGGAAGACAGAGAAAGATCGCACGAGAGAGGCAGGTAGGCAATGGCCAAAGCGGTCGGCATCGACCTCGGGACCACCAACTCGGTCGTGAGCGTGTTGGAGGCGGGCGAGCCCGTCGTCATCCCGAACGCCGAGGGATCCCGCACCACCCCGTCGGTGGTCGCGTTCTCCAAGACCGGCGAGGTCCTCGTCGGGGAGGTTGCGAAGCGCCAGGCGATCACGAACCCGGACCGGACGGTCCGTTCCGTGAAGCGCCAGATGGGCACCTCGTGGACCATCGACATCGACGGCAAGAAGTACACGGCGCAGGAGATCTCCGCCCGGATCCTCGGCAAGCTGAAGAGGGACGCCGAGGGGTACCTGGGCGACACGGTCAGCCAGGCCGTTATCACCGTCCCCGCGTACTTCGACGACGCGCAGCGGACCGCAACCAAGGAGGCCGGCCAGATCGCCGGGCTCGAGGTGCTGCGCATCATCAACGAGCCGACCGCGGCCGCGCTCGCGTACGGGCTCGACAAGGAGGAGAAGGACCAGACCGTGCTCGTCTTCGACCTCGGCGGCGGCACGTTCGACGTGTCGATCCTCGAGATCGGGGAGGGCGTGTTCGAGGTGAAGTCCACCTCGGGGAACACGCACCTCGGCGGTGACGACTGGGACCAGAAGGTCATCGACTGGCTCGTGAAGAGCTTCAAGGACACCGAGGGCGTGGACCTCGCGAACGACAAGATGGCCCTCCAGCGCCTGAAGGAGGCCGCCGAGAAGGCCAAGATCGAGCTCTCGAGCGTCCAGGAGACCCAGATCAACCTGCCGTTCATCACGGCGACGTCCGAAGGCCCGAAGCACCTCGACATCAAGCTCACGCGGGCCAAGTTCAACGAGCTGACGGCCGACCTCGTGGAGGCGTGCCGCGGACCGTTCGATGCCGCGATCAAGGACGCCGGTCTGAAGACGTCCGACATCGACCACGTCGTGTTGGTGGGCGGGTCGACGAGGATCCCCGCCGTTCAGGAGCTCGTCCAGAGCCTCACGGGGAAGGAGCCCCACAAGGGCGTCAACCCGGACGAGGTCGTCGCCGTCGGCGCGGCCGTGCAGGCCGGCGTGCTCAAGGGCGAGGTGAAGGACGTCCTGCTGCTCGACGTGACCCCGCTGTCCCTCGGCATCGAGACCAAGGGCGGCGTGATGCACCGGCTCATCGAGCGCAACACCACCATCCCGACGAAACGGTCGGAGATCTTCACCACGGCCGAGGACAGCCAGCCGTCGGTCGAGATCCACGTGCTCCAGGGCGAGCGCGAGATGGCGATGTACAACAAGACGCTCGGCAAGTTCCAGCTCGTCGACCTTCCGCCAGCCCCCCGGGGCGTGCCGCAGATCGAGGTCACCTTCGACATCGACGCCAACGGCATCGTGCACGTCTCGGCCCAGGACCGGGCGACCGGCAAGGAGCAGTCGATGACCATCACCGGTCAGTCGGCTCTCGCCAGGGACGACATCGAGCGGATGGTCCGTGACGCCGAGGCGCACGCCGAGGACGACCGTCGCCGGCGCGAGGAGGCCGAGGTGCGCAACACCGCGGACACGCTCGTGTACCAGACCGAGAAGCTGCTCCGTGAGCAGGGCGACAAGTTCCAGGGCTCCGAGAAGGAGGACGTGGAGGGCGCGCTGCAGGGCGTGAAGGACTCGTTGAGCGGCACCGACGTCGAGGCGATCAAGACCGCCACCGAGCGCTTGATGACCGCGAGCCAGGGCTTCTCGCAGCGCCTGTACGAGCAGGCGTCGCAGTCCGCTGCTGCGTCGGGCGGTGCCGGCGGTGGGTCTGCGTCCGGCGGGAGCTCGGACGGCACCGGCTCGGGCTCGACGGGCGGTGCGTCGGACGAGGCCGCCGAAGGCGAGGTGGTCGACGCCGAGATCGTCGACGAGCAATGAGCTCCGGGCGCGATCGCAACGAGGCGGCCCGGGTCGCCGAGGAGGCGATCAGCGGCGTGGCGTCTGAGGCGGAAGGCGCCGCGGGTGACGTGGGTGCAACCGACGCGTCCGGTGCGGGCGCCGGTGCCGACGCCGCAGACGTGTCCGAAGGATGGGAGGCCGGTGGCGGAGACGCCCCGGCCATCCTCCCCGACGTCGCGGCGCTCACCGCCGAGCGCGACGAGTACCTCAACGCGTTGCAGCGACTGAAGGCCGACTTCGACAACTACCGCAAGCGTGTCGCGCGCCTCCAAGAGGAGCAGACGGCTCGGGCGGCGGGCGAGCTCGTGCGCAAGATCCTCCCGGTGCTCGACAACCTTGATCTCGCCATCGCGCACTTGGGCGGGGCTGAGGTCGGGGGCGCGATGAGCGAAGAGGCGCGGGCGCTCGACCAGGCCCGGAGCCAGTTGCTGGACGTCTTGTCGAAAGAGGGCCTCGAACGCGTCGACGCCGCCGAAGTGCCGTTCGACCCAACCGTCCACGACGCGGTCGCGCACGCGGCGCCTTCCGGGTCGGATGGTCGGGACGCCGCGGTCCGGGAACCAGGGCGAGCGCCTGCGGCAGAACGCACCGCCGACACCGGGACCGGCGGCGGACGTGGCGTCGAGGCCGGAACGGGCAACGGCAACAACGGTGCGACACCTCCATCGGGCGAGCCCGGAGGTGCCTCGGTCGACGAAGTGATGCGGGCCGGTTACCGCTGGCGCGGACAGGTGTTGCGTCCGGCGATGGTGCGGGTCCGGAGCTGACTCCGGTCTTCCCGGCGCGACCGACGCTCGACGCTGACATGTCAGGCGGGAACGGGGCCGCCGACAACGTAATAAACGCAGAACGTAGAGAACGCAGAACGTAGGGATCGCAGAAAGGAACCATGGCTCCCCAGCGCGAGTGGTTCGAGAAGGACTACTACCAGGTGCTCGGTGTGTCGTCGACGGCCACCGACAAGGAGATCTCGCGCGCCTACCGCAAGCTTGCGAAGCAGTACCACCCGGACGCGAATCCCGGGAGCGAAGAGCGCTTCAAAGAGATCACGGCCGCCTACGACGTCCTCGGGGACTCGGCCCGCCGCAAGGAGTACGACGAAGTGCGCCGTCTCGGTCCGATGGCCGGCGGCTTCGGGCAGGGCGGTTTCGGGGCGCCGGGGGCCGGGGGTTCCACGTTCCGCTTCGAGGACCTCGGCGATCTCGGCGACCTCTTCGGCGGCATCTTCGGAGGCCGTCAGGGCAGACGCCGCGGGCGCGGGCCTCAACGCGGGGCGGACGTCGAGACCGAGCTCCACCTGTCGTTCACCGACGCCGTCCACGGCGTCACGACGTCGGTCAACGTGCCGGAGGACGCGCGGTGCCACACCTGCAACGGATCCGGGGCTGCGCCCGGCACGAGCACGCACACCTGTCCGAGGTGCAACGGGCTCGGGACGCTCGAGGACAACCAGGGTCTCTTCTCGCTGTCGACGATCTGCCCGCAGTGCAACGGGCGCGGGACCGTGGTCGACACGCCGTGCCCGACGTGCCACGGCACCGGCACCGAACGTCGCAACCGCACCGTCAAGGTCCGCATCCCACCGGGCGTCGACGACGGCCAACGGATCCGGGTCAAGGGGAGGGGCGCGCCCGGTCAGGGAAGCGCTCCCCCGGGCGATCTGTACGTCGTCGTGCGCGTAGCGCGGGACCCTCGCTTCGGGCGCCGCGGGCGGAACCTCACGCTCTCGGTCCCCGTGTCGTTCCCGGACGCCACGCTTGGCACCACGGTGACCGTGCCCACCCTCGACGGACCGGTGACGCTGCGCGTCCCGGCGGGCACCGCGCCGGGCACCCAGCTCAGGGTCCGGGGACGGGGCGTCCCCGCGGGTGGGGGCCGCAACGGCGCGAAGCCGGGCGACCTCCTCGTGCGCATCGACGTCGTGGTGCCGAAGTCGTTGACCGACGAACAGCGGGCGGCCGTCGAGCAGCTGGCCGCGACGCTCGGCGACAGCCCTTCGACGGCCGGCGAGCCCGCCCCGGCGCGCGGTCGTGCGCACGGACGTGAGAACAGCCAGTCGGAGGCCACGTGAGCGCACTCACGGAGGGACCGGCAGAAGGCGGGGAGGGCAATGGAGCGATGTCGACCACCGCGATGACGGATACGGCGTCGAAAGACATGACAAGAAGGGCTCGGGCGCGCGCGGCGACGGGCGTCCCCACCGCTTCGGCCAGGGCGCGGCTCGGCGCCCCAAGGGACAACACCGCACCGGTCTACGTGATCTCTGTTGCCGCAGAGCTTGCAGGCGTCCACCCCCAGACGTTGCGGGTGTACGAGCGCAAGGGCCTGCTCGATCCCTCGAGGACGACGGGTGGGTCTCGCCGCTTCTCCGAGCGCGACCTCGCGCGGCTCCGGCGCATCCAGGACCTCACCGCCGCAGGCCTGAACCTGGAGGGGGTCCGGCGCGTCCTCGAGCTCGAAGGCGAGCTCGCGCGACTGCGGGGGGAGATGGACCGCATGCGGGCCGAGGCCCTCGAGACGATCGAGCGCATCCACCGTCACTACCGACGGGATCTCGTGCCCTTCGACCCCACCCCGGTCCCCTACGGGGCCCGTGGACCGTACGGACGGACCACAGCCAACCGATCTCCGAGGAGGTAACCGACGCATGCCGATCGACCCCGAACGCTGGACGGTGAAGACCCGCGAGGCGTTCTCCGCGGCGACGCAGCAAGCCGCCGCCGCCCATCACGCAGAGGTCACGCCGGATCACGTGCTCGCGGCCGTCCTGGCCGATCCCGAAGGCATCGGACGCTCGATCCTCGCCCGACTCGGCTCGGACCCGGCGGACGTCACCCGCCGAATCGGCGAACGTCTGACGCGCCTGCCCCGGGCCGTCGGCGGGATGGAGCCCGCGATGGCCCGCTCAACCCGTGATGGATTCGAGCGCGCGGACGAGCTCCGACGCGACATGGGCGACGACTACGTCTCGGTCGAGCATCTGCTGCTCGCATGGGCGGACGAGCTCGGCGTGGGTCGTGACGAGCTCCTGGCCGCCCTCCGGGAGGTCCGCGGGAGCCACCGCGTGACGTCGCCGACGCCCGAGGAGACGTTCGCCGCGCTCGAGCGCTACGGCCGTGACCTCACCGAGCTGTCACGTCAGGGAAAGCTCGACCCGGTCATCGGCCGCGACGAGGAGATCCGCCGAGTCATCCAGGTGCTGTCGCGCCGCACGAAGAACAACCCGGTGCTGATCGGAGAGCCCGGCGTCGGAAAGACCGCGATCGTCGAAGGCCTGGCGAACCGCATCACCGAGGGCGACGTGCCCGAGGGTCTCAAGAACAAGCGCGTGGTCCAGCTCGACCTCGGCGCCATGATCGCCGGGTCGAAGTACCGGGGCGAGTTCGAGGAGCGCCTCAAGGCGGTGCTGAAGGAGATCAGCGACGCCGAAGGGGAGGTCATCACGTTCGTCGACGAGCTGCACACGCTGGTTGGTGCCGGCGCGGCCGAGGGTGCGATGGACGCGGGCAACATGGTGAAGCCGCTCCTCGCCCGCGGCGAGCTCAGGCTGATCGGTGCGACCACCCTCGACGAGTACCGCAAGTACATCGAAAAGGACGCAGCGCTCGAGCGCCGCTTCCAGCCCGTCTACGTCGGTCAGCCCTCCGTCGAGGACACCGTCGCGATCCTCCGCGGGCTGAAAGAGCGCTACGAGGTGCACCACGGGGTCCGTATCCAGGACGCCGCGCTCGTCGCGGCCGCGGTGCTCTCGGACCGCTACATCACCGGGCGCTTCCTTCCAGACAAGGCGATCGACCTCATCGACGAGGCGGCGAGCCGTCTCCGGATCGAGATCGACTCCCTCCCAACCGAGCTCGACGTCGTGAACCGGCGCATGCGCCAGCTCGAGATCGAGAAGGTCGCACTCGAGAAGGAGACCGACGACGCGTCCCGCGAACGGCTCGGCCGACTCGAACAGGAACTCGCGGACCTGCGGGAGCAAGCGGACGCGATGACCGCCCACTGGCAGGGCGAGAAGCACGCGATCGACGAGATCCGCGCGCTCAAGGGCCAGCTCGAGGAGCGTCGGGCGATGGCTGACCGCATGGAGCGCGACGGCGACCTCGCCGGTGCCTCCGCCGTGCGCTACGGCGAGTTGCCGGAGCTCGAGCGCCGCATCGACGAAGCGACGGCCGGGCTCGCACGTCTCCAGGAGCACCAGCGCTTCTTGAAGGAAGAGGTCGACGCCGAGGACGTCGCCGAGGTGGTGAGCCGCTGGACGGGTGTCCCGGTCAGCCGCTTGCTCGAAGGAGAGGTCGAGAAGCTCGTCCGCATGGAGGACATGCTCCACGGCCGCGTCGTGGGCCAGGACGAGGCCGTGCGGGCGGTGGCCAATGCGATCAGGCGGAGCCGGGCGGGGTTGTCGGACCCCAACCGGCCCATCGGGTCCTTCCTCTTCCTCGGACCGACGGGCGTCGGGAAGACCGAGCTCGCGCGGGCCCTCGCGGAGTTCTTGTTCGACGACGAGCGCGCCATGGTCCGGATCGACATGAGCGAGTACATGGAGAAGCACACGGTCTCCAGGCTCGTCGGTGCCCCGCCGGGATACGTCGGGTACACAGAGGGTGGCCAGCTCACCGAGGCCGTGCGCCGGCGTCCCTATGCCGTCGTGCTGCTCGACGAGATCGAAAAGGCGCACCCTGACGTCTTCAACATCCTCTTGCAGGTGCTCGAGGACGGAAGGCTGACCGACGGTCAGGGGCGGACGGTCGACTTCACGAACACCGTCCTCATCATGACGTCGAACCTGCCCGGTGATCCGTACGCGTTCTTCAAGCCGGAGTTCATGAACCGGATCGACGAGGTCGTGCGGTTCCGCTCCCTCACCGAGGCTGACCTTGCCGTGATCGTCGGCATCCAGCTCGGCCGCCTGCGGACGCGTCTCGCCGAGCGGCGGCTCTCCCTCGTCGTGACGCCCGAGGCGGAAAAGGCGCTCGCCCAGAAGGGGTACGACCCGAGCTTCGGGGCGCGGCCCCTGCGTCGCGTGATCCAGCGCCAGGTCGAGGACCCGCTCGCACTCGCGCTCCTCGACGGCCGGTTCCACGAAGGGGACACCGTCACCGTCGACGCAGAAGGGGACAGCATCATCCTGCGCTGACCGAGGGCGCCGCGACGCACGCGCCGCTCCCGGTGGGGCCGCCGCCCTCTCGCCGGGATGCCTCCTCGTGGCCCGGCGATCGGCGCGGGCTCAGCTGCCCGCGGACGGCGGTCGCAGCGCTCAGCTACCGTGGCTGTCGCCTGCCCGGAACCGAGCACCCCCGGCGAGCGGAGCCAGAGCTGTCGCTGACCATCGCCGAAGAGCCGAGTCCGGTCGTGGTCGTGGCGGTAGGTGCGCTGAGACGGAGGTGCCGATGCAAGCGGTGGACGTCGTTCGGGCGGCCCGCTTCCTGACCGACCATCTCGCCGAGCCCATCGGCCTCGGCGATGTGGCCGATCACGTCGGCTACAGCCCGTTCCATCTCGCCCGGTGCTTCGAACGCCACATCGGCATGCCGCCGGGTCGGTTCCTCGCCGGGCACCGTTTCCAGCTGGCGAAACGGATGCTCCTCGACGGCGACGACCGCGTGCTCGACGTGTGCCATGCCGCAGGCTTCACGGGGGCCGGGACCTTCACGTCCCGGTTCACCGCCATGGTCGGCTCGAGCCCGACCGACTTCCGCCGTCTCCCCGACCTTCTCGCATCGGCGCCGCCACGCCCGGTCGTCGTGCCTGGCCGAGCACGCGGCGGATCCGTCGTGACGGGACGGGTCACGCTGACCTCGTCAGCCGCGGCGACCGTCGGTCCGGTGCCGTTCGTGTACGTGGGACTCTTCACCAAGCACGCCGCGAGGGGGCTTCCGGTCTCGGGCGCGATGCTCGCGGGGCCGGGCGAGTTCCTCCTCGAAGACGTGCCCGCGGGAACCTTCTGGGTCCTCGCGTCGGCGCTCCCCGCATCCGCCGACTTCGACGCGCAGCTCGTCCCGGACCGCACGGTCGCCGGCGCTGCCGTCGAAGCCGTCTACGTCCCGGCGCCGGCTGCCGGCGGTCTCCCCCCGCGCGCCGCACCGGCGCGTCACCACCGTGACCTGGTCCTCGACGTCCTCCCTGCCTGGTCGTCGCCGGTTCTCGTCGCGCTGCCCCGCCTTGCCTCTCCGGCGGCCCAGGATTGGCAAGATCGGAGATGACGTCGGCGCGACCCCGTCGTACGCTCTGACGGGAGTCGGGAAGATCGAAAAGGGAGAAGAGCAGCGATGAGCAACGTGCGAGTCCTGGTCGGCACCCGCAAGGGGGCGTTCGTCTTCACGTCGGACGGCTCGCGGAAGAAATGGTCAGTCGAAGGACCACACTTCGCGGGGTGGGAGATCTACCACGTGAAGGGGTCGCCGGCCGATCCCAACCGGGTCTACGCCTCGCAGTCGAGCTCCTGGTTCGGCCAGGTCGTCCACCGCTCGGACGACGGGGGCAAGACGTGGGAGACGGTCAGCAACGACTTCACCTACGAGGGCGTCCCAGGGACGCATCAGTGGTACGACGGCACCCCCCATCCGTGGGAGTTCGCCCGCGTCTGGCACTTCGAGCCCTCACGCGAGGACCCTGACACCGTCTACGCGGGCGTCGAGGACGCCGCCCTCTTCCGCTCGACGGACGGTGGGGGATCGTGGCACGAGCTGGCGGGGCTCCGCGAGCACGGCAGCGGACCGCGCTGGCAACCCGGGGCGGGCGGGATGTGCCTGCACACCATCCTCCTCGACCCCGCTGACGCCGACCGGATGTTCGTGGCGATCTCCGCTGCGGGCGTCTTCCGGTCCGACGACGGCGGGAAGTCGTGGAGCCCGAAGAACAAGGGTCTGAGCTCGGAGTTCATGCCAGACCCGGAGGCCGACGTCGGACATTGCGTGCACCGCATCACCCAGCACGCCGACCGGCCGAACACGCTGTTCATGCAGAAGCACTGGGACGTCATGCGGAGCGACGACGCGGGCGACTCGTGGAGCGAGGTCAGCGGCAACCTGCCCACCGACTTCGGCTTCGCCATCTCCGTGGACTCGAACGAGCCGGACACGGTCTATGTCGTGCCGATCCAGAGTGACTCGGTGCACTACCCGCCGGAGGGCAAGCTCCGGGTCTACAGGACGAAGACCGGCGGTGGTGAGTGGGAGCCGCTCACGAACGGCCTTCCCCAGGAGCACTGCTACGTGGACATCCTGCGCGACGCGATGGACGTCGACAGCCTGGACTCCTGCGGCGTGTACTTCGGCACGACCGGTGGACAGGTGTATGCCTCGTCGGACGGCGGTGACCACTGGGCCGCCATCGCCGAGCACCTCCCGCCGGTTCTCTCCGTCGAGGTGCAGACGCTCGCATGAACCCGTGACGATGCGCCAGGTCCGCGCCGTGCGGGTCATCCTCCCGGCCCACCTGCGCACGCTCGCCGGCGGCGTCGCCAAAGAAGTCGAGCTGGACGTCGCGGCCGACGATGCCGGCGCGATCACCCAGCGCGCCGTCCTCGACGCGCTCGAGGCCCGCTATCCGGCGCTCGGTGGGACGGTTCGGGACCGCTCGACTGCCTGCCGTCGCCCCTTTGTGAGGTTCTTCGCGTGCAGCGAGGACCTGTCGCACGAGTCGCCCGACGCGCCGCTGCCCGAGGAAGTGGCCTCGGGCAAGGAGCCCTTCATCGTCCTCGGAGCGATCGCCGGGGGATGACATGAACCCGGTCGCGAGCCGTTGATGAAAGGTCTCGACGGCCGCGTCGCCCTCGTCACCGGTGCGTCTCGTGGGATCGGGGCTGCGACCGCCCACCGCCTCGACGTTGCCGGGGCAAGAGTCGTGCTGGTTGCCCGCGACGCCGGCACGCTCGAGTCGGTGGCGCAGGACCTCGTGCACGATCCGGTGGTCCTCGCCGGCGACCTCGCCGACCCAGCTGAGCCGTCACGCATCGCGCTCGGGGCACTCGACGCCGCAGGACGCGTGGACGTGCTCGTCAACAATGCGGCGATCGCCGCCCGGGTCCCGATCGGGGAGACCGATGCCCACGTCATCGACCGCATGTACGCCGTGAACGTCCGCGCGCCCATCCTGCTCGCAGCGGCGTTGGCACCGACGATGGCTCGGAACGGAGGCGGGGCGATCGTGAACCTGTCCTCGGTGTCCGGGCTCCGCGGCGCCCCCCATCGCGTCGCGTACGCCGCGACGAAAGGCGCGATCGACGCCGTCACCCGAGCGCTCGCGATGGAGCTCGGACCGCTCGGTATCCGGGTGAACTCCGTCGCGCCGGGCGTCGTCGACACCGCCATGTGGGCGAAGGCCAAGGCGGTCCCGGGCGTCGTGGAATCGGTCGAGGCGCTCACCCCACTCGGCCGGTGGGCGAACCCGGATGACGTCGCGGACGTGGTCGTCTTTCTCGCCTCCGAGGCGGCGCGCTTTGTCACCGGCGCGACGCTCACCGCCGACGGGGGCATGGCCCATTGCATCGACCTCTACGCCTGATCGGCTGTCGGGGCCACATCCGAGGTTGCGAATGTGCGACAGGGCAGGAACCTTGCAGTTCCTCGCTCGCGTGTTCCCTGACGTCTCGTTGCGACCCCGCCGTGTCCACCGATCGGGGACGCCTGGCGCGTCCCGTTGAGCGCCCATCGGCGCCTGCCCATCCGAGGATGCGGGGGGTCGGCGGTTACACTGCGGCCTAAGACGAGCCGAAGGAAGGGTGCTGCGTGCCGGCAACCGTGGTCGTCGGGACCCAGTGGGGCGACGAGGGCAAGGGCAAGCTCACCGACCTTTTGGCAAAGGAGATGCACGTGGTCGTCCGCTACCAGGGCGGTCACAACGCAGGTCACACGATCGTCGTCGAGGGCGAACGTTTCGCGCTCCAGCTGTGTCCGAGCGGCATCCTCTATCCGCACATCACGCCGGTCATCGGCAACGGGATGGTCGTCGAGCCGAGCGCCCTTCTCGACGAGCTCGACGCGCTGGAGCAGCGAGGCATCGACACGTCGCGCCTGGTCGTGAGCGGCAACGCCCACCTCATCATGCCGTACCACCTCGAGCTCGACCGCGTCACCGAGCGCTATCTCGGCAAGAACAGCCTCGGGACCACCAAGCGGGGCATCGGCCCGGCCTACGCCGACAAGGCCGCAAGAGTCGGCCTGCGGGTCCAGGACCTGCTCGACCCGAAGATCTTCCGGGAGAAGCTCGACGTGGCGCTGAAGGAGAAGAACGCGGTCCTCGCCAAGGTCTACAACCGCCTGCCGCTCACAGGGAGCGAGATCGCCGACCGCTACCTCGACGAATACGCGCCACGTATCGCACCCATGGTGGGCGACACGGTGGGCGTGGTCCACGCCGCGATCCGCGACGGCCTCAACGTGCTTCTCGAAGGAGCGCAGGCGACGTTCCTCGACCTCGACCACGGCACCTATCCGTTCGTCACGTCATCGAACCCCGTTGCGGGCGGCGCCTGCACCGGCGGCGGGCTCGGACCGCGCGCCATCGACCGGGTCATCGGTATCGCCAAGGCCTACGTCACGCGCGTCGGGGCCGGGCCGTTCCCGACGGAACTCCACGACGATCTCGGCGAGATGCTCGTCGAGCGTGGTCACGAGTTCGGGACCGTCACGGGCCGGCGGCGACGCACCGGGTGGTTCGACGCGGTGATGGCGCGCCAGGCCGTGCGGCTGAATTCGCTGACCGAGGTCGCGCTCACGAAGCTCGACGTGCTCGACACCTTCGAGACCCTCCGGGTCTGCATCGCGTACGAGGAGGGCGGCGAGCGGTACACGCTGCCGCCGTACCACCAGACGACGCTGCACCAGGTCTCCCCCGTGTACGAGGAGCTCCCCGGGTGGAAGACCGACCTCACCGGGTTCACCTCCGCGAGCGAGCTGCCTCCCGCGGCCCTCGACTACGTGGAGTTCTTGTCGGACCAGATCGGCGTCCCGGTGCGTCTCGTCGGCGTCGGACCGGGGAGGGAGCAGTTCGTGTCGTTTGCCGCGGCGTGAGCGCGTGAAGGTCTGCATCATCGGCTCGGGCGGTCGTGAACACGCGCTCGCCCTCGCCCTCGCCTGCACCTCGGAAGTGGTCGTGACGCCGGGGAACCATGGGATGCGCGCGGGACCGTGCGCGGGGGGCGACGGCTGCGGACACGGAACCGCTCCGATCGCTGTCACCTCGGCCCCTCCCGAGGAGGTGGACGCCGACCTCTTCGTCATCGGCCCGGAGGCCCCGCTCGTCGCAGGACTGGCCGACCGCCTGCGCGCGTCGGGTCGCCGTGTCGTCGGTCCCGGTGCCGACGGGGCACGGCTCGAAGGGTCCAAGGGCTTCATGAAGGAGGTCCTCGCCGCCGCCGGTGTGCCCACGGCCCGATACGGCGTGTTCTCGCGCTTCGACGACGCTCGCCGGTTCCTCCGCGCGCTCCCCGGGCCATGGGTCGTGAAGACCGACGGCCTGGCCGCCGGAAAGGGCGTGCTGGTGGCGGACACGCTCGCCGAGGCCGAGTCCGACGTCGAGGCGAAGCTCTCGGGTGCGTTCGGGGAGGCGGGACGCCGGGTCGTGATCGAAGAGGGTCTCGCGGGCCCCGAGTGCTCACTTCTGGTCCTGTGCGACGGCGCCGCGGTGGCGCCCCTCGTTCCGGCGCAGGACTTCAAGCGGGTCGGAGACGACGACACCGGCCCCAACACCGGCGGCATGGGTGCGTACGCACCGGTGCCGGCGCTCGGGTCCGACGCGGTCGACCGGCTCGTCGACCGGGGCGTCGAACCCCTCGTGCACGAGCTGCGCCGGCGCGGCATCGACTACCGGGGCGTGCTCTATGCGGGGCTCATGCTCACCGACGACGGGCCACGTGTCCTCGAGTACAACGTCCGGTTCGGCGACCCCGAGGCTCAGGTGGTGCTCCCGCTTCTCGCCGAGAACCGCGACCTCCCGCTCGACGACCTGCTCATGGCCGTCGCCGAGGGGCGCCTCTCCAAGGTCTTGCCCTCGGGCCGTGTGGCCTCCCCGCAGCGATCGGCCGTGTGTGTCGTGCTCTCAGCCGAGGGGTATCCGGGG
>Ga0209579_10001097_pt1 | contig 23111 bp, 25 predicted proteins | sample Coa_R1_2_FD_187152 | JGI IMG/M metagenome (GOLD analysis project Ga0209579, IMG submission 187152) | Surface soil microbial communities from Centralia Pennsylvania, which are recovering from an underground coalmine fire - Coalmine... | ecosystem: Environmental > Terrestrial > Soil >... | reverse complement strand
AGTCCCGGCTTCGCCGCGAGGCCCGGCACGGCCATGCTGGCGACGTGCCCGAGCGCGCGCGAGCCGGACGAGCGATCGACGCAGCTGCTCTCGATCGCGAGCGAACGCGGGCGGCAGGCGTCGTCCCGCGAACACGACCACGGGGTCGTGCGCGACCCCGACAACCGGCTCGCCCGCCCTACTCGCCGTAGGCGAGCGCCTCGAGCGTCTCGCGCACGATCATCTCGAGGTCGCCGCGCTCGCCCGGAAGCGCGTTCCGGAGCTCGCCCAGAAGCTCCGCGACGGCGGCTCGCTGTCCGGGTGCGAGCTCGTCCGTGCCGACCTCCTCGATCGACTTCCGCAGCTCGTCGTTACCGACCGTTCCCATCAGCCAGTGGGAGAGCAGCGTCACGATCTGATCGTCGGTGCGCTGGATGTCAGAGCTCGCGGACATAGGCTGTGAGCAACACGTCGTCTCCCACCGCACGCGCAGACAGGTGCCTGAGCGAGCGGGGAGATGCTAGCCGCGCAGCGAAGGCGGCGGGTCCCTCGCCCACGAGGACGGGAGCGACGAAGACGAGCAGCTTGTCGACGAGGTCCGCCTCGAGGAAGGACGCCGCGAGCGTCGGGCCGCCTTCGAGGAGGAGCGACTGGACGCCTTCCGATGCGAGCTCGCGCAGCTCGTCGCCAAGCCGTCCCGAGCGCAGCTCGAGCGGCGAGCCAGGCGGCAGCGGGCCGCTCCCGAACGCGAGTCGCCGCGGCTGTCCCCGTGGCGTCGCCACGTCGCGGGCGTCGAGCTGCGGGTCGTCGGCGCGCACCGTTCCCATGCCGACGGCAACGGCGTCCGCGGCGGCGCGCAGCTCGTGGACGAGCCGGCGCGACTCCTCCCCGGTCACCCAACGCCGGCCGGGAACGGCTACCCGCCCGTCCAGCGTCGTCGCCGCCTTGTACGTCACGAACGGCCGGCCCTTGGACACCCAAACCCGCCAGGCCTCGTTCTGCGCGCGGGCCTCGAACGAGTCGACGAGCTCGACGTCGACGCCGGCCTCGGCGAGGCGCTCGAGACCGCCGGCGGCCTCCGGGTTCGGGTCGCGCGAGCCGACGACGACCCGGATGACTCCATCGGCGACGATCCGCTCCGTGCACGGCGGCGTCGTGCCCCAGTGCGCACACGGCTCCATCGTCGCGTAGAGCGTCGCGCCGCGGGCGCGATCGCCGGCCTCGTCGAGAGCGACGACCTCACCGTGCCGGCCGCCGGCCTCGGTCACGCCCTCGCCGACGATCTCACCGTCCCGCGCGACGACCGCGCCGACCGTCGGCTTCGGATAGGCGCGACCATCGGCCGCCGCCGCCAGCTCGAGTGCGCGCGCGAGACTCAAACGACGGCGATGCTAGACACGGAGCCGCGCGATGAAGAAACCGGACGTCCCGTGCCGGTGCGGCGTCGTGAGCAGGAACTCCGGGCGTCTCGGATGCGCGAACTGCGGCCACGAAGCGCCGAGCGACTCGACTTCGAGCCCGAGCGCGTCGACGACGGCTTCGTTCTCGTCGGCGTTGATCGTGCACACGGAATAGACGAGCGTGCCGCCCGGCCGCGTTCGCTCTGCCGCCGCGTGCAGGAGCTCGAGCTGGAGCTCGGGCAGAGGCCGAGCGCGCCAGCGCAGGTCTGGCCGGCGGCCGAGGACGCCGAGGCCAGAGCACGGCGCGTCGACGAGCGCGCGATCGAAGTCGCGGTCGTGCAGCTCGCGGACGTCGGCGTTGACGACATGCACATTGTCCGCGCCGAGCCGGCGGACGTTCTCCTCGAGCTCGCGCGCGCGGCCTGCGTTCACCTCGACGCCCGTGACCGCGCCGCGGAGCATCGTCGCTTTCCCGCCGGGCGCGGCGCATGCGTCGAGCACACGCTCACCCGCCTCGGCGCCGACCGCGAGCGCCGCGAGCTGCGAGCCGCGACTCTGCGGCCAGATCCGCCCGGCGGCGAGAAGCTCCGGATCGATCCGCTCGACGCGATAGGCGCCGGGGACGTCGGTCGGCTCGCCGACGTGCTCGCCCGAGCGCACGACCAGCTCGCCCGGCTCGTTCTGCGCCCGCGCGAGCTCGAGCGCCTCGGCGACGCCCCAGTCCCGCTCCCAGACGGCGACAATCCAGTCGGGATACGACTGCTTGAGCGCACCCTCGGGCAGTGCGTCGACGAGCGCGCGGAACCGTTCGGCGAGGCGGCGCACGACGGCGTTCGTGTAGGCCGTCGCGCGCTCGAGCCCGGCGGCGCGGACGAGCTCGACCGCGTCGTCGGCCACGGCGTGCGCGGGCGCGTCGCTCCAGCCGAGCTGGTAGCCGCTGATCCTGAGCGCCGCCAGCACTGCCGGGTCGAGCTTGCGGACTGGGCGGCGACCGAGCTCGCCGATGCCGTGGTCGATCGTGCGGACGCGCTGAACGGTGCCGTACGCGATCCGCTGCGCGAGCGCACGGTCGCGCGCGTCGAGGCCTCCGGCCGCGGCGGCAAAGGCGCGGTCGGCGTACGCATCGTCTTCGAACACGCGCCGCACGACCTGGAAGGCGACGCGACGCGCCGGCGCGATCACCGCAGGCCGCGGACGAACTCGTCGTGGCTCATCCGCCGCTTCCCCTCCGGCTGCACCTCGTCGGGGACGAAGACCCCGTCCTCGAGATGGGCCCGCCAGACCGTCACCCGGCGACCGTGTAACGTCGTCCACGCGCCGATGTGCGGCGACAGGGCGCGCACCCGGCGCCATGCGTCGACCGGTCGCGCCAGGTCGAGCTCGCGGTCTGCAGGGCCGATCTTCTCGGCATAGGTCGCCCCGGCCTCGGGCTGCTCGACGAACTCGGGCGCCGGCAGCACCTCCCCGAGGAGGCGGGCCGCGACCTCGGCCCCGCGTGCGAACACCGCGCCGGCGTCGTCCTCGGGCCGAATCGGGAACGCCGCCTGCGCCGCGATCGGGCCGGCGTCGAGCGCCTCGACGGTGCGGTGGATCGTGACGCCTGTCGCCTCGTCGCCGGCGAGGATGGCGCGCTCGACCGGGGCCGCGCCGCGCCAGCGCGGGAGGAGCGACGGGTGGACGTTGAGCCAGAGCGTCTGCTCGAGCAACGCCGGCGGGATGTAGAGCCCGTAGGCGCAGACGACCACCGCGTCGACCGGCTCGTCCGGCAGTTGCGGCCGTTCCGGCTGCCACACGGGGATCCCGAGCCGCTGCGCCACCTCCTTCGCGGGCGGCGGCGCGAGGTGGCGTCCACGTCCGCGCGGCGCGTCGGGCCGCGTCAGCAGGTAGACGATCTCCTGGTCGGCGGCGAGCCGCTCGAGCACGTCCGCGCCGAGCGGAGCCGTCGCGGCGACGGCGATCCTCACTACCCGAGGACCGGCTGCGGTCGCAGCACGCCGAGCGCGCGCTTGCGGTGCTCCTCGTCGGTGCGGTCGATGATCAGCACGCCGTCGAGGTGGTCGGCCTCGTGCTGCGCGACGCGTGCCCCCATTCCCTCGAGCTCGTAGCGCACGTCGTTGCCGTTCGGGTCGCGGCCCTCGAGCGTCACCCGCACCGCGCGCTCGACCGGGACGCGCACGTTCTGGAGCGACAGGCAGCCCTCTTCTTCAACCGTGGTTTCGGTCGAGCGCTCGACGAAACGCGGATTGACGACGGCGCGCGGGCCGTCGTCGTCCGGCTCGAAGACGAACACGCGCCGCAGCACGCCGACCTGCGTCGCCGCGAGGCCGATCCCCTGTGCCTCGTGCATGAGCCGCTCCATCCGCTCGACGAGGCGGCGGAGGTCGTCGTCGAAGTCCTCGTCGGCGAGCTCGTTCGCCGCGAGGCGAAGCGCGACGTCGGGGTACTGGCGGATCTGCGCGAGCGCATGGCGGCGGATCGCCTCGGCCTGCGCCTCGCGGACTTGCTCGGCGTCGTGCTCGTGCTGATCGTCGTGCTCGTGCTCGTGGTCGTGATCGTGTGCCAAGGGTGGCCAGTCTACGAGCGGTCGCTCGCCTTCTGAACGTCGGAGGTTCGCGGCATCGACGGACGGGCGAAGCCGCGCCCCCCGGGGGCGGCACCGACTCGGGGCGCCTCGGCGGGGAACCGCTCGAGCACCCACGCCGCGCCGAGCGGCTCGCGCCGATACGGCTTGCCGCCGACCTTGACGAAGTCCCGCGACCTCGGGTCCATCGCGAGCCGCGCCTCGATCGGATACCAACGATTGTGCTTGTCGATCAGGTCGTTGATCTCGCCGAAGTCCCAGGCCTCGGCCGTGCGCCGCCACGCGTCGGCGTCGCGACGCTCGGCGTACGCCTCGGCGAGGTGCTCGACTTGCTCGGAGATCTCCTCCTCGATCCGACGCAGCCGCTGCATGTACGGCAGCGGGCCGCCGAGCGAGGCGACGTAGCTGTCGGGCTCGGGCCGGAAGTTGCGCAGCCGGCGCCGTAGCGGCCGCCCGGTCAGAGGGTTGAGATCGCGGTCGCGCTCGACGAGCTCGCGCTCGCGCTTCGACGGCGGGGTGACGTCGCGGATGCCCCACTCGCCGAGGATCTCCTCTGCGTGCGTGCGCTTCATGCGCACAGTGTGCCCTCACGTCTGCGGGTCGACGTCCACCACCGCGCTCAGGCCGGCGCGGCGCATCGCGGGCGCCGCCGCGGCGAGCAGACGAGCCATCCTGGCCGCGGCGGCGCGCGGCCGGTCGGTCTTCGCGACGAGTCGCGCGCGGTGCCGGCCGCGCAGCCGCAGGAGCGGCGCCGGGCCGAGGATCTCGAGGCCGGCGAGGCCGGCGCGGAGCTCCTCGAGCGCACGCTGCGTCGGCGCCGGCTCGGGACCGGTGACGACGACCGAGACGACGTGGCTGTACGGCGGGTAGCCGAGCAGGCGCCGGCGCTCGAGCTCCTCGTCGAGGAAGCGCACGACGTCGTGGCGCGCCGCGCAGACGATCGGCCGCGCGTCGGGCTGGAACGTCTGGACGAGCACTCGGCCCGGTGCGTCGCGGCCGCTTCGGCCCGCGAGCTGGGTGATCAGCTGGAAGGTGCGTTCCTCGGCCCGGAAGTCCGGCAGCGCGAGGCCGGTGTCGGCGTCGACGACCGCGGCGAGCTCGACGCCGGCGAAGTGATGCCCTTTCGCGACCATCTGGGTACCGAGGAGGACGGCGCGCTCGGCGGCGGCGAAGCGGCCGAGCGCCGCCGCGAGCTCCGCCGGCTTCGCGGCGGTGTCGGCGTCGAGGCGGACGAGCTCGAGCTCGGGCACGGCGCGCGCGAGCTCCCGTTCGAGCCGCTGCGTTCCCGCGCCGAGCCGCGCGAGCTCCGCGGATGCGCACGACGGACACGTCGACGGCGCCGCCTCGACATGAGCGCAGTGGTGACAGCGCAGCGTCGCGTCGCCGTGGAGGACGAGCGCAACGTCGCAGTTCGGGCAGCGCAGGGTCGACCCGCACGCGCGGCAGTGGAGTGCCGGCGCGATGCCGCGCCGGTTGAGAAGGAGGATCGCCTTGCCGCCGCCGTCGGCGAGGCGGCGCAGCTCGGCGAGGAGCGGCGCCGACAGCGGATACCCGGCTTCGCGGCGGAGGTCGACGACGGTGACCGGCGGCAGACGGCCGCCGACCCGGCCGCCGAGCTCGAGCCGGTCGAGCGTCGCCCAGCTCTCCGGGCGCGGCGTCGCGGAGCCGAATACGGCGACCGCGCCCTCGAGCGCCGCGCGTTTGACCGCGACCGTCCGCGCGTCGTAGCGCGGATCGGACTCCTGCTTGTACGAGGGGTCGTGCTCCTCGTCGACGACGATCAAGCCGAGATCGCTCACGGGTGCAAAGATCGCCGAGCGCGCGCCGACCACGATTCGGGCCTCGCCCCGCGCGATCCGCTGGCGCTCGTCGCGGCGCTCGGCGTCGGTCAGCCCCGAGTGCAGGACGGCCACCCGCTCGCCGAACCGCGCGGTGACGCGCCCGACCGCCTGCGGCGTCAGCGCGATCTCCGGTACGAGCATGATCGCGCCGCGGCCGCGCGCGAGCATCGCCGCGCTGGCCTGGAGGTAGACCTCGGTCTTGCCTGATCCGGTCGCGCCGAAGAGGAGGTACGGGCCGCCGCCGGCGACGATGCTCGCGGTGGCGGCTCGCTGCTCGGGCGTCAGCGCGACGGGTTCCGCCTCGCCCGGGAGCGACAGCCGCTCGGCCGGAGGAGGCTGAACCTTGCGCCGCCGCCGCTCGGGCGGCGCGACGAGCGCGAGCGCGCGCGCCGGTGTGGAGCCGTAGTAGTCGGCAAGCCAGAGCGCGAGCTCGACGAGCGGCCGCGGCAGCTGGCCGACGACGCGGTCGATCGGCACCGTGTCGATCCCCGGCGGCGCGGCAGGCTCGAGCCCGACGACGACGCCGCGCGTGCGGCTCCGGCCGAACGGCACGTCGACGATCGCGCCGACGTCGACCTCGTCTTCCACCTGGTACGTGAACGGACGGGCGACCGCCCGGGCCGTTACGAGCGGGTAGACCGACGCGTACGCCACGCGGGCCAGGGTAGAGACGCCGTCAGTCGTGCCCGGTCGCGGGCTGGCTGCGCAGACGCCGCCAGGACAGCGTGCGCGCCATCAGCAGGATCGCCGCGGCGCCGAGGACGAGGTTGAAGATCGTCAGCGCGATGTTCAGGCCGACGCTGAAGGCGAGCAGCGCCGTCTTCGAGATGCCGGTGTTGCGGAATACGAACACGATCAGCCCTTGTTTCGTACCGGCCCCGCCCGGCGTCGCCGGGAAGAGCGTCGCGAGCGAGTCGACCACCATCGCGAGCAGGGCGTTGTGGACGCTCGCCGGCACGCCGAACGCGCGCAGGAACTCGTACACGGAGAGGAACCGGAAGACCCACGAGAGCGCCTGCGGGAGCACGACGCCGAAGAGGAGCAGCCGACGGTTGCCGAAGACGGCGAAGCCGCGCTTGAACCGCCTTTGGAGCTCACCGCCGTGCTCTGCGAAGAGGGCGAGGCCGATGATCGTCGCGGCGAACAGGACGAGGAGGCCGATCGCGGTCGCCTGCTCGTGGCGGAGGAAGAACTTCCAGTCGACGGTCGGCAGGCGCGAGTAGACCTGGTGGGTCGGCAGGACGCCGATCGAGAGCGCCCAGCCGAGCAGCGCGGCGGCGACGAAGAAGTCGAACACCGTCTCGGCGATCAGCGTCGGCGCCAGGGTCGCGTAGCTCGAGTCGCTCAGGCGTTGCCGGATCAGGTACAGCTTGACAACGTCGCCGCCGCGGGCGGGCGCGACGGAGTTCACGCCGACGCCGGCGACGTAGGCCCCGAAGACGCTGCGCAGGCGCAGGCGCGCGCCAGGGTGAGCGGCACGCAGGATCGTCCGCCACGCAATTGCGCGCAGCACCAGGCGAACGAGGTGGAAGCCGAGCGCGAGCACGAGCAGGCTCCAGTGCACTGCCGCCAGGTGCTCGCCGAAGACGCGCACGGCGTGCAGGAACGCGCCCATCGCCTAGACGCCGTTCGCCGGCGCCGTCCTCGGGACGTGCGGGCCTTGCCCGCGCGTCCGCCGGCGCCGCCTGCCTCGAGCGGTTGCCTGCGCCACTATCGCTCTAGGGTAGGTCGTCTATGCGCCGGCGGCGGTGAGGACGAAGTCGGTCGCGAAGCCGAGGACGATCCCGACCAGGATCATCCACGTCACGAGCACCGGCAGCGCGTAGCGGCGGCAGACGGCGGCGAGCTCGATCACGACGTAGAGGATCGACCCGGCTGCGAGCGCGAAGAAGAAGACCTGGAGGGCCGCGCTGACCCAGGAGTGGCCGATCACCGTGCCGAGAAACGTCGGGCCGCCGCCGATGAGCGCGAGCAGGCCCAGGTAACGCCAGCTCGGGACTTCGGCGTCGTGCGCCAGCGGGCCGACGACGGCGAAGCCCTCGGTCGCGTTGTGGAGGCCGAAGCCGATGATCAGGACGAGCGCGAGCGAGACCTTGCCGGCCGCGGCGGACTGGCCGATCGCAAGCCCCTCGCCGAAGTTGTGGATCCCGATCCCCGTCGCGATCAGGAGCGCGAGGCGGTGCGCCGGGGAGAGCGCGTGCAGGCCGCGCGCCCGGAACTCGTCGACGGCGGCCGCGCCGGGGCCGACGACCGGCGACGGGCGCCTCGTCTTCACCCAGTGGTCGTAGTAGACGAGCCCCATCAGCCCGAGCGTGAAGCCGACGGCGAGCAGTCCGGCGCGGCCGGCGAACGTGCCCCAGTGCCGGGCATCGAGCGCCCTCGTGACCGGATCGACCCCGTTCGTGAGCACGTCCCAGAGCAGGAAGACGAGGATCCCGGTCGCGACCGCGGTGATCGCCGCGCGCGGCTCGACCCGCTGCTGCCGGACGCGAGCCATCGGCAGCCCGAGGAGGATCGTCGAGCCGGCGACTGCCCCGAGGGCGAAGGTCTGCCCGGTACCCATGTGTAAGGGCCACCTTACAGGAGGCCGTCGATACGATGGCCGGCGCGATGGCGGGCCATTCCGTCGACGAGTACCTGGAGACGATCTACTTCCTCGCCTTCCCGATTGGCGAGTACCGGCCGCAGACGACCGGCACACCGACGCTCTCCGCGCGCGTCGCCGAGATGCTCGGCGTCTCCCGCGCGTCGGCGGGCGAAATGCTGAAGCGACTCGAGGCAGAGGGCCTCGTCGAGCGCGGCGTGCACAAGGAGGCGATCCTGACCGCGAAGGGCCGCAAGCGCGCCGAGCGCGCCGTGCGCAAGCACCGCATCATCGAGCGGCTGCTGACCGACTTCATGGGCTACACGGCGGCCGAGGCGCACGTCCACGCCGACGAGCTCGGCGACACCTTCAGCGACGACATGGTCGAGCGGATCGCCGCACGGCTCGGGAACCCCGAGCGCTGCCCGCACGGCTGGCCGGTCGACACCGACTTCGAGCAGGCGGAGAACGCCGAGCTCGAGCCGCTGTCGGCCCTCGAGCCAGGACGGCAGGCGACGATCGTCCGGCTCGCCGAGCACGACGGCGAGCTCCTGCACTGGTTCTACGACGAAGGGCTCGTGCCGGGCGCGCGGATCGAGCTCGCCGCCGTCGAGCCCGCGGCCGGCCAGTTCCGCGTCCGCCTGAACGGCGACGAGAAGGCGATCGGCGAAAAGGCGGCGGCGGGTCTCTACGTGAGACCGAGCTAGGCGACAGCCTGCGCGCCCAGTCCGGCTGCGACCCGGAGCGCGTCCGCCTTGTCGGTGCGCTCCCAGGTGAAGTCGTGGTCGTCGCGGCCGAAGTGGCCGTAGGCGGCGGTCTTGCTGTAGATCGGGCGGCGCAGGTCGAGGTCGCGGATGATCGCCGCCGGCCGCAGGTCGAAGTGCTCCCGGATCAGCGCCTCGATCCGCGGCACGGCAACCCGCTCGGTGCCGAAGCAGTCGACGAGAACGGAAAACGGATGCGCGACACCGATCGCGTACGCGACCTGGAGCTGGCAGCGGTCGGCCAGCCCCGCGGCGACGACGTTCTTCGCGACGTAGCGCGCCGCGTAGGCTGCAGAGCGGTCGACCTTGGTCGGGTCCTTGCCCGAGAACGCGCCGCCGCCATGCGGCGCGGCGCCGCCGTAGGTGTCGACGATGATCTTGCGCCCGGTGAGACCCGTGTCGCCCATCGGGCCGCCGACCACGAACTTGCCGGTCGGATTGACGTAGACGAAGTCCTTGTCAGCGAGGCGCGACGGATCGTAGAGGCCGTCGGGGAGGATCGGCCTCAGCACGTGGTCGACGATGTCGGGCTTGAGCAACGTCTCGCAGTCGAGGCCCTCGCGATGCTGCGCGGAGACGAGCACCCGCTCGATCTCGACCGGTCGTTGCCGGCCGTGCTCGTCGACCTCGTAGCGCACCGAGACCTGCACCTTCCCGTCCGGCCGCAGGTACGGCAGGATGTCCGCCTTGCGCACCTCGGAGAGCCGGTGCGCGAGCTTGTGCGCGAGCATGATCGGTAGCGGCATCAGCTCGGGCGTCTCGTTCGACGCGTAGCCGAACATCATCCCCTGGTCGCCGGCGCCGATCCGGTCGAGCGGATCGTCGTCGTCGGGGTCGTGCTGGATCTCGAACGCCGCGTCGACGCCCTGCGCGATGTCGGGCGACTGCTCGTCGAGCGCGACGATCACCCCGCAGGTCTCGGCGTCGAAGCCGAACTTCGCGCGCGTGTAGCCGATTCTCGAGACGCGCTCGCGTACGAGCCGCGGGATGTCCACCCACGTCTTCGTCGTGATCTCGCCCGCGACGACGACGAGGCCGGTCGTGATCAGCGTCTCGCAGGCGACGCGTCCCGCGGGGTCGTCCGCGAGGACGGCGTCGAGGACGCTGTCGGAGACTTGGTCTGCGACCTTGTCCGGATGTCCCTCGGTGACCGACTCCGAGGTGAAGGAGAAGCTCTTCGTGCCCACGCGGAAACCCTAGCGTCACTCGTCCGTGGGTCGTCTGCCCATCAGGTCGGCGGCGAGCTCGTGCAGCGGCCGGCCGGCGAGGACGGCGCAGACCCCCTCGGTGATCGGCATCTCGATCCCGAGCCTGTGCGAGAGCTCGCGCAGCACCGGCGCCGTCGTCAGCCCTTCGACCACCTGTCCGATCTCCGCCAGAGCGTCGTCCTGCGAGAAGCCGCGTGCGATCAGCTCCCCCGCACGCCGGTTGCGGCCACTCGGATGCCAGCAGGTGACGACGAGGTCACCCATGCCGGCGAGGCCGAAGAACGTTTCCGGCTCGGCGCCGACCGCCTCGCCGAGGCGGGCCATCTCGACGAGCCCGCGCGTGACGAGCGCGGCTTTCGCGTTGTCGCCGAGGCCGAGCCCGTCGACCGCGCCGGCCGCGAGCGCGATCACGTTCTTCGCCGCGCCGCACAGCTCGACGCCGATCAGGTCGGTGTTCACGTAAACGCGGAAGACGAGCGAGTTGATCGTCTCCTGCAACGACCGTGCGAGCTCCGCGTCCTCGCTCGCGACGACGGTCGCGCCGGGCAGGCCGGCGGTGACCTCCTCGGCCATGTTCGGCCCGGAGAGCACCGCGACCGGCCGGCCGTGCACGAGCGTCGAGAGGCGCTCGCCGGTCTCCGGGTCGAGCCCCTTCGTGAGGCTCAGCACCGGCGCGTCGCCGGGGAGCTCGGCGACGACCGAGCGGAAGACGCGGCTCGGAACCGCGACCACGAGGAGATCCGCAGCCGCCACGGGGGCGTCGGCGAAGGTCGTGGCACTGATCCCGTTGAGGTCGACCGTGCTCGAGTAGCGCGGGTTTCGCCCGGTGGCGTCGATCATCCGCGCATCGTCCGCGGTCCGGGTCGCGAGCGTCACGTCGACGCCGCGGTCGGCGAGGAGGCGCGCGAAGCCGGTGCCCCAGGTGCCGCTCCCGAGCACGACGGCGCTGTTCACGAACGCGCCCGGAAGTCGATCGAGAGCGGCACGCCGGCGAGGTCGAACCGCTCGCGCAGCTCGTTCTCGACCCAGTAGCCGTAGTCACGCGTAACGAGGCCCGGGTCGTTGACGGTGAACCGAAAGCGAGGCGGGCGCGACTCCACCTGCGCGCCGTAGAGGAGGTTGAGGCGCTTCCGGCCGCGCGTCGGCGGCTGGCGCGCCTCGCGCAACTCGGCGAGGAAGCGGTTCAGCGCGGAGGTCGGGATGCGGCCTGCGTGCTTCTCGTACAGCTCGGCGACGCGGTCGAGCAGGCGCGCGACGCCGCGGCCCGTCTTCGCCGAGACAGTGATGAACGGCGGCCGCTGCCGGAGCTTGCGGAGCAGCTCGAGGCGAACGTCTTCGATCGTCACCAGCGAAACGTCCCATTTCGAGAGGACGACGAGCGTCGAGCACTGCGCCCGGCGCGCCACATCGGCCGCGGCGAGGTCGCCGTCGACGATCCCCTCGCTCGAGTCGACGAGGACGAGCGCGACGTCCGCCCGTTCGGCCGCCTCGAGCGCGCGCAGCTCCGAGTAGTAGTCGATGCCCTGGCGCTGCCGGCGCTTCCGGCGCAGGCCCGCGGTGTCGATCAGCTGAAACGTCCGGCCGTCGTGCTCGAGCACGGTGTCGATCGCGTCGCGAGTGGTGCCCGGCACGTCGGACACGATCGTCCGCTCGACGCCGAGCAGCGCGTTGAAGAGCGACGACTTGCCGACGTTCGGACGCCCCAGGATGGCGACGCGGATCGCCTCCTCGACGTGCGGCCGCCCGGAGCCGACGTCCGCCAGCCACGCGACGATCTTGTCGAGCAGGTCGCCCGTGCCGACGCCGTGCAGCGCCGAGAGCGGGAACGGTTCGCCGAGCCCGAGGCGATGAAACTCGAGCGCGAGGGCGTCCTGCGCCGGATCGTCGATCTTGTTCGCGACGAGCTGCACCGGCTTGCGAGCGACGCGGAGGATCTCGGCCAGCTCCTCGTCGCCGGGAGTGACGCCGGCGCGCGCGTCGACGACGAACAAGACGAGGTCGGCCTCGGCGATCGCGGCGCGTGCCTGCACGGCGATCGACCGGATCAGGTCGTCACGGCTGGCGACGTCGACGCCCCCGGTGTCGACGAGCAGGAAGCGGCGTCCGCTCCACTCGCAGACGAGGTCCTTGCGGTCTCGCGTCGTCCCGTGCGTCTCGTGCACGACGGCCGCCCGCGACGCGGTCAGACGGTTGACGAGCGTCGACTTGCCGACGTTGGGGAAGCCGACGATCGCCACCGTGCCGAGCAGCGCGTCACGGTCGCTCACAGAGGCGGGATCTCGCCGCGAGGCCGTCCGCGTGCGTGCACGTCGGCGAGCCAGTCGTAGAGCGCGCGGATCCGTCGCTCGATCTCAGCGGTCGCCTGCTTGTAGCCGCGCCCGTTCTTCGGTAGCTCGTCGAAGCGCACGGGCTTGCCGACCGCGACCGAGCACGGCGCGACGTTCCAGGGCCGCCAGCGCTCCGTGTTGTAGACGGCGATCGGCAGCACCGGCACATCCTCCTGCAGCGCCACCATCGCTGCCCCGGGCTGCGCCTTCCCGGGCACGCCCGAGCGCTGGCGTGTGCCCTCGACGAAGAGGCCGACCGCCCGGCCGTCGCGGGCTGCCTTGCGCATCAGGCGAACCGCGTCGCGATCGGACTCGCCGCGCCTGACCGAGATGATCCCGTGCCAGCCGAGGTACGGCCCGAAGAGCGGAACGCGTCCGAGCTCGACCTTCGCGACGTAGTTGATGTTGCGCGGCGAGAGCGCGCCGACGAGCGGGATGTCGACCCACGCGAGGTGCGTGCTCGCGAGCACGCAGCCCCCGTCCGCCGGGATCCGGTCGAGCCCGTAGCCGCGCCCCCGCGTAAGCGCGATCGTGACCGGCCCGAGCCAGAGCCGCGAGGTCCGCCAGGCGACGTCGCCGTAGCTCAAGCGAGCGCGCGGGCGCGGACGAGCGCCTCGATCTGCGTCACCACGTCGTCGACCCCGAGCCGCGTGGTGTCGATCCGCTTCGCATCCGGCGCGGGTTGCATCCGCGCCCGGTCCTGCTGGTCGCGGAGCTTCAGGTCGGTCGCAAGCGCGTCGGGGCCGATGTCGGGACGCTCTGCCTGCCGCCGCCGTGCGCGAATCGCGGCGTCCGCCTCGAGGTAGACCTTCACCTCCGCGTCGGGCGCGACGACGGTGCCGATGTCGCGGCCTTCGATCACGACGTCGCCGTGTGCGGCGAGCTCGCGTTGGCGCTCGCGCATCACCTCGCGCACCTGCGGGTGCCGCGCGACGACCGAGACGAGCCGGTCGACGCGCGCCTGCCGGATCGCGGCGGTGACGTCCGTGCCGTCGATGAAGACGCGGTCGGAGTCGTCGAACGTCACGGGCTGCTCGCGCGCCAGCCCTCCGAGCGCTCCGCCCTCGGCGAGCGGGAGGCCGCGCTTCAGCGCGAGCCAGGTGAGCGCACGGTACATCGCCCCGGTGTCGAGGTAGCGAAAGCCGAGCCGCGTCGCGAGCGTGCGCGCGACGGTGCTCTTGCCTGCACCGGCCGGGCCGTCGATCGCGACGATCACCGGTGGCTCACCGAGTCGAGGAGGTCGTAGAAACCGGGGAAGCTTATAGACGCGCATTCGGCTCCCTCGATTCGCACGCCCTCGCGCGAGACCAAGCCCGCGACGGCGGCCAGCATCGCGACGCGGTGGTCGCCGGCGCTCAGGATCGTGCCGCCGCGCGGGCGGGACGGGGTCCCGCGCACCGAGAAGCCGTCGGCCGTTGCGCTGATCCGGACGCCGATCGCGCGGAGCGCGTCGGTCACCGTCTCGATCCGGTCCGACTCCTTGCCACGCAGCTCCTCTGCCCCCGTCACCTCGGTCGTCCCACGCGCGAACGCGCCGAGCAGGGCCACGAGCGGTAGCTCGTCCACGAGCCGGGGCACCTCCGGCGCCTCGACCCGCGTCGCGACGAGCGGCTGCGCCGACACCTCGACGTCGCCGAGGAGCTCGCCGGCGACGCGGCGCTTGTTCAGCACCCCGACCCGCGCGCCCATCCGCTCGAGGACGTCCAGGATCCCGGTGCGGCGCGGGTTCAGCCCGACGTCGTGCACGGTCAGCGTCGAGCCGGGGAGCAGCGCAGCGGCGACGAGAAACGGTGCCGCCGAGGAGATGTCGCCGGGCACGACGACGTCGGGCAGGCGCAGGCGCTCGGCCGGCTCGACGCTCACCGACCCAGGGCGCCGGACGACGCGAGCGCCCGCCGCCTCGAGCATCAACTCGGTGTGGTCACGCGTCGGCACGGGCTCGACGACGGTCGTCGTCCCGTGCGCGCCGAGGCCGGCGAGGAGCACGGCCGACTTGACTTGCGCGCTCGCGACCGGCAGCTCGTACTCGATTGCCTCGAGCTCGCGGCCCTCGACGACGAGCGGCAGGTGGCCGTCGCTCGTCTCGAGGTGGGCGCCCATGCGCGCGAGCGGCTCGACGACGCGGGTCATCGGCCGCCTGCTGAGCGACTCGTCGCCTGCGAGCTCGAAGCGGCCCTGCTGGAACGCGAGCATCCCGGTGAGCAGGCGAGCGAGCGTGCCGGCATTGCCGCAGTCGACCTGCGCCGGGCGGAGGCCGCGCAGGCCGGCCCCGTGCACGGTGACCGTGTCGACGTCCTCGTCCTCGACGGCCGCGCCGAGCGCCCGCACGGCGGCGAGCGTCGACTCGGTGTCGCCCGAGCGACCGAAGCGGGTGATTCTGGTGCTCCCGTCGCCGAGCGCCCCGATCAGCGCCGCCCGGTGCGAGATCGACTTGTCGCCGGGAACGCCGATGTGCCCCTCGACCCGAGCCGCGGGCTCGACGATCACGACCCGACCGCCGCGCGACCCGAGCCATTCCCGGAGCACCGGGGGAACATGCCGACAGCCCGAAAAAAGACGTGTCCCTCACCGACATGACCGCAGTCGCGCCCCAGGGGACTCCCGTCTCCCTTCTCGAACCGTACCCGAGCGCGCGCCACGGCTCTGTGCCGGATATGTGCCGGTTCGTCCACAGACTCGGTCGGGGTCAGGCCTCGTCGAGGACGGCGGAGACGACGACGCCGTAGCCGCGCGCGCGGAGCAGGTCGGCGCCGCGGGAGGCCGCCGCCAGGCCGGCGACGAGCAACGTGAGCGTACCGCCGAGCTCCGGCGAGACGTGCTGCATGTCGAAGTCCTCGATGTTGATCCGCTCGGCGCCGAGCGCCTGCGTCACCTCGGCGAACGCGCCCGGCCGGTCGGGGATGTGGACACGCAGTTGGTGCAGGTCGCGCGCGTCGGGGTACGCGCGCTCGAGCATGCGGCGCCGGTTGTTCGCGGCCTCGCCGACCCAGCCCGCGATGAACTCGTCGTCGTCGCGCGCGAGCGCGGCTTCGACCTCCTCGATCCGCCGGCGGTGCTCCGCGAGCGCCTCGCGCACCGCCGTCGCGTTGTCGCGAAAGATGTCGACCCAGATGCGGGGGTTCGCACCCGCGATGCGGGTCATGTCGCGCAGCGAGCCGCCGGCGCTCGCAAGCGGTTCGTGCCCCTCGACGCGCGCGGCGCCGGCCTGGTTGACGACGACGTTCGCGAGCACGTGCGGCAGGTGGCTCGTGAGCGCGACGAGCCGGTCATGCGCGGCGGCGTCGATCGCAGCAGGCACGGCCCCGAGCTCGGAGACGAAGCCGTGGACGAGCCGGTAGCGCGCCGGGTCTGTCTCGGCGGTCGGCGTCAGGAACCACGTCGCGCCGTCGAAGAGCGCGGCGGCCGCGTGCTCCGGCCCGTGCGCCTCCAGGCCGCAGATGGGGTGTCCGCCAACGAAGCGCGGTGAACGCGCCGCCGCGACGACACTCGCCTTGGTCGAGCCGACGTCGGTCACGGTCGTCGCCTCGGCCGAGGCCGTCAGGACGGCAGCGACCTCACGTGGGAGCGCGGCGATCGGCGCCGCGACGACCGCGAGGTCGGCGTCGCGGAGCGCGTCCTCGACCGAGCGCGCGGACTCGTCGAGCGCGCCACGTTCGACCGCGACCGCGAGTGCGTCGGCGTTCGGATCCCAGCCGGTGACGCGCGCGCCTGCGTGCTTCGCGGCAAGCCCCACCGAGGCACCGATCAGCCCGGTGCCGACGATCGCCAGCCGGGAGACCACTAGCGCCGCATGAGCTCGGCCAGCCGGAAGGCGAGGTCGAGCGACTGGCGCGCGTTCAGGCGCGGGTCGCAGAGCGTCTCGTAGCGCCGGTCGAGGTGCTCCTCGGCGACGTGCTCGGAGCCGCCCAGGCACTCGGTGACGTCTTCGCCCGTGTATTCGAGGTGCACACCGCCCGGCCACACGCCCTCGGCGCGGCACGCACCGAAGAACGCCTCGAGCTCGGCCATGATCGCATCGAAGTGTCGCGTCTTGCGGCCGCCGGACACGAACACGTTCGCGTGCATCGGGTCGCAGGCCCAGACGACGGGGTGCTTCGACTCGCGCATCGCGCGGAGGAGCTGCGGCAGCAGATCGCCCGCCTGCTCCGCGCCGAGCCGCGCGATCAGCGTCAGCCGGCCCGGGATCCGATCCGGGTTCAGCCGACTACAGAGCTCGACGAGCTCGTCGCCTGTCGCACTCGGCCCGACCTTGAGGCCGAGCGGGTTGTGCACGCCGGAGAAGAACTCGACGTGCGCACCGCCGAGGTCACGCGTACGGTCGCCGATCCAGAGCATGTGCGCGGAGCAGTCGTACCAGTCGCCCGTGAGCGAGTCGCGGCGCGTCAGCGCTTCCTCGTAGTCGAGCAGCAGGCCCTCGTGACTCGTCCACACGTCGACCTGGTGCAGCTGCGGCGTCGCCGCGAGGTCGATGCCGCAAGCGGCCATGAACGCGAGGGCGCGCTCGATCTCCGACGCGAGCTGTTCGTAGCGCTGGCCCTGCGGCGAGGTCGCGACGAAGTCTTGGTTCCACGCGTGCACCTGCGTCAGGTCGGCAAAGCCTCCCTTCGTGAAGGCGCGGACGAGGTTGAGCGTCGCTGCCGAGAGGTTGTAGCCCTCGAGCATCCGGCCCGGGTCGGGGATCCGCGCGGCCGCGGTCGCGACGTCGTCGTGGATCATGTGACCGCGGAAGACCGGTATCTGGCCGTCGGACGTCGTCTCGGTCGGCGACGTCCGGGGCTTCACGAACTGGCCCGCGATGCGTCCCACCTTCAGCACCGGCAGTGCGGCGCCGTACGTCAAGACTGCGGCCATTTGCAGGAGGATCTTCAGCCGCTCGCGGATCGCGACCGCGGAGTACGCGGCGCCCGTGTCGGTCAGCCGCTGATAGTCGCGGAACGACTCCGCGCAGTCGCCGGCCTGCAAGAGGAACGCGCGGCCGGCCGCAACCTCGCCGAGCGCGCCCTGCACCTGGCGTGCCTCGCCGGCGAAGACGAGCGGCGGCAGTGCGCGCAGCTTGCGCTTGACCTCCTCGGCGCGCGCTTCGTCCGGCCACTCCGGCTGCTGGAGCGCCTCCCGACCCCGCCACGACGACGGGGACCATGCCTCTTCGAGGACGGCCACGTGCTCAGTGTAGGCGGGCTACGCTCCTCGAGATGCGCATCTTCTCGGGCATCCAACCGACCGGCGCGAAGCACTTCGGCAACTACTCCGGCGGCTTTCGCCAGTACGCGGCCACGCAGGAGCTCGGCGAGGCGTACTTCTGCGTCGTCGACCTCCACTCGATCACGGTCGAGTACGAACCGGCCGACCTGCGTGAGCGGACGCTCGACCTCGCCGCGCTTCTGTTTGCGGCCGGCCTCGATCCCGAGCGCTCGACCGTCTTCGTGCAGAGCCACGTGACCGCACATGCCGAGGCCGCCTGGCTTCTGTCCGCCGTCGCGAGCTACGGTCAGCTCGGCCGGATGACGCAGTTCAAGGAAAAGGGCGAGCGGCAGGAGTTCGTATCCGCCGGGCTTTTCACCTACCCGGTGCTGATGGCTGGCGACATCCTCCTCTACCAGGCGACCCACGTGCCGATCGGGGACGACCAGCGACAGCACCTCGAGCTCGCGCGCGACATCGCCGAGCGCTTCAACGCGCGTTTCGGCGAGACGTTCACCGTCCCGGATGGGATCTACCCCGAGATCGGCGCGCGGATCATGGACCTCCAGGAGCCGACGAAGAAGATGTCGACGACCGGCGGAACGTCGCAGGGGACGCTGCTGCTCCTCGACTCACCCGACGTGGTGCGAAGGAAGGTCAAGAGCGCGGTCACGGACTCCGGCTCCGAGGTGCGGCGCGGCGACGACAAGCCTGGCGTCACGAACCTCATCGACATCATGACCGTTGCAACCGGCGACCCGCCCGGCGCGATCGAGGAGCGGTACGACGGCGGCGGCTACGGCCGCTTCAAAGCAGACGTCGCAGAGGCGGTCGTCGAGGTGCTCGAGCCGATCCAGCGCCGGTACTTCGACCTGCGCGACGACCCCGGCGAGCTGACGCGCCTGCTGCGCCTCGGCGCGGAAAAGGCGCGCACGGCCTCGGCGCCGACGCTTGGCGCGATGTACGCGCGGATGGGGTTCGTCCGCCTCGAGTGACTCAGGCGCGGCGGGCAGGATCGTCGACGACGAGGTCGGCGTACTCCGGCCGGTCGCGGACGAAGGCCTCCACGAACGGGCAGATCGGGACGACGCGGAGGCCTCGCACACGTGCATCGTCGAGTGCGCCTGCGACGAGCGCAGAGCCGAGGCCGCGTCGCTGCAGCGTCGGATCGACCTCCGTGTGCAGGAGCGCGAGGACCCCGCCGCCCCGGTCCCGATAAACGAGCTCCCCGGCGCTCTTACCCTCGACGATGAGCTCGTACCGGCGCTCGTCCGGCCGCCGCACGACGGTGATCTCGGCGTCTGGTGCCACCGCTGCGATCGTCTTTGCGTCGGGGTGGGAAGTCAATACACTCGCCTCGTGCTGCGGGCGTTGTGGGATTGGCTCCTCGGGCGGAGCGACGCGCGCGGGTTCGACCCTGCGAGCCCGGAAGGGCGCCGCCTGACCGCCGAGAGTGTCGAGGACCGGGAGACCGACGAGTTCGTCGAGGGGCAACTGGGCGGCATCGACCCCAATCGCTTGCTCCCGGACGAGCGGCCGCCGCGCGAGGACTAGTACCCGATCCGAAGCTGTTCGCCCGCTCTCTGTCAACCCGGATACCTGCGACCAAGGAGGAGACGTGTCCGTGATCATGACGTTCCGCGTGCAAGGCGACCCCGACAGGCTCGAAGAGCTCGCCGGTGAGAGGAGTGACGTGCTGAAGGCGATCACGGACCAGGCGAAGGCACACGGGTTGATCGCCCACCGTTTCTACGGGACCGACGGGTGGATCATGGTCGTCGACGAATGGCCCGACGCCGAGAGCTTCCAACGCTTCTTCGAAAGCCAGCGTTCGGTGATCGAGCCGATGATGCATGAGGTCGCGAGCGGCGAGCCCGAGATCCTCTTCTGGCGCACGCTCGAGACGCATGACGAGGTCGGCTGGAACTGACCGTGCTCAGGCGAGCGGCCTCACGAGCAGCAGCGAACGCGTCCGGTAGCCGATCCGCTCCTGCCAGAACGGGGCCGAGAGCGGGCTCTCGGCGTACGTGGCCGTCGTGGCGACCGTCGCGCCGATGCCGCGACGGCGGTGCCGCTCGTCCGTCACGAGGTAGTCGATCTGCAGCTTGGACCCGGCCAGGGCCGGGTCGAGCTCGCGGCGGGCGGCGGGATACGGCGGCGTCAGGCGCGCGTAGAGGACGCCGACCACGCCGCCGCCGAGCTCGGCGACGAGCCAGAGCGTCGACGGGTCGCGGTCGACGTTGGCGGCGCGGTACTCGACAAGGCCGTCGTCGTCCGGAACGTGGAAGCCTGCGGGCGCGAGCTCGGCGTAGAGGTGTCCGAAGTCACCGTGCATGCGCGTGAGGGAGGCGGCGTCGTCTCGCCGTGCGGGCCTGACCGTCGGCTCGGTCGGCAAGCGGTCGACGATCTCACAGGCCCACCGCACGGCGAAGCGCCGCGCGTTCCTCGCGCGTCAGCTCCCGCCACTCGCCGGCGGCGAGACCGTCGAGGCCGAGCGGCCCGTAGCGCGACCGGTGCAGCTTCCGAACCGGGTGGCCGGCGGCCTCGAGCATGCGCCTGACCTGATGCTTGCGACCCTCGTGCAGGATCAGCTCGACACGGCCGCGGCCGAGCCGGCGCGCCCGGGCAGGGACGGTGCGGCCGTCGTCGAGATCGATTCCCCGGGAGAGACGTACGAGCGTCTCGCGCGAGGGATCGCCGGCGACGTCGGCGACGTAGACCTTGTCGACCTCGTAGCGGGGATGTGCGAGTCGGTGGGCGAGCTCACCGTCGTTCGTCAGCAGAAGCGCGCCGGTCGTGCCGGCGTCGAGCCGGCCAACGGGGACGATGCGCGTGGCGTGATCGACGAGCCCGACGACCGTCGGCCGACCCTGTGGGTCGCGCGCCGTCGTGACCACCCCGGCCGGCTTGTGCAGGAGGACGTAGGCGAGCGGCTGCCTCGTGAGCGGGTGGCCGTCGAGCTCGACGCGGTCGTGGGCCGCGACGAACGTGTTCAGCTCGCCCGGCCGGCCGTTGACCGTCACTCGTCCCGCCTTGATCAGCTCGTCGGCACCGCGACGCGACGCGACGCCGGCGCGCGCGAGCCATGCATTGAGGCGCATCGCAGAAGTTTCGCTTTCGGCACGGCCCTGTGACCGACACGGCTCAGAATCCTCGCTACCGTCCGTGCAAGGGGGGCGTTCGCCCCCTTGGGGGGTGAAGCAGCCGAGGCGTTCGGGGCGGGGCCTGAGGCGGCCTTCATGCTTGGCCGGGCTCTGCCGTACCGGGTCAGCGGACCGGGTTAGGGAACGTACGTCGCGCCCTCGAAGTTCCAGTCGTTGCGGTACTCGAGGCTCGTCGGCACACGGGTGGCGACGAAGCCACTCCCGGCCGGGCGCACGACCCAGAAGCGGGCCTTTCCCTTCTCGGCCGCGACGAGCACCGCACCGGCGTACGGCGTGAGCTGCGCCGCTGACAGGAAGTACACGTTCTTCGTCACCGTGTCACTCACGTAGAACCCGGCTGCCGCCCGGCCTTGCGGAGTCGCGCCGGCGACGAGGGCCGCGATCGGATTGAGGCCGTGCGCGAAGCGCGCGAGCACGCGCACGGAGCCGTCCGGGCTCATCGCGAGCAGCCGCCCACCCTTGCTTGGCGCGTCGATCGCCAGCAGGAGCTCGCCGCCCGCCGACCCGAAGCGCGCCGGCGCCAGCGCGATGTTGTCGGCGCCGCCCGGATGCGGGTAGACGCCGACCTTGCGGATCGTGCCGTTCGGCCCGAGCGCGTACACGCTGCCGCCCTGCTCCGCCGAGCCGCCCGAAGCGGCGAGCAACGTGAACCCGAAGCGCCCGCCGGTGTCGAAGGCGAGCGCTCCGTCCTGCAGCCCCGTTGCGGGGAGCGTCGCGAAGCGCAGCACCGAGCCGCCGGCGCCGATCTGCCAGATCTCGCCGTGCGGCCCATGGCAGAAGAGCACGCCGGCAGGCCAGCCGTGCGCGCCCGGCGACGGGGCGCACCGCACCTCTTCGAACTCGCGCTTCACCGACGCGAGCTCGGTGAGGCCCTTCCCGTCCGGGCCGCTTGCCTCCAGCTCGCCCGTGCGCTCGGCGACGTAGACGAATTGCGCGCCGGTCCAGACGACGTCGCCGAGAGGCAGGGACGTCCGCGCGAAGAGGGTGAAGTGGAAACGCGGCGGCGAGGGCCCGGCCGCTTCGGCGACGAGCAGCGCCGCAAGAGACGCGGCGACAGCGGCGCGCACGCTACGCCGTACGTTGGGCGGCGACCGTCTCGAGCCGAGCGCGAATCTCGTCCACGTCGGCGCCGAGGTCGTCGAGCCGCGGCAAGGCGGCCAGCGACTCGAGCCCGAAGACGCGCTCGAAGAGCGGCGTCGTCCGGTAGCGGATCGCCCCGAACTCCTCGTCTCGGCCGGACTCGGCGACGAGCCCGCGCTCGACCAGGCCGGCGACGACGCCGTCGACGTTGACGCCGCGGATTCGCGCCACCTCCGGGCGCGAGCAGGGCCCGAGGTATGCGATCACCGCCAGGGTCTCGAGCGCCGCCTGGGACAGGCCGCGCTCGGCCGGCTGCTCGAACAGGCGGGCACACGCGGCCGCCGAATCGCTCGAGGCGCGGAACGCCCAGGCGCCGGCGACCCGCTCGAGGACGATGCCGCTCCGTCCCTCGCGATAGCGCTCACCGAGCACGTCGAGCGCCTCTTCGACGCGCGCCGCCTCTTCCTCGGTCGCCACCGCGAGGTCGTCGAGCGAGAGCGGCTGCGAGGCGACGACGAGCAGCGCCTCGATCGTGCGGGCGAGGTCGTCGAGCGGATTGGTGGTGATCAGCCGGAGCGGACGTTCCATGCCAGGCTCCTTTCTCGCTCGGATCGCGAAATCCTTATCGGCGCGAACGGGGCCGCCTGCGCGAGCGCGAGCTCGTTCTGCTTGCGCAGCTCGAGCAGGGCGAGGAAGGCGACCGCCACCTCGGCGCGCGTCAGGCCGATCACCTCCCGCTCGAAGTCGAGTAGCGAGCGGCGCCGCAGGAGCGCGCGCCAGCGCTCGAGGAACTGTGCGACCGGCGGGAAGGCGAGCGCCATGTGGGCGGTCGACGGCGCCTGCGGCGGCACGGCGAGGAGCCGCAGCACCGCCGCGAGCTTGGCCGGCTCTTGCGGGGGGAGCTCCGGTTGCGGCGGCGCCGGCGCGAGCGGCGCCGGCCCGAGCCGGAAGAAGCGGGGCCGCGCGAGCTGTTCCGCCAGCCAGACGGCCGCCTCCTTGGCG
>Ga0209579_10001096_pt1 | contig 23114 bp, 21 predicted proteins | sample Coa_R1_2_FD_187152 | JGI IMG/M metagenome (GOLD analysis project Ga0209579, IMG submission 187152) | Surface soil microbial communities from Centralia Pennsylvania, which are recovering from an underground coalmine fire - Coalmine... | ecosystem: Environmental > Terrestrial > Soil >... | reverse complement strand
CCCTACAGCTACGAGCACGAAGGCGACCGCCAGTTCGCGACCACGCTTGCGCGCGGGCTGGAAGTGCTGCGCTGCTTCACGCCGCTCGAACCGACGCTGGGCAACAAGGAAATCTCGGTACGCACCGGCCTGCCCAAGCCCACAGTGTCGCGGCTCACCTACACGCTGACCAAGCTGGGCTACCTGCGCCACAACATGCGCATGGGCAAATACCAGCTCGGCTCCGCGGTGCTCTCGATCGGCTATCCGCTCCTCGCCTCGATGAGCATACGCCAGATCGCGCGCCCGTTCATGAAGGAACTGGCCGACTACACCAACGGCTCGGTGAACATGGGCGTACGCGACCGGCTCAACATGGTGTACGTGGAGGCCTGCCGCAGCGGCAACCTGACGACCCTGCCCGACATCGGCACCTCGATTCCGATCGGCCAGTCGGTGATCGGCCGCGCCTTCCTTTACGCCTGCACGCCGCCCGAGCGCGAGGCGGTGCTCAACCAGATGAAGGTGAAAGAACCGGAAATGCTGCGCAAATACAAGCCGCAGATCGACAGGAGCCTGGAGGATATCCGCAGCAAGGGCTACTGCGTCTCGACCGGCGACCTGCGGCGCGAAGTGCACGCGGTCGGCGCTCCGATGCGCCGTAGCGTGGACGGCGAGATCGTCACCTTCAACTGCGGCGTGCCGACGTTCCTGCTGAAGAAAGGCCAGCTCGAGGAGGATCTCGGGCCGCGCCTGGTGGCGATGGTGCGCAACATCGAGGCCGCGCTGGGAATTCATTAGGGCACGGCTTTACCCGTCCTGCTTTCCGACTCGCGCGCCGCGGCGCCGTAGATACCGCGCGACATGGTTGACGAGGCGCCAGCCGTCAGTGCGCGATAGACGGCCGCGCGCGCTGCGTGGACCTCGCGGCTTGACGGCTCCGCGTCGGCCGCCCAATCCACCAGGTGCGCCGCGAGGCGCGCATCCCCCGCCGCAAGAAGCGCCTGGCTGCGCTCGAGCAGTTTGCCGATCCCGCCGGCGAGCGCGGCGAGTTCCCGGCCGAGCGCGTGCCGCGGCGCAGGCTTCAGTTCGCTCGGCACGCCGCTGTGCCAGCCGCCGAAGCAGCGCCACAGGTTGCGCACGATGAATTCCGGTTCGTCATACACCGGTTTCAGATAGGGTTTGGCCGCGAGCGCGGGCGGCGGCCGCACCGCATCAAGGATTTCGTAGAGGGTTTCGCCCGCGTTCAGCCGTTCCAGCGTCTGGTTCACCAGCGACTCCAGATAGGCCGCGGTGTCGAGCAGCGCCGCCTGCGCGCGCGCCGCGCCCGCAATCGGCAGCCCGTGCCCGGGCAGCAGCAGCTCGGGCGCGAGCACGGCCATCTTGCGCAGCGCCGCCGCCCACTCCACCGCGTAGCGCTGCACCTTCTGCGGATTGCCGGCGTTGGGCGCCGCCCAGATGAACAGGTCGCCCGTGCACAACGTCTTCGTCTCTGGAAAGAACACCCAGGTGTGATCGTCGGTCTCGCCCTTGGCGTGGTGCAGCTGGAAGCGCGTGCCGCCGATGCTGAGCTCGAGCGCGTCCGCGAAGGTCTGCGTGGGCGCCTGGAACTCGACCGGCCACTGCGTCGCGACGCCGAACTGGCGCGTGTTGATGATGGAGTTGTAGCCCGCGGTCCGGACATAACGCTGCATGCGCGGCAGGACGTTGTCGTGGCCGACGATGCGCGGCGGTTGCCAGCCGCGTCCGCGCGCCTCGGCCAGGAATGGCGGCAGCCCGTACGCGTGATCGACATGGCCGTGCGTGTAGACCGCGGTGTGCACGCGTTCGCCGTTCCAGCCGCGCACGGCATCGAAGCTGAGCTTGTGCGCGGCCGGATGGAACGAACCGGTATCGACGAGCACCAGTCCTTCTCCGGTCTTCACCGCAGTGACGTTGACGAAGGCTTTGAAGAATGCGACCCCCGGCGCGAGCTCCTCCAGCAGCCGCGGTCCTGCGAAAGGATGGAAGTCTGCCTGTGCGGTGCTCGCTTCCCCGCTCCACAGGCGATCGGTTCGCTTCAACAGTTCGGACATGGGATGCTCCCGTCAGGAATACCGACAAGGTAGACTTTACGCGCAATGGGACCGCTCGCCGGACTGAAGATCCTGGAATTCGAAGCCATCGGCCCGGGCCCCTTCTGCGGCATGCTGCTCGCCGACATGGGCGCCGATGTAATCCTCATCGACCGTCCGGCGTCCCCTGGCCTGGGCTTGAAGCGCGAGCGCTGGAACGACGTGATGCTGCGCGGCAAGCGTTCCGTGACTCTCGACCTGAAATCCACGGCAGGCGCTGCCGCCGCGCTCGATCTCGTGGCGCGAGCCGATGCGCTGATCGAAGGATTCCGCCCGGGCGTCATGGAACGGCTGGCGCTCGGGCCTGACGCGGCATTGAAGCGCAATCCGAAACTCGTCTACGGCCGCATGACCGGCTGGGGCCAGGACGGTCCGATGGCGGCGCGCGCCGGGCACGACCTGAACTACATAGCGCTCGCCGGCGTGCTGCACGCCTTCGGCCGCAAGGGCGAAGCGCCAGTGCCGCCGCTCAACCTGATCGGCGATTTCGGCGGCGGCGGCATGCTGCTCGGCTTCGGCATCGCCTGCGCATTGGTCGAGGCACGCGCGTCGGGCAAGGGCCAGGTCGTCGACGCAGCGATGGTCGAAGGCGCCTCGCTGCTTGCCACGATGTTCTCGGGCATGCTCGCCGCGGGTTCCTGGAAGGAAGAAGAACGCGGCGGCAATATTCTCGACACCGGCGCGCCCTGGTACGAGGTCTACGAAACCAGCGACGGCAAATATATCTCCATCGGCTCCATCGAACCGAAATTCTACGAAGACCTGCTGCAACGGCTCTCGCTGGAGAAGGCGGCCCTTCCCGCGCAACACGACCGCAAGGGCTGGCCGGCCCTGAGGAAAGTGTTCTCGCAAAAGTTTCTCGAAAAATCGAGAGATGAATGGTGCAAAGTATTCGATGGCTCGGACGCCTGCTTCGCGCCGGTGCTGAATTTCTCCGAGGCGAGGACGCACGCGCACAATGCAGCGCGAAAAAGCTTCGTCACCGTCGGCAAGGTCGAGCAGCCGGCTCCCGCGCCGCGCTTTTCGCGCACGCCCGGCGCCATCCGGCGTGCGCCGCCCGAACGCGGCGAGGGCGGCAGGCAGGCGCTCGCGGACTGGGGGTTTTCCGAAGAGGAAATTTGCGGCCTCGAAAACCGGGGGCTGGGCCTCGCATGACCGGCCCTCTGGCCGGCCTGAAGGTACTCGACATCTCCAACGTCATCGCCGGGCCCTTCGCCGCCGCGCTACTGGGCGACTTCGGCGCCGACGTGCTCAAGGTCGAACTCCCGGTCGGCGAGGATGGCAAAGGCGGCGATGCGCTGCGCGCGCTGCCGCCGCACAAGGACGGCAAGCCGCTGCTGTGGAAAGCGGTGAACCGCAACAAGCGCGCGATCACGCTGGACCTGCGCAAGCCCGCGGGCCAGGCGCTGTTGCGCAAACTGCTGCCGCGCTTCGACGTACTGATCGAGAACTACCGCCCCGGGACGCTGGACCGCTGGGGCCTCGATCGCAACGCGCTACTGGCGCTGCAGCCGAAACTCGTGATCCTGCGCGTCACCGGTTTCGGCCAGACCGGCCCCTACAGCGGCTACGCGGGATTCGCGCGCCTGTTCGAGGCCTATGCGGGCCTCACTTACGTCACGCGCGCGCCGGGCGACCCGCCGATGCATCCCGGCTATCCGGTCGGCGATCCGATCGGCGGCGTATTCGGCGCCTTCGGCATACTCGCCGCCTTGCTCCACCGCGCCCGCAATCCCGAGGCACCCGGCCAGGAGATCGACCTCTCCTGCACCGAAGCGGTGATGCGCCTGCTGGAGGTGCTGCCGATCGAGTACGACCAGCTCGGCCAGGTGCACGAGCCGGTCGGCAACGGCAACGCCTATGTCGCGCCCTCGGGCGTGTTCCGCGCCGGCGACGGCGAGTGGGTGACGTTCACCGCCGCGACGCAGAGTGTCTTCGAGCGCTTCTGCGCGCTGATCGGCCGCGAGGACCTGGTCGCCGACGCTAGGTATTCGGGCAACCAGCAGCGCATGAAGAATTCCGCCGAGCTGAATGCCATCGTCGCCGAATGGATAGGCGCGCGGCCGTACCGGCAGGCGATCCGCGAACTGTCCGAAGCAGGCGTCGCCGTGGCGCCGGTGTACTCCAACCGCGACGTCGCCGAAGACGAGCATTTCCGCTTCCGGGAATCGATAACGAGAGTGCAGGACGCGGACTTCGGCTCGGTCGCGGTGCCCTGCGTGGTGCCGCGGCTCTCGGCGACGCCGGGAGAAGTCCGCACCTCGGGCCCCGCGCCCGGCGCGCACAACGCCGAGGTGTACGGCACATGGCTCGGGCTGTCCGACGCGGAGCAGGCGGAGCTGCGCCGCGGCAGCGTAATATAGAAAAAGAGGGAAGGGGAACCCGCATGTTCGGCCGCCTGATGCCCCGCGAGGGCAATTTCTTCGAGCTGTTCAACGCCCACGCCGAGCGCATCGTCGAGGGCAGCCGCGAGCTGGCGCTCATGATCACCACCTTCACCGAGGTGGAGAAGCACGCCCGATACATCGACGAGGCCGAACGCGCCGCCGACAAGCTCACGCACGAGACCATCACGCTGCTGCACAAGACCTTCATCACGCCCTTCGACCGCGAGCAGATCCACCAGCTCATCACCCGGATGGACGACATCCTGGATCTCATGCAGGACGTCGCCGAGTCGATCGTGCTCTACGACATCCGCAAGATCACGCCCGAATCCAGGCAGCTGGCCGAAATCTGCCAGATGTGCTGCGAGCGGGTGCGCACCGCGGTGTCGCTGCTGAAGAACGTCAAGGACGCCGAGGCGATCCTCAAGACCTGCCAGGAAATCGACCGGCTGGAATCCGACGCCGACCGCGTGATGCGCTCGGCGATGTCCAAACTGTTCCGCGAGGAAGCCGACGTCAAGCAGCTGATCAAGCTGCGCACCATCTACGAGCTGCTCGAGCAGATCACCGACCGCTGCGAGGACGTCGCCAACATCATCGAAGGCATCGTGCTGGAAAATTCCTGAGCGGGGCCTGAATGGAAGCCTCGCAGACCCACCTCGGGATCGTCGTGATGCTGGTGCTGGTCGCGCTCGCGTTCGATTTCATGAATGGCTTTCACGACGCCGCGAACTCGATCGCCACCGTGGTGTCGACCGGGGTGCTAAAACCGCACCAGGCGGTGGCGATGGCCGCCCTTTTCAACTTCGTCGCGCTGTTCGTGTTTCACCTGAGCGTGGCCAGCACCGTCGGCAAAGGCATCGTCGACCAGGGCGTCATCGATCAATACGTGGTGTTCGGCGCGCTGGTCGGCGCGATCGCCTGGAACATCATCACCTGGTACTACGGCATCCCCTCCTCCTCCTCGCACGCGCTGATCGGCGGCATCGTCGGCGCTGGCGTCGCCAAGGCCGGCACCTGGGCCCTGATACCCTCAGGAATTCTCAAGGTCGTTGCGTTCATATTCATATCGCCGCTGATCGGCTTCGTCGTGGGGTCGCTCCTTCTTCTGGCGATTTCCTGGATTTTCAGGCGATCGACGCCCAGCCGCGTGGACCGCCTGTTCCGCCGCCTGCAGCTTTGCTCCTCTTCTCTCTACAGCCTCGGCCACGGCGGGAACGACGCGCAGAAGACGATAGGCATCATCTGGATGCTGCTGATTGCGACCGGCCACACCGGCACTAACGACCCGGTCCCGGCGTGGGTGGTGGTCGCTTGCTACGCAACCATCGGCGCAGGGACGATGTTCGGCGGCTGGCGCATCGTGAAAACCATGGGCCAGCGCATCACCAAGGTCCGGCCCGTGGGCGGCTTTTGCGCCGAGCTGTCGGGATCGATAGCGCTGTTTACCGCGACCGGGTTCGGCATCCCCGTCTCGACCACGCATACCATCGCCGGAGCAATCGTCGGCGTCGGCTCAGTGCAGAACGTGTCCGCGGTGCGCTGGGGGATCGCCGGAAACCTGGTCTGGGCCTGGATCCTGACTATCCCCTGCTCGGCGTTCATCGCCGGCGCGGCGTGGTACCTGGGGCGGATGTTGCTTTCCTCGTCCTGAATCAGGAATAGGTCAGCGCGCCGGCGCGGTCGGGCCGGTCCAGGTGCGGCACATTGTTGAAGCTCACGCAATGGACCCGGCTCGCGCCAGACTGCAGTTCGGTGACGCCGGTATTCCGGGTTTGCAGGTTCAGGTCCACCACGCCGCGCAGGGGCATGCCAAGCACTTCGGCAAGAACGGTCGAGATCGGGCCGCCTGAGCTGACGATCAGTATGCGCTTCGCGCGCCCTTCGCGCGCCGCGGCCAGCGCCGCCAATACCCGGGCGCGAAAATCCGCGAATGGTTCGAACGGCGCGCCGCCGGGTTTTCCGATCAGCGTGCCGTCGGTCCAGGCGTACATCGCCTCGCGCAGGACGCGGAAATGCTCGCGCCGGTCGCCGCCCTGCGGCCTGGTGCCGCCCTTAAGATGCGCATCGAGCAGCGCATTGGCGTCGTATTCGTTCAGACGCGCGTCTTCCGCGCCGTCGAGCGGCCGGCCTGCGCCTTCGGCGATTCCCGCCAGAGTTTCGGCGTGGCGCCTGAGTGAGCCGCGCACGATCCGGTCGAACGCGATACCCCGCTCCGCAAAATACTCTCCGAGCCAGCGCGACTGCCGCCAGCCGAGCTCGGAGAGCCTGTCGTAGTCGTCCGCCCCGAAGGACGCCTGCCCGTGCCGCACCAGTACGAGTTCAGCCATAAGCGCAGATTGTATGGAACAATTGCCGCATGAAAATCAAAGATAAAGTCGTCGTCGTCACGGGAGCCGCGAGCGGCATCGGCAAGGCGCTTGCCGCGTGCTTCGCCAAGGAAGGCGCGCGCGGCGTGGTCTGCGCGGACCTGAGCGAAGCCGACGCCAAGGCGGTCGCGGACGACATTGGCGGCCTCGGGGTGCGCTGCGACGTCGGCCAGGAAGGCGACATGAACAATCTGGTGATCGCGGCCCTCGAGCGCTACGGCGCGGTGGACATCTTCTGTTCCAACGCCGGCATCATCGGGCGCCACGGGCTGGACGCCTCGCTCAAGGAATGGCGGCGCACCATGGACGTCAATTTCATGGCGCACGTGCTCGCCGCACGCGCGGTGGTGCCGATCATGCTCAAGCAGGGGGCTGGCTACATCGTGGCCACCGCCTCTGCCGCGGGGCTGCTGATGCAGGTGGATTCGGCGACTTACACGGTTTCCAAGCACGCGGCAGTCGCGTTCGCGGAATGGCTGTCGGTGAACTATGCCGAGCGCGGCATCAAGGTTTCCTGTCTCTGCCCTCAGGGCGTGCGCACGCCGATGCTGCTCGGGCCGACCGGCGACCGCAAGTCGTTCCTGTCGGAGGGCTCGGTCAGCGCCGAGGAGGTTGCCGGGAAGGTAATGGAGGCGATCGAAGCCGAGCGCTTCCTCGTGCTGCCGCACCCCGAAGTCGCCGAGTACGAGCAGCGCAAGACCGCCGACCGCGACCGCTGGCTGGCCGGGATGCGGCGGCTGCGCACCGCGATCCTCACGGATCCGAAGATGCGGGGGTTGGGCTGAGGTGAGGAAGCTTGTCGTCCTTTTCCTGTTTTTGTTGCATGCAGCAGGTTCCATAGCGCAGACATTTCCCTCCAAGCCCCTGCACATCATCGTGCCGTTTCCGGCGGGCGGTATCGTCGACCTGATGGCACGCAGCCTGAACGAAAAGCTCGCCGCCGACCTCGGCCAGCCGGTGCTGGTGGAGGCGCGCCCGGGCGCCAATGCAAGCCTCGGCACCGACGCTGCGGCGAAGTCCGACCCGGACGGCTATACCCTAGTGCTCGCGACCCTGTCCCACGTGACGACGCCGCTGCTCATGAAGACCCCATGGAACCCGGTCAAGGACTTCGCCGGCGTCGCGCTCATGGGTCACGTCGCCAACGTCGCGGTCGTGAATCCCGAATTGCCGGCGAGAACGCTGCGCGAATTCGCCGACTATGCCAGGGCGCGCCCCGGCAAGATCAACTACATCAACGCGGGTGCGGGCACTTCGCAGACCATGAGCGCGGAACTCTTCAAGCGCAATGCCGGCCTCGACATGGTCGGCATCGGCTACAAGGGATTCCCGCCTGCGATTCCCGACATCCTCGCCGGGCAAGTGCAGTTCTCCTTCATCCCGTTCGGGGTTGCGGCGCCGCACGTAAGGAGCGGCAAGCTGCGCGCGCTCGCGGTCGCCGCGCCTTCGCGCAGCAAGCTGTTTCCGGAAGTGCCGACCATGGCCGAGGCGGGCTACGCCGAATCGCAGGTCGTGTCCTGGTACGCCTATCTCGTTCCCGCCGCGACGCCGCGGCCGGTTGTCGCGCGGCTAAACGCCGAATTCGCCAAAGCGCTTGCCGATCCGGAAGTCATCGGGCGCATCGAGAAAATCGGCGGCGAACCCCTGCCCGCAGGCAAACCGGAGGAAGTGGACACGATGCTGGCGCGGGAACTGGAGCGCTGGACGAAGCTCGTCCAGGCCACTGGCATGAAAATCGACTAGTTCTTCACGTGCATGTGCTGGTCCATCGGCGCCATGGCACTGCCCATGCCGCCAACCGGGAATTCGGTTTTTACTTCGCCCGCCTTCTCGAACTTCAGCGTCACCGGAATCCTTTCGCCTTCCTTGAACGGCCGCTTGATGTCCATGAACATCATGTGCGCGCCGCCGGGCTTGAGTTCGAACGACCCTTTCGCCGGCACGTCGTAGCCCGGCACTTCGCGCATTTTCATCACGCCGTTGTCATCGCTGGTGACGTGCAGCTCCACCTTCGCTGACGCCGGGGACGAGGCGGACAGGAGCCGGTCACGGGCCGCGCCCTGGTTGCGTATCACCATGTAGCCGCCCGCGATCGTGGCGCCGGGCGCAGTCGCCCTTGCCCAGGGCTTTTCAATCTGCACCTGGGCGAGCGCAGGAGTGGACAGGAACAGCATCAGCAGCAGCAGGCGTTTCATCGGCGATTCTCCTCTTCCTGGAGTTTTCTCCAGAATATCTTTCCGGTGGCGGTTTTGGGCAGCGCCTCGGCGAATTCCACCAGGCGCGGCGCCTTGAAGGCAGCCATTTTCTCACGCGCCCAGGCGACGATGGCCTCGGCTTCGATTTTGCCGCGCGCCGCGGGCTTGAGCACCACCACCGCTTTCACGGTCTCGCCGCGGTGCGGGTCCTTCGCCGAGATCACGCAGGCTTCCTGGATGTCCGGGTGGGCGTAGAGCATCGCCTCGACCTCGGCCGGCCAGACCTTGAAACCCGAGCAGTTGATCATGCGCTTGAGCCGGTCGGTGATGAAGAAGTAGCCATCCTCGTCGTAGTAGCCGAGGTCGCCGGTGCGGAAAAAACGCTTGCCGTCATGCTCGATGAAGGCGTCCGCGGTCGCCTTTTCCTGCTTCCAGTAACCGTGGAACACCTGCGGGCCGTAGGTAATGATCTCGCCCACCTCGTTCGGCGCGCATTCGCGGCGCGATTCCGGGTCGATGACGCGCGAATCGGTGTCGAAATAGGGAATGCCGGCGCATTGGCGCTTGGGCCGGTGCACAGGGTTGGAATGCGAGGGCGCCGTGGTCTCGGTGAGGCCGTAGCCTTCCAGGAACGGCAGCCCGAGCATCTGTTCGAGTTTCGCGGCCACGGCCTCCGGCATCGAGGCGCCGCCGCCGCCGATGCGCACGACCGACGACAGGTCGTACTTGCCGAGGTTTGGATTGGCGAGGAAATCCACGATCATCGTCGTGATGCCGATGATGCCGGTCACCCGGTAGCGCTGGATCAATTCGGCCGCCGTGTCGCGGTCCCAGCGCGTCATGAGCACCGTGGTCGCGCCCACGTTGACCGGGATATTCATGTTGGCCTGCATTCCCGTGAGATGGAACATCGGCAGCACGCCCAGCCCGACTGCTTCGCTCGAGGTCTGGGACCAATTGCTGCCGCCGATGCAGGTCGACATGAGGTTCGAATGCGTCAGCTTGCAGCCCTTGGGATGGCCGGTGGTGCCCGAGGTATAGGGAAGCACCGCCAGGTCGTCCGGACCCGCCTCGTGTCTGCGCGGCACGCATGCCGCGGCGATCGCCGCATTCCAGGGCGCCACTTCGGCGCGCGCCACCTCCAGGCGGGGCGCGCGCACGAAATCCGGCACCTTTAAATCTGTTTTTTCTACAAGAAAATCACTATAAGAAGCGAGAATGCAATGTTCTATCCCCTTGCCAACATGCGGCTCGATTTCGCGCCAGAGCTCCTGCGCCGCGATCGCCACGCGCGCGTCGGAATCCCCGATGTAGTGCGCCAGTTCCTCGCTCTTGTTCATCGGGTTGACGGGAACCACCACAGCATCCGCGCGCAGGATCGCGTAGTAGCCGATGATGAACTGAGGGCTGTTCTGGGCGTAGAGGAGCACACGGTCGCCGCGCGCGACGCCGCAGCGCTGCTGCAGGAAACCCGCCAGCGCGGCGGCTTCGCGCTCGAGCGCCGCGTAGGACAGCGCGCTGCCGTAGTAGACGATCGCGGCCTTGTCCGGGTAGCGTCGCGCGCTCACTTCCAGGTTGTAGTGCATGCTGGTGCGCGGAATCGAAAGCGATTTCGGCACCCCGGGCGGCCAATGCGCAAAATGGCGGTCGAAAAAACTCATGCCGCGTACTTTCTCACTGCCTTCTCGTTCCACTTCATGCCCAGGCCGGGGCCGGCGGCGCCGATTGCCCTGCCCGCTTTGATTTGCACCGGCCCATCGAGGATCGGATCGGCCCAGTCCACGTATTCCAGCCAGTGGCAGGTAGGCGTCACCGCGAGCAGCTGGCAACTCGCCTCGGGAAACAGGTGGCTCGACATTTCCAGGCCCGCTCCCTGCGCCAGCGCCGCCGCACGCATCCACCCGGTGACGCCGCCGATGCGCTGCGCGTCCGGCATCACGTAGTCGCAGCAGCCGGAGGCGATCGCCTGCGCCATCTGCTCCGGTCCCATGAAGTTCTCGCCGATCTGGATCGGCGTGGCGACTTCGCGCGCCACCTTCGCGCAGCCGGCGTAGTCGTCCGCCCTGACCGGTTCCTCGATCCACAGCACGCCGCCCTCCTCGTCGATCATGCGGCCGCGCCGCATGGCCTCGGCCACGGTCAGGGCCTGGTTGAAGTCCACCATCAGCGTGATGTCCGGGCCGATGGCTTTCTTCACTGCGCGCAGCGCCTCGATATCGGCCTTCGCCGCCGGCCTGCCGAGGCGAAGCTTCACGGCTGAAAAGCCGCCGGCGACGAGCTGTTCGGCTTCTTTTACAAGAGGCTTCAATTCCTGGATTCCCAGGCCATTCGAGTTGTAGGCCGGCACCGGCCGCGGCTCGCCTCCCAGCAGCCGCGCCACCGGCTGCCCCAGCGCCTGGCCGAGCGCATCCCAGGCGCACATGTCGATTGCCGACATCGCGAACAGCACGACGTTGTGAACGCCCAGCAGCGTGTGCCGCGCGCGAAGTTTCTTCTCGATTTCGAACGGGGCCACCGCATCGCCCGCCAGCATTTCGGCCATCGCTTCCACCAAGGCGGCGATCGGCTTCAGACTGTTTCTCGAGATTGCAAACAGATACGACCGGCCGACGATTCCTCCGTTGGTCTTCAGGTCCACCAGCAACAGCGGCGCAACGCTCACGGCGCCGCTGCTGGTTTTCAGCGGACGGCGCATCGGCGCGGCGACGGCGCGCACCGAGATCGACTGGATTCTCAGCGCGGCTTCCATGGCTCAGGGCTTGCCGCCGGGGCCCCAGATGGAGGGCGGCGCGGCACGTGGATCGCGCTCGCCCCAGCTGCCGTCTTCAGCGCGACGCAGGAAGTCGGCCAGCAACTGGTTGAACAGCCCGGGTTCCTCGACGTTGATGCCGTGCCCGGATTGCGCGAGCATCGCGAGCCCGGCCTTGGGAATGGCGCGTTTGAGCATGATGGATGCTTCGATGCAGGGTTCGTCCTCGTCGCCTGACATGACGAGCACCGGCACGTCGATGCGCGAAATTTCGTCCGTCAGGTCGTAGAGGCTGGGCCGCCTGCCCTGGTATCCGGCCATGGTATTGGCCGAACCTGCGGCCGAATGCTCGGCGAGCTGCCGGTTGTATTCCGCGAAGCCGCGCGGATCCTTGTTCTTGAACTGGATGCGCGCCGCGCCGTGGCCGTAGGTGGCCGCGAAATGCGCCATGCCGAGCTTGCGGATCTCCTCGGAGTTCGCGCGAGCGCTTTCCTGAAATCCCTTGTACGTGGCTGGATGCGCCCCCGACCCCACGCCGGCAAGCGTGAGCGAGCGCGCTTTCGGCGGCTTGCCCTTCGCGCAATACGTCACGCCGAAGTGCAGGGTCGCGAACGCGCCCATCGAAAGGCCCACCACGTGCGGCCGATCGAGCCGCAGACCGTCGATCACGGCACGCACATCCTCGCGCCAGTGCTTCTGGGAATAGCTCTCGACGCTTTCGGGAACGTCCGATGGGAGGTAGCCGCGCGCGCTGTAGGTGATGCAGCGATAGCTGCGGCTGAAATAGCGCAGCTGCGGCTCCCAGCTGCGCCAGTCGCCCGCGAATTCGTGCACGAACACGATGGGCGTGCCGCTGCCGGCTTCTTCGTAGTGGAGTTTTACTCCGTCGTCCGCTTTGAGCGTAGGCATGTTGCTAGACTAATGAACCATGGAACTCAATCTTAAGGGCAAACGCGTCCTGGTCACGGGCGCATCCAAGGGCATCGGGCGCGCCTGCGTCGAATTCCTCTCGACCGAAGGCTGCACGGTCCTCGGTGCGTCGCGCAATATTGCACCGGGCCTCGCGGCAAAAGCCACGGATCTTTCGCAACGCGGTGCAGCAGAGGAACTGGCGGCCTGGGCCGGAGATCTCGATATCCTGGTCAACAACGCGGGGGCCATCCCGGGCGGCGACCTGCTCAAGGTGGACGAGGAAACCTGGCGCAAAGCCTGGGACCTGAAAGTGTTCGGCTATATCAACCTGACACGCGCGGTCTATGCTCGCATGAAGAACAAGGCGCGGACGCCTTCCTCACCGGTGCGCGGCGTGATCGTCAACGTCATCGGCGCCGCGGGCGAGAAAATGAACGCGGCCTATGTCGCCGGCAGCACGGCCAACGCGGGCCTGATGGCCTTCACCCGGGCGCTGGGCGGCGCGTCGCACGCCGACGGCATCCGCGTCGTCGGCATCAACCCGGGCCCGGTCGCAACCGACCGGCTGATCAGCCTGCACAAGCAAATGGCGCAGACCAGGCTGGGCGACGCCTCGCGCTACGAAGAATTGTTCAAGGAAATGTCCTTCGGCCGGCCGGCTACGTCGGAAGAAATCGCAGCCGCGGTCGCCTTCCTCGCCTCGGACCGTTCCGCCTACACTTCGGGCTGCATTCTCACCATCGACGGCGGGCTTGCTGCCCGCGGCTAGCTCGGCTTGTTCAGCTGGTAGCCGAAGCGCGGGAAGTGCACGTGCACCGTGCCGGCACGCGGATCGGTGCGGCGGATCACGATCTCGTCCGCGGAGGCATTGAGCAGTTCTCCCGTCACCGGATCCAGTCCGCTGTCCACCGGCATCGCCAGCGCCTGCTCGCCCAGCGCGATGCCGCCGGTTTCCAAAGCAACCGCGCCTTTCACTGCGTCCGGCGTGGATGATTTTGCGATCTGGATCGCATCGCCGCTGCTGATCTCGCCGGGCTTGCCATGGCCGATCGCGGCCATGCGCTCGACGAAAGCCTTCGTCTTCGGAAACGGATCCAGCAGCACGCGCATGTCGGCAGGCTTCCACAGCGGCCAGAGCGCGTTGTAGAGCGAAAAATCGGCGATGCAGGCCTGACCGCCAAAGAGATACGGCCCCGTCAGCTGCGCCTCTATCTTGCCTAGCAGGCCCTGCAGGTTGGCCTTGCACTCGTGCAACGGCCCGCGGCGGACGGTGCCGCCCTGCCGCATCGCGGCGCGGTCCTTGCCGAAGGCGGCGAGGAATTCTGGCGTCGCGCCGGAGAAAAACTGCTTCATCATGCCCGCCCCCGGCTGGAATCCGATCGGGATGGTGATGCCGAACACGACGTGATCGGCGAAATGCGCCGCGGCCCGCACCGCGAGCGTTTCGCCCTGCGGAAACAGCGACGGCGCCGGCGCGATCCGCTCGAGCACCCTGGCGATCAGCGCCGTGTCGCAGTAAATGTCGGCCCCCAGTTGCAGGATCGGGGTCTTGCGGTAGCCGCCGGTGAGCGCGATGACGTCGGGCTTGGGCATGAAGAGCGGGATCTGGACCGACTTCCAGGCCAGGCCCTTGAAGCCGAGCATGGCGCGGGCCTTCTCCGCGAATGGAGAAACGGGGTAATGGTGCAATATGAGGTGAGATGCGGGTTCAGTCATAATCCGCCCTTCGTTTTTAACGTCACCCTCATGGTAACCCGATGAAAGCCGTGCTTTGCAAGCAGTTCGGTCCTCCGGAATCGCTGGTGGTCGAGGAATTGCCTTCGCCGAAGGCCGGCGCCGGCGAGGTCGTCGTCGGCGTCAGGGCAGCGAGCCTGAATTTCCCGGACGTGCTCATCATCCAGAACAAATACCAGTTCAAGCCGCCGCTGCCCTTTTCCCCGGGCAGCGAGATGTCGGGCGTGGTGAAGGAAGTGGGCGAAGGGGTGAAAGGATACAAGCCCGGCGACCGCGTCATCGCCTTCACCACCTACGGCGCGTTCGCCGAGGAAGTGAAGGTCGAAGCGTCGAGGCTGGTGCCCATCCCCGAGGGCATGGATTTCAACAGCGCCGCGGCGTTCCTGCTGACCTACGGCACGTCGGACCACGCGCTGCGCGATCGCGGCGCGCTGAAAGCCGGCGAGACGCTGCTGGTGCTGGGCGCGGCGGGCGGCGTCGGCTTGGCCGCGATCGAAATCGGCAAGGCGATGGGCGCACAGGTGATCGCTTGCGCTTCCAGCGCCGACAAACTGGAAGTCTGCAAGCAGCACGGCGCGGACGCCGGCATCAATTACGCAAGCGAAGACATGCGCGAGAAAATCAAGGAGCTCACCGCCGGCAAGGGCGTGGACGTGATCTACGACGCGGTCGGCGGCCCCTACACGGAACCCGCGCTGCGTTCGTCCGCATGGCGCGGCCGGCTGCTGGTGGTGGGCTTCGCTGCCGGCGACATCCCGAAAATCCCGCTCAACCTCACGCTGCTGAAGGGCTGTTCCATCGTCGGCGTGTTCTGGGGCGACTTCACGCGGCGTGAGCCGAAAGCTTTCGCCGATAGCATCGGCCAGCTCGGCAAATGGTTTCGCGAAGGCAAACTCAAGCCGCACGTATCGCAGACCTTCCCGCTCGAACAGGCGGTGGACGCGCTGAAACTGATGGCGGCGCGCAAGGTCAAGGGCAAGGTCGTCCTGACCGTTGGCCGGTAGCGTTCTCATCGTCGGCGCCGGTGCAATCGGCGCCTTCTATGGCGGCGTGCTGGCGCGTGCCGGTTGCGACGTTTCCGTCGTCGCGCGTTCGGATTACGACGCAGTGGCGCGGGACGGCTTCCGCGTCGCGAGCACCATCGGCGATCTCTCCTTCAGGCCGCGCAAAGTCCTGCGTGCCGCGGAAGGCGAGTTCGACATCGTCTTCGTGGCGCTCAAACTTACGCGCGGCGTCGATCGCGTCGCCATGATCCGCCCGGCGCTGGGGCCTGGTACGGCCATCGTGCTGGTGGTGAACGGCATCGACGTCGAGCAGGAGGTGGCCGAGGCTTTCCCCGGCCACGAATTGCTGTCCGGCGTCGCCTATGCCGCGGCGAGCCGCGAGGCTCCCGGGCATGTCCGGCATCATTCGCAATACACGCGCCTCATCCTCGGCCGCTATCCGTCAGGCGCGTCGGAGACTGCCGACCGGCTGGCGGAACTGCTGAAGAAAGGCGGTTCCAGCTGCCAGGTCGTCGAAGATATCGTCGGCGCGCGCTGGATGAAATGCGCGTGGAACACGGTGTTCAACCCGATCTCGGCGATCGGCGGCGGCCTGGGATCGAAGGACATGCTGGCCAGCGGCGAGAGCGTCGCGTTCGCGCATGCGGCGATCAGCGAGGTCTGCGCCGTCGCCAAAGCGGCCGGCCATCCGCTGCCCGAAGACACCGCGGACAAGCAGATTGCCGGCACGCAACGCATGGCGAACCACGTATCGAGCATGGGACAGGACTGGCTCGCCGGCCGCCCGATGGAAACCGAGGCGATCCTTGGCAACGCGGTGCGGATCGCGCGCCGGCTGCAAGTACCGGCGCCGCGCCTGGAGTCGCTCTATGCGCTGCTGCTCATGGCGGAGAACCGTCGCCGGGGCCCAGCGGAAGTTGCATGAGCACGGAATCCACCCAGCGGCCGAATTTGTAGCCGGTCGAGCGCAGGTTACCGGCGCGCACGAAACCCAGGCTCGCGTGCACGCCGATCGAGGCCGCGTTCGCGCTGTCGCCGATGACGGCGATGATCTGGCGGTAGTGGAGCTTTTCGCAGCGCAGGATCAAATCCGCCAGCAATGCCTTGCCGACCCCCTTGCGCTGCCTGCCCTGCTTCACGTAGATCGAATCCTCGAGCGTGTACCGGTAGGCCGAACGCGTCCGGTACAGCGTGCAATAGCCATACCCCAGCACCTCGCCCTTTTCCTCGGCCACCACGTACGGCAGTCCGTCTCCGGTCACGGCCTCGAAGCGGCGCCGCATTTCCTCCAGCGGCGGGGCTACTTCTTCGAAGGAGGCCAGGCCGTGCAGCACATGGTGCGCGTAGATGGCCTGGATCGAGGGGAGGTCTTGCGGTACAGCAGGTCGGACGAGCATGGAGCGATTATAGTTAAGGCATGACGCTGCAGGAGCAACGCGCGAAGGCGGTGGGTGAACTGATCGGGCGCGTGCGCGCCATCGAATCGCGGGAAGGCGTCACCCGGGGGTCGCTGGACAGGATCAAGGCGGAACTCATCGCGCTCGCCAGCCGCAGCGAGCTGTTCCCGCCAGCGCATTTCGCCAATGTTCCGGGCCGCGCCGGAACCATCTACCACCTCGCCGAGGATGCCGATGGGCGCTTCGCGCTCTACGGCTCGGCGGGTGTGCCCGGCAAGGCGCAGCCGCCGCACAACCACACCACCTGGGCTTCCATCGCCGGGGTCTACGGCGACGAGCACAACGTGTTCTACGGGCGCAGCGATCACGGTGAAACTCCGGGCGAAGGGCGCCTCGAGAAGACCCACGAACTGACCATCCGGCGCGGCAACGCCTGCGCCATGCTGCCGGATGACTTTCATACCATCGAGGTGACGAGCGAAAGCGAGTCGCTGCACCTGCACCTCTACGGCAAGACGCTGGAAGACCTGCCGGACCGCATTACTTTCCCCTCCAGTACGGGCGGGCGGATCGCGCGCTTCATGGCCAAGCCGGAGATCTACTGCACGCGCATCACGCCGCCGGAATTGCGAGCGTTGATCTCTTCGGGAGGGGAACTCGCGATCCTCGACGTGCGCGAGGAAGGCGTGCACGCGCGCAACCACCTCTTCCTCGCCACCTCAGCCCCGCTCTCGCAGCTGGAGCTGCGCATCGGCCGCCTGGTGCCGCGCCTTGCGACGCGCATCGCACTGGTGGACGACGATGAGGAGCTGGCGCAGCGCGCGGCCCGCGTACTGCGCCGCCTCGGCTACCGCGACCTGCACGTGCTGGCCGGCGGCAGCGCCGCCTGGAAGGCGGCCGGTTACGAACTGTATTCCGGCGTGCATGTGCCCTCGAAAGCCTTCGGCGAGCACGTCGAGCATCACGACAACACGCCGCGCATCGCCGCGGCGGAGCTGAAAGCGAAACTCGACGCCGGCGAAGACCTGGTCATCCTCGACTCGCGTCCGATGAGCGAATACCGCGTGATGAACATCCCTGGCGCGCTCGACTGCCCGGGCGCAGAGCTGGTCTACCGCGTGCACCAGGCCGCGCCGCGCCCTGAAACCCTGGTAGTGGTGAACTGCGCCGGGCGCACCCGTTCGATCATCGGCGCGCAATCCCTGATCAACGCGGGAATTCCGAACAAGGTGGTGGCGCTCAAGAACGGCACCATGGGCTGGCATCTCGCGGGCCTGGAACTGGAACGCGGGCAGGAGCGCGCCGCGGCGGTGCCGGCAGGACCGGCGCTGGAAAGAGCGAAAGCTTTAGCGGCAAATGTGGCAAAGCGTTTCTCGATTCGTTTCCTGTCAGGAAAAGAACTCGAGAAAATGAAACGCGCCCCCCGCACTCTTTACATCTTCGACGTCCGCTCTCCTGAAGAATACGCGGCCGGCCATCTGCCCGGTTCAATATCAGCGCCCGGCGGCCAGCTGGTGCAGGCGACCGACACGTATGCCGCGGTGCACGGCGCGCGCATCGCGCTCGTCGATGACCACGGCGTGCGCGCGACCATGACTGCGTCCTGGCTGCTGCAAATGGGCTGGCCGGAGGTCTTTGTTGTTGAAGGCGGTCTGGATGGAAGCCTGGAAACTGGAAGCCCGAAAGCTTCTGCCGTACCGGACGCCGCCTCGGTTTCATCCAAAGAACTTTTCGAAATGAAAGACGCGTTGATTCTCGACTTTGCGACGAGCCTGCAGTACCGGGCCGGCCATGTCCCGGGCGCGGCCTTCGTCATCCGCTCGCGACTCGCGAACCATCGCGCGGCATTCGACGGACAAAACATCGCGTGCACGTCGCCGGACGGCCGGCTCGCGCGCTACGCCGCGGCCGACCTCGCCGCCCTACTGGGACGCGAAGTACAGGCACTGGAAGGCGGCACAGGAGCCTGGCGCGCGGCCGGCCTGCCGCTGGAGACCGGTGAGACGCGCATGCTCGAACCTCCTGAGGACGTCTACTACAAGCCCTACGACCACAAGGCGCAGATCGAGGCGGCGATGCAGGACTACCTGCAATGGGAAGTGGCGCTGCTGGAGCAGATCCGGCGCGACCCGGACTGCCGTTTCAGGGATTTTCCCCCGCGCTAGCCCATCTGCTCCGGTAGAATCGCGGGCCTTTTCATCCGGCCGCATTTCCCGAGCATGATCCGCTTCTCCAACATCAGCCTCATCCGAGGCACCAAGGTCCTGCTCGAAGGCGCCGACGCGGTGCTGAATCCCGGCGACCGCATCGGCCTCATCGGCGCCAACGGCTCTGGCAAGTCCAGCCTGTTCGCGGTGCTGCGCGGCGAACTGCACGCCGACAAGGGCGACGCCGAATTCCCGCCGCAATGGCGCGTCGCGCACGTCGCGCAGGAAACGCCGGCGCTGGACCGGCTGGCGGTCGAGTATGCAATCGACGGCGATACGACTCTGAGGACCCTCGAGAAGAAGCTTGCCCGGGCCGAGAAAGACAACGACGGCCATCTGATCGGCGAGATCTACGCGGCGCTGTCCGATGCCGACGCCTACACCGTGCGCCCGCGCGCCGAGCAGCTGCTGATTGGTTTGGGTTTTAAAAATAGCGAATTGGAAAACCCCGTTTCAAGTTTTTCCGGCGGCTGGCGCATGCGCCTGAACCTCGCGCAGGCGCTGATGTGCCCTTCCGACCTGCTGCTGCTGGACGAGCCCACCAACCACCTCGACCTGGACGCGATCCTCTGGGTGGAGGAATGGCTCAAGCGCTACACCGGCACGCTGCTGGTAGTTTCGCACGACCGCGACTTCCTCGACGGCGTGGTGAACGTGATCCTGCACATCGACCAGAAGAAACTGAAGCGCTACGGCGGCAACTACTCGGAATTCGAGGTGCAGCGCGCGCAGGCGGTGATACTGGCCGGGAGCCAGCGTGAAAAGCAGGAGCGCGAGCGCGCCCACCTGCAGTCCTTCATCGACCGCTTCAAGGCCAAGGCCACCAAGGCGCGGCAGGCGCAGAGCCGCATGAAGATGCTGGCGAAGATGGAAGACCTGGCGCCGCTGCACGTCGCCGCGCCTTTCTCGTTCGAATTCCGCGAACCGCTGCGGGCGCCGAACCCGCTGCTGGTGCTGGAGGACGCCGACGCGGGATATAGGGACAAAACTGCGGGCGACAAGACCGTGCTGAGGAATATCAACTTCTCGCTGCAGTCGGAGCAGCGCTACGGCCTGCTCGGCATCAACGGCGCGGGCAAGTCCACGCTGATCAAAACCATCGCCGGCGAGCTGAAGCCGCTCAGGGGCACCGCGCTGTTCAACAAGGGTCTCGCCATCGGCTACTTCGCGCAGCACCAGGTGGAGATGCTGCGCGACGACCAGTCGCCGGCCTGGCACCTGCAGAAAATCGCGCCGCGGATCCGCGAGCAGGAAGTGCGCAATTTCCTTGGCGGCTTCAACTTCCCCGGGGACATGGCCACCGGCCCGATCGCCCACTTCTCCGGCGGCGAGAAGGCGCGCCTCGCGCTGGCGCTGATCGTCTGGGCGCGGCCCAACCTGCTGCTGCTGGACGAGCCGACCAACCACCTCGACCTGGAGACGCGCGAGGCGCTCACCGTGGCGCTGGCGCAGTTCGAAGGAACGCTGATGCTGGTGTCGCACGACCGGCACCTGCTGCGCGCCACCACCGATCAGTTCCTGATCGTCGCCGAAGGCAGCCTGCAGCCCTTCGATGGCGACCTGGACGACTACCGCGACTGGCTGCTGAAGAGCAAGCAGGTCAGGCCCCCCGAGCCCGTGCAAGCCGCGGCGGCCGCACCGCCAAAGAAGATTTCGGCGCCGAAGCTCTCGTCCTCATCCAGGAAAAGCCTGGAAGCACGCGTAAGGCGGCTGGAGGAAATGATCGCCCGGCTGAATGCGCGCAAGGCCGCCATCGAAACGCAGTTGGCCGATCCCGGGGTCTACCAAGGCGCCTCAAAAGCCGCTCTCCAGGACATCCTGGTGGACCAGGCCCACGTCGGCAAGGAGCTGGTCCAGCTGGAAACTGAATGGCTGGAAAAGCAGGCGGAATTGGAGCAGCCCGGATCGCTTACGGACTCGAAAGCAGGCTGAACCGGCGCAGGACCGGCAATCTGCCCAAAACCAGCAGGGCAGGCGTAAACAAACGTTCCATGAGCGCGCAGGCCTTCGCCGCATAGGGTGTGTAGAAACCCCAGGCCACGGCGACCAGGCCGAGGAACACGCCGCCGACGAGGACATCCGAAAGCCAGTGCGCGCCGGACACGAGCCTGGGCAGCGCGAATAGGACCACAAGCAGCCAGACGAGCCAGCGCCGCCAGCCGCGCGCGGCGAACGACACGAATATCGCCCACAACAGCAGCACCGAAGCATGGTCGCCCGGAAAGCTGCGTCCGGACGAGTCCTTCATGTGCCAGTCCCTGGCCCAGGCGGGAAATAGTTCGGTCAGCCGGACCGCGCCATCCACGGTCAACGAAGGGCTCGCGCGCTGCCAGTGCATGGCCTTCACCAGTTCGTTCAACGGGCCGACGCGAATCAGCAGCAGCAGGAACAGCACCGCCACGAAGGCATACAGCGCCTGGCGCACCTGTGCAGCGGGGAATATCCAGTTTCCGGCAATCAGGAAGCACAGCATGATCAAGCCGAAGCCGAGATCGACCGGCCGCATGTTGCACACGCCCCAGACATGCGCCCAGGCGGCACTGCCGGCCAACGGAGCGTTCAACAAGTGGAATACGACGGCATCGATCCGGTCCCACAGCAGCCTTGTCGACGGCCAGAGCCAGCTGGCGAGCAGGACCAGGGCGATCACGTGACAGACGATCAATCCGGTGCCGCGCCAGCGCGCCTGGATCACGCCTGATCCGCCCATAACCGGCGCCCCCTCAGAAAAACGGCCAGGCCCGGAAGGCTGACGAGGATGAGCAGGATTCCGTAGACCAGCGACATCATCAGCACGACGGTCTTGTCGGCCCCGATCAGCGAAAACAAACCGACCAGCGCGCCTTCGCGCACGCCCCAGCCCGCGATCGATACCGGAATGACGGTCAGGACAAGCGCGGGCGGTACGATGGCGAAGTAGGTCACCAGATCATATCGCAGGCCCAGCGCCCGGCCTGCGGCGAAGAACGCCAACAAGGCAAGCAGCGGCACCAGCAGGGAGGACGTCAGCAGCAACAGGCGGCGCAGCGACACGGCCTGCCACAGGCGATCCGACATTGTTTTCACGACCGCCAATCGCGGATTGCCGCCGATCCATGCCAGGCGCCCGAGGAAAACCAAGCTGAAGAAGCCGAGCAGACCCGCCACCAGCAGCCACAGGATCGGACGATAAACCTGTTCGGGCAGCAAATCGGGATTGACGAGGTGCGCCGCCAGCGTCAGCAGCAGCAGCGCGCCAAGGCCGGTGACCCGGTCGATGGCGACTCCAACCAGCGCGTCCCGCTTGCGGAATCCGCGGCGGGCTACATCGAGCACCTTGATGGCATCGCCGCCGATGCTGGTCGGCAATCCCTGGTTGAAGAACATGCCTTTGAAATAGCTGTCCCAGTAGAAGGAAAACGTCTGGCCGAAGCCCAGGTTGCGCATGATCAGCTGCCAGCGGTAGGCCGACACCGCGGTGCTGCCGAACTGCATCAACCACGCGCACAGGAGCCATTCCGGCCTGGCGCGCGCGATCACCTGCCAGGCCTGCCCGACATCGATCGAGCGCAGGATGACCAACAGTATCGACAGCGACACCAGCAGGCGAACCAGGAATTTGATCCTGCGAACCACGATCGCAGACAGCGGGGTGCGGAAAAAAAACATTGCCCCTGACGCCTACTCTTCGCGGCCGGCGTCGGTGGCGTCGCCGGCCGCCGCTCCGGGCCGATAGCCGGTGACCAGGCGATAGTAGTAGCGGCCCGCCGGCTTGCCGTGATTCCAAACGCCGATCTCGCCGATGGCCCCCGCGGTTTTCACGCGCGATAGCACCCTTTCGTTGGTCAGGCTGGCGGCATCCGTGCCGATCAGCAGCATGGTCTTGCCGGTTTGCCGCTCGGCCGGGAACCAGAGCGCATACATCAGGCCGACGCCGCCGAACAGATTCTCGCTCGCGGTCTGGAACGCCGGAGCAACGCCGGCTTTTATCCCCGCCCCATCGAGGTACCGGGTCCGGTAGAAGGCAAGGCCGCTGGCAATCCTGTTCCTGTCCATGCCGACGACCAGTATTTCCTGCCCCGTTTCGC
>Ga0209579_10001095_pt1 | contig 23122 bp, 22 predicted proteins | sample Coa_R1_2_FD_187152 | JGI IMG/M metagenome (GOLD analysis project Ga0209579, IMG submission 187152) | Surface soil microbial communities from Centralia Pennsylvania, which are recovering from an underground coalmine fire - Coalmine... | ecosystem: Environmental > Terrestrial > Soil >... | reverse complement strand
CCCTTGGGCGAAGGCACCGCGTCGGCGCGGCGCGGGTCGATGTCGATCGCGTCACGCAAGGCACGGGCCACGCCCTTGAAGCAGGTCTCGACAATATGGTGGTTGTTGTCGCCGTAGAGCGACTCGATATGGAGCGTGATCCCGCCGGCCTGGGCCAGCGCCTGGAAGAACTCCTTGAAGAGCTCGGTATCCATCTCGCCGAGCTTGGGCCGGGTGAAGGTGACGCGCCAGACCAGATAGGGCCGGTTCGAGAGATCGAGCGCCACGCGGGTCAGCGCCTCGTCCATCGGCAGCAGCGCCGAGCCGTAGCGGCGGATGCCCTTGCGGTCGCCCAGCGCCTGGGCCAGCGCCTGGCCCAGCACGATGCCGCAATCCTCGGTCGTGTGGTGGAAGTCGATATGGAGATCGCCTTGCGCCTCCAGCTCGATGTCGATCAGCGAGTGGCGCGACAGCTGCTCGATCATGTGATCGAGGAAGCCGATGCCGGTCGCGACCCGGAACCGCCCGGTTCCGTCGAGGTCGATCTTCGCCCGGATCCTGGTCTCGGTGGTGTTGCGCTCGATCGTGGCCTGGCGCAAGGAAGGATCTCCCGCGGATTTGGCTGGTGCGGGGCGTTCTAGCAGGAAGCCCCGTCGGCCGAAAGCAGGGCAGGAATGCGATGCCCGCCCGCTGCGTCGACAGGCCACCATTCCTTGCGGGCGGGGAGGCCTATCTTGAAGCTTGCTTTGCTGTGCCTACATGCTGCGCCCTGTTGATTCAACGAAGGTTCCCATGTCGGAAAGCAATCCGCCGGTCTGGCACGGCACAACGATTCTGTGCGTGCGAAAGGCCGGGCGTGTCGTCATCGCCGGCGATGGTCAGGTCTCGATGGGCTCGACCGTCGTCAAGTCAAATGCCCGCAAAGTCCGCCGTCTGGGCGACGGCAACGTCATCGCCGGCTTCGCCGGGGCGACGGCCGATGCGCTGACCCTCTTCGACCGGCTCGAAGGCAAGCTCGAGCAATATGCCGGCCAGCTCACCCGCGCCTGCGTCGAGCTCGCCAAGGACTGGCGCACCGACCGCTACCTGCGGCGGCTGGAAGCCATGATGGCGGTCGCCGACCGCTCGACCTCGCTGATCCTGACCGGGACCGGCGACGTGATGGAGCCCGAGGACGGCATCATCGGCATCGGCTCCGGCGGCTCCTATGCGCTTGCCGCGGCCCGCGCGCTCATCGGCATCGACGGTCTCGAGGCCGAGGAGATCGTGCGCCGGTCGATGGCGATCGCCGCCGGCATCTGCGTCTACACCAACGACAAGATCCTCATCGAAAGCATCGAATAGCCATGCCCGTCGAAGCCGCCGCCTTCAGCCCGCGCGAGATCGTCTCGGAGCTCGACCGCTACATCATCGGCCAGCACGAGGCGAAGCGCGCCGTCGCCATCGCGCTTCGCAACCGCTGGCGCCGCCAGCAGCTGCCGGAAGACTTGCGCGACGAGGTGCTGCCCAAGAACATCCTGATGATCGGACCGACCGGGATCGGCAAGACCGAGATCGCGCGGCGTCTCGCCAAGCTGGCCCAGGCCCCGTTCATCAAGGTCGAGGCCACCAAGTTCACCGAGGTCGGCTATGTCGGCCGCGACGTCGAGCAGATCGTGCGCGACCTGGTCGAAGCCTCGCTCGCTATGGCCCGCGAGCGGCTCCGCAAGGAGGTGGCCGCCAAGGCCGAGCATGCCGCCGAGGAGCGCGTGATCGACGCGCTGGTCGGAAGCCAAGCGAGCGCCGATACGCGGTCGAAGTTCCGGACCATGCTGCGCAACGGCCAGCTCGACGACCGCGAGATCGAGATCCAGGTCGCCGATACCGGCGGCATGCCGACCTTCGAGATCCCGGGCATGCCCGGCTCGTCCGTCGGCATGGTCAATCTCAGCGAGATGTTCGGCAAGGCCTTCGGCGGCCGGACCAAGACGCGGAAGACCACGGTGTCGGAGAGCCATCCCGTGCTGCTGGCCGAGGAGAGCGACAAGCTTCTCGACGGCGAGACGGTGGTGCGCGAGGCGATTACCGCGGTCGAGCAGAACGGCATCGTCTTCATCGACGAGATCGACAAGATCTGTGCCCGCTCCGAGCGGATGGGCGCCGATGTCAGCCGCGAAGGCGTGCAGCGCGACCTGCTGCCGCTGATCGAGGGCACGGTCGTCTCGACGAAGCATGGGCCGGTCAAGACCGATCACATCCTGTTCATCGCGTCGGGCGCCTTCCATGTCGCGAAGCCGGCCGACCTCCTGCCCGAGCTGCAGGGACGGCTGCCCATCCGCGTCGAGCTCAAGGCGCTCACAAAGGACGACTTCAAGCGGATCCTGACCGAGACCGAGGCAAGCCTGATCAAGCAGTACGTGGCATTGCTCGCCACCGAAGGCGTCGAGCTCGGCTTCGACGAGGGCGCCATCGACGAGATCGCCTCGCTCGCGGTCGAGGTGAACACGGCAGTCGAGAACATCGGCGCCCGCCGGCTTCACACGGTGCTCGAACGGCTGCTGGAGGATGCGAGCTTCGCCGCCGCGGACATGCCGTCCGGATCGACGATCTCGATCGACCGGAACTACGTCCACGACCACGTGGCGGCGCTGGCCAAGAACGCCGACCTGTCGAAGTTCATCTTGTAGACTATGGCGGCGTCTGTAGGGCGGATGAGCGGAGCGTAATCCGCCGTCCGTCCGAGCCTCCGAGAAACCGGCGGAGTACGCTGCGCTTTTCCGCCCTACGTCCCGGCGGGCTCGCCGACCGTGGCGCCGGCGAGGAAGAGCATGTTGATGGTCTCGCCGTCGTTCGACAAGGGCAGCAGCAGCGCCTCGTAACGCACCGGCTGCTGATCGCCGAGGAGCTCGCCGCGAAACCCCACGGCCTCGCGCGCCTCCACCGCGGCGACATAAGAGCGCACGATGAGGCCGCGCTGGTGGACGTTGGGCCAGTCCTCGACCCACATGTTGGTTGCCTCGAAGCCCAGCGCATCGCGATAGCCGGTGCCTACCAGCCGGTGGCGGAAGCGCAATTGCGGGTGAACCTCGACCAGCGCGACGAAGGGCAGCACGAAGACGAGCTCCCCCGGATCGATGTCGACGCGGGCGAGAAAGGGGCGCTGCCCCCGCTTCGGCTCGAGGATGTGCCAGACCCGCTTGAGCTTCTCCGCGGCCAAGGATTCATCCGACTTCACACGGAACGGGGCGCTGCCGACCGCGCGATCGTCGGGCCCCGTCGTCGGGCCGGCCGGCGCCGGCCGGAAGGCGTCGAAGAGGCGCTTCAACGAGAAGGAACTGGTGGAGTCCATGTCACCGAGCAGCCGGAACCTCGATAACGCCGCAGCCCGATCCGCGACCCCATAGGTGTACTCGCGCACGGGGTCCGACACAATCTGCGTCACGTCCGCGGCTCGCGGAATCGGCGAGTGGGCGGCGCGCCGGCTGGGCGGCTCCCGCCGGTTCCGCTAGAATGCTGGGATTCCGCCCGAATCCGGTGCTCGTCGATGGCCGTTACCGCCCCGGTTCGCGAGACTCTCGCGCTCGAACTCTCCGCCGTGGTCGTCGCGGTGACGGCGGACGAGCCGCGTGTGCTCGCGGTCGACGGCGGCGGCGCGCTTCCCTCGGGACCGCTCGAGCCCGGCCATCGGACGCTCGAGCGCGGCCTCCGCGATTGGGTGGAGGAGCGCACGCGGCTGCCGCTCGGCTATGTCGAGCAGCTCTACACCTTCGCCGATCGCGGCCGCGCGGGAGCGCCGTCGACGCGGGTCATCTCGCTGTCCTATCTGGCGCTCGCGCGCGAAGCCGAGGTGGCGATGCTGCCCGGGGCCGGCTGGCACAACTGGTATCGCTACTTCCCTTGGGAGGATTGGCGCGGCGGGCGCAATGGGCTGGTGGCAGATCGCATCGTCCCGTTGCTCGAAGCCTGGGCGGCGGAGGTAACGGGCGAGGCCGGTCGCGATCGCCGCCGCCGCGTCGCCGTCACCTTCGGGACCGACGAGCGGAGCTGGGACGAGGAGCTGGTGCTCCAGCGCTTCGAGCTCCTCTATGAGGCGCGGCTGGTGCCGGAGGCGCTGCGCGATCTCGGGATCGACGGTCCGGCGCCGCTGCCGGGCGAGCGGATGGCGCTCGACCACCGCCGCATTCTTGCCACCGGGATCGCCCGGCTGCGGGCCAAGATCAAGTATCGGCCGGTGGTGTTCGAGCTGATGCCGGAGAGATTCACGCTGCTGCAGTTGCAGCGTGCCGTCGAGGCGCTGGCCGGACGACGCCTTCACAAGCAGAATTTCCGTCGCTTCGTCGAGGGCCAGAAGCTGGTCGAGGAAGCCGGCGGCTCGTCTTCGGCGAGCGGCGGCCGGCCGGCCAAGCTGATGCGCTTCCGCCGCGAGGTGCTGCTGCGCCGTGCGGTGAGCGGCACCAAGCTGCCGCTGTCCCGCCCGGGGTGATATGGCGGATTGCGCTTCGCTTATCCGCCCTACAGGACGCCGTAGGGCGGATAAGCGAAGCGCAATCCGCCGCCAGTGCTTCCCTTCCGGCGCAGCCTGACGCAATATGAGTCCTCAATGAAATTGGGGAGGGTGCCTGATGCATTGCGGCATGGCCACGGGTTGCGCCAACCACGCGAACATTCCGGACGATCGCTTCCTCCGCGAGGAGATGGCGCAGTGGCTGCTGGCGGACGAGCTGGGCTTCGATTCCCTGTGGATCACCGAGCATCATTTCAGCAACTACTCGGTGAGCCCGGACCCGCTGATGTATCTCTCCTGGCTGGCCGGCCAGACCAGGCGCATGCGGCTCGGGACCCAGGTCCTCGTGGTGCCGTGGCATGACCCCGTCCGGGTGACCGAGCAGATCATTCTCCTCGACCATCTCTCGGGCGGCCGCGCCATCATCGGCTTCGGTCGCGGCCTGGCGCGGCGGGAGTACGAGGGCCTGCGCATCCCGCAGGCGGAGGCCCGCCAGCGGCTGGACGAGGGCATCGACCTCATCATGACGGCGATGGAGACCGGGTTCATCGAGGGCGGCGAGATCTGGAAGCAGCCGCGGCGCGAGCTCAAGCCGAAGCCGTTGCGCTCCTTGAAGGGCCGCGCCTTCACCGGCGCCGGCACGCCGGACTCGCTGACCATGGCGGCAAAGCAGGGGTTGGGGCGGCTCTACCTCAACCAGCCGACCTTCCCGACCGCCGGCGATCCCTGGCTCGAGACTTGGCGCGCCTCCTGGCCCGACGACCCGCCGCCCAAATGCTTCGTGTCGAACCTGGTCTTCGTCGACGACAGCAGCGAGCGGGCGCACGAGACCGGGCGGCGCTACGCCACCACGACCTTCCGCAATGCCATCAAGCATTACGAGATGGATTCGGACCACAATGCCTCGGTAAAGGGCTACGAGACCTACAAGAAGCAGTCGCCGGAGGCCATCGAGAAGCAGATCGAGGCGGTGGCGCAATCGACCGTGTGCGGCACGCCGCAGGAGGTGCTGGAGAAGCTCGAAGGCGTGGTGCGCGAGCGCGATCCGCAGGGCCTGTTCCCGCATTTCTATACCGGCGGGATGCCACACGAGGACGCCGTCCGCAACATGCGGATGTTCGCCCAGCACTGCCTTCGCGAGGTCAAGAGCTGGCCGGCCGAATCGACGATAGGGACCCCGCTGGCGGAGGCCGCATGAGCACGCCCAACCCGTTCGACCCGGGGCTGTTCCGCCCCGAATCGGTCTCCGCCGAGACCGCGGCTTTCAATCGGGCGCTCGGCGACCGGCTCGCCAACGTGCCGAAATGGTGGGAGGACCCGACGGCGATGAGCCGCATCTTCCCGCCGCCGGTACTGTCGCCTCGCGCGCGGAACGATGCGTTCGAGACCAAGGACGGGCGGAAGATCGGGCTGCGCGTGCTGGCGCCGCCGTCGCCGACCGGCATCTACCTGCATATCCATGGCGGCGGTCTGGTGCTCGGCACCGCCGATGGGCAGGACCAGATGCTGGAACGGATCGCCGACAGTACCGGCCTCGTCTGCGTCAGCGTCGAGTACCGGCTGGCGCCGGCGCATCCCTGGCCGGCTGCCTGGGACGATTGCGAGGCGGCGGCGATGTGGCTGGCCGAGAGGGGCAAGTCCGAGCTCGGCGTCGAGCTGGTGGCGATCGGCGGCGAGTCGGCCGGGGCGACGCTGGCGGTGCCGACGATGGTGCGGATGCGCGACAAGCATGGATTCGCCTTCCGGGCCGCGAACCTCACCTTCGGCAATTACGACACCAGCATGACGCCGAGCCAGCGGATCATCGGCCGCAGCTCGGTGCTGCTGCAGACGGTGGATATCGAGCATTGCTCGGACGCCTACGCGCCCGACGTGTCACGCCGTCGCGATCCCGATCTGTCGGCGCTCTATGCCGAGCTGCAGGGGTTGGGGCCGGCGCTGTTCACCGTGGGCACCGGCGATCCCTTCCTCGATGATTCGCTGTTCGTCTATGCCCGCTGGATCGCCGCCGGCAACGAGGCGGAGCTGGCGGTCTATCCCGGCGGGGTACACGGTTTCACCATGTTCCCGATCCCGATCGCCGAGCAGGCGAACCGGCGGATCGACGCGTTCCTGAAGCGGCATAGTTCGGCTTAGCCCCACCCGACCCTCGGCTGCTCCTGCGGCGAAGGACCGGATGGGGGTGCCGGACGTTTCCTCCCTGTTATCGCGACGGGTTCGCCGCGATCGTGTAGCGGACGTAGGCGTCCGAGCGCGTTTCTTCGGACCGTGCGCGCCAGACGCGGAGGGCTTCGTCATAGGTCGCGAACGGTCCGCGGGCATCGGCGGGCCCGTGCATGGTGCGGAAGGTGGTGTCCTTGAACTCGCCGCCGATCACCCAGAACTGGCGGAGTGCCGCGCCGTTGGTCTGCATGCCGTACATTTCTTGGCGTCTCCCTAATCCCGGTCTTCGTCAGTGGAACTGCGCCGCCTCGGTCGAGCCGGCCATGGCGGTCGTGCTCGAGCTGCCACCCGAAATCGCGACCGACACTGCGTCGAAGTAGGAGGTGCCGACCTCCCGCTGGTGGCGGGTGGCGGTGTAGCCCTGCTTCTCGGCCGCGAACTCGGCCTGCTGCAGCTCGGAATAGGCGCCCATGCCGCGCGCCGCGTAGCCGCGGGCGAGCTCGAAGGTGGCGTAGTTGAGGCTGTGGAACCCGGCCAGGGTGACGAACTGGTACTTGTAGCCCAGCGCCGCCAGATCCTCCTGGAACCGCTCGATCTGCTCCGGCTGAAGCTTGGCCCGCCAGTTGAACGAGGGCGAGCAGTTATAGGCCAGCAGCTTGCCCGGGAACTCGGCGTGGATGCGGTGGGCGAACTCGGTTGCCTCCTCGAGATTCGGCTCCGAGGTTTCCCACCACACGAGGTCGGCATAGGGGGCGTAGGCGAGGCCGCGCGCGATCGCGTGCTCGACGCCCTGGTCGTGCTTCAGGCGGTAGAAGCCTTCCGGCGTACGCTCGCCGGTCAGGAACCGGTGGTCGCGCGGGTCGACGTCGCTGGTCAGCAGCTGCGCCGAATGCGCGTCGGTGCGGGCGACGACCAGCGTGTCGACGCCCATCACGTCGGCGGCGAGCCGCGCGGCGTTGAGCGTCCGGATGAACTGCTGGGTCGGCACCAGCACCTTGCCGCCGAGATGGCCGCACTTCTTTTCGGAGGCGAGCTGGTCTTCGAAATGGACGCCTGCGGCGCCCGCCTCGATCATCCCCTTCATCAGCTCGAAGGCGTTCAGCGGCCCACCGAACCCGGCCTCGGCATCGGCGACGATCGGCGCGAACCAGTAGGTGCCCGACTTGCCTTCCATGTGGTCGATCTGGTCGGCGCGCTGGAACGCCTTGTTGATGCGGCGGACCACCTCGGGAACGCTCGAGGCGGGATAGAGGCTCTGGTCGGGATACATCTCGCCGGCATTGTTGGCGTCGGCGGCGACCTGCCAGCCCGAGAGATAGATCGACTGAAGCCCGGCCTTGACCATCTGCATGGCCTGGTTGCCGGTGAAGGCGCCGAGCGAGCGGACGAAATCCTGCTCGTGCAGCAGCCGCCACAGCCGCTCCGCGCCGAGCTCGGCCAGCGTGTAGCGGATCGGGATCGAGCCGCGCAGCCGTGCGACATCAGCCTGGCTGTAGTCGCGCTTGATTCCGGCGAAGCGGTTCGAGGGGAATTCGAAAGGCATCAGGAAGCGTCCCTTGTAAACTCCATACGGGACGACAACGCCAGAGGACGGCGAATAGTTCAATAACTCATTGACCAGCCGGTGAAATCCCGATAGTGACCAGACAGGTTTGCATTTGCAAACTGTCATATTGTGAAGGATTCACAAGATGGCGGCGACACGGATCGGCGGCAAGCTGCGGCGGCTCCGGCGGGAGCGCAAGCTCACCCAGGCCCAAATGGCGGCCGAGCTGGGCGTGAGCGCCTCCTATCTGAACCTGCTCGAGCACAATCAACGCCCGGTCACCGTGCCGGTGCTGATCAAGCTGGCGCAGCGTTTCCAGATCGATATCGAGAGCTTCAGCGACGACGACGACGCGCGGCTGATCAACGACTTGATGCAGGCCTTCGCCGACCCGCTCTTCGACGTCCACGAGGTGACGGCGCCGGAGCTCAAGGAGGTGGTGGCGCTCTCGCCGGGCATCGGCCAAGCGGTGCTGACGCTCTACCAGGCCTATCGCGCCTCCTCGGGCGGGCCGGCGGCGGCGCGGCTCGATGAGCAGACCTGGTCGGAGACGCCGACCGGCATGCCGTCGGAGGAAGTCTCGGACTTCCTGCAGCAGCGCGGCAACTATTTCCACGCGCTGGAGCTCGCCGCGGAGGGGCTGTGGCAGGAGCATGGACTCGCCTCCGGCACACTCTACCAGGATCTCGTCCGCGTGCTGGCGACCCGCTACGCGGTCGACGTGGTGGTGCTGCCGGCCCATGCGATGGGCGGCGCGCTCCGCGAGTACCGGCCGCTCACCCGCCGCCTGACGCTTTCGGAGATGCTGCCGCCCTCCAGCCGGGTCTTCCAGCTCGCCCATCAGCTGGCGCTGCTCGGCTGGCATCGCGAGCTCGAATCGGCGACGGCGACCGGCAAGTTCACCTCCGACGAGGCGATGATGCTGGCCCGCGTGGCGCTGGCCAACTACTTCGCCGCCGCGGTGATGATGCCCTACCGCCGTATCCGCGAGGCGGCGGACGAGGTGCGCTACGACATGGCCGTGCTGGAGCAACGCTTCGGTGCCAGCTTCGAGCAGATTTGCCACAGGCTGACCACCCTGAGGCGGCCCGGCGACGAAGGCGTGCCGTTCCATCTCGTGCGAGTCGACATCGCCGGCAACATCTCCAAGCGCTTCAGCGGCTCCGGCATCCCGATCGCGCGGTTCGGCGCCGCCTGCCCGCGCTGGAACGTCTACGACGCTTTCGCCACGCCGGGCATGCTGCGGGTCCAGGTGAGCCAGATGCCGGACGGCACACGCTATTTCTGCATCGCCCGCACGGTCGCGCCGATGGGCCGCGAGGCGGCACGCAGCGTGTTCGGCCAGCGGGTGAGCCGGCTCTCGATCGGCCTCGGCTGCCAGCTTGGCGAGGCGCGGCGCCTCGTCTATTCCGACGGGCTCGCCCTCGACGATCCGCAGATCGCCACGCCGATCGGCGTCAACTGCCGCATCTGCGAGCGCTCCGACTGCGCCGACCGCGCCATGCCGTCGCTCTTGCGCAAGCTGTCGATTGACGAGGACCGGCGCGGCGTCTCGGCGTACTCGCCGGCGGGATAGCTATCCGCAGATGGCGCAGATGCGCGCAGATTCTCTAACCTCATTGCGAGCGTCAGCGAAGCAATCCAGGGGCTACAGTCTCGAACCTCTGGATTGCTCAGCTCCGCCCGCAATGACGGCAATGGCCCGATCGGCGCGCATCTGCGTCATCTGCGGATCACGACCCGCGGCGACGCGCCGGCCGCAGCGAGGAAGTCGAGAAGATCACCAAGCGCCAGCGCGACGCAGCCTTCGGTCGGCACGTAGTCCGGCCGCGCGGCGTGGAGGAAGATCGCGCTGCCTTTGCCGGGCACCACGGGGTCGTCGTTGTAGCCGAGCGGGACGATAAGGTCGTAGACCCCGTCCTCGCGCCACAGTCTCTCGGCGCTGACGGGATAGGGCAGCCGGACCAAGCGGTTGTAGGCCGGATCGCCGGGCGCGTCGCACCAGCCGTCTTCCGGGGCAAGCGCCGTCCTGGGCAACGCCGTCCGCGGCTCGGCCAGGTGGTCCGGCCGCCAATAGACCAAGCGGCAGGGGAAGATGCCGGCGGGTGTCGCGCCGTCGCCTTCGCGCTTGTCGGCACAGATGCCGCCCCGCCCAATCGCGCACCTGACCGTCCGGCCGGCGAACCGTGCGGCGCCGTCGCCGGTGACGATCAGGTCCACGCCATCTCCATCGCGGTTCTCAGTCGGCGAAGTTCATCCGGCAGACTGCGGGCCGCTTGAGCCGCTCGTCTGCCAGGATGCACAGATAGTCGGCGTGCAACGGATGTGCCGAATCCGCGACGTCGTTCTCGGCAAGTTCGTTGTCCTTGTAGGCACCGAAATTCCACAGGCGCTGGAACTGGATCTTGTCGGCTCCCCAGGCCTCGCCGAGCTCCACGAAGTGAGGCATCTCCAGGTAGTTCCGCCGCTGGACGACGAAATTCACGATCAGATGCCGGATCTCGTGGTCCCGGCGCAGCCGGCCGATGAACTCCATGTTGGCGAGGATCGTCTCCCATTTCCCGGGCCGCCGTACCTCCTCGTAGGTCTCCTTCGTCGCCGCGTCGATCGAGACGCTGATCGTCTGCACCATCGCCCTTGCGCGGCCGATCGACTGCCATTCCCGCGACGTCAGGAGCAATCCGTTCGTGAGCAGTTCCAGCCGCGTGCCCGGATACTCCTCCGGCGCCAGCTTCGCCAGAGTGCGGCGGAAGTGCTTCGACGCGAAGGGATCGCCCGATCCCGTCATCGAGACATGCGCCCCGCCTTGCCGGAGCATCGGCAGGACCGTATCGTCCATGTAGCGGTCGAGATGATCCCGCAGCTCCGTCTTTGCGGTGAAGATCTCGGTGCGGCAGGTCGGGCAGGCCAGGTTGCAGCTGCGATCGTGGCAGAGATAGACCTGCTTGGGTGCAACATCGATCTTGGTGAGTCTGCTCGCGACGATGTTGCCGAACAGCGGATGACTCACCATCTCCTTTTTACTCGGGAGTGTTCCATTGACGATGTGCGGGCAGATGCGCCGGCTGCAGTAGGTGAAATCGCCGTCATGGACGGACCGTCGGATCTCCTGCGCCACCGCGCCGTTCCAGATGTCCTCCCAGTGCCCGTACTCGCGGAACCCGTCGAGGGGATAGGGCAGCCAGCCGTTGCAGCAGCAGGCATAGACGCTGGGTGTCGCATCGGCCGCGTCCGACGAGCTGCAGCTGTTGTAGGTCGTGAAGGGCGCCGGGCAGAACCGGTCCCGCAGGTCACGCGTCGTAATCGCCGTGGCCGACGCGCTGGGTTCGCGATCGCCCTTGGGCGACGCGCGATAGAGCAGGCGTTGCGCCGCGAGGCACGCGCTATGGACCGCGAGAAGCCGCAACGCCCAATTGGTCGCCACGGTCGCCTCGCCGCGGTCGAGGGCCTCCATGCCCGACAGAAGGAGCGCCGGCGGCCAATCCGCCGGCCCCTTCGCCAGCTCCTGCAGCAGGTCCTGCCGGGCCTGAGGCCGATCGCCGGCGAGGGCGTCGAGCACGCACCGGAGGATCTCCGACTGAACCAGGAAGTCGTCCTGGTAGGAACTCTGCTCACGGCTCCGGATCGGGACGCTGCGATGGCAAAGATCGACGCCGTCCGCCTTGCGGACTAGGCCCTTCACCACGCCGGCAATCACTTCCGGCCGCTGGAACCGGCGATAGTCAACGACCGACTGCTGGACTGGGTCTGAGAGCACAATGGCCGTGAACCGCCCGAGCGCCGGCTCGATCGAGGCGAAGCCCGGGGCAGGGACGAGACTTCGGCGGATTCGCCGGCTCAGATCCGGCGCGACCAGCGAGGCCCGGCGGCGACGTGATCGATCGATGAGACGGCCGATAAGAGGGACTTTCCGTGCGATCGCTGCCGCCTGGCGCAGGATCGTTCTCGTCGCAAGATCAGCGGTGGCCACCCCATCTGGGCGTTCCGTCGCGAGAACCTGCGTGTTGTCCCCCGAGCCTGCCATCCCCGCCTGCTGGGCTGGCGTGTCAGCGCACGCCCGGCCTTCCCCGACTCATGCGAAAATTATAGCAGCTGATACCCGGAGGAGTCGATCCGGCTGGTCAGAACAGATGCCCGCTCCGCACCGCCTTGGTGCGGAGATAGTCGCGGTTGTGGGCGTTGGCGGCGAAGGCGTGGGGCACCCGCTCGATCACCTCGATGCCGTGGCGGGCAAGGGCTGCCACCTTGTCGGGATTGTTGGTCAGTAGCCGCACCCGCGTGAAGCCCAGGTCGCGCAGCATCTCCGCAGCCGGCTGGTAGACCCGCTCGTCGGCGGCGAAGCCCAGCTGCTCGTTGGCGTCGACCGTGTCGAACCCGGCATCCTGCAGCCGGTAGGCGCGGAGCTTGTTGACGAGGCCGATGCCGCGGCCCTCCTGGGCGAGATAGACCAGCACGCCGCCGCCCGATTCGGCGATGACGCGGATGGCGCCGCGCAACTGCTCGCCGCACTCGCAGCGCAGGCTCGCCAGCAGGTCGCCGGTGAAGCATTCGGAATGGACCCGCGTCAGCACCGGCTGGGTGGGATCGGGCTCGCCGATCAGGATCGCCAGATGGTCGGTGCCGCCGTCATCGGGGCGGAAGGCGACGATGCGCGCTTCCTCGGCATCGGCCAGCGGCACCCTGGCGTCGACGACCCGGCGCAGCGTGCGGGCGAGCACGCTGCCATGCTCGAAGACGGTGGCGATGCCCAACTCGACGATGCCGGCCTGGCGGACCAGCTCGGCGGCGCGGGCCGACATGGCGAACATCACCGTGGCAGGCAGCAGGCGGGCCAGCCGGGCCAGCTCGATCGCCGCCGCGGCGGTGCCGTCGGCCGGCGCCTCGCGCGGCGTCACCGAGTCGGGCGGCAGCGCCAGGACCAGCGTCGGATCGGCCAGCTGGTTGAGCCGGCTTGCCGGACCCGCCTCGGCCAGCACCAGCTCGACCGCCTCGGAGCCGCGCTCCTCGGTGCAGAGCCCCAGCGCCGCAGCGCGCCGGCGCGTCACCGCCATGACCGGAGCGCAGCCGGTGATCGCCACCGCTCGGGCCAGCGAGCCGTCGTCGGCGGTCTCGGCTGCCTGGATCAGGGTCGCGCGGTCGCCGTCGCGCAGCAGCACGAAATCGCCGCAGCGCAAGTCCGCGATCGCCCGGTTCATCTCGTGCGGCCGGGCGGCCCGCGCGATCTCGTCCGCGGCGATCAGTCTCGGCAGAAGCTCGTTCACGTGCCTTAGATATGGCGGTTCCGGGCCGATGTCAGTACGGAGTCGGCGCAGGGCCGCTCCGTGCCGGGTTTCTGAGGGAAAATGCGCGATGCGCCGGTTGCTCTACGTCGTCGCCGGACGCTTCGCCGCGGTCACGGGCTCCATCGTCTACGCAAGGCGGATCCTGGGCGAGCTGCCGGCGCTCGGTTGGGAAGCGACGGCCGCCGAGTTCGAGATTCCGGGACCGGAGCCTTCCGCCGCCGCGGTCAAGGAAGCCGCGGCGCTGCTTGCCCGCGCGCCCGACGGCAGCGCCGTGGTCCTCGACGGCGAGACGCTGCCGGCCTTCCTGCCATCGCTTGCGGCCCATGCCGGGCGGCTGCGCCTCGTGGCGCTCCTTCACCATTCGCTGGCCGCGGAGACCGGACTCGATGCGGCGACATCCGAGCGCTTCCGCGCAATCGAGACAGCGGCGCTGAGAGCGGTGCGGACCGTGATCTGCCCTAGCCGCATGACCGCCGACACAGTCGCCGGCTATGGCGTCGCCGATGCGCGGATCGCAATCGTCCGGCCTGGGCTCGACCGGATCCCCTCTCCGCCCCTTTGGGGGGGAGAGGGTCAGGGTGAGGTGGGGAGCGCTCAGCCCGTTCCGACGGCCCACCTCACCCTCCCGCTGCGCGGGTCCCTCCCTCTCCCCCCTGAAGGGCGGAGAGGGTGTGTCCGCCTCCTCGCCATCGGCTCGGTCATCCCGCGCAAGGGCCATGCGCTGCTGGTCGAGGCGCTGGGCGGGCTCAAGGATCTCGATTGGCGCCTGACGATCGTCGGCAGCCTTGACCGCGACGCCGGCGCCACGGCGGCGCTGCGCCACGCGATCACGGCGGGCGGCGTCGGCGATCGCGTGACGCTCGCGGACGGGCACCCGCCGGAGCGCATGGCGGACTACTACGCCGCGGCCGATCTCTTCGTGCTTGCCTCGTTCCACGAAGGCTACGGCATGGTCTATGCCGAGGCGATGGCGTACGGCCTGCCGGTGATCGCGACCGCGGCCGGCGCCGTGCCGGAGGTGGTGCCGCCGGCGGCCGGCGCCCTCGTCCCGCCCGGCGACCGTGCAGCACTGCAGGCAGCACTCCGGCGGCTGATCGCTGACGGGGAGCTGCGGCAGCGCTGCGCGGCCGCGGCGCTCGCGCATGCAAGAACATTCCCGGAGTGGCATGAGAGCGCGGCGCGGTTCGCCGCCGCGCTCGTCTAGGCGCGGCCGAATCGACGGATGCCCCCGCCCGGTCCCGGTGCTACGATGCCTTCGGCGCGACCGGGGGCGGCGCGGGGAGGGCGGCTACGTCATGAAGATTCGGACGAAATTCAACCTCGCGATCCTCGGGGTGTTCGTGGTGGGGCTTGCCGGCACGGCGGTGCCGCTCCAGCAGGTGCAGGAGGACGAGGCGCGTGCCGAGGTGCTGCAGGATGCACGCATCATGATCGCCGCGGCGGACGCCATCCGCGACTACACCGACAAGGAGATCTTTCCGCTCACCGGCATCGACAAGAACGGCAAGTTCGTGGCGCAGGCCATCCCATTCTATGCTGCGGTGACCAACTTCCAGCGCGTGCACAAGCAGTATCCAGACTACAGCTATCGCGAAGCGACGCTAAACCCGACCAATCCGATCGACCGCGCCACCGATTGGGAATCCGACCTCATCAACAACTTCCGTGACCGGCCGACGCTGACCGAGTTTGTCGGCGAGCGCCAGACCCCGACCGGGCCGTCGCTCACGCTGGCCGAGCCGATCAAGGTCGACGCCGAGGATTGCCTCACCTGCCATAGCACGCCGGCCCGGGCGCCGCAGGCGCAGCTGGCGGTCTACGGCAGCGCCAACGGCTTCGGCTGGCAGATGAACGAGATCGTCGGCGCACATGTGGTCTCGGTGCCGATGTCGGTACCGCTCGCCAAGGCGCGGACCAGCTTCATCACCTACATGCTGATCCTGGCCGCCGTGTTCCTGGTGATGACCTTGGTTCTCAACTTCCTGCTGCATTTCGTCGTGACCAAGCCGGTGGTGCGGATCGCCGGCATTGCCGAGCAGGTCAGCCTTGGCAACGAGAACGTCGAGGAGTTCGAGGCCAAGGGCAACGACGAGATCGCCTCGCTCTCGCAATCCTTCAACCGGATGCGGCGGAGCCTGGAAAGCGCGATGAAGATGCTGGGGAACTGATGGCGGAGGGGCGGCCGGGCGGGGAGACGCTGCCGCGGCCGTTGGGCCGCTACAGCCTGATCGGGGTGCTGGGACGCGGCGCCATGGGCGTCGTCTACCGCGCCCACGACCCGATGCTTGACCGTGCGGTGGCGATCAAGCTGGTGCGCGCGGATCTGCTGGAGCCGGCGGAACGGCAGGAGTTCCTCGACCGGTTCCGCCTCGAGGCGCGGGCGGCGGCGCGGTGCAGCCATCCGAACATCGTCTCGGTATTCGATTTTTCCGACGATGCGGCGGCGCCCTCCATCGTCATGGAATTGGTCGAGGGCGAGACGCTGCAGCAGCGGCTGCGCGCCGCGCCGCCGCTGCCGCCCGCCGAGGCGATCGCCATCGCCCGCCAGATGCTCGATGCGCTGGGCTACGCACATGCCCAGGGCATCGTCCATCGCGACGTCAAGCCGGCGAACGTCATTGCGCTTAGGAACGGCCGGATCAAGCTGATGGATTTCGGCGTCGCGCGGGTCGGCGGCGTAAACCTGACCCAGGCCGGGATGATGGTCGGCACGCTGCGCTACATGGCGCCCGAGCAGGCGGCGGGCCGGGAGATGGATCACCGGGCGGATCTCTTCGCGGCGGCCGTGGTGGTCTACGAGATGCTGACGGATGCCACGCCCTTCCCGGGCAGCACGGCGGGCGAGCTGCTGACGCGGCTGGTCGGTCCTGAGCCGGCCGATCTCGCGGCGCTCCGGGGCGGCTTGGCGGGGTTCGCGCCGATTTTCCGGCGGGCGCTGGCCAAGGCTCCGGCCGAGCGCTACCCCACCGCGGCGGCGCTCGCCGAGGCGCTGGGGCAGGTCCCGGTCGTCGATGCGGGAGATGCGACGGTCGTCGCCGCCCGCCCGGTGCCGGCGGCCCTCACCGGCACCCTCCTCGACTCGATCGAGAAAACCCTCGCCACCTATGTCGGGCCGATCTCGCGGGTGCTGGTCCAGAAAGCGGCCTCCGGCACGGCGGATGCCGACGAGTTCTACACGCGGATCGCCAACGAGATTCCGCGCGAAGAGGATCGCCGACGCTTCCTGGCTGCAGCAGGGCGAAGCTCGGCGGGCGCTCCGGCGGCCACCGTCGTGACCACACCGCCCGCAGCGGCGGGGCTGCCGGCCGAGGCTGTCGCGGCCGCGCAGGCGATCCTCGCGAGCTTCATCGGCCCGATCGCCAAGGTGGTGGCGCGCGAGGCCGCCAAGGACGCCGGCACGCTCGACGCGCTCCGCGACAAGATGCTGCTCCAGCTTCAGCGGCCGGACGAGCAGGCTCGCTTCCGCCAGCGCTTCAAGGCCGAGATCGAAGGGAAATTCCAGGAGGTTCGATGATGTCGTCCCGCATTCTCCTTCCCGGGCTGGCGGTCATGCTGCTGGCCGGCGCAGCGGCCGCCCAGGATTCGAGCGGCCAGGATACCGGCAACGACCGGTTCAAGATGCTCCACGAGGCGGAGAAGAAGAGCCAGGAACAGCAGGCGACGCCGCCGGCGGAGGCAACGTCCGCAACGCCTGCCGCCCCCGCGCAGGACGCCGCCCCTGCGACACCTCCGGCCGAAACCGCGCCCGCCGCGTCGGCTGCACCGCCTTCGCCTGCCGCAACCCCGGTCGCCGCCAAGCCCGCGTCCGCGCCGAAGAAGGTCCAGAGCGAGGCCGATCTGCTGACCCGGAAATACAACAAGGACATTTTCGACAAGCCCAAGGCATCGACGAAGCCGCAATCCTGAGCCAGGCGCTCGACAGGAGAGTTCGGGGTCGTGGATTGCGCCCGCGGAATCGGGCGCCTATCCTTCACATGTCCAAGCGATGACAGTCTGAAGGATGAGATGGAAGCGGCCGGCCGCAGGATCCTGCTCATCGACGGCGATCCCGTCTCCCGGCAGGCCCTCGCCGAGCAGCTGGCGCCGGCCTGCGGCGTGCCGATCGTTGCGGATTCGGCGAAACAGGGATTGGCCGCGCTCGCGGAAGCGGCCTGCGATCTCGCAATCTTGGCGCCGCCGTTGCACGATGCGGCGGTCGAAGATTCGCTCCGGATGCTGCGGGCTGCCGCCCCGCTCGTACCGATCCTGCTGTTGACTGGTACGGACCTGCTTGCCATCGACGGCGGGGCGCCGCAGCCGGACGAGATTCTAACCCGGCCGGTCCGCCTCAACCTGCTGCTCGAACGGGTCGAGGCGCTGGCGGCACGGCGTGCCGGCGGCAGGCAGGCGATCGGCCCCTATCGCTTCCGTCCGGCCGAGAAGCTGCTGATCGATCCCGACGGGGAACGCGAGATTCGTCTGACCGAGAAGGAGGTGGCGATCCTCGACTACCTGCTGCAGGCGGGCGACCGCACGATCACCCGCGAGTTGCTGTTGAATGAGGTATGGGGTTACAATTCGGGTGTTACGACGCATACCCTGGAGACGCATGTCTATCGCTTGCGTCGGAAGATCGAAGCGGATCCGGGCAGGGCCGAGATCCTGATCAGCGAGGCAGGGGGATACCGGCTTGCGCTTGGGGGGGTGCCGGGGGAATGACGATGGGCCAAGACGATCCATGAACGACGCCGCGCCCGTCGGCCGGACGAGGGCGGCGCGCCCGGCCAAGGGCGGCGCGACCAAGCCGGCGCCGGTCGGCAAGGACAAGCGCGCCGCACGGGCGGATTTCTCGACGACGTTCTGGGGCGTCCGCGGCTCGATCCCCGTCCCCGGCCCCGAGACCCTGCGTTACGGCGGCAACACGCCCTGCGTCGAGGTGCGCTGCGGCGGCCATCTCCTGATCTTCGACGCCGGCACCGGCATCCGGCCGCTCGGCGACCGGCTGGAAACGCTCTCGCCGCCGTTGCACTTCGATATCTTCCTCAGCCATACGCACACGGACCACATCAACGGCCTGCCGTTCTTCGCGCCGGCCTTCCGGGCGCAGAACACGCTGCGCATCTGGGCCGGCCATCTCCTGCCGGAGCACACGATCAAGCAGGTGCTCGACACCATGATGTCCGATCCGCTCTTCCCGATCCCCGTGGATGCGTTCGCGGCCGATCTCGCCTTCATCGACTTCCATCCGCGCGAGACGCTGAACCCGCATCGCGGGGTGACGCTCCGGACGGCGCCGCTCAACCACCCCAACCGGGCGACCGCCTATCGCGTCGACTTTGACGGCAGGTCGGTCTGCTACGTCACCGACACCGAGCACTTCGACGACCGGCTGGACCACAACATCGTCGAGCTGATCCGCGGCGCCGATATCGCGATCTACGACGCGATGTTCACCAACGAGGAGTACCAGACGCGGCGCGGCTGGGGCCATTCGACCTGGGAGGAAGGGCTCCGCCTCGCCGATGCCGCCGAGGTCAAGACGCTGATCCTGTTCCACCACGCGCCCAGCCGCACCGACGATGAGCTGGACCGGCTGGCCGAGGCGGTGGACCGCCTTCGCCCCGGCACGATGTTCGCGCGCGAGGGGATGATCCTGCGGCCGTGACGACGTGCCGGCGGTTCGGCTGGACCGCGCTTCTGGGATCGATCCTGCTCGCCGCCGTGCCGGCGATGGCCGAGGCTCCGGCGTTCACCCAGCTCGACCAGGCGATCCGCGCCGAGATGGCGGCCGGCATGAGTCCCGGCCTTGCCGCCGCGGTCGTGCACGGTCCCGACCTCGTGTGGTCAGCGGAATACGGGTCCGCTGATGTCGAGGCGAACCGCCCGGTCGGGCCCTCGACCCGCTTCGTGCTCGGTTCCGTGTCGAAGCTTTTCACCGCGCTCGCGATCGTGCAGCTGCGCGACGCCGGGAAGCTCGACCTCGACGATCGCGTGACGAAGCACCTGCCGTGGTTCCGGCTGGCCGGCGAGGACCATCCCACGATCACCCTGCGCGAACTTCTGCTGCAGCTGGGCGGCCTGCCGCGCGATCCACTGGGCGGGTCGTGGGAGGCGCGGACCATGCCGAGCCGCGAGGCGCTGATCCGCGACATCCCGCAAGAAGAGCAAGCCCTGCCGCCGGAGACGCAGTGGAAATACTCGAACCTCGGCTACGCGGTGCTGGGGCTGGTGGTCGAGGCGGCGTCCGGAGAGACCTATACCGACTATGTCCGCCGCCATATCCTCGAGCCGCTAGGCATGAACGGCACGATAGTCGATCCGCGGCCCGACACGCCGGATCTCGCCATCGGCTATGGGCTGCGCCATGGCGGCACGCGTGAACGGCGGGAGTTCCTGGCGACCGGAGGGATGCTGCCGGCGGCGGGTGTCGCCTCGACGGCGCGCGACATGGCACGGTTCGCCGGCTGGATGTTGGCGGAGTCCGACGGTCCGGTGCTCTCGGCGCAGAGTCGTCGCGAGATGCTGCGCGGGCAGGCGGCCGTCGCCGACGGCTGGGCCGGGCAGGGCCTGGGCTTCGAGCTGCGCCGCGTGGGCGGCAGCGTGCGGATCGGCCATGCCGGCCGTGCCGCCGGCTACGCCGCGCGCTTGGAGATCGATCCGGTGCACCGGCTGGGCGTCGTCGTGCTTGCGAATGCCGACGATGCGTCGCCGACGCGGCTCGCCGACCGCGCCTTCGCGCTGGCGGCGCCCGCCTTCGAGCCGGCGCCCACGGCGGCGACGGCCGATCCCAGCTGGCAGCGCTATGTCGGGACCTATGTGTTCGGCGACGGCATCAACCATTTCGCGCTGGTCGACGGCCGGCTCGCCTGGGTCGATCCGACGGCGCCCGATCCGGCGAAAAGCCGCATTCCGCTGGAGCCCGCCGGGCCGGACCGGTTCCGCTTCACCGCCGGCGGGCTGATCGGCGAGACGGTGACGTTCGAGGCCGATTCCACCGGGCGGATCGTCCGGTTGCACGCCGGCGGCACGGCCTATTCGAGAGAGTGACGGGATGATCGACTGGTTGACGGCCCAGCTCCAGGCGCCCGGCGCGCTCGCCGCCTTCCTCCAGGCGGCCGCCGTAATCGCCGTGCTGCTGGTGGTGTTGACCCGCTCGTCGCGCGAGACCGCCCGCCGCCGCGCCGCCGAGCGCCGCGAGGCCGATGCGATGGCCGAGATCGCCGATCATGCCTGCGACCTCGTGGTCGCCGTGGCCGACGCGATGCGCGACGAGGTCAATGCCCACGAGTTCGCCGAGACCTTCGAGCGGCGCCAGCTCATCGACGCCGACCTGATGCTGGACGCGATTCCGCCGCATGCGTTGCCGTCCCTCGGCCTGCTGCGGCCGCTCTTCGAGCTGCGCTGGGCGGTCGAGCGCAGCCTGGAGCTGGCCGAATGGCTGGTCGACGCGGTGCGCGACGCCGAGCGCGATGGCTGGCGCGAAGCGGCCGAGGAGATCGCCGGCATCGCCGAGCGGGCAGCGCTCGCCGCCGAGTCCTTCCGCCGCTTCGCCCGCTCGGCCGGTCGTTAGGCCAGCTCGACGATCACCGGCACGTGGTCGGAGGCGCTCTCCCAGCCGCGCATCTCGCGCAGGATCGTCGCCGATTCGAGGCGCGGCATCAGCTCGGGCGTCAGCCAGATATGGTCGAGACGCCGGCCGCGGTCGCTAAGGCTCCAGTCGCGGTTGCGGTAGCTCCACCAGCTGTAGAGCTTGCGCTCGGGCGGCACGAAATGGCGCACCGCATCGACGAATTTGGCGCCGGCCTGGAGCCGGCCGAGCTTCTCCACCTCGATCGGCGTGTGGCTGACCACGGTCAGGAGCTGCTTGTGCGACCAGACGTCGTGCTCCAGCGGCGCGATGTTGAGGTCGCCGACCAGGATCATCTTCCCCGCCCGCCCGGCGAACCACGCCGCGATCTCGTCGACGAACCGCAGCTTGTGCGCGAATTTCGGGTTCTCGACCGGATCGGGAATGTCGCCGCCGGCCGGGATGTAGAGGTTGTGGAGCTCGATCCCGCCGTCGATCCGCACCCAGCCGTGCCGGCAGTCGGTCCGCTCGCACCAGCTCTGCGTCGTGCTCTCGCCTTGGAAGGGCAGGCGCGACAGGATCGCGACGCCGTTATAGCCCTTCATCCCGTGCACCAGCCGGTAGCGGTAGCCGATCGCGTCCAGGGCCTCCCCCGGGAAGAACTCGTCCGGCGTCTTGGTCTCCTGCAGGCACAGCACGTCCGGCCGCTCCGTCTCCAGGAAGCGGACGACATTGCCGATCCGCAGGCGGACCGAATTGATGTTCCAGGTGGCGATCTTCATGAGCGGGACGTTCTATCTCCTACGACGGGCACCAGCCTGTAGCCGGACATACCCGGCATTTCCAGCCCTGCCGCGCTACGGCGAGCCTCCTGGGGGCAGAGCTGCAAGCTCGTCAGACCGATCGTCGATTCCCATCCACTCGAGTCCGCCCGGCAGATCGTCGGGCGCGAAGTCGACGTGAAGCACGCGGCGTTGGTTGGGCGATCGGCTCCGTTCCGACGAGTGGAGAATCGGCGTGGCGTAGACCCAAACGTCCCCTGTGGATGCGGGACACGCAATCGAACCGAGACGGGCGGCGAGCCGAGATGCCGCCGTCGCGGCAATCCGGCCGAGACGATGCGAGCCGGGGGCGATCAGCAGCGGCGAATTCTCGGCGTCGCAGTCGTCGAGATGCGCGCGCAATGTGATCATGGACGCGAGGACGGGGAACGGCGGTTCGACATGGGGCACCCCGTCCTTCACCGACCAAGGGCCGAACCCGGTGACCTCGACCCGTCGCCTGACGGCGATCGTCCGATCCTGATGCCAGGGCACGGCCCAGTTGGTGGTGGCCTTCTTGTCGAACAGCACGGCGCGGACAGGCCGGCTGCCGGCGCCGAGGATCGATCGCGCCAGCCGCCCGATGCAACCGCCCGGTCCGAGCGGATCAAGAAGGCCGGGATTGCCGAACAGTCGGGCGCCCGCCCGGCTGGGCGGTAATCCATCGGCGAGCTCTCGAAGGGAAGAGATCTCCGCCGATGTGAGCAGCGCTCTGTAGCGTTCGGCGCCGAACGCTGAGAGGTTATCAGGATTCAGCTGCTCGCTCGCCAGGTAAGATCTCTGAGGCATCGTCCCATCGATGCCAGAGGATAGAACCGATCGCAACGGAGCGGCCCCGGAATCAGAACGGCGTCCGGAGGGGGGACCGGACGCCGTCTTGATGATTCCGGCCGAGGGGGCGGGCCGGTCATCTATACGAAGTTCCGTTGGGGGAGCCCGATCAGCAGGGGAACCAGTCGGGCGGCCGCTCTAATGTCTGGCCACTTCGTGGGGAATCGATTTGGGGCTGGTTTCGGGGGAATCAATTGCGGCGCATGCATGGCCGGCGGCTGATCCCTGCATGGACCGGAGGGCTCGCGTCGCGGTCAGCGTACCTGGCCCGGCGCGGCACTCTTGTTCGGCTGCGCCGGGAGCTTGAAGAGGGCCGAATCGATGGCGCCGCCGGGCTGCGGATCGGTGAGCGCGACCGATGTCGTATGGCCCTGCGCGTCGAGCACGGTCCATTGCCGCAGGACCAGCGGATCGTCGGAGAAGACCAGCGTGATCGAGCCGCTACGCGGGTCCTTGGTCTCGACGCAAGAG
>Ga0209579_10001093_pt1 | contig 23152 bp, 20 predicted proteins | sample Coa_R1_2_FD_187152 | JGI IMG/M metagenome (GOLD analysis project Ga0209579, IMG submission 187152) | Surface soil microbial communities from Centralia Pennsylvania, which are recovering from an underground coalmine fire - Coalmine... | ecosystem: Environmental > Terrestrial > Soil >... | reverse complement strand
GGAGGTGCTGAGAAACCGCCGGCCGGCTCACCGGAAGATTCCTCGCGAGGTCTACGACTGCGCTCGGGCGATCCACCAACTGCTCGAAGATCGCCAGCCGGGTGGGATCGCCCAGCGCCATCAGGGCCGCCTGCCGGTAAGCCATCTCGAACCGTAAGTATACGCGGCAAATATCCCTTGACTGTATAAGCCCTGCGTGTCATACTAGAGGCATGGCACCTGGCAACCGGAAGACCCCGAAGAGGTCCACCGCCTCCGAGTCCCGCTACTCCCTGGTCGAGTTCATGGCGGACTTCCCCGACGACGAGACCTGCCTTCGGTGGCTCTGGAACACCCGATTCAACCTGGGCGAGACACGGGCGCACTGCGAGCGGTGCGGGGAGATCCGCGTCTTCCACCGCTACGTCGCCAAGCAACAACGGCAGGACTGGACCTGCACCGCGTGCGGGTTGCACGTCCATCCGACGGCTGGGACGATCTTTCACAAGTCGTCCACGTCGCTCCATCTGTGGTTCTACGCGATGTACCTCATGACCAGCACTCGTTGCGGGATCTCTGCCAAGCAGTTGGAGCGCGAGCTGGGCGTTACCTACAAGACGGCTTGGCGGATGTTCACCCTCATCCGTAACCAGCTCATGACCCAGGACGACCCGACGCCCCTTTCGGGTGTGGTTGAGATGGACGAGACGTACATCGGTGGCAAGCCGCGGGCCGACGACCGGCGCGAGTTCGCCAAGGCCCCGAACTCCCGGTCCGCTGCGCAGAAGTGGTCCGACCGGACCAAGGCGCAGGTGTTCGGGGCGGTGCAGCGCAGGCGGGTCGAATGGCTGCACGACCAGCCCCGGCCGATGGTGAAGCAGCCCGGGCGAGTGACGGCGCACGTCATCCCGAGCAGACAGAAGGACACGCTCATGGGGCACGTCGTGCAGCGCGTGGACCCGTCCTCGGTGGTCTACACCGACACGGCGCACGCCTACACCTACGTCCCCGCCTCGGTTCACAAGACGGTCAACCACCACGAGCGCGAGTTCGTCCGCGACGACGTTCACACGCAGACCATCGACGGGTTCTGGTCGCTGGTGAAGCGCGGGATTACAGGAACGCATCACGCGGTCTCCCGCAAGTGGCTCCAGGGGTACATCAATGAGTACGTCTGGCGGTACAACCACCGCACAGACGGTCGGGGGATGTTTGCCCTACTTATCCTTCGGGCGGCCTTCCCGGTCGCGACGAGCAGGTGATGCAGGCTTCCGCGGCTTGGCAACTTTGCCCAGGTCACGGAAGACTTCTTCCCGCGTCGGGACTGGGATCTCCACCGGCTCGCCCTCTGCGGGCTGCGTTGTCTGCGTCGGGCCGTCCCCGTTCGTCTTCGGCATGCTCCTCCCAGGGTAGCGAGTGATGCCGACGCCAGCGGACTACGACGCCATCATCGCTCGGCTCAATTGGTCGTGGGATCACTTGCAGCGGTACAAAGCTCGCCTCGTCGGCGCGCAGGTGCGTTACCACTGGACGATGCTCCCAAAGGTAAAGACGAAGTCCGGCTATTACATCGACATCGTCGTCGACGAGGCAGCTCCTATCCCAGACGACGTCAAATTCATCATCGGAGACTGCGTACACAGTCTCCGCGCGAGCCTTGACAATCTCATCTACAGCCTGTGCCCGCCGGGCCGAGGCAAGCACGCTGAATTCGTATTGGCCGACACGCGAGCCGACTGGCGGCGGTGGCGCTACCGAGTCAAGTGCCTTCCGTACCGCGCCTTTGGGACGCTCTACAAGCTTCAGCCTTTCCACCCGCAACAAGGTCCGGACCCCAAGTGGAACGCACTCTGGGTTCTCAATCGACTCTGGAACGACGACAAGCACCGCGCTCCGCACGTCGCGATGGGCGTCGCTGACGCGGCGAGCATCGACGCCGAAGTACCAATCTTCCCGGTCTTCTGCTCTGGCCCTTTGGAGTTGGACGCGGTAGTAGCGCGTGTCTGGTTCTGGACCGACACAGAACCAGACTTGCAACCACATCTTCGATTCGACATAGCTTTTGACGAAGGGGGGCCAGCTCGCGGAGGGAGCGTCTACTACTCGCTTTGGAACCTGCACGACATCGTGCGACAGGTAGTGGCCCTCTTCAAGCACCTGTTCACTGACGACCCCACGTCCACTTAGGGCCACATACGGAGTGGCTCTCATTGGGCGTCACCGCCCGATAATGGTGGCTCGTCACCATCCGACTCCCCGTCGTCGATTCCTGCGGAATCGCCCGCATCACCTTGCCAAGGAAGGCAAGCGTAGCTTATACAGCCAAGGGATAGTTGCCGTATACGCTTACCAAGGGCCGCATGTTCAACCTCGGGCCCGCACGGGCCGTCTCTCCCATCGCTGGCAGGCTGGTCGTCACCCTTCGGGCGGGGCGCTCGAGACCGGGGCCTGGGCGCCGCTCGCCGCATCTCCTCCGCTCGGAGGAGACGGGCGCCGGAGCGATGTCGACACGAAACTTGAACAATTCTCACTACTGAGGGTGGTAATCAACCACCCTCCGTGGTATAACGCTCGTGGGGAACGGCCGAGCACCTGGGCCATGTCGAACTTCCAGATCACAGAGTCGATTCGAGTTCCCCGCTGGCTCATCGCCACGGCGGCGATCACCGGCGGGATGGTCGTCTGCTTTCTGGTGCTTCTCCTGAGCGGGCATACCGCAGGAGCCTCGGATCTCGCCCCGCCCATGGTGTCCGTCCCGTCGGCGCAGGCCGAGATGCATCCCACCTCGACCGCCTCGGCACCTCTTCCCCCCATCGGCGAGTCGCCGGCGGAGACGGACCCCACCCGGGCTGCGCCGGTGGTGGCGCCAAACGACTTGCTGGCGACGGCGCCGAGCGCAGCAGCGCGGCAACTGGCGGGCCAGGTGGCAACCACCGTCTCCGGGGCCACCACATCCTCGAATCTCGGCGGTCTCCCGGCCATCCCTCGCAGCCCGAGCCCATTGCCCTTGGGGACGGCCCTCCCAGTCGCCGTCGCTGCGCCCCATCTCCTCGCGGGACCCGCCGCCGCCATCGGGCGGCCTGTCGCCGGGGCTCGGCCGACCGTAGCGAGCCAACTGCGGGGCGCATCGCGAAGGACGCCCCAGGTTGGAATCGGCCGGGAAGACACTCCGAATACCGTTGCGCAACCGGCTGTGATCAAGGTCACCGACACCGAGGGGCGGGGCCGGAGCCCACGCCGCCCGATCGTGCCACTCGGACCCTTCCAACTTCTTGTCTCTCTTGCCACCACCGTCGGAGTGACCCTCCACGGCGGTTCGCTCGGCTCGTTGCCTCCCGCGACGCTGGTGCTGGCCTTCGTCGTGGCGGCTGTCGTTGCGCTCGAGCGCCGCCGCATTCCGAGGATGCGCGTCGACCCTCGCTGTTCTCCTCCCGGTTAGCCGTCCGCGTAGATCGCCGCGTTTTCCCGCGGCACGCACGAAAACGGACTATTCGAAAGGAGCAACACTCAAATGCGAACCTTCTACACGCGCGCGGCTGTGGCCGTCGTCGCCTGCCTGTGCGCTGCCTTCGCAGGGCTCGTGCTCTCGGGGGCGACGTTCTCCGCACAAGCGCAGGGCACGTCCTGTCCTGGCAACGCGGCAATCGCGCCCAGTTCGGGGCAGCCTCGCAACGTTCCAGCAGCCACCTCGTCCGTGAGGAACAGCCCCGTCGCCGGCGCCGCCGAAGTGACGGGCCACGTCGGGGTGACCCCGTCGGCTCACGGCACGGTGACCGCCGCGTCCTCTCAAACGGGTGCCAAGGGTTCCCCGTCAGGAAGCAGCGCTTCAACCTCGACGACGGGCTTCGCACGGGCCACTCCGGGCAAGTCCTCTGCAGGAACATCGGGCACGTCGAGCGAAGGGCCGTCCACCGGCCCGTTCATCTCGGTCACGGCGCCGGCGACAGCGAGCGCGCAGGGATCCGGAGCGGGCACACAGTCGGCGACGGCACCGATCACTGTGACAGTCGGACAAGGCGCGGCGTTCGGCAACACAGCCCTGTTGTCGAACGGTGGGCGGCCACTCGTCACCGTTCGCACGCCGAGCAGCGTGCGTGAGACCGAGGGATCACCCCCATCGACCGGCTCGGTCGCTGTCCCGGCGGCTGTCGTCGTCGGGCGGAGCTCGAACCCGAACGCCAACGGAACGCTCCTGAACGCGTACGCGCCGGTCAACGTGACCGGCTCGACGGCGCAGACAACGAGCACCTCGGCCACCTCGCTACTGCCCGATCTGGGATCGGGGTCGGTCGCGAGCGGGACATCGGGCTCTGGCTCAGGCAGCCTCGTCAACGTGACCCTGCCGGTCAACGCGTCGGCGACCGTCTCGGCGGCGCACTCGACCGCACCTTCGGGGACAGTGTCGACGATCGGCTGAGTTTTGGGCACGTGTCGCCAGCACGACACGACGGTGGGACCCACTCCGTCCTCGGGGTGGGTCCCACCCCGCCGGTCACGATCCATCTGAGGTGAACAGCCAGGCAAGACTTGTCACCATGGTCGCCCAGGCTCAGTCGAGGCGCGAGCCGTGAACCCCTCCGCCGAAGCCGGGGAGGACTCGTACACACGGGCGGTCGGAGCGTGCCTCCGCCGGACCCGTCAGCGTCTCGGCCTCTCGCTGCATGAAGTCGAGGCGCGATCCGACCAGGAGTTCAAGGCCTCTGTGCTCAGCGCGTACGAACGGGGCGAGCGGGCCATTTCGGTCCCGCGCCTCCAGCGGCTCGCGGCACTGTACGGCGTGCCGATCGAAGCTTTGCTTCCACGGCTCCAGGGACTTGTGGACCCCCAAGGGGTGGACGCGAACCAAGAGCTCCCACGTGATCTGGACCATCGGCTCGACGAGATGAGCGAGGCCGACCGAGAGATCGTTCTGCGGTTCGTCCGCACGATCCGATCGCAACGACGCGGCGAGCACGGCCCGACGACGCCGTCGATCCGCGCTGACGACGTGCGCGCGATCGAGCTGTTGCTCGGCTCGTCAGGCGCCGCCAGCGCGGACAGGGACGTCGATCCGAGAGGGTCCCCGCAACGGAACGATGGAACGTCGATGAACTAGGCCGTGGCGGCACGTCATCACGTTGCAGGGCGCGGAGCGCGAGGTAGGACGAACTGCTCCACGGCCTTGGAGAAGCCGTCGCGCTGGTTCGTGTCGGTCACCCGGCGGGCCGCACGTTGCACTTGGGCATCCGCATTGCCCATGGCGATGCTGAGTCCGCTGTGGGCGAACATCAGGACGTCATTCGCCATGTCGCCGATGGTGGCGACCTCATCGGTCGGGATGTCGTAGCGGCTGGCCAACCACTTGACCACCGCCCCCTTGTTGGCGTCCGGGTGGGTGACGTCGAGGTAGTACGGCTGAGACGTGGCGGCGCTGACGTGATCCCCGAAGCGGTCGTGGACAGCACCGGTCGCTTTGGTCATGGCCTCGCGGTCGTCGCTGACACCGACGATCTTGGCCACCGAGTCCGTGAGCCCCTCGAGGCTCGTCATCACATTCGGATCGAATTGCACGGTGGCCGCCTCGCGAGCCACGTGGGGACCTTCGGGGTCCGGGACGTACCAGTCCGCCCCCCGGTAGATCCAGACGTCCAAACCAAAAGATCCGATGAGTTCCGAGATGTCCGAGACGAGGCTCTGCGGGATGGTCCGCTCTTCGATCACCGTCATGTCCGGCTCGACCAACACCCCGCCGTTGAATGCTGCGATCGGCGTCTGGAGGCCGAGCGGCCCGACGAGCATGGCCATCCCGCGAGGCGGGCGGCCGCTGGTGATCGCGAAGAGCACGTCAGCAGAGCTCAGTTCCCTGACCGCGCCGACCGCCTGTTTGGTGAGTTGCTTGTCCGGGGTGACGAGCGTGCCGTCAACGTCGGCGAGCATGAGCCGGATCAGCTCGGGCGCCGCAGCTCCATCCCGGCCGTTGTCCGGGGCCATGACACCCGACGATACCGGGCTCTTCTCCCGACTCCGGTAGGGACCCCCGAGCGTGCCGATGTCACCGACATGGTGAGACACGGCCGCAGCGGCTCAGCTTCTTTCAGCTGTGCGCCTTACCCACGGCATTGCCGCGGGGAAACGATTTGGGGAGTTCGCCGGTGCTACGTGTCGAGGGCCCGGGGACTGCCGCCCGAGTGCAGGAGGCCCGCGATCTCATCCAGACGGTCCGCGATGTCCTTGATGCCTCCCTGGGTGTGCACGTCGAGGCGGTCGAGGATGACGACGGAGTCGTCGTAGGTCCGTTGGGCGCGTGAGTCGCTCGCCTCACTCTGCACGTTCTGCCCGACCATGATCACGGACAAGAGGACGAGCTGCAGGAACGTCTGCGCGATCCAGGCGATGATCCCCTCTCCCCCCGGCTTGAGCGCTGCCGGGAGACCGAAGAAGGCGAGGACGGCGAAGGCGTAGGCGCACCACATCGAGCCGACGATGTTGGTCAGGAAGACGGCGAGCTTCGCGTTGACGCCGTTCGCCCTCTTGATGTCCTTGCTCAGGCCCCGGAGGCTGATGGCGCTACGCATGTGTCCGCGGACGGGCACCGGCTTCGGCGGTAGTTGATCGTTCACACGTGTCCTTTCTCCCAGCGCGTTGGCGTCGTCGCAATGACGGCGACGTCGGCCACTCGCCTGGATCATCCCACCCATTCCCGAACGGAAGAGGCCTCAGCGACGACGGTTAGCGCCAGAGATCGTCGAGGCTCAAGGCCGACGCCACGACGGCGGGAAGTCGAAGTCCCTCGTCGAGCCCGGAGGTGGGCGTGCCGCGTGGTACCTCGATGACCCGGAGCGCTGGCAGCACTCGCTCATCGAGCCAGCGGCTCTGCTGGGCGAAACTGTGACGGTCGTCCCGGGCGAAGCGGTGATGCGGCATGCGCAGGGGGCAGTAGAGGAGGAGCTCGTCCCTCGCTCGGGTGACCGCGACGTAGAACAACCGTTGCTCCTCGAGCAGTCCGCCGGGCGTACGCAGGGCCATGTCGGACGGGAAGGCTCCGTCGACGACATGACAGATGTGGACGACCGGCCATTCGAGGCCCTTCGCCGAGTGCACCGTCGAGACCACGACCCAGTCTTCGTCGACGTGCGGAGGGCCTGCCCGTTCTGCGGTCGAAGCGGGGGGGTCGAGGACGATCTCCGCCAGCCACCGGGAGAGGTCCTCGGTGACCGAGGCAGCAGATGCGAGCCGCTCGAGGTCGGAGAGGCGGGACGGGAAGTCCGAGTAGCGCTTGGCGATGAGGGGCCGAAGCATCGCGAGCACGATCTCCACCCGCTCGGCGAGCGCCCCTGCCGCACGCGCGTCCGCCAGATGGGAGAAGGTCGCTGCCAGCTGCACACGAGCGGCAGGGGGTGCCTCGGCGACGGTCTCCGATCCATCGACAGCCGGTCGCGCATTGATCGGCGGCAGCGTCCGCAGCAGGCGCCGACCGCGTGCGGGCCCGACGCCGTCGTGGAGGCGCAACACCCTGAACCACGCGACGTCGTCAGCGACGTTGTCGAGCAACCGCAACGAAGCGGCGAAGTCCTTCACATGTGCCGCCTCGACATACCGCAGACCGCCGTACTTGCGGTACGGGACCTTGCGCAAGGACAGCTCGAGCTCGATGAGGTCACTGTGGTGTGCGGCACGCACGAGAATCGCCTGATCGCGAAGTGCGAGTCCGCGTTCGTGTCGCTCGAGGACCTGGTCGACCACGGTTCGGGCCTCCGCGTTGGCGTCGTAGCAACGGACGAGCTGGGGTCTGTCACCCCCGGACCGCTGGGCCCGGAGGACCAGCTGAGCGGACCCGGGGTGTTCGAGGGTCGCCCGATCCCGAAAGCCTTCCGCTCCTCGGGCGGGCGGCGATGAGACCGCGTCGCTCGAAGGGACCGCCACCGGCTCGTCGCGGGGCCCGGTCACGACGTTCGGGCTCTCCCTCCCGTCCGGCCGCACCAGGTTGGCGACATCGAGGATCGGTTGGAACGACCGAAAGTTCCGTTCGAGCCGGACCACTCGGGCTCCCGGCAGCGTGTCCGCCAAGGCGTGGAGGTGTGCCGCGTCGGCGCCGCGAAAGCCGTAAATGGCCTGCGCGTCGTCCCCGACCACGGTGAGTCCCCGTCCGTCCGGCCTCAGCAACCACACGATGTCGACCTGCAGCGAGTTCAAGTCCTGGTACTCGTCGACGAGGACGTGGTCGAACATGGACGCCAGGTGCGGGCCGAGCTGATCGTCGACGAGCGCGGCGCGCCAGAACAACAGGAGATCGTCGAAGTCGAGCTGAGCCCGCAGGCGTTTTCGGTCGACGTAGGCCTTGAACAGCGTCGCGATGGCATCCACGTGAGGCTCGCACCACGGATAGTCCTGCGCCACGACCGCGCTGAGGGTGCGGCACGTGTTGACGCAGCGTGAGTACAGCTCGGCCAAAGTCGCAGATCGCGGCGTCCGGGCCCGCTGCCCGCTCAGACCGTGCTCCTCTCGGATGATGTCCATGACGTCGCCGGCGTCCGACGGGTCCAACACGCTGAACCGGTCGTCGACGCCGAGCCGCGCCCCCCAGGCTCCGATCACCTGATGAGCGACCGCGTGGAAGGTGCCGCCCCGTAGGCGACGGGCAAGGTCTCGCTGGCCCGCGAGCAACGCTGCGCGGCTCATCATCTCGTCGGCAGCCCGACGAGTGAAGGTGAGGAGCAAGATTCGCTCCGGAAGCACCCCGCGCTCGAGCAGCCAGGCGACCCGCGCGGTCAGCGTGCGCGTCTTTCCCGTGCCTGCCCCGGCAACCACGACGAGGGGCGAGTCCTCGTGCACCACCGCCGCCATCTGCTCGTCGTCCAGACCCTCGTCCCACGACTCGGCGAACATACGTTCGATAGTAGCCCGTCGAGATCGCGCTGTCCGAGCTCGGGCGCCCTGCGGGCCGCGTCGTACGGCGGGAGCGCCGACGGGAGCGGAAGGAGCGGCGGAGCGGTTGGGACTCCTCGCTCCTCTTCGATCCGACACGCGATCGGTCGGCCGGCGGACCAGCTTGACACGGCCGGCTGGCCGCTCTTCCTTCCTGCGTCGAACCAACGTACGCGACGCCATTCCTGGCCCGGCTGGGTACGTTGCCGGTCGGTGACCACAGGGCGACCTTCTGCAACGAACGCGCCCGCGACGTTGGTCGCGCTGAGTGCCGACCGTGAGATGGAAGCCGCCCGGGTCGACGACCTCGAGCGTGAGCTTGCGGCCATCGCCGAGTCGACGGTGGCCGGCCCGGACGACGAGCACGACGCCGAGGGGTCGACCGTCGGCTACGAGCGAGCGCGGGTCGGTGCGCTTCTCGACCAGGCGCGACGACGCCTTGCGGCGATCGACGGGGCCATCGCCCGTGCGAAGAACGGTCAATACGGACGCTGCGATGCCTGCGGCGAGCCCATCGGCGTCGAGCGACTGCAGGCGCTGCCCACGGCGACGCGATGCGTCCGTTGCGCGTCGCTCCGCCCATTCGGCTGAGCGATCGCTCCGGCACGGCGCTACGGTGCGTCGGTGCTCGACCGCGACACGCTTCGCCGGGCCTTCGACGCTCAGGTCCGCCTGGTCGACGTCGCCGACCTGCGACCCGGTGTCGAGGCGCAGGTCGACGGGACGATCGTCCGGATGGTCGGCGAGTATCGCGGCTTCGTGAGCGGACCGGCCGACCTCGGCGTCACGGGCTCCGCGCTGGAGGAGCTGATCACGCGCCAGCGCGATTTCTTCGCGGCGAGAGGCGAGGCGGTTGAGTGGAAGACGTGGGGCCACGACCTTCCACGCGAATTGCCGACACTGCTCGAGAAGGCGGGTTTCGTCCCCGAGCCCGTCGAGACGGTGGTCGTGGCCGACGCGGCGACGACCGCCGCCCACGGTGAGCCACCACTGCCCGGCGACGTCGCGATCAGGGCGACGGCCTCCCGGCGTGACATCGAACGCATCGCCGCGATGGAGGCGGAAGTCTGGGGCGAAGACCACAGCTCGTTCGTGGACGAGCTGTTCGAGCGCGCGGAGCGAGGCGGAATCGTCGTGCTGCTCGCCGAGTCCGGAAACACGGTGGTGTCCGCAGGATGGCTTTCAACGACGCCTGGCTGCGACTTCGCGGGCCTTTGGGGAGGTTCGACCTTGAAGGAGTGGCGCGGGCGAGGCCTGTACCGGACGCTCGTGGCCCGCCGCGCGCGGCTCGCGGTCGAGCGCGGGGCGCGCTACCTCTACGTCGATGCCTCCGACGACAGCCGGCCCATCCTCGAGCGGCTCGGCTTCGTCGCGGTGACCACCACGACCCCGTACGTCTGGACTCCGCCAGCCGGCTGAGTCGGGATCCGTCCCGGCCGTTCAGCGCGCTCGATGCGACCGGCCACCGAAGAACGCAACGATGCCGCCAGCCGTCAGGCAGTAGGCGAGATGATCATCCAAGTCTTCGCCAGGTGTTGCCGCGTCGTACCGGAGATCGTTTGTGCAGCTCGCCACCTGGAGGCACGGCGTCGCCGGCGGCACGTGCCCCCCCACCTCGTCGAGCACACGGGGCGAGCGTCATTCCAAGGCGTCTACCGACGCGCCCTTCGAGAAACCTCACGCGTTCCGGAAGGCGACCAGGATCACCCAGCACCACCAGCGCGACGCGCGAATCCGGGAACCGGTCTCGTGACCGCAAGACTGAGGACCCGCTCGAGACCGCCCATCACCCTCAGCAGCAGCGCCTCGGTCCACGGACGCCCGATGAGAACGACTCCGACCGGCAATCCCTCCACCGCCCCCATCGGGAGGGTGGCGGATGGGTACCCGGCGACCGCCGCGGCGGACCAGGAAGACCCCGTGAGGTGGTCGCCGAGCACATGGTCGATCAACCACGCAGGGTGCATCGCCGGTGCGGCGAGCACATCCACTCCTCCTGTCGAGAAGAGCTTGTCGAGGCCGTCTCTCCCGGCGCGCCGTCGATTCTCCTCGAGAGCAGTCCGGTAGGACGGTGAGGTGAGCCCATCCGTCTCCGCTGCGCGGGCGATGCTTTCCGTGCCGAAGACGCCGACGAGCTCCCGCGGCTCGTCCTCCATTCGAGCGAGCACGTCTCCGAGATTCCGCGGAATCGCGTCGGCACCGGGCAGCCCTCGTTCGAGCGCGCCCTGTCTCCGGCGTGCGAGGTAACGCTCCAGGCCGACGCGGAACTCGTGAAGGAGCACGGTGAGAGATCGCTCGTCGAGCTCGGGTCGCTCGGCGATCCCGTCGAGCGGGTCGACCACCACCGCGCCGGCGTCGGCGAACGCCGGCAGCACCGAGTCGAAGACCGCGTCCGTCAGCGGGTGGTAGCCGACATAGCCCCAGTCGCGCACCACCCCGATCCGCAACCCCGAGAGGTTGCCGTCCCGGGCTGCACCGACGTAATCCGTCTCGTAGCCCGGCGGACGTCGGCTGCTCACCGCCGCCTCGTCCTCCCCGTCGTCGACCGCGCGGGCGAGGATCTCGAGCAACAACGCGAGGTCATCGGCCGATCTGGCGATCGGGCCTGCGGTGTCCTGCGAGTGCGAGATGGGCACGATCCCGGTTCTGCTGACGAGTCCCACAGTCGGCTTCAACCCGGCGACTCCGCAGGCCGCCGCCGGGCAGATGATCGACCCGTCCGTCTCCGTGCCGACGGCGAGGGGGGCAAACCGGGCTGCGACCGCCGCGCCGGACCCCGAGGACGACCCGCCCGGGCTGCGCTCGAGCGCGTGCGGGTTGCGGGTCTGGCCTCCGACCGCGCTCCATCCACTCGACGAAGGCCGACCGCGGAAATTGGCCCACTCAGAGAGGTTCGCCTTTCCCAAGATGACGGCGCCTGCGTCCCGGAGTGCCGAGACCACGGGCGCGTCGTGAGCCGGGGCACCGTTGCCGAAGACGAACGATCCGGCGCTCGTGTGCATCGGGGCCGGCGTGTCGATGTTGTCCTTCACGAGCACCGGAACCCCATGTAGGGCACCCCTGGGACGGCCGGCCCGCCGCTCCGTATCGAGCCTCGCCGCTTCGTCGACGGCGTCGGCTGCGAGCTCGAGGACGCTCCGCAGACCCCACTCGCCACCGTCGAGCCGCTCGATCTTCGAGATCAACCGCTCCACGAGCTCCACCGAAGTCACGTCGCCAGAGGCAAGGAGCTTGGACGCCTCCGCAGCGCCGAACCACGCGAGATCGGATTCATCGAGGCCATCGCCCGTCGAGTTCACGCCCGCACCCGCCAGGAGCCGGCGACCGATTCGGAGGAGTCGCGACGGACCGCACGGACAGGACACTCACGCATGGCCGCAGCGTACAGAGACACACGGAGAACGGCTCGAGCCACAGACACCTGCGGAGATCCCGTCCTCTCTGTACCATCTCGACGGATGGACACGGTGGCGGACGAGGCGCGCGAGCCGGGCACGCAAACGGATGGGCCGCCCGCAAAGGACGCAGGCGACGGCAAGGACCAGCCCCATTGGCTCAATCCGAGGCCGACCGTCGCCGGGAGCGCCGAGACACTCCCCGAAGCCCTTTCGTACCGCCTCAAGCGGCGGCTCCTCGGGAGGCCGCTTGTCAGCGAGCAGATCCACTCCGAACGTCTCGGCAAACCCACCGCGCTCGCCGTCCTCTCCTCCGACGTCGTCTCCTCATCGGCCTACGCCACGGAGTCCGTGCTCAGGATCCTGATCCCGGCCGCGGGGGTGGGGGCCTTCCTGCTGATCACCCCGATCACCGGCCTGCTGCTGCTGGTCCTCGGGATCGTCTGCCTCTGCTACCGCAACGTCGTCAAGGCGTATCCGGTGTCAGGCGGCTCCTACGTCGTGAGCCGGGAGAACTTCGGCTACACCGTGGCGCAGATCCCCGGTGCGGCGCTTCTCGCCAGCTACACGCTCACGGTTGCGGTCTCCGTCGCCGCTGGCGTCGACGCCGTGATCTCGGCGTTCCCGCAACTCGACATCCCCCCGACCGTCCTCGCCGTGGCGTTCGTCCTGCTGCTGACGTTCGGCAATCTCCGCGGCATCCGCGAAGCCGGCCGGGTGTTCGCGGTGCCGACCTACTGGTTCATCGGGAGCATGGGCGTTCTGATCGGGACCGCGTTGGTTCGGCTCGCGCTCGACGGGCATCTCCCTCGTGCCGTGCACGGCGCCGGGCAGTTGACCGCCGGGCCGGGAGGGCCCGGGCTCCTCCTCGGAGCCTCGGTCTTCATCTTCCTCCGCGGCTTCGCGAACGGCGGCTCGGCGATGACCGGCATGGAGGCGATCTCCAACGCGGTGTCCGTCTTTCGGGAGCCCCAGGTGCGAAACGCCCGGACGACGCTCATCCTCATGGCGAGCATCATCGGAGCCCTCTTCCTGGCGGTGTCGGTGCTCGCGGCAGTGATCCATGCAGTGCCGTTCACCTCGGGAACGCCGACGGTGCTCTCCGAGATCGGCGGCCTCCTCTTCGGCAACGGGGCTGCCGGGCGGGTGGCGTTCTATTCGTTGCAGTTCAGCACCGCCCTCATCTTGATCTTGGGGGCGAACACGAGCTTCAACGGCTTCCCGCTTCTCGTGAGCTTCATCGCGAAGGACAGCTACCTCCCACGCCAGCTCACGAAGCGCGGGCACCGGCTCGTGTACTCGAACGGCATCCTGCTCCTCGCCGGCCTGTCGATCGCGCTCCTCGTCGTGACCCGCGCCAACGTCGCAAGCCTCATTCCGCTCTACGCGACCACGGTCTTCACCGGGTTCACGATGGCCGGCGCCGGGATGTTCAAGTACCACCTCTCGAGGCCGGGCCCCACACGGAGGCGCGGGCTCGTCGTGAACGGGACCGCGGCGGGCGTGAGCGGGGTCGTGACGATGATCTTCGTGGTCACCGAGTTCACGCGTGGCGCCTGGGCTGTCGTGCTCGTCATCCCGCTGATCATCCTCGCCCTCTCGAGGACCCACCGTCGCTACCGGGCGGAGAAGGAGGTCCTCTCCGAGGAGGTCGCGGTGGAGCGAGCCGGCACGCCGGTCCTACACCACCAGGAGATCGTCCTTCTCATCGACAGCGTCGACCTCGCGACCGCGCGTGCCCTCCAACTCGCCCGCTCCCTCGCCGCCGACGCGCCCGTGCGCGTGGTGCACTTCTCGATCGACGACGAACGGGCGGAGCGACTCCGGCGCGCGTGGGCCCGCCTCCCGCTCGGGCAGATCCCGCTCCAGGTGATCGAGTGCCCGGACCGGCGCCTCGAACGGGCGGTGACCGAGCTCGCCGCCGAGTTGGCCAGCGGCGGTGAGACCGAGGTGCTGCTCATCCTCCCCCGGCGAGCTTCCGCCGGGCCTGTCGGGAGGCTGTTGCACGACCATACGGCCGACAGGATCGTGGCTGCGGTCACGCCCCTCGAGCATGTGAGCGCGACGATCGCGCCCTTCGACGTGCGGCGGCTGATCGACGCCCGAAGAGCGCGGACCGGCGAGCCGCAGGACGCGGTGCTAGCTTGCGCTGCGGTGGCGCCTGAAGCCGACGAGCTCCGACGGGAACCCCGGTTCGACACCGTTGCCGGCACCACTCCCATCGGCTCCGTTCAGCACCGTCAGCGCGCCCGGGTGTGTGGGCGCGTCCGCGCCGTCAGCGTCCAGCCGTGGTCCGGCGTTCCGACCTTCGAGTGCATGGTGGTCGACGGCACCGGAGCGCTGACGATCGCCTTCCTCGGTCGCCGCGAGGTCCCCGGCATCGAGCCGGGCACGAAGCTCGTCGTCGAGGGCGCCGTCGGCTCGCACCGTGGGCGCCTCGCGATGTTGAACCCGATCTGGGAGTTCCTGGAGCCGCTCGAGCGACACGGCTCCGTCAGCACCGGCTGACAACGCGCCCTCGGCCGGCATCACGCGCAGCCGCGGGACCGGCGGCTCGCCGTGGCCGTCCGTCCGTCTCGAAGACGGCGGCAGCGGCGGCAGCGGCGCCTGTGCCGCGAGGGCGGCACCGACCTGATCTGCGAGCGTCATCGCGACCCGGAGGCGTTCGGCCTCGAGGCGCGGGGCCGGCGCCGACGGCGCGAACTGCATCACGAAGTGGCCGACGACCTCTCCGACGGCCCACACCGGAATGGCGGCCTTCGCCGGACCAGTCAGCTGGGTCACCTGGGTCACCTGGTCGCCGTCTGCGAGCTCGAGCCGGCCGTTCCGGTCGACGACCGGGACACCGTCAACAAGCGGCTCGGCGCTGAACTCGCACGACACGGCGCCGAACATGGTCACGAGATCCTCGGCAACCGCCCCGATGAAGGCGACGAGCTCCTCGCCCTGGGCGAGCCGGGCGGCGGCATCGCGCACTCGACTGAGGTCGTCGCTCGTGGACTCCTCGTTCCGGCGCGCCCGCGCCATGCGGAGCGCCACCTCGCCCGTCAGGAACCCGACGACCACGAGGGAGACGGCGGTGGCGATGTCCGCTTGTTTGGCGATCGTGAACCGGTCAAAAGGCTGCGTGTCGAAATAGGTGAAGGTCAGGGCCGCGCTGACCGTGGCCCCCACGACGGCCGGTCGGCTCCGGCTCGCGCCGGCCGCGGTGGTCGCGAGCACCATCGCCAACGCCACGATCACGTCGCTGTGACCCGCACGGAACGGGACCCAGAGGATCGCCAGCCCTGCGGGGGCCACGGCGCCGAGGACAAACGCGGCGAACGACGATCCGAGGATCGTCCGCTCGGTCAGCGGCGCGCGCGCCACACCGCCGCGAACGACCCCCTCCCACCTGCTCACGCTCCGAGTATACGAACGCCCTCGCACGTCGAGGGGGCCGACCTTGTGCGGGGGTCGGCGATGCGCGCCCGACGTGGTGCTGCGCGACCTTCAGGGACTCGGTGACCCGTCAGGTCTCCGTGAACGACTGGCGGATCCGCCAGGTGCTTTCGGGATAGCGCGACTTCAAGAGGTGCCAGGGGCCGAGGAGGTCCTGTGCTTCGTGCGAGTCCTTGTACCGGGCGACGGCGAGGAAATACAGCGCTTCCGGCGCGCACGCCGCGGTCGGGTGCTGGTCGAGCACCGCCGCGTACCCCTCGGCCGCCCGGCGGTTGTCCCCGAGCCGGAGCCACCCGTGGGCCTCAGCTGCCAACAGTTGGGCGAGGAATTCGAATGGCGGGAGGTACCCGTTCCAGCGGTAGAGCTCGACGCCCTCCGGGTCGACGACCCGCAGGTCGGGCGTCCACGCCTGCCTGAACCGGCGGACGATCTCGGCGTTGGCGGGGTCCTGCGTGTTGATCTGGCACGGAACGAACCGGCTCGTGATCGCTTTTTGGACTTCGGCCTGTGGGTACGTCACGGCACCCAGTCGTGCGCAACCGCCTCAGGTGGGTGAGAAGAAGTCGATGAGCGCGAGCTTGCCCTCGGCCTTCGCCCGCCGGCATGCCTCGTCCGGGTCATCGAGCCAGGGAATGTCGGACACGTCCGGGCTCCTTTCCTCCGTCAGCCGCCGGCGGCGCCAGCGGGCAACGAGGGAGACGTTAGCGACAGCTCCTGCCGTCCATGCCCCCTGGTTGCGCCTGCAGCATTCAGGCGGCACGCTTTGCCGCAGAGCACCGGCAGGGACGAGCACCCCGACCGGGTCGAACACGACGTGCGCGGCGAGCGCGACGACCACTTCGAGCGATGGAGATGCGGATGCCGAGCGCAGCGACGACCACCAGTGGGCCGGTACCCGGCGGCCGCGCCGCCGTCTGCGAGTACCTCGACTACTCGGGCCGCGACGACGTGTTCGGCGGCGGTGTGCGTATGTTGCCCGTCGACACGCACGCCGGGCGCTTCCGCGTGTGGACCAAACGCATCGGGAACAATCCGCAGCTCCGCATGCTCCTGCTCCACGGCGGTCCCGGTGCGACGCACGAGTACCTCGAAGCCTGCGACAGTTTCCTCCCTGCGGCGGGCGTCGAGTACTACTACTACGACCAGCTGGGATCGGCGTTCAGCGACCAGCCCGACGACTCCTCGCTCTGGGAGCTCGACCGCTTCGTCGACGAGGTGGAGCAGGTCCGGAGGGCGCTCGACCTCGAGCGGGACAACTTCGTCCTGTTCGGCCAGTCGTGGGGAGGCCTCCTCGCGATGGAGTATGCGTTGGCGTACCAGGAGCACCTGAAAGGGCTCGTGATCTCCAACATGATGTCGGACGCGCCCGCGTACACGGCCTACGCGCGGGACGTGATCATGCCGGCGATGGACCAGGACGCCCTCGGGGAGATCCAGGCGCTCGAGGCGTCAGGCGACATCGAGAACCCGCGCTACATGGAGCTCCTCACCGAGCACCACTATCTGCACCACATCCTGCGCGTACCGATCAACGAATGGCCGAACCCGGTGCAGCGGGCCTTCGCTGCCATCAACCCCGCCATCTATGTCCCCATGCAGGGGCCGAGCGAGCTCGGCATGAGCGAGGACGCGAAGCTCGCACGCTGGAGCCGCTTCGACGACCTCGCGTCCATCGAGGTGCCGACCTTGGTCATCGGCGCGCGCCACGACTCCATGGACCCGGCGCACATGGAGGAGATGGCCCGGCGCCTGCCGTCCGGGCGTTACCTGTACTGCCCGAATGGGAGCCACCTCGCGATGTACGACGACCAGCAGACCTACTTCTCGGGCCTGGTCGACTTCCTGCACAGCCTGTAGTCGTGGGACCCGGCGATGCGTGACCTCATCGTCGCGGGGCGACTTGCCGTCGACGTCAGCAGTCGTGATCTTCGTCGAACGTCGCGGTCCACTGCGTGATCTGGACGGTCCCGCCCGTGAACGGGGACAGGGCGCAGTTGGTCGCCGCACCGGCCGCGCTCGTCGCTCCGGGCACCCAGTCCGGCACCCCGTAGAGCTGCTGGGTGGACGACGTCGTCGTCCCGGCGATCTGCTTCCACTGCGCCGACGTCGAGTACACGCCGACCGACGCGACCCCCGCTGTGCGCAAGGTCTCGACGACACCCTGGAGGTCGGCCACGTTCAAGGCGAGCCCGGATGTCCCGGCCTGCCACGAGTTGCCGGTCTCGACGTCGAGCCACCACGGGTAGGCACTCGCGGCGCCGGACACCGGGACTCCCGACTCCTGCTTCGTGATGGCCGCGGCGGCGGCTACGAGCCATGTGAGGTCCTTCGTCACGTTGTTGTGCCCGTACACCCAGGCGCAGGCCGGCGAGTCCTGCCCGACCGTGTACGACTTGTGGCGGTACGTGTACGTCGTGGTCTTGCACGCGCCGTAGAGCGGCGACGTCCCGGTCTTCGGCCAGTCGGCGACGGGGGCGTGGTTGTAGACGTTGCCGGGGTCGGCCGTGTTCACGTAGATCGAGGCTTTGGGCTCGGTCTTCGCGGGTGTCGGGTAACTGGTCGAGTCGGCGAGCGCCCAGTACAGCTCGCTCTGCGTGTAGGACGGGTACGAGCTCGAGGGAGCGAAGCAGCTGTTGAGGTCGTTCGGGAGGCCGCCGTTGATCCCGACGATGCCGAACGCGGCCTTACCGGGGTACGCCGAGCCGCACTGCGGCCATGAGACGTCGTTCCCGGCGGCCGGTGTGGCGACCGAGGTCGTCCGGGCGGGCCCGACCCCCGGCGACGCCTCCACCAACGTGGGGCCTACCGCGCCGAGGGTGACGAAGAGGGCCGTGATCGCCGTGCTCGCCGCGACGCGGGAGGCGAGCCATGCGCGGCCGGTGGCCCCGTCGGTCACCGGCCATCCCACCGCCTTCCCCCTCTCCGCCGGAGCTGCGCCCCCCGTCTCTGCAGAGCGAACGTTAGGGCCGCGTGCGCCCCGTCGCAATGGTTTCGTCTGCGTCGGCCATTGCGCTCGGGCGGCTGCCCCGTGGTGTTCTCTACGCTGACTAGGGCGTGGACCGTCGCATCGGAACCCTCGAGATCGTGCCTGCGTCGGGGCGGCCAGACCTCCTCGCCGCGCCGGTCCGCTCCGCCATCGAAGGACTCCTCTCGAGCGCCGGCGTGGGTGTCGTGGCGATCGACCCCGACCTGGCCGACACCGCCGCGTTCTGCGAGCGCTACGGCGTCGGGCTCGACGAGTCCGCCAACTGCGTGGTCGTCGCGGGCCGGCGGGAGGGCACGACGCGGCTTGCCGCGTGCGTCGTCTTCGCGACCGCCCGCACCGACGTGAACGGGGTCGTCCGACGGATCCTCGGAGCGAGGAAGGCCTCCTTCGCCTCGATGGACGTCGCCGTGGCGGAGTCGGGCATGGAGTACGGAGGCATCACGCCCGTCGGCCTGCCGTCCGACTGGCCGCTGCTCCTCGACTCGCGGGTTGGCGCGCACCCCCGGGTGGTGGTTGGAAGCGGCCTCCGGACGTCGAAGCTCGTGCTGCCGGGCGCTGCCCTGGCTTCCCTCCCCGGCGCGCAGGTCGTCGAGGACCTCGGACAGCCGTTGAGGGGTGTGAGTGGAGGTTGACCGACATGTCTGCTGGGAAGGCGCAACGATGTCCAATCGGAATTCCGATCGACGTGGAGCCGGGACGGGTGACCGTTCGGTCGCATCGACGAGCGAACGGCACCGAAGAGCGGTCCGGCGCCCGCTCGGAGAGGAGGTGAGGTGCCTCCGCAGCTGATCGCCGCCGCGGGGTACGCGTGGCCCCACTGGGCAGCGGGCGCGCACGTGACGCTCGGGCTGTTCTGGGTCGCGTTCATCAACGTGGCCGTGCTCCTCGTGTTCTTCGGCGCCGCCGTGCGCGGCGGAAGGCGGGCGAAGGGGGCTTCGTCGGTGCCTGACGGTTCCTCTCTTCCGGAGGGAGCCAGGGCCGCTTCGACGCAAGGCGCTCCCGCCCCGTGCACCCGGGCCAGGTCCAGTCAGGACGCCGGGACGGTGGCCCTGCTCAGGGTCTCGGACTCCGAGCGCGAGCACGCCATCCAGTTGATCCGCCACGGGATCGGCGAAGGTCGTCTCGGCCTCGAAGAAGGCATCGAGCGCATCGAACGCTGCTTGACCGTTCGGTACCGGGGCGAGCTCAGCCGACTCGTCGAGGACCTGCCCGAGCCGGCAGCGAGGGACCGCGCGTCCGCGCGCAGAGCCCCGCTGCGGGCGGTCGCGGTGATCACGGCGATCGCCGCCGTCGTGGTCCAGTTCGTCGCGGGAATGTGGGTGCTGTGGCCCGTGGCGATCGCCTCATTCGCCCCCTTCCTCTTCATGGAGCGCGGCACCGACAGGAGGTGATCCCGGACGCGCCGGGGATCCGCCCAGCACAAGAACCGTCAGAGGTCGGACGTCATGGCGTCGACGACCTGTTGGGTCAACGCACCGGGGCCGCCCAGAAGCGTGAGCGAACTCATCCGGTCCGAGGGGATCCCGTCGACCCCTGTCCGCCCCGCCTGCCGCAGGAACGACGTCAGCGCGCCGCCGACCGTGTCCGGATTGACCGTCAGGACCAGCGGCTCGGGCGAATGGGCGTGTGTCGGCCCGAACCCGGCCGCGACCAGCGCACCGGCAAGGCCGTCCGCGTAGAAGTCACCGCGGGCCACCGTGACGCCGCCCGTGGAGGTCCAACCCAGTCCTGTCAGCGCGGAGCGGGATCCCATCTCGAAGTCGGCCAACTGCGTCGCCGTGCCGGTGTAGTCCTTGCCGGCGATCCGCAGGACGGTCACGCCCAGGTGCTCGAGTGAGCTCACGACGGCGTCGGACACCGCGAACTCGCCGCCCATGACGATCACCTGCTTGATGTGGAGGGCGCTGATCGCCGACGTCACCTGCTGGGAGAGCGATCCGGTCGTGGTCAGAAGGATCGGGAGGTGGTCGGCGTACGCGAGGGCACTCGCCGACTCCGCGTCGGCGAATCCCTCCCCGGTGGCGACGATCGCGGTCGGGAGCGTCGCCGAGGTTCCCGGGGCGGACGATCCATTTCCGGCGGTGTCGTTGTACAGACCGGTTCCGCCTGTCGAGTTGGTGGTCTGGTAGGCGCCCGGGAACGCGACCGTGCCCACGTTCGACGCTGTCGGGAACTGCGCCACCCACTGCGCGGTGTCATAGGCGGTCCTGCCCCAGATCCGGGTGACTGTCAGATGGACAGGATGCGCCGCTGTGAGCTCGGAAGTGCCCCCGCAGTTGTACGCCGTCATGGCCTGCACCTGCCTGAGGACTGTTGTGCTGACCGCGAGCGGTCCGCCAACGATGTAGACGTCCGTGATGCCTTCGGTGCGGATCGCGTTCGCTGCGGCCGCGGAGAGTCTGCGCGTCGGCGTCAGGAGCTCTCCGGTCCCGAGGTAGCCCGCGAGGTAGGCGCTCGACAACGCATCGTGGTAGTTCGAATCCGTTGCAAGCACCACCGGGCGCGCGCCGGGTCGTCCCGGGCACGCTGTGCCCGAAGCGCCGAACTGATGCTCGAGCTCCGCGGCCGCCGTTGCGTCGGCTGTCGTCCCGTAAATGCGGGTCACGGCTGTGCTCGCGACGCTGTAGGCGCTGGCCTGTCCGATCGACCCGGTGTCGTTCGTGCATGTCGCGCTCGTTCCCTCGGTCGCCCCGATAGCAACAGCGCCCGATGTCGGCGCTGCGTCGACCGCAAGCCCGGACACCCGGTAGGTGCCTGCGGTGGTCGAGGCGGAAGTCACGTGGAACGCCGCAACCGTCGGACCTGTCCCGCTTGTCCCCTGGAACGTGACTGTGGCACCGACGGTTCCATTGCCGGAGGCGGCCCGTGCGGTCGGAGTCGAGGTCGAGTTGAAGCTTCCGGACGCCACGGTCAGGCAGACATAGCCGGGTTGCACGTGCGCGGACGACGATTCGACGACGCTCACCGGGCTGATCGGTGAGTCGTACGCCTTCGGGACGACCGTCACGGGGGGTGTGTCCGCAGTCACGGTCAGGCCTCCGACGTAGGCGTTCGCTGCCTTCGTGGTGTCGATCGAAGTTCCGAGGTATGTGCCCGACACGACAACCGGCCCGACCCCGTCGCCCGAAGCTGTCGGGCCGACGCCGTAGCGGACGTCCCCGAGCGAGATGGAGACAGAGCCCGAGCTCTGAAACCAGACGGAATCGGTGAACCGGATGATGAGCTCGTTGGGATCCGAGCCGCCGCAGGGTCCGTTGTTCGTGATGGACGCAGCGACGGAGGGGGTTGCGCTCACGCCCGAGTACGAGAGGACGGACGCCGACGGCGGCCCGGAGAATGCAAGATAGCTGTTTCCCGCGCAATTCGTGCCGGCGGGCGGCGCGATGTCGATCAGCACCGAATCACCGGTGACCCAGCCGCTCCCAGATGTGCTGTTGCCCGACAGCGTGAGCGTCCATGTTCCGGCAGGGCCCGAGGTCTCACCCGGACTGAGCTGGGGCTCGCCAGTCGACGAGAGGGAGCCTGTCGGCGCGCTGGGAGGTGTCGGGAAGAGGGAACCGATCGTTGCCGTTGTCGGTGAGAAGGTGACGTTTTGCAGTGTCGGCGTGACCACGATGCTCCCGCGAGCCCCGGTGGTGTTGACCTTGATGCCGGTGACGTGGATCGAGGCAGCAGTGCCTGCACTCTTGGCTCCAAGGACAATGTTCAACGCCGCCCCCGCCTTACCCGTTGTGGAGTAACCGATGCCGGTCGTTGAAATACTGAACGACGACCAGTCGACAATCCCTATAGACGTCGACGGATCGAGAAGCAGATGGAGAGTCTCGCCGGACTGAAGGGCGCCTGTGGCGCTCAACGAAACCGTGATCGAACCTGCTGTCTTGCCCGTGCCTGTGCTCGGGACCTGAGGGGCGCCTGTCGAACTGATCGCGCCAGCGGGAGGCGTTGTCGTTGCACCTGCCGTTCCCCACGCGCTGAGTGCGCCCGAGCCAAGTGCGCCGCCGACGCAGGCAACCGATGCCGCGACGAGCGCGGCAAAACCCTTCTTCAACGTGCTCCCCTTCCCCTCGCTCCCCAGCGCCGGCGCGACCACGCCTGCGGTAAACGAGCATCCTTAACGCAGCGCGACCCGGATCCGTGACACGGTCGGCAAAAAGTCGTCCGTGCCAGCAGAGCTAACGTCCCGGCGGTGCCGAGCGCGCGTCGCAATTCCGTCTCGCCACCCGTCACCGGCGCGCTGATCGCGCCGGGTGCCGGTGCAGGCTCCGACCAGCCCGCACTTGTTGCGATCGACAAGGCGCTGACCGGGCGCGGGCTCATCGTCGAGCGCCTCGACTTCCCCTACCGCCTCGCGGGGCGGAGGCGGCCCGACCCGGAGAGCGTCCTCGAGCACACGGTCCGGGAGCATGCGGACGCGCTCGCGTCCCGCCTTGAGGTCGGCACGACA
>Ga0209579_10001092_pt1 | contig 23155 bp, 21 predicted proteins | sample Coa_R1_2_FD_187152 | JGI IMG/M metagenome (GOLD analysis project Ga0209579, IMG submission 187152) | Surface soil microbial communities from Centralia Pennsylvania, which are recovering from an underground coalmine fire - Coalmine... | ecosystem: Environmental > Terrestrial > Soil >... | reverse complement strand
CCCGACGGGCCCGCGGACAGAGCGGGCATCGTCATAGGCGACATTCTGGTCTCGCTGGCAGGAAACCCAATCGCACGACCGGGAGATATTCAGTCTCTCCTGGTCGGGGACGCAATCGGCAAATCACTTCCGCTTAAATTCGTTCGTGGCGGTTCCATTCAGGAAAGCCACATCGTGATTGCGGAACGCCCGCACGCAGGCGAATGACATGGCTTTCACGGGATTTGGGGATATCACTGAAAAACTGCGCCGCTCGACAGTCTTGATCCACGCGGGTAACCGGTCCGCTGGCTCCGGTGTAATTTGGTCGAGCGACGGCACAATTCTCACCAACGCCCACGTCGCGCGCGGCAGGCAAGTCAGCGTTCGGCTTTGGGATGGACGCGAGTTTGACGCCGCAGTCGTGTCTCGTGATCCCCGCCGAGACCTCGCCTCACTTCACATCCATGCAACGAACCTCCCATCCGTTTTCGTTGCCGATTCAGCGCAGGTCCGACCCGGCGAGCTTGCGATTGCCATCGGCAATCCCATGGGTTTTGTGGGTGCACTCACAACGGGACTGATTCACGCGGTTGGCCCGGTTCGTGGATTGGGCCCGCAATTTTGGGTGCAAGCGGATGTTCGGTTGGCGCCGGGCAATTCAGGAGGCCCACTTGCCGACGCGCATGGACGACTGATCGGAATCAATACGATGGTCGCAGGCCGTTTGGCACTGGCGATTCCGAGCAACGCCGTTCGAGACTTTCTCTCCACAGGCCCGTCAAATGCGTGGCTTGGTGTTACCGTTTGTCCCGTTCGCATTCCCCGATCCAGTGGGACTGGCGGTTTTGGTCTGCTGCTTCTCGAAGTGGAATCGCATAGCGCGGCTTCCTATGCCTCTCTTTTACCAGGCGACATCTTGCTGGGAACCGAAGATAAAGTATTCACTTCGGTCGACGATCTCTCGAAAGCACTGGAAGGCAGTGGCGCGCGCCACCTACGCCTTCAATTTCTGCGGGGAGATTACTCGCGGATTCGTCGCGTCACCGTTCAGCTGGGTAATCAAAACCCGATAAGGAACGTTGTGGCAGCGTGATTCGGGTGGCTATTGTCGCCGCTTCGCCTCAGTCTCGTGCGAGCTTACAGAGTCTGCTCAGAGCGCGGAAAGTGGAAGTAGTTGGCAGCGCCCCAAACCTTGAATCGCTCTGGGATCAGCCACCGGAAGTTGCAGTGGACATCATTTTAATTGAGGTGTGCGGCGACTTCGAAGAAACGATTAATTCTCTAAATCAATCGCAACTTAGTTCGGAAGCTGCCGCCGTGGTACTTACGGACCGTTCTGACCCTAGGCGAGTCGCCGAAGCGTTGCGAGCAGGCGTCCGAGCTATATTGCCCGCGGACCTGCCAGCTGACCAAATCGTTCCTGCGCTCGAAGCCGCGGCGGCGGGTCTTATCGTTCTCCATCCTGCTGAAGTGGACGCGGTGTTTCCAGAAGCAGGGGCCTCATCCAGTCCACTCGCAGAACTCGTTGAGCCACTTACGCCTCGCGAGAACGAAGTCCTTCAAATGCTGGCGAGTGGCTTGGCGAACAAGGAAATCGCAACCCGTCTTGCGATCTCTGAGCACACGGTGAAATTTCACGTGGCGTCGATTCTCGGCAAGCTGGGCGCCGCGAGTCGCACAGAAGCTGTCACCGGAATTCGTCGCGGTCTCGTTCTTCTATAACGTAACAGTCCTTGCTTATTTCTATCCGAGCTAGCAAGCAACTTTCGCGACGATCATTCAATGGCAGGAACCTGCGCCGGAATCGCGAAATGTCTTGCCCGCCTCCGGGATGAACTCCCATTCGTACGCACGGGGATGGAGAGTGATCTTCAGAACGCCGAACGTGTCTGCGTTCCTAACCTCGGAAGTTGAGTGTGGCGCGGCGAAGGGGCGGTGGTTTCTTCCCCCTGTTCCAGCGACAAATTCCCGAATCCCCCGAATTGGGTCTGGCTTGCCATCCGGATCCTGCGGTGCGAATCTCTCGTAGTCGTGATCGTGTCCGTTGACCACAACGGTTGCCTTTTTCTTGTATAAGTCCGTCCAGAATGCCTTCATCTCAGGATCGTTCCCGTGCTTTGCTCCGGAACTGAAAAGCGGTTTGTGCCAGTAAGCTAAAATGCAGCGAGAAGGGTGAGCGTCGAGATCCGAACGCAACCATCTCTCCTCCCGCGAACCTTGTTGGCATCCTCCTACCTCAAAACATTCGCTGTTGAGAACGACGATGTGCCACGTTCCTAATTCGTAGCTGTAGTAGCCCTGCCCGGGATCACCCGCATTCGCCCCAAAATAGCGGAAGTACGGCGTTGCGATGTAAGAATAAAATTCGTGATTCCCAGCCGCTGGGCGCGTTCGGTCTTTGTGACGTCCCCAGGTAGGTTGATAGCAATTCCTGAACTCCTCGGCGGTGCCCCTTTCGTATGCGTTGTCGCCTGCGGTGAACACCACGCCCGGAATTGAATCCAGAAGCTTCGCCGTAGCCTCAGCGCCTGACAAATCCTGGCAAGAGGCGATGTCACCAGCTCCTACCAGAATCGGATCTTGGGCCGGCGGGATGGCGAGCGATTTGCCCGCCGACGGCAACTCTCCTGCTGGTTGTTGTGCGCCTTTCTGGCATCCACCGGCCACGCTCGAAATCAGAAACAGGAAGCCGATTGCACCTTGAGCGAGAAAACTACGACTCGCAAAAACAATCGCCACGTTGCTCACCCTCGAACTAACCTCGTCTATTCGATCGTCATATTCAATCTGAAAAACAAATGAGTTAGGAAGTCAAGACTCGCTCAGGTACTCGTGTAGTTGCTGTTGCACGTATTTTTGAGACAGAGGCGAGTCCAGTTGGTCTCGGCATGGTATCGAGTCGTTTTGCTGCACGCGGTATATCCCAGTTATTCATTAGCAGTGAACCATTTCTGAAAGAACGGCGGCCCTTGTGCCGAACTATCGTAGTATATGGTTCTCTCCGGGCAGCGTTCCTAGGATTCAGCGCACTGAAGTGTCACTTCTCGTGACAGGGAGCAGAATTGTGAACACGCGTTCGGTTTTCTCTAACATCGAACATGCAACGAAAATGCAGGTTCTCTCGTTTCAAAGTTATACGCTGCTCACTCTTCAGTCGGTGAAGGACATCTTCACCACAACGCGCTACGCAGGCGACATGATTGTCCAGATGGACCAAATCGGAGTGGGTTCATTGCTGATCGTAATTGTCGCCCTCGTCTGTGTCGGCGGGGTAGTGGTTCTGAATTCCTCATCGCAATTTAGCCGCTTCGGCGCCACAGCTCTCACGGGCGACGCGGTTTCGCTCGCCCTCCTCCGCGAACTCGGTCCCGTGTTCACATCGCTTTTGGTGGCGGGCCGAAACGCAACAGGAATGGCTTCTGAGCTGGGGTCCATGGTCGTTACGGAGCAAGTGGACGCGATGCGAGGACTCGGCATTGACCCAATCCGCAAGCTGATGACCCCCCGATTGCTGGCGATGGTGCTGGTGCTCCCCTTGCTCGTGGCAGTGGGGGATTGTGCGGGGCTGTTGGGTGGATTTGCGGTGGCAACGATCACGCTCCATCTCAGCGCAGAACAGTTCTGGACACGCGCCGTTCATGCGCTGGTTTTTGGAGACCTTGTAATGGGATTCGCGAAACCAGTCATTTTCGGGTTCATCATTGCAACTGTGGGTTGTCATGAGGGATTTCGAGTGAAAGGAGGAACCGCCGGCGTAGGCCGCGCCACGATTACGGCATTCGTGGTCTCCTCCGTTGTTGTTCTGGTTGTGGATCTGTTCGTCACTCGGTTTCTGCTGTATGCGTTCAATTTGTGACAACCAGCACATTCTTTAGTTGCGGGAGCCAGTGAGTCTTCCGGTGTTGACACATTTCTACTGGATTCCTATACTTGCGCCCCACGCCCACTTCCTTTCAGGGGGACTCCAATGTTCAAGTCTTTTCTAGCAGCTTTCCTAATCACAGCTTCAGCAGCCGTCAGCTTTGCGCAAGATCCTGGGAAAATTCATCAACCAAAACTTTCGCCTCAACAGAGCGGCACCACGCAACTCCTGATTTCGGTGAGTCCAGTGAGCCCCCGCGTGGTATGGGCCGCCGGAACTGGTGGTACCTACGTTGTGACGACCGATGGCGGCCAGACATGGAAAGCCGCTGTTGTACCGGGAGCCGAAGCTCTTGAGTTCCGCGATGTGTTTGGAGTGAGCGACAAGATTGCCTACCTGATGTCGATTGGAAACAACACGACCGATTTTCATATTTACAAAACCGTGGACGGTGGCGCGAACTGGAAGATCGAGTTCACCAATCAAACCGCGGGTGCGTTTTATGATTGTTTCTCCTTTTGGACCCCGAACCGTGGCGTCACGCACAGCGACTCGGTGAACGGAGTATTTCCCGATATTCGTACAACGGACGGGATGACCTGGCAATCGATCGCCGGCAATATGCCTCCAGCTTTGACTGGTGAAGCATCGTTTGCGGCAAGTGGAACCTGCATCACCACGCAGGGTTCGAGCAACGCCTGGGTTGCCACTGGCGGCGCCTCAGCTGCACGCATCCTGGCCACCCGCGACGGAGGCAATAGCTGGAACGCGTATGACACGCCGCTCGTGAGCTCCCCGAGTGCAGGTGCAGTGTCTGTGGCCTTCCGCGATTCGCGGAATGGGATCGTCGGTGGCGGCGATCTGGCCTCCAACACTGCGGCCGACACAGCAACCTCGAACGACGGCGGCAAGACGTGGACTCTAACCAACAAACCGCCCGTGCAGGGAGCGATTTTCTGCTTGGCCTATGTCCGCGGCGCCCGCAACAACGAAGATGACGGCAATGGGCGCGGAGAGGGCAATGAGATCGGTCATCAAAATGACCGCACCGTTGTAATCACCACCGAGACGGAGCCGAACTTCACCTCCGGTGAAGCAGCTTGGACTCCGGATGAAGGGCACACCTGGAACGTGCTGCCCGATGTGAGCGGCTTCTGGGCTGTCGCTTTTGCCGATAAGCACGATGGTTGGTTTGTTGGCAACAACGGCCAAATATTGAAGATTAGTTTCTAGCAGGCTGTAGGGAACAGACCGTTCAGCTATTTCAACTCGATAGCAATTGCCTCATACGGAAAGTCGCTTAGGTTTTCTGGTTGCCGCTCGGCTGCCGGCAATAAGTGAACCTGTCCGGCTTTGGAGTGGATGTTTTCCGTTCTTCCGTCTGGATAAGTGACGAGGAGATGAGCGATTGTGAGATTTATCTCAAGCAGAGAGGGCTGTTCGTGCATCACCGATTTCTCGTGAGGTCCAAACCTGACGCGGAGCACCCGCACCTTATCGTTTTCGAACTCAACTTTATAATGGTCAGGATCAATTTTGACCGGATGTAGAGTTTGAGGCTGCATCTTCAAGGCTATGGACATATTTCCCCTTCGAAAGAACGTGTCAGCGAAAGACTCCGGAAGTAGCTGAGTTCAGCCGCTTCGCTGGCTATTGCCTCGAGGAAATAGTGTCCCAGAGAGGCGGAACGTTTCAGGCAATTTCGCGTCACTCACCTCATGCCGGGGCTTTCGTTCCTGGCAGAAGGACTCGCCAGGTTTCCGACGCCAGTTTTCAATCCTGAGTGCTCGTCGCCGCCTTCGATTTCCTATGGCGACGTTTGGACTTCGACGATTTTTTCGGAGGCTGCTTTGTTTTCAGGCGTTCGTTTTCGGCCTTCAACTCAGTATTTTCTTTCGTCAGGACATCGATTCGATTTCCCAGGTCACCCGCATCCTTCTGCAATTGCAATACCTGTGCTTTTAGTTGTTCGTTCTCCTGACGGGCTTTCGTATCCTGGCAGGCCGTCAACGACAAGCCTAGCGTCACCGCAAGCGCGAAACCGCCTAAAATGCTTCTATTCAATGGATCCTCCTAAAATCACCAAAACGGGTCCCCGGGTTTGCTGACATTCCAGAGCGAACCATGCCTTTCTGGATAAATTGCTTTGCCAACCCCTTGAGGTTAGCCTGTCGAAAAGGATTCGGCTACGGTGAAGTGCGAAAAATGTGGGAGGTGCGGGGCAGAACTCGTGGCTAGACCTGTGCCCGGTGCGAAGCAATTTCCGCGCAGGCTCGAGTGTCCCGAGCACGGTTGGCAACAAGAAAAGCTGCGACCGATTCGCATGAGATTTCACAAAGATCGCCCCAACTGGTAGGGAAGCGGGGTCCTTTTTCGTGACCTTCGCGGCGGGCCGCCCATTTACTTTCGCAAGTTTCTCCGCTAACGTTGTATTCCCGGCCATTCATCAGAGGAAAGACGGCTTTGATGGGGCTGAAGATTGCTGCCCACCTGCTGCGCTTTCCTGCTTGATAAACGAGGTCACAATGAAAACAACCGCTGCCGTCTTGGCGGTCGCATTGATAATCCTTTGCAGTACCCCGCCGTCGCGTGCATTGCAACCTGGTAGCTCGCACCAGGCCGTCGCCCAGGGACAGTCCAAGTGGCAGACGTTTGGCGGGAAAGTCGTCTCCCAGAACCAAGTGCGCTTCGTGTTGAAGGATTATGAAAACGATACCTGGTACCACATAGATGATCAACAGAAAGCCGCCAGTTTCCTTGGTAAAAACGTCTTGATCACCGGAGCTTTTGACGGTCTTACCGGCACGATTCGGGTTCAGAATATTGTGGAGGCGACTCCCGAGCAGATTTCGGCGGCGAACATCGAGAGAATCAAACAAAATGCTCCGCCACCACCACCGCCCAGGAGCGCGCCTCCCCCGGCGGTTGCGGCTAATACTCCCAACGTCGCGCCTCAGCGCCCCAATCCGCCGCAACAGTCGGCCGCACCTCCTTTAGAGGCGAGAAGGACGCCTCCGGTGAACGAGACCCGGCGTCCCGCGGCGCGGACTGAAGCGCCGGTCAGCGATTCGCGTCCTGTAGCAGCTCCAAGTCCCGCGATAAGTTTGCCCGAGGAAGCGGTGAGCGCCTCCTCGACTGTCGCTATCAGCTCTCGGCGTTCAATCCCGATGTCTCATAATTCCATCTCGCAGAAACCACCTGCAAAGGACTTGGTGGTGGGGCGGCTACTCAGAAAGGTCTCGCCTTCTTACCCAGTCGAAGCCAAGCAGCAGGGAATTGAAGGCACGGTTCGATTGCATGCTGTTATTGGCGCTGACGGGAACATCCAGAGTGTCCAACCGGTGAGCGGCCCCGAATCACTTGTTGCGGCGGCCGTAACTGCTGTTCGCGAGTGGCGCTACGGGCCGACATTGTTCGAGGGCCGCCGCGTTCCTGTCCATGACGATATCAGGTTCGTGTTTCGGCTGCCGGACTAGCTGCCGGAATCTCTCAAGCTTGTCCGCCTGTTAAGCGGCGCCTGCCGTTTTTGACCGTTGGGAGACGCGCTTCAAGTTCGTGGTGTCGATCGCTGCGAGAACCACGTGGCTAAACGAACTGAAGACAAAGTAAGGGCCGGGCGCTTGTGATGCGAAATATTGCATCCGCTCACGTGCCGTAGCTAGTCCCTCGACCGCTTCGATCCAGACCACATCTTTATCGCCAAAACGTCCCCTGAAAATATCGAAAGAAGGAATCACGGAAGAGTCCATAGAAGTAAGCCTCCTCCCTGCTGAAGAGGTAGGAAGTCAGCAGGCGGCCGCAAAAACGGCAACAATCCGAAGCCTCAGTAGGAACTGAATGTATAGCATTCACGCGCTACACAGCGCAAGGTCTTCGGGTGTACGCCGGGACAACCCTGAGGACAGTCCGCGGAACAATCCGCCGAACAGGCGCAACACACGTTCTCCTCTAGCCGCGGCAGCGCAGAAAACGAAGAGCGACAGCCTTACTTTCAATGAAATTCGCATGGGTATAGTCCTAAATCTTGTGTCGCGCATTGCGGATCCATGCGCGAAATCTACCGTCTGACGGCGAGATAATCGCAGGAAGCTTGTTTCGGGGCAAGACGAATTGGTTCTTCGGCAATCAGAGCGAATCGCGGCATCGGCATCATCGATGCACTGCGCATTTTCGCTCTTCACTTATTGTCTTTACAGAAGCCACCACCGGACGTATAAGGGTGCGCCCAGTGTCGGGATTTAAATTCCGCTCCCGCAAATAATTTCGAAGGAGATCGAAATGTCCCGGAAGAGCTTGTTTTCGTTTCTTTTCGTTGCGGTACTTGTTTCTGTCTGCGCGCTCTACGCCCAGGAAGGCCTTCAGCAGCAAGTCGGCCAGTTGAAGGAATCGATGGCGAAGAACAAGCAGGCCCTGGAGCAATACACATGGGTTGAGACCGTCACGATCAGCTTGAAAGGTGAAGAAAAGAAGCAGCAACATTACCAGGTGCAGATGGGGCCGGACGGAAAGCCGCAGAAGACCTCCTTGGATTCGGCGCCTGCGGCACAACCCCAATCGAGTGGGCGCGGTGGACGGCTGAAACAAAGGGTAATTGAGAAGAAAAAGGAAGAGTATGAGGATTACGCCGAGCAAATGAAAGCTCTCGCCGGACAGTATGTACCTCCTGACAAAGATCTAATTCAAGCCGCCTATGCCAAAGGGAATATCTCGATGACGCCCGGACCTGGCGGCGCAAAGCTCGTGATTCACAACTACGTCAAGCCGGATGATTCCATGACGCTGACAATCGACAAAGAACAAAAGCAGCTTCAAAGCATCCAGATCGCCTCCTACATGGATGGGCCGAGCGACGGCATGAATCTCACAGTCAGGTTTGATCGCTTGCCGGACGGGACGAACCACGTCTCCAGCACAACGGTCGAAGGCGTGAGCAAACAGCTTACCGTCGCGACTCAGAACGGAAACTATCAAAAGCGCTGAAAAAAGATCGAAGAAGGGAATTGCGTTGCCGGGAAGCGTCGGTTCGTTATTCCATTTCGAACGTCAAGTATGTGAGTTTTCCGGCTCTCTCCACAAGCATTGCAGCCGGATCTCCCGGCTTCAGACTCGTAAAAGTCGCCCGAAGATCATCGACGGTGGTAATTCGCACGCGATTCAACGTATGAATCACGTCGCCCTCAGCAAGCCCTGAATCTACCGCGAGCTGATCAGACACCAGCGATGCCACTGCCACTCCTGACGGCATCCGAAGGCCTCCTAAAAACTCGGCCACTTCCGGAGTCACAGTGATTCCGACGATACCCAATCTTGCAATCAGGCCCTTTGCCGGGTCAGCCATCTCGGAAAGCCGCTGCGGATCGCTGCGCGGTTCCACCACCGCCACATCCGCTTCAATTTTTTGGGTGCCGCGCAAAATTCCGAGCTTCGCGGAGCCGCCTGAGTTCAGCACGTATAGACCCAGCGTGAAAAGCGGAACATTGTTGACCGGGAAACCATCCAGACTCACGATCACGTCGCCTGTCTTCAGTCCCGCCCGGTCCGCGGGCCCACCGGGTTCAACATCGGAAATAATCGCGCCCACTTCCGTCGAGAGGCCCAGACCACCAGCCAATTCTGGCGTCAACGACTGAAGATCGACGCCAATCGCGCGCCGCCGCACTCGTCCATATTTTCGAATCTCTTCGTATGCGAACCGCACGATTCCGCCCGGGATTGCAAATCCCAGTCCTTCGTTTCCCCCGGATTTTGAATAAATGAAAGTATCGATACCCACCACGTTGCCTTCCACATCCACCAAAGGTCCGCCGCTGTTTCCGGGATTGATCGCCGCGTCCGTCTGTATGTACACCATCTGATCGTCCGGGTTTTGTTGCCGCAGAACCGAGCTCACCAGTCCGAACGCCACAGAATTCTGCAAGCCTTCCGGGCTGCCAAACGCCAGCACGATTTCGCCCTTCTGCACGCGGTTGTAGCGGCCAATCGGAAGCGTCGGCAGGCCTGTCGCTTCTACCTTCAAAACTGCAAGATCGATCAGCTTGCTCACGCCAATAATTCGCGCCGGAAGGATTCTTCCGCGCGCTTTTAGCAGACCTTCTGCCTGCGATTCGTTTGTCATCGGCGGAGTCAGCGCCACGCGTACGCGGTCCGCACCCTTCACCACGTGAGCGTTCGTTACGATGTATCCGTCCGGGTCGACGATTACGCCGGACCCAAGTGCGCGCTCGCGTCCGAGCGCGCTCGACGCCTTTTCATCTTCATCGCTCGGCGATCCATAGCCGGTTACAAGCACCTCAACAACCGCTGGCGAAACTCGCTTCGCCAGATCCTGAATGGAACGGCTCATCTGCAGCATCACGTCAGCATCTTTTTGCGCTGGCGGAGTCGAGGATTCGTTTTGGGTCTGCCCAAATGAGGGAATTAAGCATCCGGCCAAAAGAAAAGCGAGTATCGCCAGAGAACGTCGAACTACCAGCGAGGTGTTTTCCGCACTGTGATTCACTAAGGTAGTTCTCCTTTCGGCTGCAGACTGAGTTTCTCAGCGGAATGCGCTTCCGCCTTGCCCCAGGTCACAATCTTTAGATCGAGCACAAAAATCGAGTAAAGCACTGGCACCAGCAGAAGCGTGATGAACGTCGCCACTCCTAACCCGCCAATTTGCGCGTAGCAAAGTGGCTGCCACAAAGGACCTCCGTGAAGTGCCAGCGGAAAGAGTGCCAGGATCGTCGCGCCCACTGTAATCATCACCGGCCGCAACCGCACAATCCCAGCGTCGAGCAATGCTTGTTCGAGTGGCTCGCCCTTCTCATGCATCTCCTCAATGAAATCGAAGAGCACGATCACGTGACTCACGATCACGCCAATCAAGCTCGCAATCCCCAGAAACGCCATGAAGCCAAACGCCGATCCCATAATGTAAAGCGCGATCAGTGCTCCGCTCACTCCATAGGGCGCAGCGGCTAGAACCAGTATTGGTTTGATGGAATGCTTGAATTGAAATGCCAGCGCGAGAAAAATCATACCGATCGAAATGGCCATCACGACGCTCAAATTCCGGAATCCATCCACCTGTTTAGCCTGCTCACCGCTCACGATAATCTTGTAGCCGGGCGGCAGCGAATTCTCAAGATCCGTTAATTTCGGAGCAGCGGGAGTGAATACCTCCGAAGCCAAAAATCCCGGTTGAGTGAAGCTCTGCACGGAAATCGTTCGGAAATGTTCGAGACGCCGGATGCGCATGTTTCGAAGCGTGTTCTCTACGGACGAAACTTCGAGCAGCGGCACTTTGTTGTTCGATTGCGAGGAATATACGTAAAGATTCTGTACGTCGGACAAGTTTATGCGTTCTTCCATCCGAAGTCGCGCGACCACCGGAATTTGTTGATCGCCTCGCCGCAAAGTGGTGAGTGACGACCCGCTTAGCGCTGTGCTCGATGAATTCGCCACATCCTGATTCGTCACGCCCGCCAGGTTGGCGCGGTCCGGGTCCACTTTGAGTGATACCTGAAAGCCTTCGGGGCCCCAATCATCGCGAACGCGAGCCGATGTAGGAACCGCGCTCAAAATGCCTGTCACTTTGCCGGCGATCGACCGCAACGTGGCGATATCCTTTGCTTCGTCGAGCGCGCTGACGTCCGCCAGGCCGGTAACGCGCAATTCCACTGGATAATCCACTGGATTCGTCTGCAGTTGACGCATGTCGACACGCGCACCGAGCGCATTCTTCGAAATTGCATCTTGAAACGCGCCTACTAGTCTCGGCGTATCGTCTTTGTTATACAGCTCGATAATTATTTGAGCGTAGTTCAGCTGCTGCAATTGCGGCGTCACGGAAAACCAAAACCTCGGGCCTCCGCCTCCCTCAAACGTCGTCAACGATTTCAGCACCGGCTGTGGTTTCCCGTCTTTGCCCGGATGCTCTTTCGCGTAGTTCTCGGCTGTAGCTCGCACCAAATTTTCCACCTGGATGGCGGACCGGTTGGTCGCGGTCAGCGGGACATCATTCGGTAGCCAGACGTCTAAGAACGACAGGTACTGCACATCGTCCGGGAAAAACTGCGTCTTTAGTCGATGCCCAAAAAATCCTCCTAAAGCTAGAAAGAGCAGCGATACCCCAAAAACATGCCAGCGATGATCGATCGCAAATTTTCCCACGCGGTAGTAGAACCCCGTGAATCCCCGTGTTTCGCGTTCCTCCATCGTGCTTTCTTCTTTTTTCGATGGCCGCAGCAGGTAATAGGCAAGAAATGGAATAAACGTCATCGAAACAAGCCGTGACGCCACCAGCGCGCAGGTCATCACCACTGGAAGGCTGTACAGAAATTCGCCGGTCGTCCCGTTCAACATCAGAAATGGAAGGTAAGCGACGATATTCGTAATCGTGGCGAACAAAATCGCGTGCGCCAGCTTGGTTGGTCCGAGCCACGCGGCAATCACACGCGGATGGCCATCGTCCAGCGACCGTTTAATCGAATCTCCCGCCACCACAGGATCATCTACGAGAAGCCCGAGTGCGATAATCAATGTCGCGACCGAAACCTGCTGAATATCGATGCCCAGCAGGTGCGCGAAACCAAACGTCATCGCCAGCGTAATCGGAATCGAAATCGCCATCAGCACGGCCGAGCGCCACTCCCAGAATCCGATGAGCGATACGATCACCACCAGCGCGATCGCCTCGTACAACGCATCCATGAAGAGATCGACGTTCTCTTTCACCTGCCGTGGTTGATCGGAGGTGGCCGCAATAATCAAATCCGCAGGCAACAGCTTCTTCGTCTCGGCGATTTTTCCTTGCACGTGCTCCGCAAACTGCGCAATCTGTTCGCCACTGCGCATCTGCACAGCTAACGTAACCGCCCGCGTACGCTGCCACTTTCCCTGATCGTCGCGCCAAGTGTAAAAGTTCAGGTAACGGGCAGGACTTTGATATCCGCTGCGGATATCCACCAGATCTCGCAGGTAGACAGCCGATCCAGCGCTCGATGTTCCCACGATCACGTTGCCGATATCGGCTGTGCTCGTGAATTCACCCGATGGATCAACCAGAATGTTTTTGGAGCCAGCTTCCAGCGCCCCGCCGGGAAGCGTGATATTGCGCGCGTTCAAAATCCCTTTCAGATTCGATGGTTGCAACCCGTACGACGCCAGCCGCTCTTGCGAATAATCCAGATAAATTTGTTCCTGCAGCACGCCATTGCGATCCACTCGCGAGACTTCCGGCGCCCCCAGAATCGTGCGCGAAAGAAGATCAGTGTATTGGTCTAATTGGCGATATGTGTATTTGTTTCCAGGCGCGGCGGCAAGTTGAGAGCCCACATTGCTCGGATCGTGAACCACCACCGGCGGCCATGTGTCCGGATGTATCTCGGATTCGTGTACGTTGGCCTCAAGATAATATTTTAAGTAAGCGTAGATGTCGGCGTCGGTCTGCTTCGTGAATGCATCGACCGCGGCGAATCCGGGGCCGTTGACGAACCGCGCTTGACTTAGTATCCCTCGCGCTTCAGCGGACTGAATGAATACCCGCACATTTCTTTGGACAGCCTCCTGCGGAACTGTTAGTGGGTAGCAATAAACAAGTGAGACTGGAACGCCGCTTGCTTTTCCGCGCCGCTCTTTGCGCACTCGCTGAAGCACCGCCTCAATCGCGTAGCCTCTCACCGCAATCGCCGTCGGATCCTCCAGCGGACTCGCCACCGTTAGCATCAGAGCCGCAGTGTCTCCGAAGTCGCTGTTGAACTTGATCGGCCCGGCGCCCTGCGGCAGGCTCAAAGAATTCAGCTTCAAGTTCATGTCGCTGAATTCCTTCTTTGAATCCTTCACGCTGTCGGAAAGCTGCACCTGGATAATCGAAAGGCTCGGCATCGAGAGCGACTTGATCCCGAAATCTCCTCCCTTCGGTGCGCGTATGTTGGGGTTTTGCGCGATGCTCGATTCAATCGGTCGCGTGACCAACTGTTCCACTTGTTCCGCTGTCGCCCCGGGCCACTGCGTCTGGACGGACGCGACACGCACAGGAATATCCGGGTCCTTCCGCTTGGGCATCTGCGTGTATCCATAAACGCCAAGCGCCACAGTGGCCAGCAGAAGAATCCCTGAAACCTGGCGGTTTTCGACGAAGAAACGAGCGGTATTGCGCTCGTTCTGGATGTAGTCCGCGTCGCTCCGATGCGCCATTCGTCGGTCTCTTCGGTTGCGTGAAGTTCTAGGGAATCACCCGCACCACTTGCCCGTCGTTTACCAGCGTCGCCCCGTTCGAAATCACCCGATCGCCTGGGCTGAGGCCTTTTGTGATCGACACCATGTCTCCGTAGGTCATCCCCGGCTGTACGGTTCGTTGCCTTGCCACGTCCTTGTCACCATCTCGCACGGCGACAAACACGCTGAATCCTTTGTTCGAACCGCTCGGACCAGAAACGATGGCTCCGAGCGGAACTACCAGCACCGATTTAGTCAGTTTCGCCTGGCCAAGGTCGAGCGTCGCCACCATACCTGACTTCAACAGGTCATTTGAATTGGGGACCGTCACTTCCACCTGAAACGTCCTGCTTTTCTGATCCGCTTGCGGCGCAATGGCTGTCACCTGTCCATAAAATTCCTGCGGATATGTTTCCGTTTGAATTCCTTGTCTCTTGCCGAGCGTCACCGAAGCGAGCACCGTATCCGGAATTCCAAATACAGCTTTCACCCGCTTGGTATCGCCCATCGTGAACCCGGTCGTGCCCGTCCCCACCAGCGCCCCCAGTTCGATATTGCGGCTCAGAATCTGGCCATCCGTCGGCGCGCGCAACTCACAATCGCTTAATGACTGCTGCGCCTGTGCGACAGCCGCCTGTGCGGTGACGACAGAACCTTGGCTCGAGTCGTTCTGCGCTTTTGCGGCATCGTAATCGGATTGCGTCATGGCGTTTGCATTGTAGAGAGCCTGTGCACGTCCAAAATCCTGCTTCGACTTTTCTGCCGCGGCCTGCGCTTGCTCCAGTTGCCCTTTGTACTGCTCCACGGCGTGCTGGTAATCCGACTCGCGCACCCGAGCCAGCACTTCTCCCTTTTTCGCCCAGTCACCCTGCTGCAGATTGCGTTCTCGCCCGTCCACGCCCTTACGCTGCAAAATCGTCGTCACATATCCTGCCGATTTGAAGGCAACATTCACCTGGTCATATGGCACGATGCTCGCCGAATAAGTCACGCCTTCCGGTCCGGAGTATTCCTGCACCTCCGTCACGGTCACCGGAATAGGCGCCTTCTCCGGAGCTTTCTGCGCAGATTCGCACCCTATAAGCGCGCACGCGATCCATAAAAAATGAATTGACGCCAGGCCGCGTCGGTTGGCTGATTGTCTACGCATCTAATCCTCGCCCAGCGATTTCTCGAATTCCGAACGAGCGCTCCAAAATGTCGATAATGCTTGCTGGTACTGCGCCTCTGCTTGCGACATGTTCGCTTGTTCCGTTTGCAGCGTGCTCAGCAGCGCCGCCTTCTGCTTATACTGCTCCATTACCACCTGCAGTTTTTGCTTCTCCGCGTCTTCTCCCAACTGCGCCACTTTCAGACCCGCCCGCGCTTCTCGCAATTTCCGAAAACGGTTGTCCAGATCAATCACCACTTGGCTCTGCGTCTCGGTAAGATTCAATTGGCTCTGTTCAATATTTCTCTGCTTTTCATCCATCAAGTGCCGCTTATAACCCCAATCGTAGAGATCCCATTTGAGTGAAACTCCCAGTGAATTCACGCTCGAAGGAAATCCCTGGATCGTGAAAGGTGAAAAAAAAAGGTACTGAATCCCCACGTCGGGAATGTATTGCGCCTTCTGCAGCCGTCGAGAATAAACGGCCTGATCAATCTTGAATTGTGCCTGTCGAATTTCCGTGCGGTTCGCCAGAGCTGTCTTGCGCGCCAGTTCCAGATCCTGTTCTTCGGGAAGCGCCTCTGGCACACCGCCCAGCTGAAATTCCGTCCGGATATCTCGACCCATCAAGTCGTTCAAATTTTCTTTTTGCGTTTCCAGAGTGTCTTGCAGCGTGATCACCTGCAATTCCGCCTGAGCCAGCTGCGCTTTCACTCCTGTCGACTGATACGGCAGCGCAGTTTTTTCCTGCACGTACTGCTCGGTCGTTCGGTCCACTTCCTGCAGCGCCTTGAAATTTTCCTGCGCGGCTTCGAGCGCGCTCTGCGACTGCAATAGCCCGTAATAAGCCTCTTTCACCGAATTCGTAATCTGCTGCCGCTGCTGCCTCAGCTGTTCTTCGCTCAACTGCTTGCCCACTTTCATCAGCTGAATATTTAAATGTGCGCTGTAGAGCTGTGTGAGCGGTTGATACGCCTGAATGAGAGCCAGCGCCGAGAATTTTGGTTCCGTCGTAATCACGGTGTCCTTCGCTGGCACCTGCGACCCGTTGACGGTCCCGAACGCGTTTTGCGGAATGTTGACGTTGATTGCCTGCAGCAGCCCAGACCCTATCAGCTGTATGTTGAACTGCGGATAGCGCTGCGTCTTCGCGGCCAGAATTGCGTCATTCGCGTATAGCACGCCCTGAAGCGAAATCTTGATCGACCGGTTATTTTGCTGCGCTTCGGCGATCGCCGCCGTCAGGGTCAGAACGCCGCCCGAATTTTTCGGAGCTTCCTGCGCAAGGGCACAGGCAGCCGTCACAAGAAGTAAAACGGCTGTAAAGAAAAGGCGGGGCATTCAGACTGCACTCCCTCGTCTGCTGGGATACAAATTCGCCGGCGCAGGCGGCGCAGCGATTCCCCCAGATCCCTGATTTCAGTCGGATTAGCTCGCGGAATGTATACCGGTGTGCGCGACCCTGTCAATCGAAACGGCCATTTCCAATGATCGCTAGAAATTGATTGCGGCACGCGCGCCAACAGCGAGATACTTCAGCCCCGGCATCCGGCGACATTCAGCAGATTTCTCGCATCGAATCGTTTTCGCGTTTGGCTCAAGGAACTGATTCCGAACATGCGCGCGTCGGCGCCCTGAAGAAAAACCCGGAGGAAATAATGAAAAGCAGAAAAAGCCTGGGAAAAATCCTGGCACAATTGATTCTTCTCGCCGTCGTTGCAACAATCGCTGCAGCTCAGGATAAGCCTGCGAACGTAGCCGGCAGTTGGACCATCGATGTCAGCGGAGGCTCTGGCAATGCCAAGCAGACGATGACGTTGACTCAAGATGGCGGCAAAATCACGGGCACCTTCAAAGGCCCGCGCCAGTCCGGCACGATCAGCGGCACCGTCGACGGCAACAACATCAAATTCCACGTCGCCGCAGGCATTCCGCTCGACTACACCGGAACAGTCGACGGCGACTCCATGTCCGGCACGATGAGCGGCCGCGGCAAGACCGGCGACTGGAAAGCGACTCGCACAAAGTAGACCTGGCGTCTACGCTCCGAATCGAATGGCCGCTCGAGCTTTAGCTTTTGCGGCCTCTTCCTCTCGATTTTTCGGCATTGCGGTTGTTTCGAGCGACCGCAGAAGCCGCCCGGAAATTTTCGCGATTTCGTCCACCGCGCCATCAAACGCGGCTTCGTTAGCCTTCGACGGCTTGTTGAAGCCTGTTATCTTTCGCACAAATTGCAGTGACGCAGCTCGCACCTCCTCAGGCGTCACCGGCGGATCAAAATTGAACAGCGGTTTGATATTCCTGCACACGGTAAACTCCAAATCCTAAGAATAAATTGAATATAGACGATGCATCGCAGCCTACATCCTCATCCCGTATCTCCCGCAAGCCTCGAACACAGAGAGCAAATGCGACATCCCCAGCAAATCGCGAACCGCCTTGCTCATGTTGCAAACCTCTAGCTTGCTGCCGGCATTCCGCGCCGAAATATACAAGCCCACCAGCGTTCCCACCCCGGAGCTGTCCATGAACGCGACTTCTCCGAGATCGAGAATGATCCGCTGGTGATGCGGAATGAGTGGTTTCACTTCAGTTTTCAGACGCGGCGCGTGCTCCATCGTCAGCCGCCCCGCGCACTCCACCACCATCGCATCTTCCAGCGCGTAGCATTTGATTGTCAGTTGATGGAGCGGGAGGCTGGGAGTTTCCGCTGTCATCTTGCGCTACCTTGCCGTCGCAGCTTTCGCTTCGTCGGCGCGTACCACCGGCACGTCCACCAGGTGCTCGGAAATAAACCATACCTGCAGCTCATTCGTGCGAATCACATCGCTCACGATCAAGTCATTCGTTCCGTCGTCGCCCGCTTCGCTCGCCTGCTTGGCCATCGGCCGCGCTTCTTTCAAAATAATCTCGTGCGCCTCGAGCAGCCTCGAAAGTTGCACTGGTACTTCCTCTCGTCCGCGCGGTGGCCGGGGAATGATCGTCGTCTCCGCCACGTCCGCCGCCATCGCCAGGCTGATTGCGCCCAGCAGCTGAATCCGCTCCGCGATTTCGTCCACCAGCTCATCCTGCTCGCCATGATGCTTGTCGAAAAGCAGGTGCAGTTGGTAGAACGTATGCCCTGCCACCTGCCAGTGATGTTTCTTGTACATATCGCGAAGCGTCATCGTATCCGCGAGCAACTGGTTCAAATTCTCGGCGCTCTTCGCGCACACTTTTTCATCCAGCGCGATCGGCAGCTTCGCGATCTTGCCGTAAGGCTGTATCTCCCGCGCATTCTGATGCAGAATCGGCTCAGACCGCCGAGTCCCCTCGGAAAGTTGGCTGTAGCTCGGACCGCGCTTGTCGCCCTTATCATTCTTCGATGCCATGTGAAACCCTCCTTAGCCTTTGTCTTTTTGAAATCCACTTAATCTCGGAATCTTCCGAATGCCCCGCGAACGCCCCGCCATCAGCGACGAATCGAAACCGCTCGAACACGATTTCACCGCCCACGATTTCACAGCCTATGATACGCCCGGCCGAGATATCCAAGAAACTGTCTGAAGCCGTAGCCTCAACCAAGCAAGCGTCAAACCACATTCCCGGCCTTTGGCGATTTCACAGTAAATTCCTATAACCTTTCGTAGCTCAGGTCCCATTCTGGCCGGCCCTCGGCCAGAATTGACCTGAGGTCTTTCCACTTCACATAAGCACCGCTCCGATATCGCGTCAGTAGGGGCCCGGCCCGCCGTGCCCGCTCAAGCGATAAAGCTTATTTCGGTGCGCCGCCAGCCTTCGCAGCAATCAAATTAAATCCTTTAGCCTTCGCCTCTTGCGCGAGCGCATTCAAAATAGCTCGGGCCTTGGCCGTCTGCCCGGCTTTGCGCTCCACTTCGCCCAGCGCCAGCCGCGCTTCGAACTCGATCGCCACAAGTCCTGCCGCGCGCGCCTCTTTCTCCACCGAAGCAAGTCCCTTCAGCGCATCCTCATTTTTTCCCGATGCAGCATCAATTCGCGCCTTCGCAATCGCTGTCATCAATTTCAAATTCTTGTCGTTCGCCTGCTGCGCCAGGGCCGTCGCCTGCTCGATCTGCGCCTCCGCCCCAGCTATGTCGCCCACATCGAGCAACGCCAGCGCCAGCGTCCCTCGCCCCTGCGCCTCTCCGCCTACGTCCTTCTCGCTGGCTAGCTCCGTTACCGCCTCATTCGCTAGCTTCTTCGCATCCTCCGGTTTCTTCTCCTCAAGTGCCAAAGCCGCCAGCGAAATCTGCGAGTACGCCGCATCGCCCTTCTGGCCCAGCGATTGCTGGGTCTTCAGGGCGTCCTGATAACTTTGCCGCGCTCCTGAGAGATTTCCCTGAGCGACTTGCACGTCGCCTAGGCTACTCTGCGATCTCGCCTCACGCCCAGCGTCATTCATCTCCGACCGCATGCGAAGCGAACCTTCACAACTCTTGAGCGCTCGAGCGAGTACACCGCTCTGGAGTGAGACCATGCAAAGGTTGTTCAGAGCGAGAGACTCGGTTCGCTTATCCGCGATGTCATGTGCAAGCTTGATTGATTCCTCGAACAGTCCTTCTCCACGTCGCGAATCTCCTAACTTGTAGAGGACGATAGCAAGGTTCTGCTGCGCGAGCGCTTGCCCGCTCTTGTCGCCACGGTCGCGAGCGGCCTCAATGCTATTCTCATACGCCTTCCTGGCCCCTACCAGATCGCCCTGATCGTTCTTGATGTTGGCAATGTTCGTCAGCGCCCCCGCCTCGTCCAATTTATCTCCAATGGTTTGGGCGATCGCTGCCGCCTGCTCGTACAGAGGGCGAGCCGCGCCTGTGTCTCCTTGGCTGTAGTAGGCATTCGCAATCTGATTGGTGGCACGCGCGATCCCCAGCTGATCTCCCGACTGCGTGTTCAGTTTGCTCGCCTCTTCGCACAGGGGCTTGGCGTCCGCAGGGCTTCCCAGGTACATCGTTGCCCAACATTGAAAAACCCGGGCGCGTGCCAGCAAGAGATTCGATCCCAGCGATTTGGCTTTTTCCGCAGCGGAGTTTGCAGCCGAAAGCTGCTCGCGGTAATTTGCGAGAAATTGTTGCGCCTCGGCTCTTAGCAAGTCCATCTGCGCCTGGGGGCCGAGTGGTAGCTCTCGGCCGCTAAGTTGTGAGAGCGTCGTCAGAGCCGCCGACGCCTTGCCGGCTCCGATTTGGGCTCTGGCCAGGAGTAGCCCATATTCGGGATCGTCGTTAAAGAGTGTCCACAGCGACGAGTATTGCTCAATGGCTTTATTCCAATCCCGGCTCATCTCAAAATATCGCCCGCTGATAATCCCGCGCGATTCAGTCGACATTTTTCCGGCCAGATCAAACGCCCTTTTTGCCTCTTCCTCCGCTTTCGAGTCATATCCCAGATCGGACCATGCCTCCGCAAGCAAGCTGTGTGCCTGTGCAAAATCGGAATCGGCGCTTGTGCTCTTCTCGAGCAGCTTTGTTGCTGCCAGCACCTCGAAGTTCCTTAGCTTCTCTCGCGCTTCAGAGAAGTATTTTAGTGCGTCGCTATGCGTTGAAAATGACGCGTCGAGGCGCGATTCTTCTTGGGCGCTCAGTTCGATTCCGAGCTTCCCCCGAATCAACTGCCCGGCGCGAACCGCCATCGCATTCAAATTCGATTCCTTGCCGGTGGTCGGAATCGAGCCGATGCTTTCGTCGTCCGCTGTCCGAATCAAATGAATGTTCCAGTCTACCGTCGACTGGCCGGGTGTTCCGCCCACGCGATATGAGCCCGTCACAAGCACATCGCTTCCCAGGTACTTCGCGATCTTTGCCACCTGCTCTTTACTGAGCGATTCGGAAATGTCGCGAATCCCCAGGCTTTGTCTCATTTCATCCACCCGGCTCGGCTGGATGAATCGGATCTGGTCGGTGTCCAGCTGTGACCACAGACTGTCGGCCAGCATTTCGCCCAGCACGTTGGCGCTTTCCTGTCCGGAGAGGTTTTGAAAACCCAGGATTGCGACCGACGTGCGTGCCTTCTCCGCTGCGGGAGTTACCTTGCTGCTCTGCTGTGTCCGCCAGAAATCGTGTTTGTATGCCGCGTAGCCCAGTGCACCAAGAATGAGAATCACAGCCACCCCAGCTGCTAAATAAATTTTCTTCTTATCGTTCGCGGAACCCTTGCGCGGCAGCCGCTTCGGCAACAATACCTCGTCGCCTTTCAGCACTTTTATCAGTTCGTCGGTTCTCGCAAACCGCTCGCTCGGCTCGCGCTCGAGGCATCGCAAGATTCCGCTTTCCCAACCAGGGTCGACGCTTGGCACGTGTACCCGTGGCGATGGCGCAGGCTCGCTCAGCCGCTTGAGCGCTGTCGAGAGCGGATTATCGGCGTTGAACGGAACCGCGCCCGTCAGCATTTCGAACATCACTACGCCCAACGCATAGATGTCAGTCGCAGGCGTGATCATTCCTCCGTTTAGTTGCTCAGGCGCCATGTAGGCCGGCGTGCCGACCATCTCTTGCGATCCGGTGAGCGAAAGTCCAGAGGGAACAAGCCCGTGCGCCAATCCAAAGTCGGTGATCACTGCCCTCGCGCCGCCAGGACTGTGCTCGGACGGAACGAGAATCACGTTGCTGCTTTTGAAGTCTCTGTGGACCACGCCCACGCGATGCGCGGCGTCAAGACCCGCCGCCATCTGCTCCACCAGTGGAAGCGCTTCGCTCTCCGTCATTTTCCCGCCACGACGGATTCGGTCCCGCAACGTTTCGCCAACGAGTAATTCCATGCTGACGAACATTGTTTCGGCCGTTCGTCCATCCGTGCGGGTGTCGATGTGCCGGAACACGTCGAACGTTCGGCAGACGTTGAGGTGCGTCACCTTTCTTGCAAGTTGAATCTCTCGCTTGAATCGCTCGGCGCTTCGATCCTCCTCCGCAAATTCGAACCGAATCGTTTTCAGCGCCACTCGCTCATTTAATTCAGTGTCTTCCGCCTCGTACACCTCTCCCATTCCGCCCCGCGCCACAAATCGCACGATCCGGAAGCGCCCAGCCAGCAGCTCGCCCTTTACGAACGACGAAATCCGTGGGGAGAGTCGGTCTTGCGTGGCACGCGCGTCGAAGCTGTAACCGGACGCGGTTCGGTCTTCACCAGGAGGCGAGATCGCCCCTAGCGTTTCCTGATCGGGGTTGTCCGGTTTGGGGTCGTCCATGAAGGGAGTCTCGGAAAGTTTTGCAATTATGCCACAGCCGCCTCTGAAACCCCGTGGCTCTCCCTGAAATACCTCTCACCTTTATCGCGAGGCTCAAACTCGGCCCGATGTGCAATGATTTGGACGAAAAGCGAAATCCCGTCGCCCGAAGGACGTGTTTCGAACGATGAGCCATTAAAACTAAACGAAATAACTCGTTCCATCTTGGGAAAGAGAATTGCTCGGGTTTTCCACGGAGTAAAGCGTCCAGCCGCTCGCTCCAAATCAATTCTCAAAAATCCAACCCTGGGAAAGAACTATGAGATTTCAAGCACGGCTGCTGTTTGGCTTAGCGTTGTTATTTTTGCTTTCTGTTGCTCCGGCCCGCGCAAACCGCTTGGAAACGGGCGCCTCTGGTTACGGCGACACCGATCCGAATTGCGTTAACCTTATGACGAATTGCCAATCCGCTACTCAACTGAGCAACACGGTGGCCGGTAATCCGGTTTTTTCATTCTCATTCGTCAGTCAAGGTGGCAGTCCCGCCACAACCCTGTTTGCATTTCAGATTCCCGACACGATCACGCCGGGATCAGTTCTGACGCTCACTTTTCCGAGTCTTGCCGGCCTGACCTACGGCGGTCTGTACTGCAACAACACCACAGACCCGACCCACGCCCTCGACGCCGCTGGAAACGTCATGAAGGATCCGACCACGGGCAACCCTCTGCCTTGCACTCCGGCATTGGTTCCCTCGGATCCAAATCACTTCTTCACCGAAGTGGATACCGGCAATTCGGCAGCCTTC
>Ga0209579_10001091_pt1 | contig 23156 bp, 16 predicted proteins | sample Coa_R1_2_FD_187152 | JGI IMG/M metagenome (GOLD analysis project Ga0209579, IMG submission 187152) | Surface soil microbial communities from Centralia Pennsylvania, which are recovering from an underground coalmine fire - Coalmine... | ecosystem: Environmental > Terrestrial > Soil >... | reverse complement strand
CGCACCCCGCGGTCACGCGCGTAGCCCCGGAGCTCGCTCCACTCACGGTCGAAGCGGACCTGATCGTCCAACGCTGCGCGCCCGCCGAAGCGCGTCCAGTCCTCGGCCCACCAGCCACTGCGCTCGCGAAACGCCAGACGTTCGTCCTGCGTCACCGCCGCGCGCGGCGAGCCGAGCAGCGCCGGCGAGGCGGCGAAGGCCGAGCGCGCCTTGTACGGCGACCCGTAGCGGTCGGGCGGCCCGAGCGGTAGGACCTGCCACCAGGACTGGCCGGCGGCGGACAGCCAATCGACGAACCGGAAGGCCTCCCGACCCAATCGACCACCGGGGAGCGAGGTGATATGCAGAAGCACGCCGCTCGAGCGGGGCAGGTCGATCATCTCCGAGCGTTTACCCACATGCCGGCGCCGGTATGTTGAAGGCATGGCCACGCACACGACTGAGGCCCAGCCGGGTGCGGCGCGAGCGGACCGGTCGAGACGCGGACACCCAAAGCGGATCGTCATCCAGTACCCGACGCCGTCGGTCGATGACGGTCGATACCCGGTGAAGCGTTGCGTCGGCGACACGGTGCGCGTCGAGGCCGACATCTTCCGCGACGGCCACGAGCTCCTGCGCGCCGTGGTGCGCTACCGGGCGCCCGGCGGCCGCTGGCGGGAGGCCGAGATGGAGCCGATCGACGCACATCTGGCCGGCGTGCGGTGGGCGGGCTCGTTCGAGGTCGAGCGCACCGGTGTTCACCTGTACGCGATCGAAGCCTGGACCGACGTGTTCGGCACTTGGCGCGACGAGCTCGAGCGCAAACTGGCAGCCGGTCAGCATGACCTTGCCGGTGAGCTCTCCGAAGGGGATCTGCTGCTTCGCGGAGCGCTGGAGAATGCGCGCTCGGACGCGGACCGGAGGCTGATCGAGCACGCGCTCCTCACCCTCAGCGACGCCACGGCACCGGAGACGGCCAAGCATGACGTGGTGCTGGGAGGCGAGCTGTTCGACGCCGTCGAGCGGACCCAGGAACGCCACGGAAAGACCACCCTCGACCCGGTGACTGTTGAGGTCGACCGAACGCGCGCGCGCTTCGGCGCCTGGTATGAGCTGTTCCCCCGGTCGTGGGGAGGCCTCGCCGGAGTGGAAAAGCGCCTGGAGGACCTGGCCAAGTTGGGTTTCGACGTCGTCTACCTCGCCCCGATCCACCCCATCGGCCACACGAACCGCAAGGGACGAGACAACGCGCTGGTGGCGGGCCCGAAGGACCCCGGCTCGCCCTGGGCGATTGGCGACGAAACGGGCGGCCACGACGCGATCCACCCGGATCTCGGGACCCTGGATGACCTCAGGTCCCTCACCAGCGCGGCCGCCGAAGCCGGAATCGACATCGCGCTGGACTTCGCGATTCAGGCCTCGGCCGACCATCCCTGGCTGAAGGAGCATCCGGAGTGGTTCCACCGCCGCCCCGACGGCACCCTCAAGTACGCCGAGAACCCCCCCAAGCGCTATCAGGACATCTACAACTTCAACTGGGAGTCGCCCGACTGGCGGGGTCTCTGGGACGCCCTGCTCGATGTCGTGCTTCATTGGGTCGACGCCGGGGTCAAGGTGTTTCGGGTCGACAATCCGCACACCAAGCCATTCGTGTTCTGGGCCTGGTTGATCGAGGAGGTGCATCGACGTGACCGGGACGTCGTGTTCCTGGCCGAGGCGTTCACTCGTCGCTCGGTGATGCGGCATCTCGCCAAGATCGGCTTCAGCCAGTCCTACACGTACTTCACCTGGAAAAACTCGCGCTGGGAGCTCACCGAATACGTGTCCGAGCTCGCATATTCCGGCGAGCAGGAGTACTTCCGACCCAACTTCTTCACCAACACGCCGGACATCCTGCACGCCTACCTCCAGCACGGCGGCCGTCCCGCCTTCGAGGCTCGGCTCATCCTCGCCGCCACGCTGAGCCCGAGCTATGGGATCTACTCAGGTTATGAGGCACTCGAGAACGTGGCGGTCCGCGAGGGGTCCGAGGAGTACCTGCATTCGGAGAAGTACGAGATCAAGAAGCGCAAGCTGAAGGGTGAACTGCTTCCCCTGATCAAGCAGCTCAACCTCATCCGCCGCGCCAATCCGGCACTCCAGCATTTCCCAAACGTGACGTTTCTCGACACCGCCAACGACGGGCTGGTCGCGTATGCCAAGCAGTCGGGGACCAACACCGTCATCACCGTGGTCAGCATTGACCCGCATCAGCCTCAGGAAGGGCTGGCGACGGTGCCCGCCAGCCTGGGACTGCCGCCCAGCTTCACCGCGCACGACCTGCTCTCCGACGAGAGCTTCGGCTGGCGGATCGGCCCCAATTACGTTCGCCTCGAGCCCGGCGTCCGTCAGGCTCACGTACTCCGCGTCGAGAACTAGGGTCTCCGGCCCGCCGCGATGCCACGCGAGCTAGTGTCCGCGCCCGCCTGCTGATGTCGGTCGGCCCGCCAACGCTCACCCACCTCCTCGCTGCCGAACGCCCCGGACCCCGCACCGCGGGCCCGGGAGACCCCGACGCTGCGGCGCAGTCGCAAACCCGGCAGTGGTTCGAGGCCGAGCCGCTGTGGTTCAAGCGCGCCGTCTTCTACGAGGTCCACGTACGGAGCTTCTTCGACGCCAACGGCGACGGGATCGGCGACTTCCGCGGACTGACCGAGAAGCTCGACTACCTCCAGTGGCTGGGCATCGACTGCATCTGGCTGCTCCCGTTTTATCGCTCACCGCTGCGCGACGGCGGCTATGACATCTCCGACTTCACCGACATCCACCCGGATTACGGCACCGTCGACGACGTCCAGGAGCTGATCGACGCCGCCCACGCGCGGAGGATCCGAGTCATCTCAGACCTGGTGATGAACCACACGTCAAACGAACATCCGTGGTTCCAACGCGCCCGTCGCGCGCCACCGGGGTCGCCGGAGCGCAACTGGTACGTGTGGTCGGACACCGATGACGGCTATGCCGACGCCCGCATCATCTTCATCGACACCGAGTCGTCGAACTGGACCTGGGATCCGGTCGCCGGCCAGTACTACTGGCACCGCTTCTTCTACCACCAGCCTGACCTGAACTACGCGAACCCCGACGTGCGCGAGGCGATGCTCGCCGTTCTGCGGTTCTGGCTCGACCTCGGGCTCGACGGCTTCCGGCTCGATGCCGTCCCCTACCTGTTCGAGCGAGAGGGCACCAACTGCGAGAACCTGCCCGAGACGCACGAGTACCTGAAGCGCGTCAGGCGTGAAATCGACGAGCTTTACCCCGATCGGGTCCTACTCGCCGAGGCCAACCAGTGGCCCGCCGACGTCGTGCAGTATTTCGGGGCCGGGGCCGGAGACGAGTGCCACATGTGCTTCCACTTCCCGGTCATGCCGCGGATGTTCATGGCTCTGCGGCGTGAGGAGGCGATTCCGATCTACGAGGTCCTGCAGAACACCCCGGCCATCCCGGAGAGCTGCCAATGGGGCCTTTTCCTGCGCAATCACGACGAGCTCACGCTCGAGATGGTCACGGATGAGGAACGCGACTACATGTACACCGAATACGCCAAGGATCCGCGGATGAAGCTCAACCTGGGAATCCGCCGACGGCTCGCCCCGCTGCTCGACAACGGGCGCGACGAGATCGAATTGATGCACGCGATCCTCTTCTCGCTGCCCGGCTCGCCCGTGCTCTACTACGGCGACGAGATCGCGATGGGAGACAACGTCTTCCTGGGCGACCGCGACGGTGTCCGAACGCCGATGCAGTGGACCGGCGACCGCAACGGCGGATTCTCGCGCGCCGACTTCGCTCAGCTCTACGCCCCACCCTTGATGGATCCGGTCTACGGCTTCCAGGCCGTGAACATCGAGGCTCAGCTGCGCACGCCGACCTCGATGTTGCGCTGGCTGCATCGGTTCATCGGGCTGCGCAAGGAGCACCCCGTGTTTGGGTTTGGCACCTACGAGCCGATCGAGACGTCCAATCCGCGCATCTTCGCCCACCTGCGCCGCTTCGAGGACGACCTCGTGCTCTGCGTACACAATCTGTCGCGCTCTGCGCAGGCGGTCGAACTTGACCTGCGTGAGCACGAGGGTCGCTACCCGGTCGAGCTGTTCGGCCGTTCCCGGTTTCCACGCATCGGCGAGCTCCCCTACCTGCTGACGCTGGGCTCCCGTGGCTTCTACTGGTTTGCGCTGGCCGCCGAGGGGGAGGGTTCCTAGCTGTGCCTGATCCGGTGAAGCTCGAGGGAATCGACATCCCGCACGTGCTCGACGACCGGGGGTTGCGTGAATGGATCGCCGCCCAGCGGTGGTACGCGTCCAAGTCGCGGTCGATCACGAGCATCGAGATCGTCGAGAACGTCGCCCTGCGCCATGAGCCGCTGCTCCTGCTCACGCTCGTTCAGACCCGCTTCGCCACCGGCACGCACGAGCTCTATCAGCTGCTGCTCAGCCTCCAGCCGGCGACCGCGACCCAGGCGGCGGCCCCGCCGTCCGACCTGATCGCGACCGTGGATGGGTGCTCGGTCCGCGACGCGCTGGCCGATCCCGGCCAGGTCACGGAGCTGTTGCAGAGGATCCGCGTTTCGGACGAGATCGAGACGGCCGAGGGTTGCTTCAGCTTCCATTGCGCCAACGCCGACGTGGAGATCGGCGATACCGTCTCGGCCCGGCCGATGGGGGTCGAGCAGTCGAACTCATCGATCGTGTTCGACGACCGGCTCGTCCTCAAGGTGTTCCGAAAGCTCGAGCCGGGCGTGAACCCCGAGCTCGAGATGCTCCGGTTCCTCACCAGCCGCGAGTTCCCGAACATCGCGCCACTTCAGGGCTGGTACGAGTACGAGGGTCACGCCCTGAGCTCGACCCTCGGCGTCACCCAGACCTACCTCCCCGATGCGGTTGGCGGGTGGGAGCTGGCTCTGGATGAAATCGTGAGCGCGCCGGAGCGCTTCCTGGACCGGCTCGGCAGCCTCGGCGGCGTCACGGCGGAGCTCCACAACACCCTCGCCTCCGAAGCCAGCGACCCCGCCTTCACGGCGGAGGAGCCGAGCCAGGAGGCGTTGTCGCTGCTCACGGCCACGGTCGACGAGGACATCGAGCGGATCTTCGTCCGCCTCCCCGACGATGAGCGGGTGGCGCCGATCGCCGGCCGCGGCCAGGATGTGCGTGAGCGACTCGCGGCTCGGTCGCAGATCGGGGTGGGCGGGCGGGTAATTCGCACCCACGGCGACTACCACCTCGGCCAAACCCTGTGTACGCCTGAGCGGTGGGTGATCATCGACTTCGAGGGCGAGCCGGCCCGGCCGCTGCCTGAGCGCCGCCAGAAGCGCTCGCCGCTCCGGGACGTGGCGAGCATGCTGAGGTCCTTCGCCTACGTGACCTCCGCCGTCGAGATCCTCAAGGGACAGACCCCGCCCGAGGATTTCGAGCTCCGGGCGCGCGAGCGCTTCCTGGCTCAGTACTTCGGAACGATCGACCTCAGCCTGCTTCCGCCCGGCGAGGCCGCGATCTCGAACCTGCTCTCGATCTATGAGCTCGAAAAGGCTATCTACGAGCTTCAGTACGAGCTCAACAACCGCCCCGACTGGGTAGCCATACCTGTCGCCGGGATTCGGCGGCTGCTCGAAACCACCTGAGATGACCACCGTTGCCACCAGCGAACTCGAGTCCCTGGTTCGCCGCGTCCACTCCAATCCGCATGGCGTCCTTGGCGCTCACCCCGTCGACGGAGGGGTGATCGTCCGCGCGCTGCGCCCGGCCGCGTGCGCGATCACGGCTCACCTCGACGACGGCCATGCCGTCGAGCTTGAGCAGATTCACGCCGGGGGAGTCTTCGAGGGCGTGGTCGAGGGGGCCAAGCTCCCACTTCACTATCGCCTCGAGGTCGACTACGGCGAGGCCGGGACGTTCACGATCGAGGATCCCTACGGCTTCACGCCCACGGTCGGAGAGCTCGACCTCTACCTGATCGGCGAGGGTCGCCACGAGCAGATCTACGAGAAGCTCGGTGCCCATGTGCTGGAGCACGAGGGCGTCCACGGGACCGCTTTCGCCGTCTGGGCACCCTCGGCGCGGGCGGTCAGTGTGGTCGGCGACTTCAACTCCTGGGACGGCCGCCTGCACGCGATGCGCTCGATGGGATCAAGCGGCGTGTGGGAGCTGTTCCTGCCCGGCGTCGAGGAGGGGGTTCGCTACAAGTACGAGGTCCTGGGAGCTGACGACGAGCTGGTCCTCAAGGCCGACCCGTACGCGCAGGAGGCCGAGTCTCCGCCCCAGACCGCGTCGATCGTCTTCCGCTCACGGCACGAGTGGGGCGCCGATGATGCCGCGTGGCTGGCCCGGCGATCAGGCGAGCAGCCACTCGAACGCCCGATGTCGATCTACGAGGTCCACCTCGGCTCATGGCGGCTCAACACGCTCGAGGGCAACCGCTCGCTGGGCTACCTGGAGCTGGCGGACGAGCTCAGCGCCTACGTGCAGGATCTCGGGTTCACGCACATCGAGCTCCTGCCGGTCATGGCCCATCCCTTCAGCGGCTCGTGGGGCTACCAGGTGACCGGGTACTACGCGCCAACTCCGCGCTACGGCGACCCGGACGATCTGCGCGTATTCGTCGAGCGCATGCATGAGGCCGGGATCGGGGTCATTCTCGACTGGGTTCCCGCGCACTTCCCGCGCGACCAATTCGCGCTCGCCCGCTTCGACGGCACGGCGCTCTACGAGCATGCGGACCCGCGGCGCGGGGCCCATCCGGACTGGGGGACGCTCGTCTTCAACTTCGGCCGTCACGAGGTGCGGAATTTCCTGACCTCGAACGCGCTGTTCTGGTTGCGTGAGTACCACGTCGACGGGATCCGGGTCGACGCGGTGGCCTCGATGCTCTATCTCGACTACTCCCGCAAGGCGGGCGAGTGGATTCCGAATCAGTTCGGAGGGCGCGAGGACCTCGACGCCGTGACGTTCCTCCAGGAGCTCAACGAGCTGCTCTACGGACGTGAGCCGGGCATCGCTTCGGTGGCCGAGGAGTCGACGGCATGGCCCGGAGTCTCACGGCCAACCTACGTGGGTGGGCTCGGCTTCGGCTTCAAATGGAACATGGGCTGGATGCACGACACCCTGGCTTACTTCCAGCAGGATCCGATCTACCGCCGCTACCACCACCACGAGCTCACCTTCAGCCTGATGTACGCCTTCAGCGAGAACTTCATCCTCCCGCTGTCGCACGACGAGGTCGTCCACGGCAAGGGCTCGCTCTACTCAAAGATGCCGGGAGACCGCTGGCAGAAGTTGGCCAACCTGCGGACCCTGTATGCCTACATGTGGGCGCACCCGGGCAAGCAGCTCCTGTTCATGGGCGGGGAGCTCGCCCAGGAATCGGAGTGGAGCCATGAGCGTTCGCTCGACTGGCATCTCCTCGAGCGACCCGAACATGCCGGCATCCAGGCCCTCGTGCGTGACCTCAACCACCTCTACCGCTCGGAACCCGCGCTCTGGGAGGTCGACTCGGATCCGTCAGGCTTCTGGTGGATCGAGCCCAATGACGCCGATGCCAACGTCATCGCCTTCGCCCGCCAGTCACGGGATGGCGAGCGCGTCGTCGTGTTCGTGGCCAACCTGTCGCCGGTGCCGCGAGGGCCGTACCGACTCGGCCTGCCGCGCTCGTGTCGCTGGCGTGAGGCGCTGAACACGGACTCGACCTTTTACGGCGGCAGCGACATGGGCAATCTCGGGGGAGTGCAGCCTGACCCCATCCCGTGGCACGGACAGCCGTTCTCGGCGGAGGTAACCCTTCCGCCGCTCGCCGCTGTCTGGCTGGTTCCGGAAACGACCGAGTAGTGGGGGCGGACTATCCCTGGGAGCGCCCGCTCGGTGCGCGGGTCCTGAGCGACGGGCAGGCCGAGTTCCGGGTATGGGCACCGGGCGCCGACCGGATCGAGCTCCGGCTCGACGACCGCGACGTGGCGCTCGAGGACGCCGGCTACGGGGTGTACGAGGGTCTCGTAGCCGCTGGGGCGGGGACCGACTACCGGTTCGTGCTCGACGGCGATCCTCTCCCCGACCCGTGTTCGAGGTTTCAGCCCGAGGGATTGCGCGGACCCTCGCGGGTAACCTCCCCCAGCCCGCCGCCCCCCCTGCCCCAACCCACGGAGCTTCGCGACCTCGTGATTTACGAGCTCCACATCGGCGCCTTCAGCCCGGAGGGCACGTTCGCCGGCGCGATTCCATACCTGGCCGAGCTCGCCGAGCTCGGTGTTGGCGCGATCGAGATCATGCCCGTGGCCGAATTCCCGGGTGCGCGCGGCTGGGGCTATGACGGCGTGTACCTGTCGGCGGCCCAATCCTCCTACGGGGGCCCGCACGGCTTACTCGAGCTGATATCGGCGGCGCATGCGCTCGGGCTCGCCGTACTGCTCGACGTGGTCTACAACCATGTCGGGGCCTCAGGGGTTCAGGCGCTCGAGGCCTACGGTCCGTACTTCACGCACAAATACGAGACCCCATGGGGAAGAGCGATCAACTACGACGATGCCGACTGCGACCCGGTGCGGGAGTGGGTGCTTCAGAGTGCCGAGGGCTGGGTCCGAGACTTCGGTATCGACGGCCTGCGCCTGGACGCGATCCACGCCATCTTCGACTCGAGCGCCGAGCACATCGTCGAGGCCGTGGCTCGGCGGGTGCATGCGGTGCGTCAGGATGCGCTGGTGATCGCCGAGTCTGGGCTGAACGACCCACGCGTCATGCGGCCGCGCGAGCAGGGCGGCTACGAGTGTGACGCCGCGTGGGCCGACGACTTTCACCATGCCGTGCGAACGCTGGTCAGCGATGAGCACGACGGCTACTACTCCGAGTTCGGGCACGTCGGCCAGCTGGCCAAGGCCTTCCACCGCCCCCACGTGCACGACGGCACCTACTCGAGCTTTCGCCGACGTCGCTTCGGCGCTCCCGCCGATGACGTGCCGGTCGAGCGCTTCGTGGTCTTCTCCCAGAACCACGACCAGGTTGGCAACCGCGCCTTCGGGGACCGGATGCCCGAAGCCTCTCGGGCGCTCGCCGCCCTGTGCACGCTCGCCTCGCCCTTTACTCCGCTGCTCTTCATGGGCGAGGAGTACGGCGAGGAGGCCCCGTTCCAATTCTTCTCGGACCACATCGACGCTGAGATCGCCAAGGCGACGCGCGAGGGCAGGCGGGCCGAGTTCGCTGCCTTCGCGTCGTTCTCCGCCGGCGAGGTCCCGGATCCGCAGGACGTGGCCACGTTCGAGCGCTCGAAGCTGACGCGGAAGCGGGACCAGGGGCTGGCGTCACTCTACGGGGAGCTCGTGGCTCTCCGGCGGGAGCTGCCGCCGGGCGAGGCGGATGAGATCGCCTTCGACGAGCAGGCGCGGTGGCTGCGCGTGCGCCGCGGGCGCTTTGAGCTGGTCTGCAACTTCGCCGACTCGTCCGTCGAGCTCCCCAGCGACGCGTCCTCCGTGCGCATCGCAACATCGTCGGAGGTCAGCCTTGAGGACGGGCGAAGAAGCGAACCCACCGGACGCTCTTTCGCCCAGGCTCGCTCGCAGCTTCAGCTGCCGCCGCTCTCGGGCGCCATTCTCGAAGGAGCCGCGTCGTGACTGACGTGTGGCCCGGTGATCCGTTCCCGCTCGGCGCTTCCTGGGACGGGTACGGCACGAACTTCTCGATCTTCTCCGAGCACGCCGAGGCGGTCGAGCTCTGCCTGTTCGACGACGAGGATCGAGAAACGCGCGTCGAGATGAAGCAGCGGCGCGCCCTCAACTGGTACTGCTACCTGCCCGAGTGCCGTCCCGGTCAGCGCTACGGCTTCCGCGTTCATGGCCCCTACGCACCGGCGGAGGGTAAGCGGTTCAACCCGGACAAACTGCTCATCGACCCGTACGCCAAGGCGATCGACGGCGTCGTGGACTGGGCCCACGACGCCAACGTGCTCCCCTACGTGCCGACGGGCACCGACGACGCCGACCTCGAGATCGACGATGAGGACGACGCCCTCGCCATGCCGAAGTCGGTCGTGATCGACGATGACTTCGACTGGCAAGGCGACCTCCCGCCGCGGACCCCGTTCGTCGACACCGTCATCTATGAGACTCACGTCAAGGGCTTCACGATGCGCCACCCCGGGGTTCGCGAGGACATTCGCGGGACCTACGCCGGGCTGGCCTCAGAGGAGGCGCTGGCCTACCTCGCCGACCTTGGCGTGACCGCGGTCGAGCTGCTGCCCGTCCATCACATCTCGGACGAGTCCTTCCTGGCCGAGCGCGGGCTCCGCAATTACTGGGGCTACAGCACGATCGGTTACTTCGCCCCGCACTCCGAATACGCGGCCACGGGGCGCCGCGGCGAGCAGGTGCGGGAGTTCAAGGGGATGGTCAAGGCGCTTCACCGAGCCGGGATCGAGGTCATTCTCGATGTCGTCTACAACCACACCGCCGAGGGCAATCACCTGGGTCCGATGCTCTCGTTCAAGGGCGCCGACAACCAGTCCTACTACCGGCTCTCGCCTGAGGACCCCCGCTTCTACATGGACTTCACGGGAACCGGGAATTCGCTCAACCCGGTGCACCCCAGCGTCCTGCGGCTGATCATGGACTCACTGCGCTACTGGGTGACGCAGTGCCACGTGGACGGGTTTCGCTTTGACCTGGCGTCGGCGTTGGCCCGCGAGTTCTTCGAGGTCGACCGCCTGTCGGCTTTCTTCGACACGATCCATCAGGACCCGGTGCTGTCGCAGGTCAAGCTCATCGCTGAGCCGTGGGACGTCGGGCCCGGCGGTTATCAGGTGGGGAACTTTCCCGTCCTGTGGTCAGAATGGAACGGCGTCTACCGCGACTCGATGCGCGACTGGTGGCGCGGCTTCACCAACTGCGGAGAGTTCGCCAACCGCCTGTCGGGCTCGGCTGACCTCTACGAGGCCGACGGCCGTGACCCGTTCGCCTCGATCAACTTCATCACCGCCCACGACGGCTTCACGCTGCGCGACCTCGTCTCCTACGACCAGAAGCACAACGAGGCCAACCTCGAGGACAACATGGACGGCACCGATGACAACCGCTCGTGGAACTGCGGCGCTGAGGGCGACACCGACGACCCGGAGGTGCTGACGCTGCGGTCCCGCCAGCAGCGGAACTTCCTGACCACGCTGCTGGTCTCCCAGGGCACCCCGATGCTCCTAGGCGGCGATGAGATAAACCGGACGCAGGGCGGGAACAACAACGGCTGGTGCCAGGACAGCGAGATCTCGTGGTACGACTGGAATGACGATTCGCACTCCCAGGAGCTACGCGAGTTCACCCAGCGGCTGATCCGGCTGCGCCGTGAGCATCCGGCGTTCAGACGTGACAGCTTCCTGCGCGGCCAGGAGGGCGAGCGCACGGGCCTCCCCGACGTCTGGTGGTTTCGTCCCGACGGTCGCAAGATGACGCGCCGGGACTGGAACGACGGCGACCACGTGCTGGGGATGTTCCTCAACGGCGAGGAGATCGGCGCCCTGGGGCATCGGGGCGAGGAGATCTTCGACGATTCCTTCCTGCTCCTGTTCAACGCCCACTTCGAGAACCGGACGTTCATGCTCCCGCGGCGCCGCTTCGGCGCCCAGTGGGCGCTCGAGCTCTCGACAGCTGACCCGGCAGCTGCGGCGGGCAGCCTGACCGTGGGCGCGCGCACGGAGCTTGAGGTGCTGGCCCGGTCGATCGTGATCCTCAAGCGCCTCGCGTGAGCGTCTCGGACGGCCAGGGGGCAGCGGCGGAGTTGCGCGCCACCTACCGGCTCCAGCTGACGTCGTCGTTCGGGTTCGCCGCCGCTCGGGCGCTCGTCCCGTATCTGCGGGACCTCGGGATCTCGCATCTGTATCTGTCGCCGTCCTTTCAGGCGCGGCCCGGGTCCACCCACGGTTACGACGTCGTCGATCCGAGCCGCCTCTCCGAAGCGCTGGGCGGCGAGCCGGAGTTCGACCGGCTGAGCGCAGAAGCCCGCGCCGCCGGCCTGGGCGTCGTCCTCGACATCGTGCCCAACCACATGGGCGCCGATGACGCGAACCGATACTGGGCGGATCCGGAGCTGCGGCGCCGGTTCTTCGACGTCGACGAGGCGACCGGCCGCTACCGGCGCTTCTTCGACATCGACGATCTGGCCGCGATCCGTCAGGAAGATCCAGAGGTGTTCGAGGCGACGCATGTCCTCGCGCTGCGGCTCCTGCATGAGGGCCGGATCGACGGGCTACGCGTTGACCACCCCGACGGCCTCGCCGATCCCGGCGGCTATCTGCGGGAGCTCGCCGGCCGCGGCGCCGATCGGGTGTGGGTGGAGAAGATCCTCGACCCGGGGGAGCGCCTGCGTGAGTGGCCGGTGTCGGGAACCGTCGGCTACGAGTTCCTGAACGACGTCTGCGCGTTGTTCGTCGACCCGGCCGGCGAGGCCACGCTGACCGCGCTCTGGCGGGAGGTCTCCGGCGATCCGCGGCCGTTCGCCGACGTGGCGCTCGAGGCCAAGCTCGAGCAGGCCTCGGGCACATTCGCGCCGGAGGTCGAGCGCCTGGCGCGTGAGCTCGACGGACGCGAGCCGCCCGAGGGTATCGGCGGCCTGGCCCGAGCCCTCAGCTCGCTGCCCGTGTACCGGACCTACATCGATCCGGCGCGCGGTCGGGTCGAGGCGGCGGATCGCGAGGCCATCGCGCATCTCGACGCCGCCTACCAGAAGCTCCTCTCACTCGACGACGGCGCACCGCCCGGGTTCGTCACCCGGTTTCAACAGACAACCCCGGCGATCATGGCCAAGGGGGTCGAGGACACGGCGTTCTACCGCTATGGCCGCCTGTTGGCGCTCAACGATGTCGGCGGCGACCCGTCTCGGTTTGGCATCGGCGTCGATGACTTTCACTCTGGATGTGCCGAGCGAGCTCGCCGCTTCCCGTTAAACCTTGTCACGACGATGACCCATGACGCCAAGCGCTCGGCGGATGTGCGCGCCCGGATCGCCGCCCTTGCCGGGATCGCCGAGGAGTGGCGCGCGGAGGTTGAGCGCTGGTTCGCGCTCACCGAACATCTGCGGGCCGGCGAGGCGCCCGATGACGCCGAGCGTTATTTCATCTTCCAGACCCTGCTCGGCGCCTGGCCGATCGAGCCCGAGCGGATGGCGACGTACATGGAGAAGGCGCTCCGCGAGGCCAAGCGCAACACAAACTGGGTCGAGCAGAACCACGAGTGGGAGGAGGCCGCCAAGCGCTTCTGCGCGGCGCTCTATGCCGAAGAGCCGTTCCTGAGCCGGTTCGAGCCCTTCACCGCGCGAGTCGCCATCGCCGGCCAGACGGCAGCGCTCAAGCAACTGGTCCTGAAGCTCACCGTCCCCGGGGTACCGGACATCTACCAGGGCGACGAGCTCGAGTACCGCGCCCTGGTCGATCCGGACAACCGGAGGCCGGTCGACTGGGATCTCCGCCAGGCCATGCTGCGACGGTTGATGGGTGGATCTCCGGTGGTGGATGAGAACCGCAAGCTGTTCTTGATCCTGCGCCTGCTCGGGCTCCGGGCCCGGCGTCCGAAGACGTTCAGCGCCGGCGGCTACGAGGCGCTGGACGCCGGAGCGGGAGCCTGCGCGTTTCTCCGCGGCGATGACGTGTTCGTCACCGTGGCGGTAGGCCCCGATTCGGGGGCCGCCGTCGAGGCTCCAGGTGGTGAGTGGCGCAATGTCCTGAGCGGGGATGAGCGATCGCTGGGCAAGAGCGAGACGCTTGAGCGACTGGCGGGCGCGCACGGCTTTGCCGTCTACGAGCGGCTGGGCCGCGCGGCTGCGTAACGTCCGTGGCGTCGCTTCCCCGCCTTCGCCAAGCCGTCATCGCGAGCCGCGACCTCGACCGGACGGCCGCGAAGCTCCGGCAAGGCCTCGGCCTCAGCGAGTCCTACGGCGACCCGGGCGTGGAGTTCTTCGGCCTGCGGAACGCGGTCTTCGCCCTCGAGGACACGTTCCTCGAGGTGGTCTCCCCGATCCGCTCGGGTACCTCGGCCGGGCGGCTGCTCGATCGCCGGGGCGATGACATCGGCTACATGCTCATGTTCCAAGTCGAGGACCTCGAAGCCGCGCGCGAGCGCGCTCGGAGCGCGGGTGTGCGAGAGGTCTTCGAGCTTGCTCTCGATGACATCGCCGAGGTGCACCTGCACCCCGCGGACATGCGCGGCGCCATCGTCTCGCTCTCTGAGCCCAACCCGCCAGGCTCCTGGCGCTGGGGCGGCCCGAGCTGGCAGAGCGCCACCGCACCGCTGCGCATCGTCGGCGCCACCGTCACGGTTGCCGAGCCGGGGCGCGTGGCCGATCTCTGGCAGACCGTCCTCGGAGCAGAGCTCGGCCAGCTCGGGGTCATGCTCCAGCCCTCCGAGGTCGACCGTGGCCTCACGGAAGTCCTGCTCACGGCCGAGGCCCAGGCGGGGGTGGACGAACCGATCATGGTCGGAGGGGTACGGTTCGTGCCGGCGAGAGCCTGACTTCTTCGTCCCCAGCACCGACAGGAGGATCGATGAGCGACACCATGCTGTTCGAGGTCCAAGACGATGTCGCGGTCCTGACCTTCAACCGCCCGGACCGCCTGAACGCGTGGGTCCCGGAGATGCAGACGCGCTATTTCGACCTCCTGGCGGAGTGCGCAGCGCGCACCGACGTGAGGGCCATCGTCCTCACCGGGGCCGGTCGCGGGTTCTGCGCGGGAGCCGACATGCAGAGCCTTGAGCAGCTCGCGGGTGGAAACGGCGATGGCGAGGCGGTGGCGCACGACCCGCGCCCGGTCACCTACGCGCTCACGATTCCCAAGCCGATCATCGCCGCCATCAACGGCGCCTGCGCGGGGCTTGGGCTCGTGCACGCGCTGATGTGCGACATCCGCTTCGCCGCCGCCGAGGCCAAGCTGACCACTGCCTTCGCGCGGCGCGGCCTCGTGGCCGAGCACGGCATCAGCTGGATGCTCCCGCGTCTGATCGGCCCGGCTCGGGCGCTCGACCTGCTCCTGTCCGGGCGGGTCATACTGGGTGACGAGGCGGCCGAGCTCGGGCTGGTCAACCGCGCCGTCGCGGGCGAGCGGCTGGTCGAGGAAGCTCTCGACTACGCGCGGATGCTCGCCCGCGAAGCCTCCCCGGTGAGCATGGCCCAGATGAAGCATCAGGTCTACGCCGACCTCGAACGCTCGCTCGGAGCAAGCCTCGAGGAGGCCAACCGGCTGATGGCCGAGTCGTTCGCCGGACCCGACTTCGGCGAGGGAGTGCGGAGCTTCGTCGAGCGCCGCTCGCCGAACTTCGAGCCGCTCGCCAGGACGTCCGCCGAGCTCGCGTCCTAGCGGGCTCATGCGCCTGCTCCTGATCTCCTGGGAATACCCCCCCGTGATCGAGGGGGGCCTAGGCCGCCACGTGCGAAAACTCTCGGAGCACCTCGTGGCCTCGGGCGTCGAGGTTCACGTCCTGACCCGCGGCGGGGGTCACCTCGGCCAACGGGAGGAGCGGCACGGCGTCATCGTCCACCGCGTCAGCGAGCCCCCGTTCCCGACCGATACCGGCGCCTTCGTGCGCTGGGTCGACGCGATGAACTGCCACATGCGTGCCCGCGGCAGGCAGCTGATGGGTGAGCACGAGTTCTCGCTCGTGCACTCCCACGACTGGCTCGTGGCCGGCGCCGCGCACGACCTGGCCCGAGACGGGTGCCTGCCGTGGGTAACCACCGTTCACGCGACGGAGTTCGGGCGCCACCAGGGATGGGTGCAGACCTATCCGCAGTCGCACATCCATGCCATCGAACGGGAGATGGTCAGGCAGGCGGACCACGTGATTGCCTGCTCTCGCTTCATGCAGGGTCACATCTCGACCGTATTCGGCGTCCCGCGCCGGCGCATCACGGTGATTCCCAACGGCATCGATCCCGGCGACCTGGCCCCGATGGTCGAGGATCTCGACGCGCTTCGCGCCCGCTACGCCCAGCCCGGACAGCGCTTGGTCCTCCTGGTGGGCCGGCTGGTCTACGAGAAGGGCTTTCACCTCGCGCTCGACGCCCTGGCCCGGGTGGTCAAGAGCCCCGGCAACGTCCGCTTCGTCATCGCCGGCACGGGCACGGCCGAAGCGGAGCTCAAGCGCCAGGCCCGCCGGCTCGGGCTCAGCCGCCACGGATCGTTCCTCGGCTGGGTCGGCGATGACATGTTGCACTCGCTCTATCGCGTGGCCGAGGTCGTGATAGTGCCGTCGATCTACGAGCCCTTCGGGCTGGTGGCGCTCGAGGCGATGGCCTCCGGCTGCCTGTGCGTGGTTGCCGACACCGGCGGCCTGCGTGAGGTCGTGCCCGCGGGCGGCGGGGTCGGACTGCGCTTTCGCTGGCGCGACTCGGCCGCGCTCGGGCGGGTGCTCGAGGACGTGTTACGCGACGACGATGCTCGCGCCACCATGGTCGACGAGGCGCGCCAGCATGTCTTGAGTTTTGACTGGAACGAGGTCGCCCACCGCACCTCGGAGCTCTACGCCGGCGTTGCAGGGATCGCAACTCTCGGAAAGAACGGTGGTTCCAGTAGCCAGCGGGACCGGCTGCCCCAGTAGTCAAATCACCAAGGAGGCTCTATGGCCAGAAATCTGGTGGAGCATGCCCGGCGTCACGTGATCGCCTACATGGCGCTCGCCTGCGGGCTGCTTTCCCTGGGCGGAGCGGCGTACGCCAGCACCAAAATTCCCAACGGTTCGGTCGGCGAGCGTCAGATCAAGAACCACGTGATCGATCCGGTCAAGTGGGATCAGGCGTACGTCACCGGTTTCGTCCGCCGCTGGGCGACGCTCAGTTCCTCAGGCGCGATTCTCTCGACCGCCCCCAACGGCCAGGCCGAGCGCCTCGGCCCCGGCCAGTATGTGGTCACCTGGGGCGACAAGTTCGCCGGCTGGTGCGCTCCGATCGCCACCGTCATCGGCGGCTCGGCCACTCGCCCGGCCACGGGCACCACGGGCCCGACGGGCCCGACCGGAGCCACGGGCCCCACCGGTCCGACGGCGGGTCAGGGCGCCTACGCGGAAGCCAAGATCATCACCCGCAGCGGCGAGTCGACGCTGGTTGCCGTTGCCACGTACAGCTCATCGGGTGCGCCAACCGATGAGCCGGTATCCGTGGGCGTGATCTGCGGCCCGGGCGCTGGCTCTGGCCAGCTGTTCCCGACCGCGCTGCCCTAACCGGCTCGGATCTCTTCCGGCTGCTCGGCGATCATCGGCCCCTCGCCTGAGGGGTCGATGATCCCCTGCTCGAGCCACGTGTAGCGACCGTCGAGCAGCCGCTCGGCGGCGGCGTGGTTCGCGTCGTCCTCGTTTGACCACAGCGACGTGAACAGAGCCTCGATCCGAAGCTTCGCCTGCCGCGCGAACAGGTCGGCCAGCTCAAGCGCCTGCTCCCGGCGCTCGGGGTGCTCGCGGCCGATCGTCTGGGCGTAGACACAGGCCGACGAGACGGCAAACAGCTCGGCCCCGATGTCGACCGTCCTGCCCAGGAAGGACTGGCGCCGCTCGAGGCCGGCCTGCCAGCGGGTCATGCCATAGAAGATCGAGCGGGCGAGCTTGCGAGCGCTGCGCTCGACGTAGCGGATGTGCGGCGCCAGCGCGCCGAATTCGCCGTAGGCGCCGGGGCGCTGGCCTGCGCCGACGGCCAGCTGAGGCAGCCAGCGGGCATAGAACTTTCCCGCCGCCACCGCGCTGCGCGCCTTGTCGCCCAGCTCGATTTCCGGGTCGAGGATCTCGCCGGCCACCTGGAGATGGGTGTCCACGGCCTCCCGGGCGATCAGCAGGTGCATGATTTCCGTGGCCCCCTCGAAGATCCGGTTGATCCGCATGTCACGCAGCGCCTGCTCGACCGGAACGGGCTTTTCGCCGCGAGCCTTCAGTGACTCGGCGGTCTCGTAACCCCTCCCTCCCCGGACCTGCATCAGCTCATCGACGACTCGCCAACCCATCTCCGAGCCGTAGAGCTTGGCGATCGCGGCCTCGATGCGGATGTCGTTCTGCTTGTTGTCGGCGAGCCGCGCGGAGACGTCGAGCATCGCCTCGAGCCCGAACGCCGTCGCCGCGATGAAGGCGAGCTTCTGGGCGATCGCGTCGTGCTTGCCGATGGGGGCTCCCCACTGGACGCGCTCCTTCGACCACTCGCGCGCCACCTTGGTCGCCCACTTGGAGACGCCGACGCAGATCGCGGGCAGGGCCAGCCGTCCCGTGTTCAGCGTCGTCAGGGCGATCTTGAGCCCCTCGCCCTCACGCCCGATCAAGTTCTCCGCCGGAACGAAGACGTTGTCAAGCCGGGTCACGGAGTTTTCGATCCCCCGCAGGCCCATGAACTGATTGCGGTGCTCGACGGTCACTCCCTCGCTGTCGTAGGGAAGGATGAAGGCGGAGATCCCGCCACGGTGCCCCTCGCTCTTCGGCACCTTGGCCATCACGACAACGACGTCGGCGATGGCCCCGTTGGTGGCCCATAGCTTCTGACCCGTGAGCGTGTAGCCGGTTCCGTCCTCAGTCGGCGTGGCCGTCGCGGCGAGCCGCGCAGGATCGGACCCCACGTCCGGCTCGGTGAGCAGGAAGGCCGAGATATGGGTTCGCGCCACCAGCGGCAGCCATTTGCGCTTCTGCTCTTCGGACCCGAACAGGCGCAACGGCTCAGACACCCCGATCGACTGGTGGGCCGAGAGCAGCGTCGAGAGCGAGGAATGGACCGACCCGGCGAGCGCCAGGGCCTGGTTGTAATAGACCTGGGAGAGGCCAAGGCCTCCGTACTCACTCGGGATCTTCATCCCCAGCGCCCCGAGTTGCTTGAGCCCGTCGATCACCGAGTCGGGGATCTTGGCCTCACGCTCGATCTCCAGCGCATCGACCTCGCGCTCCAGGAACGCGCGGAGCTCGGAGAGGAAGCGCTCGCCCTTCTCCACGGCCTCCGGGTCGAGCTGGGGCTGGGGGTGAATCAGGTCCAGGCGGAGATGCCCGAGAAACAGCTCCTTGCCGAAGCTCGGCAGCCGCCACTCCTTCTCACGCGCCTCCTCGGCGACCTGCCTTGACTCACGCTCGCTGACTGTGGTTGCCATGGGAAACACGATAGACCGCTACGCCGGGCGAGGCGCTGGATTATGGCCCTCAGGTCCTCGATTGTCAGGCCCTGGGGGCGGGTAGTTCCGGCTTAGAGGCGACATCCAAGAGGGAGGACGGACAGACATGGCAGTTGCGAGGCTCATACGCGCCGTGGCCGGAATTGTGGCGGCAATCATCGTGGCGGCGATTCTCTTGAAGGTCTTCTCCGCCAACCCCCACAACACGCTGGTGAGCGATCTCCACGACGCCGGCGCCTGGCTCGCCGGACCGTTCAAGCACATCTTTTCGCTCGGGAGCGCTAAAGGCACGATGGCCTTGAACTGGGGCCTCGCGGCAGTCGTCTATCTGGCCGTGGCGCACCTTCTGGCCAGCCTGATCATGCGTGCCCCGGGCCGGAGCTACCGCCGCGTGCGGCCTGTGGTGTGAGGCGCGCGGCGTCGGCGTAGGGCAGCGTTCTCAGCCGAGCCGTTCTCTCGCCAGGGGCGTGCGCGCGCGGCGGCGTTGCTCACGGCGCCGGCGGTTGCGCATGCACGGTGGTGTGGGCTAGGCGCCGGAACGTTGCGCACGCACGCGGTGTGGGCGATTTCTTTGTCTATGTTGAAGTTTCCGCCCACACCTTGCTCGGTGACCGCCGCTTAATGTGCCGAGGGCCCGGCGTCGTCGCCGGGCCCTCGTAAGACAACTCGCCTGTTGGGCGAATTACATCATTCCGCCCATGTCGGGCATACCGCCGCCCGGCATGCCGCCGGTTTCCTTCTCCGGCACCTCGGCGACGATCGCCTCGGTGGTGAGGATGTTCTTGGCGATTGAGGCCGCGTTCTGCAGAGCAGAGCGCGTGACCATCGCCGGATCGATGACGCCGTCCTTGACCAGGTCGACGATCTCGCCCGTGGCCGCGTTCAGGCCATGGCCCTTGTCGGCGTTACGGACGTTGTTGACGACGACCGAGCCCTCGAGGCCGGCGTTGTCGGCGATCTGGCGCAGCGGCTCCTCGAGAGCGCGATGCACGATCTTCGCGCCGGTGCGCTCGTCCGAGTCCTCGATGCCGTCGACGTTCAGCGCCTGCTGAGCGACCAGGAGAGCGACGCCACCGCCGGGCACGATGCCCTCCTCGAGGGCGGCCCGAGTGGCCTGCAGCGCGTCCTCGACGCGATGCTTCTTCTCCTTCATCTCGGTCTCGGTGGCCGCGCCGACCTTGACCACGGCAACGCCGCCCGACAGCTTGGCGAGGCGCTCCTGGAGCTTCTCGCGGTCGAAGTCGGAGTCGGTGTTCTCGATCTCGGTCTTGATCTGGTTGATGCGACCCTTGATCGCGTCGGTGTCTCCGGCACCATCGACGATGGTGGTGGTGTCCTTGGCCACGACCACGCGACGAGCGCGGCCCAGCTGCGAGAGCTGCGTGTTCTCGAGCTTGAGGCCCATCTCCTCGGTGATCACCTCGCCGCCGGTGAGGATCGCGATGTCCTCGAGCATGCGCTTGCGGCGATCGCCGAAGCCCGGCGCCTTGACCGCAACGCCGGTGAAGGTGCCGCGGAGCTTGTTGACGACCAGGGTGGCCAGTGACTCGCCCTCGACGTCCTCGGCGATGATCAGCAGCGGCTTGCCGCTCTGGATCACCTGCTCGAGCACGGGCAGCAGGTCACGGACCGAGCCGATCTTCTGGTTGGCGATCAGGATGTAGGGATCCTCGAGCGTCGCCTCCATGCGCTCCTGGTCGGTGACCATGTACGGCGAGATGTAGCCCTTGTCGAACTGCATGCCCTCGGTGAACTCGAGGTCCATGCCGAACGTCTGGCCCTCCTCGACGTTGACCACGCCGTCCTTGCCGACCTTGTCGATGGCATCGGCAATCACGTCGCCGATCTCATCATCGCCGGCCGAGATGGTCGCGACCCGCGCGATCTGCTCCTTGCCGGAGATCTCGACTGACTGCGACTCGATGTTCTTGACCACGTCGTCGACGGCCTTCTCGATCCCGCGCTTGAGCGCGAGCGGGTTGGCCCCGGCGGCGACGTTCTTGAGGCCCTGGCGAACGATCGCCTGGGCGAGAACCGTCGCGGTGGTGGTGCCGTCACCGGCCACATCATTCGTGGCCGTGGCGACCTCGCGCACGAGCTGTGCGCCCTGGTTCTGGAAGACGTCCTCAACCTCGATCTCCCGCGCGATCGTGACCCCATCGTTGGTGATCGTCGGCGCGCCGAACTTCTTGTCGAGGACGACGTAGCGGCCCTTGGGGCCGAGCGTTACTTTGACCGCGTTAGCGACCGCATCAACGCCCTGCTCGAGCGCCTTGCGGGCTTCCGCGTCGTACTTCAGTTCCTTGTGTGCCATGTGTTCTGGTTTCTCCTAGGACTGGACCTTGGCCAGCACGTCGGACTCGCGGAGGACGAGGAGTTCCTCGCCGTCAACCTTGATCTCCGTGCCGCCGTACTTGCTGTAGAGGACCTCGTCACCTTCTGAGACGTCAAGCGGGGTGCGCTTGCCGGTGTCCTCGTTGACCTTGCCGTCCCCGACGGCCAGGACCTTGCCCTTCTGCGGCTTCTCCTTGGCGGTATCGGGCAGGACGATCCCACTCGCGGTGGTCTCCTCCTCCTCGATTGCCCGCACGATCAGCCGATCGCCAAGGGGCTTGAGCTTCATATAAACAACCTCCGGTCGAAGCGGATGCTGGGTGATTTCGTGCTCACAGCGGGCGCTGGAGCCCTTGGCACTCTAATTGCCCGAGTGCCAAGAGGAGAATATAGCGCGTGTTTGCGGGTTTTCAACGGAATTTCTTGGCACTCGGGCAGTGAAAGTGCCAAGACCCCCAGTTGGAAGGGTGGGCTCGAAGGGACTGGCGGGTGTGGGGCGGAGGCAGGTGTGGGCGGGAGGCGGGTCTGGGCGGGAGGCGGGTGTGGGCGGGAGGCGCCGGGCGCCCGACTGTCTCCGCGGCAAATCCGCGGACCTGGGCGAAAAAGCGATCCCACAGTTCGCTCGTTCGCCCAGGTCCTCCCTCTGGGCGGCGGGACTGACCTTTCGCGGACCCAGATCCAGGCAAAAGGCCCGCGCTCCAAGCGCGGGCCTCTCGCCCGCCTGTCGCTTGCGTAGCTTTGCCGGCAGGAGATAATGGGGCCCGCCGCGTTCGTGACGAGCGACGCATGAACTTGGTGAAGGCCTCACGCTTCGTGACCGGGGTGGTTATCGCCACGCTCGTCGCCGCCTGCGGTGGCTCGCACCACCACGCGGGCACGACGGCGAACGTGGCCGTCGCGCCCAACCCCGCGCCGAGCTCCGACTTCGCGCTCGTCCTTCCCGTCTCGGCGTCTGGCCCGACGACGTGCACGGTCTACGAGTCCGGCTTCGGGACGCAGGTGATCTTCGACTCGGAGAGCTTGAACGTCAGCGCCGAGTGCCAGGCCTGGATCAACCGTCAGCCTGGCGCCGGCTATCTCTGGGCCTACCAGCCCTCCAGCGCCGCGTTCGACGGAACCGCGGTGCCGGTTTGCGATCTCCGGGACCCGTCGGGGCGAGTCACCGCGACGGTGGTCGAGGACACCGGGTTTGCGCCGGCCTCGTCGCTCCAGCGCCACCGGGTGGCTCGCGCGTGCTCCAACCTGCTGGCCGCAGGCTGGGTAAAGCACTCCCACAGCGCGAGCTGAGACGCGCACCCACGGCCCGCACTCCGCGCCCCGGCCGCGATCCCCGCAGCCGCCCCCGACTCAGTTCTGCGCGCCGCCCAACCCGTGGAGCCGATCGCGGATCTCAGGCGGGTTCTCGATGATCTGAGAGAAGCGGACGACGGTCACCGTGTCCTCCAGGTCGACCTTGCGGCCGTAGATCTGCTCGAGGAAATGAACCATCTCGTCGATGCGCCTGAACTCGGGGTTGTCGTGCTCGATGTCTCGGGGCGAGAGGTCCTTGACACGCTTGACCTCGACCTGGTCGATGACCGCGTTGAAGATCTTCTCCCGCGGAGAGTGCTGGTAGCCGATGGTGACCAGCACACAGTCGTTCTTCCTGTACTTATGAGACTTGTCGCCGAGGCGGATGGTGGCCGTCTTGCGACCACGGCGAAGCTGGTCGGCGAACACCGACGAGT